>Ga0316204_10001766_pt1 | contig 54861 bp, 45 predicted proteins | sample 6monrhotite_MG_2_FD_205661 | JGI IMG/M metagenome (GOLD analysis project Ga0316204, IMG submission 205661) | Microbial mat bacterial communities from mineral coupon in-situ incubated in ocean water Damariscotta River, Maine, United States -... | ecosystem: Environmental > Aquatic > Marine >... | reverse complement strand
AAGCCGAACTGCCGTTTTGGCTGCATCATTACAATTGGCACAGACCACATTCCGGGATAAATAGGAAAACACCCATCAGCCGATCAGGCTTGGATGTGAACAACCTCATGAGACTCCACAACTAGCCAGCCCATTGTTGGGTAATCTAATGCGCCATCAGGATCGGTACTTCGGCGTGTTGCAGCATATGACGGGTAACGCCCCCCAACAGGGCTTCGCGCAGACGGGAATGGCCATATGCCCCCATCACCAACAGGTCGAACCCTTGTTCGCCTGATCGCTGCAAAAGCTGTTTGGCCAGCGATGGTTGGGTGCGTGCGATGACGTTGATTTCTGCTCGAACATCGTAATGGGCCAGATATTGCGCCAACCGGCCGCCGGGATCGGACCGATCGTCGCCGTGTTTTGGTGGATCAACAATGCAAATCTCGGCAATTTCTGCCGTGATTAACAGGGGAATCGCCGCCCGGCAGGCCGATAATGATTGGGGGCCGTCATCCCAGGCGATCATGATTTTTGAAAAATCTGCATTGCCCGTCCAATTTGGCGGCACCACCATGACGGGGCGATTTGCGCTGAACAGGCAGGCCTCGAAAACCTGCACATCGGTATGGCTTCTGGGTTCGCCATAGGGACGTTGTAAAAACACCAGATCGCTGAATCGCATCTGGGCGGTCAAAAATTCTGCCAACCCGTGCTGAACCACCGTGACGGTTTGAATGTCATAGGCGATGTCTTCACGGGAAAGACGATCTATTGCGAATGTTTTCAATGCCTTGGCAATTTTTTCTGCGCGCTCGAAATTCACTTGAATATTGGGCAGCTGCGCCCCGACGTTATAATATCCCGGATCGGTAAAATCGATGCCACCGCAAATGATATGCAAATGTGCATCCCACCTGCGCGCCGCCGATATCGCCATTTCAAGGGCGGCGGCGGGTGCTTCTATATCGTGCAGAAAAGTGGTGATGGTTTTATACGTCATTCGGGGATCCTTGTTGAATATTTTTTCCCAACGCTAGGGCGGAATTTTTTTATCCGCTTTGATCTAGCGCAAAGTTCACTTGATCGCGAAAAATTGATCTAGATCAAAGCTGGGTACCCCTTGAAACGTCAAAATGGCGCCACGAACAGGTCTGCCAGCATTTGCTGGGCGATGACAAAGAGGGACTTTTTATGTTGAATTACGTCAAGCTGGTGGTTTTGGCGGGAATAATTATATTCTCTGCCTTAGCCGCAAATTATGCACGCGATATTGCCTATCAGGTACACGCGTTGATTATTCTTACCGTGGCTTTTGGTATGTTTATCTGGGTGTTGCGCAATACCGATGAACCGGCGATTCGGATCGATACCAGCGGCTATATGGACGGTGTTGTGCGCGCCGGGGTCATTGCCACAGGGTTTTGGGGTGTTGTGGGTTTTTTGGTTGGCGTGGTCATCGCGTTTCAGCTGGCCTTTCCGGTTTTGAACCTTGACTGGGCGCAGCCATATGCAAATTTCGGTCGCTTGCGGCCCCTGCATACCTCGGCGGTGATTTTTGCCTTTGGCGGCAACGCCCTGATCATGTCGTCGTTTTACATTGTACAACGCACCTGTGGCGCGCGGCTTTGGGGCGGCAATCTGGCGTGGTTCGTTTTTTGGGGCTACAACCTGTTCATCGTATTGGCGGCAACAGGATATTTGCTGGGCGCGACGCAATCCAAGGAATATGCGGAACCTGAATGGTATATCGACATCTGGCTGACCATTGTCTGGCTGGCCTATCTGGCGGTGTATCTGGGCACGCTGTTTAAGCGCAAAGAGCGGCACATTTACGTGGCCAACTGGTTTTTCCTAAGCTTCATTATCACTGTGGCGATGCTGCATGTGGTGAACAACCTGTCGATCCCGGTGTCGATCTGGGGATCAAAATCGGTTCAGGTCTTCTCAGGCGTTCAGGATGCCATGACCCAGTGGTGGTATGGCCATAATGCGGTTGGTTTCCTTCTGACGGCGGGTTTTTTGGGGATGATGTACTATTTTGTGCCCAAACAAGCGGGGCGGCCGGTTTATTCCTATAAATTGTCGATCATTCACTTTTGGGCGCTGATCTTTTTGTACATCTGGGCCGGTCCGCACCATTTGCATTATACGGCATTACCCGATTGGGCCTCGACCCTTGGCATGGTATTTTCAATCATCTTGTGGATGCCCAGCTGGGGCGGCATGATCAATGGCCTGATGACCCTTCAGGGGGCGTGGGACAAGCTGCGCACCGATCCGATCATTCGGATGATGGTGATCAGCCTCGCGTTTTACGGCATGTCCACCTTTGAGGGGCCAGTGATGGCGATCCGGGCGGTCAACAGCCTGTCACATTACACCGACTGGACAATCGGCCACGTGCATTCCGGTGCATTGGGGTGGAACGGCATGATCACATTCTCGGCGCTGTATTTCCTGACACCACGTTTGTGGGGCCGCGCCAGCATGTATTCAATGTCGGCGATCAACTGGCACTTCTGGCTCGCGACGATCGGCATCGTTCTGTATGCGTCCTCGATGTGGGTCAGTGGCATTATGGAAGGCCTGATGTGGCGTGAAGTTGATGCGCAGGGTTTCTTGGTAAACAGCTTTGCCGATACCGTTGTTGCAAAATTCCCGATGTACGTCGTGCGTGCTTTGGGTGGTGTTTTGTACCTGACAGGCGGTGTGATCATGGTTTGGAACATGTGGATGACCATTCGGGGCGGCAAAAAAGTTGCAGCACCCGTCGGCATTCCAGCAGAATAAGGAGCCAGAAAAAATGGCATTTCTTTCCCGTCACAAAATTCTGGAACGCAGCCCTGTGTTGCTTTTGGTTTTTTCATTCCTCGTCGTCACCATTGGTGGCATCGTTCAAATCGTGCCGCTTTTCTATCTGGAAAACACCATCGAAAAGGTCGAAGGCATGCGCCCCTATTCGCCCTTGGAGTTGACCGGTCGCGACATCTATGTGCGCGAAGGCTGTTACGTCTGTCACAGTCAAATGATCCGGCCAATGCGCGACGAAGTCGAGCGTTACGGCCCCTATTCACTGGCAGCCGAAAGCATGTATGATCACCCGTTTCAATGGGGGTCAAAACGTACAGGGCCGGATCTGGCGCGTGTCGGGGGCCGCTATTCCGATGCCTGGCAGTTGGATCATCTGACCGATCCGCAATCGGTGGTGCCGGAATCAATCATGCCCAGCTATGCCTTTCTTGCCAACACAAAAATTGATGGCAAATATGTGGCTGATCTGTTGAAAACGCACCGTTTTGTGGGTGTGCCCTATACGGATGACATGATCGAGAACGCGCGGGCGGATTTCGACAGCCAAGTTGATCCCGACGCGGATAATGACGCCATGCTGGCGCGCTATCCTAAGGCCGTTGTCAGCAATTTTGATGGCGCGCCCGAAGTCACTGAAATGGACGCGCTGATTGCCTATCTGCAAATGCTGGGCACGTTGGTCGATTTTTCAACCTTCACCCCAGACAAAAGCCGCTAGGCGCGAAAGGAGAGTGTAACATGGATACATATTCATTTTTGCGCCAGATGGCGGACAGTTGGGCCTTGCTAGGGTTGTTCCTATTTTTCATGGGCGTAATTGCCTGGGCCTTTCGGCCAGGTAGCAAAAAAACCCACGCCGATATCGCGAATGTCCCCTTTCGCAATGAAACCTTGGTGGATGCTGATGCGGACCAACAGCAAGACAATAATACCCCTAGTGGGGAGGACCTAAAATGAGCAACAACGAACTAGATGACGAAACCGGTGTCGAAACCACAGGTCACGAGTGGGACGGGATCAAGGAACTGAACAACCCACTGCCGCGTTGGTGGCTCTGGAGCTTTTACCTGACCATCATCTGGGGCATTGGTTATGTCATCGCCTATCCGGCCTGGCCGCTGATCAATGGGGCAACCGAAGGGGTTTTGGGCTATTCCACACGCGGTGAAGTGGCGGCAGAGATTGCCCGCTATGACGAGCAAAACAGTGCGCTTACAACCGCTCTTGCCAGTGCGGATCTGGCCACGCTACCCGAAAATGCCGAACTGAACCGCTTTGCCATTGCGGCTGGGGCCGCGGTTTTCCGCGGGGAATGTTCCCAGTGCCATGGCTCTGGTGCGGCGGGGGCCAAAGGCTATCCTAACCTGTTGGATGATGATTGGTTGTGGGGCGGTTCGGCCGAAGAAATCGCCTTTACCATCAACAACGGCATCCGCAACGAAACCTCGGATGATGCGCGGTATTCCATCATGCCGGCATTCGGTGATGTGCTGGAAAGCAAAGAAATCGAACAGGTTGTACAATATGTCCGGGCCTTGTCTGGTCAGGAAAATGACGCAGTCTTGGCCGCCCTTGGCGAACCGATCTATGGCGAAAGCTGCGCGGCCTGTCACGGCGATACCGGATTGGGCGATCGCGACCTTGGCGCGCCCAACCTGTCCGATGCAATCTGGCTTTATGGCGGTGACATCGAAAACCTGACGCAAACCGTTACGGATGCCCGTTTTGGCGTGATGCCAGCCATGGGGCAACGGCTGAGCGCGGCCGACGTGAATGCGGTTGCCGCCTATGTACATCAATTGGGGGGGGGCGAATAAATCGCCATCTTCCACACCAGTTCCCTTTGATAAAAAGGGGAAGGTCTGACGGTTGTGTTCCTACCGTCAGAAGGCCTCAGCCCGCGGTCCTGTTCGCACTAGCCCGGGTTGAGGCCATCTAACAATTTGATCTGAGTCAAAGCACGGGGCACCGACGCAACCTATGACTTAAAAAGCGAACAGGTTTGGAACAAATAATGAGCACAACAAAATCACCGCGTTTATTCGCGGCTCAGGTACCGATTTTCCCCCGCCGGGTAAAAGGTTTTTTCCGCAGCTTAAAGTGGTGGATCATGGCGGTGACTTTGGGGATTTATTACCTGACCCCATGGATCAAATGGGACCGGGGGCCCGCCTTGCCGGATCAGGCGGTGTTGGTGGATCTGGCGCATCGGCGTTTCTTTTTCTTTTGGATCGAAATCTGGCCCTATGAGTTTTATTTTGTGGCCGGCCTGTTGATTATGGCGGGGCTGGGGCTGTTTTTGTTCACCTCGGCCCTGGGGCGGGTCTGGTGTGGATATGCCTGCCCGCAAACGGTTTGGACCGATCTGTTTGTTTTGGTGGAACGTTGGATCGAAGGCGATCGCAACGCCCGCGTGCGCCTGTGGAAGGGCAAGTGGAATTTTCGGAAATGGCGATTGCGGCTTACCAAGTGGTTGGTGTGGTTGCTGATTTCCATCGCAACGGGTGGTGCCTGGGTGTTTTATTTCACCGATGCCCCACAACTGGCGCGCGATTTGGTCGCCTTCACGGCCCATCCTGTCGCTTACGCCACCATCGCATTTTTGACCGCGACAACCTTTGTTTTTGGCGGCTTCATGCGCGAACAAGTCTGCATGTATATGTGCCCATGGCCGCGCATTCAGGGCGCGATGATGGATGACGACACCCTGACCGTGGCCTATCGCGGTTGGCGTGGCGAGCCGCGCGGCAAAAAACGCGACAGCAGCAATGGCGACTGCATCGACTGTATGGCCTGTGTGAATGTCTGCCCGATGGGGATCGACATTCGTGACGGGCAGCAAATGGAATGCATTACCTGCGCGCTCTGTATCGATGCCTGTGATGATGTTATGGACAAAATCAACCGCCCGCGCGGGTTGATCGACTATCTGGCATTGTCTGACGAGCCTTCAGAAAGTGCGGGCAACCCGCCAAAGGCCCCGTGGCGCCATGTGCTGCGCTTGCGTACGATCATCTATACCGCCCTGTGGACATTGATCGGGGTGGGGTTGATTTTTGCGCTGTTCGTCCGTTCCGATATCGACATGACGGTCGAGCCTTTGCGCAACCCCACCTTTGTGACCTTGTCTGACGGGTCGGTGCGCAATGTTTATACCCTGCGTTTGCGCAACAAACTGGGCGAACCCCGACAATTCCGCGTGTCGCTGACCTCGGCTGAAATTTTGCGGATCAGCATCGAGGGCACCGAAGAAATTGCCGTGACGGTGGCTCCCGATGCCTCTACCATGGTGCGGGTATATGTGACCGCGCGGCCCCAGGATCCGGCCGCTGGTTTGGATCAAACCGACCTGCGGTTCTGGATCGAAGATGTTGAAAGCGGCGATCGTGCCTCGCGCAGCAGTATTTTTAACGGAAAGGGCGGATCATGACAGAACGCACCCCTTGGGTCATGACAGGCCGCAAATTTCTTTTGATCATGGTTGCCGCATTCAGCGTCATCATCGGTGTCAATCTGACACTTGCCTATCAGGCGGTCGCGACCTTTCCAGGGCTTGAGGTGGCAAATTCCTATGTTGCCAGCCAGAATTTTGATCGCCTGAAGAAGGCGCAATTGGCTTTGGGCTGGCAAGCGGAGGCCACCATTGCCCAGGGGCAGTTGCGTCTGAGCATGCGCAAGGATGGCTTGCCGATTTCACCGGAAATTTTTTCCGCCGTCATCGGTCGCGCCACCAATGTGGCCGAGGATCAGTTTCCGACATTTGTATTTGACGGCACCGATTATGTCGCCCCGATCACCCTGGGGCCGGGAAACTGGAATTTGCGCCTGATCGCCCTGGCCGAGGATGGCACCAAATTTCAACAGCGCATCATCGTGGGCAACCAACCATGACAGGCCAATCCGTTCTTTCGGATCGGGCGGGCAATGCTGGCGTCGGGCGCCGTAACACCACAGCGAACGACAGCGCGCCAAAGGATGAAATCCTGTTGTCATTGCCCGATATTCACTGCGCGGGCTGCATCAGCAAAGTTGAACGCACGCTGAAAGCGGTGCCCGGTGTCACGACGGCGCGGGTAAACCTGAGCCGAAAACGCGCCAGCATTTCAGCACTGCCCACCGTCAGCCCCGATGAATTGATCCGCGTTTTGTCGGCCGTGGGCCATGAGGCGCAGCCGCTGAACGCGCGGATGATGGCCGGGGTGGAAATCGATGATCCGGGCCGTAAACTGTTGCAGCGGCTGGCGGTTGCGGGCTTTGCCATGATGAATGTGATGCTGTTTTCCGTGGCGATCTGGTCGGGCGCCAGTCAGGCCACACAAAACATGTTTCACTGGATTTCGGCGGGCATCGCCGTGCCCGCACTGGCGTTTTCGGCACAGCATTTTTTCACCTCGGCTTGGGGCGCGTTGCGGCATCGCCGCCTGAATATGGATGTGCCGATTTCGCTGGCGATCATTCTGGCCGCTGGCCTGTCGATCTATGAAACCAGCATTGGTGGCGATCGGGTTTATTTTGACGCGGCGCTGTCGTTGACGTTTTTTCTGTTGATCGGGCGGTATCTGGATCACCGCACGCGGGTGGCGGCGCGGTCTGCGGCGCAAGAATTGACCGCGCTCGAAAGCCCCCACGCTACGCTGCTTGTCGATGGCCAGCGCAGGCTGGTTGATGTTGCGGATTTAAATCTGGGGGACAGGGTCGAGGTTCTTGCCGGCATGCGGGTGCCGGTCGACGGGCGGGTGGTTGCCGGAAATTCCCAATCCGATCGCGCCTTGTTGACGGGCGAAAGCCTGCCCGTGGCGGTGACCGTCGGTGACAGGCTTGCGGCGGGCGAAGTCAACCTGAGCGGGCCGTTGACGATCGAGGTTTTGGCGGTCGGTGAAGACAGCACATTGCGGCGGATGGCGGCATTGGTGGAAATGGCCGAGGGCACGCGCAACACCTATACCGCGCTGTCGGATCGCGCCGCGCAGATTTATGCACCTTTGGTGCACCTGCTGGCTTTGGCCACATTCATCGGCTGGGTTCTGGCGGGTGGCGGGTTTTCCCTGTCCTTGAATATTGCGATTTCGGTTTTGATCATCACCTGCCCATGTGCCTTGGGATTGGCGGTGCCTGCCGTGATGACAGCGGCAACGGGTCGGCTGTTTCGACAAGGGTTTTTGGTGAAAAACGGCACGGCGCTGGAACGATTGGCGGAAATTGACACGGTGATTTTTGACAAGACCGGCACGCTGACAAAGGGACAGGCACAAATCGATGCGGCTGCTTTGGGGCCTGATGGTCTGTCGGTGCTGGCGGCCCTTGCGCAAGCCTCGGCGCATCCGGTTTCTTGCGCGATTTCCGCCTCAATACCCGGCAACGTCAACCCGGCCACGATCAGCGATATTCGCGAAATTGCCGGCAAAGGTATCTCGGCGATCTGGCAAGGTGTGCCGGTCCGGTTGGGGCAGGGCGCATGGCTGGGCGCTGTGGCCTCGCCTGCTTTGGCGATCGGCGACGCCCCCGCACAGGTGATTTTGTTCAAAGAAACCCTGCGCGACGGCGCACAACTGGCGGTGTCCGCCTTGCAGGCGCAGGGTCTGAATATCCAGATATTTTCCGGCGACGGCGCGGCGGCGGTGCAAAAAATCGCCGATCTTCTGGGCGGCATTCCCGCCACCGCCGCGATGAGTCCGACAGATAAATTTGACGCCCTGACCGATTTGGCCAAGCAAGGCGCGCGGGTTTTGATGGTGGGCGACGGGCTGAATGATACCGCCGCCTTGGCCCGCGCCCATGCATCGATTTCGCCCGCCAGCGCGCTGGATGCGGCGCGCACGGCGTCTGATGTTGTTTTGCTGAACCCCAGTTTGATCAACGTGCCCGATGTTCTGAAAACCGCAAAATCAGCCCGCCGTCGGGTGTTGGAAAATTTCACGATTGCGGGTGGTTATAATCTGGTTGCCGTCCCGATTGCCATTCTTGGCTTTGCCACGCCGCTGGGTGCGGCGATTGCAATGTCGGCGTCATCGATTACAGTGTTGTTAAATGCCCTAAGATTAAGGTGAAACATGAATATTCTGGTGGTATTGATCCCGATTTCCCTCGTACTTTCCGTGCTGGGATTGCTGGCGTTTTTATGGAGCCTGCGCGATCGTCAATATGATGATCTGGAGGGGGAAGCCTGGCGGATTTTGCTGGAAGACGAAGACAACAAACCCGAAGATTAAAACACGGTACCGGCCGGTGCCGCAATGTCGCGGCATCCTGTGCGCGAAATATCCGGCCCGAAATGCGTGGCGCGACAGATCGGCAAGGGGCGGGGATCGCGCTTGACATATCATTGGCGATCTACCCAAAGTGGGCGCAATGAAAAATAATAATGCCCGTTTCGCCGCGAATGGATGTAAACGGGCGGCAATTCCACTGGGAGGAAAAACAATGAATTACACAAAAACCCTAAAGATCGGGCTTTGGGCTGCGGTATCAAGCTTTGCCTTGACAACAGCCGCCTCGGCCCAGACGATCAAGATCGCCATCAATGAATGGACCGGTCAGCATATTTCCGCAAACTTCGCTGGCCAACTGCTTGAAAAGATTGGCTATGACGTTGAATATGTGACCGCCGGTGCGGTGCCGCAGTTTGCCGCGATTGCCGATGGCAGTCTGGATTTTCAACCTGAAACCTGGACAAATAATGTGGGTGATATTTTCCCCAAAGCGGTTGAAAACGGCGACATTGTCATTGTCGGCGGTCTGGGTCTGGAACCACGCGAAGGGTGGATTTACCCGCCCTATATGGAAGAACAATGCCCGGGCCTGCCCGCCTATCAGGCGCTTTATGATTGCGCACAGGCATTTGCCGCCGCCGATACTTTCCCGGATGGTCGTTTGATCACCTATCCTGCTGATTGGGGCACGCGGTCCTCTGATTTGGTGGCGGCGATTGAGCTGCCGTTCAAGGCAATCCCCGGGGGTTCCGAAGGCGCGATGCTGGCCGAACTGAAAAGTGCGCTTGCCGCCAAGCAACCCCTGTTGATGATGATGTGGCAGCCGCATTGGGTGTTTGCCGAAACCGAGATGAACTGGGTTGAGTGGGACAAGGCCGAGGGCGATTGCGACGAGGGCAACCAAGCGCGCGGTGCCGCCTGTGGGTTCCAGCAAGCCGCCGTGGAAAAAATCGTTGGCAAAGGTTTTGCCGCTGAATTTCCCAAAGCAATGAAGATGGTGGAAATGATGTCGCTGACAAACGACGTACAAAACAGCCTGATCCTGGAAATCGACCAAAATGGTCGTGAGGTTGGCGAAGTTGTGGCCGAATGGCTGGCGGCAAATGCCGATGTCTGGCAGCCATGGGTTGACGCCTCGATGTGATCTGAATTGGCAAAGGGCGGTGCGCGTAACCGGCGCCGCCCTTTGTCGTTTTCCCCGTCGCCCGCGTGTTCCAAAGGGAGCTTTCTATGCCTTCTGAGCCTGCTATGACGCCAAAGCTTTCCTGCAAAAACGTGTGGAAACTTTATGGTGCTGGCGCTGATCGATACTTGAGCGATCCCAGTAATTTGCCGCAAAACCCGACCGAGGCCAAAGCCTTGGCGCAAAAAATTCGCAACAACGATGGCATCGTTGCCTCTGCTGATGTCAGTTTTGACGTCATGCCGGGCGAAATTTTTGTAATTATGGGGCTTTCCGGGTCTGGCAAGTCAACGATCGTGCGCTGTTTGTCGCGCCTGGTCGAGGCCACGGCGGGTGAAATCTTGCTTGATGGCAAAGACCTTTTGAAGGCTTCGCCAAAGGAGTTGATCCACTATCGACGGCACAAAATGGGCATGGTTTTTCAGAATTTCGGCCTGATGCCGCATCTGAGTGTTTTGGACAATGTTGCCTTTCCGTTAAAATTGCAGGGCCTTACGCTGAAAGAGCGCCGCGCACGCGCCCAGGAAGTGATCGTGAAGGTCGGTCTTGAGGGGCGCGAGGCGTCGTTTCCTTCGCAATTGTCGGGCGGGCAACAGCAAAGGGTTGGCATTGCCCGATCCTTGGCGGTGGAACCGGAGGTTTGGTTTCTGGACGAGCCTTTTTCGGCGCTCGATCCGCTTATTCGACGTCAGATGCAGGATGAATTTCTGCGCCTGCAAAACGAGTTGCACAAATCCATCGTCTTTATCACCCATGATTTTCTAGAGGCCCTTCGCATCGCGGATCGCATGGCAATCATGAAGGATGGCGAGATCGTGCAAATCGGTCGCCCCGTTGATTTGATCCTGAATCCGGTTGATGATTATGTGCGCGAATTTACCAATGATGTGCCGTGGGAATTGGTGTTGACGGCAGGTGATGTTGCGGCAAAGACCGCACCACCCAAGGGCATAAAAGAAGTGGCGGGCGATGTGAATGTCGCGTCACTTCTGCCCTATCTAGCCACACACGACAAGGGCGTCGGCGTGCGGAATTCAGCCGGTGAAGTTGGTCATTTGACCGCCCGCGAAGTGGTGGCGGCCTTGGCGAGTGGGGTCGCAGATTCCACCGCAATCAAGGAATAGCGGGTGTCGGGTGCTGAGCGGCAAACACGAATTTTGTGGCTTGCTCTGGCGGTTCTCACTGCGCTGAGCGTTTATTTCGGACCGGATTTGGGCGTTTTGGCCAAATACCCCAAATCCTGGGTGCTGCCGCTGACCGATCCTTTGAACCTTGGCATGCGTTGGTTCGTTGAAAGTTTCGGATTTCTTTTCAGGGCGATTTCTTGGCTGTTTGAATGGCCGATCACATTTGCGCAATTCATTTTGCAGGCCGTTCCCTGGGTGGCCAGCATGGTTTTTTTGGCGTGGCTGGCGTGGCGCGCCGCCGGTTTCGGGTTGGCGGTTTTTTCCATTATCAGCCTGTTTTATATGGTTGTGATCGGCTATTGGCCGGAATCCATGAATTCGCTCGCGCTGGTTCTGATCTCGGTGCCGCTGGCGGTGGCCATCGGTTTTGCTGTTGGCACATGGGGGTTTTTATCGGATCGCGCCCACCGTGCCATCATGCCGACACTTGATTTGCTGCAAACGATTCCCGCCTTTGCCTATCTGTTGCCGATCCTGTTATTGTTTGGGTTTGGCACGACGGTCGGCCTTGTTTCCTCGGTTATTTTTGCCTTCCCGCCGATGGTGCGCAACACGATTTTGGGTCTGCGTGGCGTAGCGCCCGAGGTGATTGAATCCGGCACCATGAGCGGCGCCACCGCCAGCCAGTTGTTTTGGCAGGTGCGGGTGCCCTCGGCGAAAAAACAAATCCTGCTGGGGGTCAATCAGGCGACAATGGCGTCGTTGTCGATGGTGATTATCGCAGCAATCATTGGCGGCACCAACGATATTGGCTGGGAGGTATTATCCACCATGCGCAAAGCCCAGTTCGGGGAATCCCTGCTGGCGGGTTTGGTGATTGCGCTGATTGCGATCATTCTGGATCGGATCACGGCGGGCTTTGCAATGCAAAGCACACAGGTTGAACAGACCTCGCGCATTTCGATGCGTGAGGTGGCAATCGTCGCCGGTTTGATGGCTGTCGTGGCCATGGTTGCACAGTTTGCCCCCGCCCTGATCGAGTGGCCCAAGGCATGGGAATGGGATCCTGCGCCGACGATGAACGGTGCGCTGGAATGGGTGACCGTGGAATTTCGCACCACATTGGCCGGCATCAAAAATGCCGCGTTCTTTTTTGTGATGCTGCCGATCAAGATCGGTTTTTCCAAAGCGATCAGCCCGTTTTCATGGGGTTTTGCCTTTTCACCCACGGTTATTGCGGTCTATATCGGCATGGTTTTGGCCGGTGCTGCTGCCCTTGCCGGGACCGGGCGATTGATTGGCGGCATCGCGCTTCTGATTGCGGGGTCTTTGTTTTACAGCGGGCTGACAGGCACGCCCTGGATTGCGATTGCGGCCCTGTTGATCGGGCTTTCCTGGCAGGTCGGGGGCAGGGGGCTGGCCATCGGCACCGGCCTAGGGCTGGTGTTTCTGTTGGCCACGGGCATCTGGGCGCCGTCGATTTTATCGATCTATCTGTCCGGTGTCGGCGTGCTGATATCCTTTGTTTTTGGCAGCTTGATCGGCATTTGGGCCAGCGAAAGCAAAACAGTATCCGCCATCGTACGCCCGGCCATTGACACGCTGCAAACCATGCCCTTGTTCGTGATCCTTATTCCGTTTGTGATGGTGTTTAAAATTGGCGAATTTACCGCCTTGCTGGCGATTGTGGCCTACTCGATTGTGCCAGCGATCCGCTATGCCGAACACGGGTTGCGTAATCTGCCCGAAGAAACCATCGAGGCCGCCTCGGCGATTGGGGCCACAAGGTTGCAATTGCTGTTGCAAGTGAAACTGCCCCTAGCGCTTCCCTCGGTGATGTTGGGGTTGAACCAGACGATCATGTTCGGGATTTCGATGCTGGTGATCACCGCCTTGGTGGGGACGGCTGATTTGGGGCAACAGATTTATATCGGCCTGAGCGATGGTGATTTTGGTGTTGGCATCGTGGCGGGCATTGGCATGGCGATCATCGCGATGATTGCGGATCGCGTCACCCAGAATGTCAGTTTCAATATGCAAAAAAAACTGGGCCTTCGCTTGGATCGACCAGCCTGAATTTTGCCTGGAATGGCAAGGGGGCGTTGAATTTAGTGTCGGTCTGCGGGTACACTCGGGCGCATGGCACGGGCGGTGCCGACATGATGTTCGGGCCCGGCATTGGCCACAATAAAGGAGGTGATTGAATGGCAGAGGCCACACAAATTCGCGGTCGCCGAACCGCAGTCGATACGATATTCGATCATCTGTACAATGAAATTGTCACACTGGCACTGTTGCCGGGCACCAAGATTTCAGAAGCGGAAATCGCCGGTCGATTTGGTGTATCCCGACAACCGGTTCGCGATGCGTTCAGCCGACTGGAAACCATGGATCTGTTATTGATCAGGCCGCAAAAAGCCACCGAAGTAAAACGTTTTTCAATGCGCGAAGTGAAAAAATCAAGGTTTGTACGCGCCGCCGTCGAGGCCGAGGTTTTGCGCCTTGCCAGCGCTCGCTGCGACGCGGATGGGGCAAAAGAGTTGGACGCGTGTTTAAGCCGTCAGGCAGAAGTTGTGGACAGTGGCGACTATCAAGCTTTTGGCCTGCTGGATTACAATTTTCATAAAAAATTGTGCGAAATCGCCGACGCAGAATTTGCATTTGAGGTGATCTCAAAAGAGAAAAGCAAGGTTGATCGTCTGTGCATGCTGGGTCTTGCAAAAGAGGATCGCATGCCTGAATTGCTGCAAGATCACCGCGAAATAGCCAAGCATATCATTGATGGTGCGCCGGAACTGGCGGTGGATGCAGGCATGATGCATCTGTCGCGGCTGGATGCAACGATCGCGTCTATTTCGGCGCGTCACGCTGATTATTTTGACCCATAGGCTTATTTGAAATCCGGGTCCTGACCCTGGAATAATCAACGAAAAACGCCGAGATACCCAAAAAACAGCGCATAAACGGCATCCAGAAGGGCCCCATGGCGCCAAATTTACGACAGGTTGATCTGGCACTGAAATTTAATGCGCGGCCAGCAAGCATTTGTTCCGCTTGCTAAGTTAATGAATATGCCTATGCTCTAGCCGCAGTGCAGCATAGGCCCGTTCCCGTGAAATTTGACCCCATTACCCAGACCGCCCCGATCCACGCCCATGTTCATGGGGCGCGGGCGAAATGCCTGCAACGACTGGTTCGTCTGGACATGCCGGTACCCGAGACCGTCGCCCTGCCGTTTGAGGCGGTGCGCAAAATTGCCTCTGGTGCGGATTTCGATGTCACCGGCCTGTTGGCGCATTTTGGCGATCTGCCGCTGGTATCGGTGCGCCCCAGTGCGCAAACCGCTGACTGGGGTGGCCCGGGCACGGTGTTGAACATCGGCATGAATCCGCAAAGTGTTGAAAAATTAGCGAAAAAAACCGGCCGCGCGGCAGCGGATGCCTTGTATTTGCGGTTTATCCAATCTTATGCGGTGGATGTGGCACGGCTGGATGCCGAAGAATTTCCGCCCTCCCAGACCATCAAAGAAGCGCTGATCGTCTATGAAATAGAGGTCGAAGAACCCTTTCCCACCGACGTAACGGTGCAATTGACCGAGGTGCTGCGGTCAATGTCGCGGGCTTGGGAAGGCACATCAGCGCGCCTGTTGCGTCAGGCCAAAGGCGCGCCGATCGATGCCGGTTTGGGGCTGGTGGTGCAACGCATGGCCTTTGGTTTGGGGGCAGGGGAATCCGGGTCTGGCGTGATGCAATTTGTCAACGCGGAAACCGGCGAGCCGCAAATTACCGGGCGCTACCTGAGCCAAAGTCAGGGCCGCGAGGCGTTGATCGAGGCGGATCGCGCGATTTTTTTGACCAAAGACGATCGCGGCGCCTCGCTGGAAGAACGCGCACCCGCCGCGTTTGAGGCGCTGATCGAACAGGGCGCACGCTGTCGTGTTGGCCTGCGCGAAGAAATGCAGATCGAATTCACCATGGAAAACGGTGAATTGCGCATGCTTGATGCCTTGCGGGTGCCGCGCGGCGCTTTTGCCAATTTGCGCATTGCCGTTGATCTGGCCAGCGACGGGGTGATTTCGCGGCAGGATGCGATCCTGCGTGTCGACCCTCAGGCCTTGGCCGAATTACTGCACCCCCGGGTTGATCCCGATGCGGCGCGTGACGTGTTGGCGCAAGGCATTGCCGCCAGCCCTGGTGCGGCCACGGGTAAAATCGTCTTTACCGCCACCGCCGCACAGGCCGCCGCCGCCAAGGGCGAGGCTTGTATTCTGGTGCGTGCCGAAACCTCGACCGAGGATATTCGCGGCATGCACGCGGCCCTTGGTGTGCTGACAGAACGCGGCGGCATTACCAGCCATGCGGCGGTGATTGCCCGTGGTTTGGGCGTGCCCTGCGTTGTCGGGGCCAGCGGCATTACCGTTTCGATGCGGGACAAAACCATTCAGATGGAATCCGGTGAATTACTGGGCATGGGCGACGTCATCACGCTGGATGGTGCCGCCGGTCAGGCGCTTCGCGGCGCGGTTGCCACTTTGCCCGCCGCGCTTGACGAGTATTTCACCACCTTCATGGGCTGGGCCGAGGCGGCGGCGGATATCGGCGTGCGTGCCAATGTGGACAGCAAGGGCGAGGCCGAAGTTGCCCGCCGTTTCGGGGCTGACGGGATCGGGCTTTGCCGCACCGAACACATGTTTTTTGAAGATGATCGTCTGACGGTGATGCGTGAAATGATTTTCGCCGATGAGGCGGATGACCGCACGCAAGCGTTGGCGCGATTATTGCCGATGCAGCGGGATGATTTCAAAAAACTGTTCCACGTCATGGATGGTAAACCGGTGTGCATTCGCCTGTTTGATCCGCCGTTGCATGAATTTTTGCCCAGCTCCAAAAACGGCGTGCGAAAATTGGCCGAGGCTTTGGATTTACCTGTGTCAAAGGTGAACGCGCGGGTCGAAAGCCTGACAGAGTTTAACCCGATGCTGGGGTTGCGCGGGGTGCGCCTTGGGGTGACTGTGCCGGAAATCTACGAAATGCAGGCACGGGCAATTTTTGAAGCCACGATCGAATGTATGTCCGAAGGGGTACATTCGGTGCCTGAAATCATGATCCCATTGGTTTCCGTCATGCGCGAAGTCGAGGTGGTTCAGGCCCGTATCGAGGCGATGGCCGCCGCTGTGCATGCCGAAAAAGGTGTCGCGTTTGATTATAAACTGGGTGTGATGGTGGAAACGCCCCGTGCCGCGCTGCGGGCAGGGGATATTGCCAAACACACCGATTTCATCAGTTTTGGGACCAACGATCTGACACAAATGACCTATGGGCTGTCTCGCGATGATGCGGGCCGGTTCATGGGGGCCTATGTGGCGCAAAACGTGTATCCAGAGGATCCGTTTCATACGCTGGATGTCGAAGGTGTGGGCGAATTATTGGCGTTGGGTTGTGAACGGTCGCGCAAAGAAAACGCCGACATCGTTTTATCGGTTTGCGGTGAACACGGCGGCAATCCGGATTCCATCGCTTATTGCCGCTCGTTGGGGATGAATTACGTGTCCTGTTCCCCATACCGCGTGCCCGGTTCGCGGCTTGCCGCGGCGCATCTGGCACTATTAGACAAGCAAGCGGTGACCCGCAAAAAATCGCTTACAACCACATTGCGCAAGGCCGTGAAACGCATAAAGGGCTAAGTTATCCACAGACCACGATCAATTTTGTTAAAAATTGCCGCATTATCGCCACAAATTTGCATCAATAGCGCGTCACTCTGGACGGAATCGGTGAAATTCGATATCGGTCCGATTTTTAAAGCTGGGCACGATGTTGTCAAACTAGGTTGGGAATGGGTTCATGGGCAATAGATTTGCCTTTCTTGCGTTAGTCGCCGCCTTGGTATTTGGCGGGTTCGGCACGGTCAATCGCGCCGTGGCCGGACCAGCATTGGATGCGCAAACCGCGCTTTTGCTGGGGCTGGAACGGGTGTATCTGGCTTCGATCAGCCCGGACGAGTTGAAAAAGTTGAAAAAAACCGCACCGGCACCAAAAAGATCAACGCGCCGATCGGGCCGGGGCATTGAATATTCAACGGCATTTCTGGATGGCCGACCCAGCCCGCGCGGCAATGCTGAATGGCGCTGCCTGACCGAGGCTTTGTATTTCGAGGCGCGTGGCGAGAGCGTAAAAGGCCAGTTTGCCGTTGCCGAAGTCATCCTTAACCGTGTTGACAGTGCGCGTTTTCCCGGGTCGGTATGCGCGGTCGTCAATCAAGGCACGGGGCGTAAATTCGCCTGTCAGTTCACCTATACTTGCGACGGTCGCCCCGAAATCGTCAACGATAAAAAATCATGGAATCGTGTGGGTAAAGTTGCCCGTTTGATGTTGGACAGCGAACCGCAAAACCTGACAAATGGCGCAACTTTCTATCATACGACCTCGGTGCGCCCGTCATGGGCCAGAAAATTTCGCAAAACCGCACAAATCGGCGTGCATGTGTTTTACCGACGCAGCTGATTGTTCCATTCCCCTGTTTCATACCGGGGTGCATCGCGTTAAAGCTGGCGCTATGAATGATGATCTTTCGTTGGCCTTTGCCGCCCTTTCCGCCCGCGCTCAATCTTTTGGCGCGCGTGATCGTATTTCGCTTGGCGATTATGAAGTCAGTGTTGAAATCGGCGCATTCGAGGCCGAGCGGGATGTCATACAACGCTTGCGTTTTAACGTGGTTGTCGAGGTCGCAACGCCGATGGCCGACACAAATGACAACGTTGATTTGATCCTGTCCTATGACACAATTGTTGACGCGATAAATGGGGCGTTGGCGGCTGAACGGCTGAACCTGTTGGAAACGCTGGCCGACCGCATTTCAGGCCAGATTTTGGCCAACGCATTGGCCGAACGCGTGTTTTTGCGCATCGAAAAGCTGGACAGAGGGCCGTTTCGGCTGGGTGTTGAAACGGTTCGCACGCGCAGCGAAACCGCGCCCACCGAAATGCGTGATTTGGCGGTACCGGTGCAAGCCAGCGTGGTCTATGTGTCGCCGGGCGCGACGAATCACGCCGATTTGCCTGACGAATTGGCGGCGACTTTGACCGCGCAATCGCCGGTTATCGTCTGTCTTGGCGTGCGCGCGGCGCAACAGGCCAAAGGCGTTCGCGGCGCAACGGCCAAGGCGCAGATCATGATTGACCTGTTATCGATCAATCAAAACGCATGGGCTTTTGCCAGTGAAAATCCGGCTTTGGCTGTGGTCGAAACCATGACCGAACTGGATTGGGGGATCAAAAACCGCCAAGCGGCGGTTTGGGCACCGTCGAAAATTATCCGTGATGCGCCGGCGCCGCCCGCGCGGCCCGAGGATGGGCAAGCCTTGGCCCATTGGTTGGCGCAAAAAATCAACGCCCGCAGATTGACGATGATCATCACCGATAAGGATGCGGCCATCGGCGTCGAGTCGCCCGCGGCAGATTTCACCATAGAACAAATCGTGCTGACCTGATATTACTCGGCTAAATAACAAAAGGCGCGACCGGGTAAAATGAGCAAAACCTATTATCGTCCGATTGCCCAGACCGACGCGATTTGGTCGCGCGCTGCTTTGCCATTGGCCGGTGGCTGGTGTTGGTTTGATCGCATCGAAATCATGGAGCGCGGTCGCCGTGGCGAACGTATCACCCTTTCCGAAGCACCGGCGGATGTGATCGAGGCACTGTCCACACCGCGGGTACCGATTGCCGATGTCACCATGGTGCGGCCGCGCTTGATGGGCATTTTGAACGTCACCCCCGACAGTTTTTCTGACGGCGGCAAATTCGCCGAAGAAGGGGCTGCATTGGCGCATGCCACGCAAATGGCTGCGGATGGGGCCGATTTTCTGGATATCGGCGGTGAAAGCACGCGGCCGGGCGCCGATTTTGTGCCAATTGACAGTGAACGATCCCGGGTTGGCCCGGTAATTCGCGCGCTTGCGGCGGGTGCGCTGAAAACGCCGATTTCCATCGATACACGCAAGCCACTGGTCGCCGATGCCGCGTTGAAAGACGGGGCAAAAATGCTGAATGATGTGTCGGCGGGCACCTATGACACGCAAATGTTTGAGCTGGCAAAAACCAGCCGCGCCCCCTTGTGTTTGATGCATGCCCAGGGTGACCCGAAAACCATGCAGCAAAATCCCAGCTATGAGGATGTTTTGCTGGATGTGTATGATTTTCTTGCAGCCCGCGTACAGGCGGCGCTGGATGCAGGCGTAAACGCCAACCAGATCATCGTTGATCCCGGTCTTGGCTTTGGCAAAACCGCTGATCATAACCTGGCGATCATCAAGGGGTTAAGCCTGTTTCACGGCTTGGGCTGTCCGATATTGCTGGGGGCGTCGCGCAAACGGTTTATCGGCACAATCGGTGACGAAACCGACCCCACAATGCGCGGCCCCGGATCAATCGCCGTCGGTCTTGCGGCGATTGCGCAGGGCGTGCAAATCACCCGGGTTCACGACCTTAAAGAAACCAAACAGGCGCTTCGTTTGTGGTGCGCCGTCACCGGCTAGCGCCCAAGGAAAGACCCTCATGGCACGCAAATTTTTTGGCACCGACGGGGTGCGCGGTACCGCGAACACCTATCCCATGACCGCCGAGTTGGCCCTGAAACTGGGCGCCGCCGCAGGGCGGTATTTTCGCCGTGATGGTTCGCCCGCACATCGGGTGGTTATTGGCAAAGACACGCGGTTGTCTGGCTATATGTTTGAAAATGCGCTGACGGCTGGGTTTACTTCGACGGGGATGAATGTGCTGTTGCTTGGCCCCGTGCCGACGCCGGCGGTCGGGTTGCTGACCACTTCGATGCGGGCCGATGTCGGTGTGATGATTTCCGCCAGCCACAATCCGCATACTGATAACGGCATCAAGTTTTTCGGCCCCGACGGGTTCAAACTGTCTGACGAGGCCGAGGTTGAAATCGAGGCCCTGTTGATGGGCGATGTCCCGCCCGTTGCGGCCACCAATATTGGCCGTGCCAAACGTATTGATGACGGGCGGTTTCGCTATCAGGAACGGGCGAAATCGACCTTTCCCAATGACCGAAGGCTTGAAGGTTTAAAGGTGGTGATCGATTGCGCCAATGGGGCCGCCTATAAAGCCGCGCCCGAGGTTTTGTGGGAATTGGGTGCCGAAGTTATTCCCCTCGGCACCGCGCCCGACGGCTTTAACATCAACAAGGATTGCGGCTCGACACATCCCGAAACCGCCGCCGCCGCCGTGGTTGCGCATGGTGCGGATCTGGGCATTTGTCTGGATGGTGATGCCGATCGCGTGATGATCATCGACGAGAAGGGGCATGTTGCGGATGGCGATCAATTGATGGCGCTGATTGCCAAACGCTGGGCCGATCAGGGCCGGTTGCAAGGTCACGCTTTGGTTGCCACGGTCATGTCAAATCTGGGGTTGGAACGGCATTTGGCGAAATCCTCGATCGCGCTGCATCGCACGAATGTTGGCGATCGTTATGTTGTCGAGGCGATGCGCAAAGGCGGCTATAATCTGGGCGGTGAACAATCGGGCCATATCGTGATGACGGATTATGCGACCACCGGCGATGGCCTGGTGGCCGGATTGCAGTTTCTGGCCGAAATGACCCGCACCGGCAAACCGGCCTCGGAACTGGCGCATCAGTTTGAGCCCTGTCCGCAATTGTTGAAAAATGTGCGGTTTAAGGCCGGTCAGTCTCCCTTAGACAGCGTTGTTGTTAAGCAAGCCATTGCCCATGCTGAAAATGCCTTGTCTGGAACAGGGCGCCTGTTGGTTCGTAAATCGGGCACCGAACCGCTGGTTCGTGTGATGGCCGAATGTGAAGACGAGGGCCTGTTGCGTCAGGCGGTTGACTGGGTGGTTTCCTCGGTGCGAGATGCCGTTATCGTTGTAAAATAGCAATTTTGATGTAGGCTACTCTGGTTATAAAAGGAGAACTTGTTATGAAAATCGGAATTATAGCAACTTTGGTATTGATCGCCAGCACAGGATTTGCCCAAGCAAAAATGAGCGTGGCACTGGGCGCACCTTGGGATGGTAAAAAAGTGCCTGCTGGGCAAAATTGTAAAATTGACGGCGGTAATGGATCAACCCCGCCGATGAAGGTTACGGGCCTGCCAAGTGGAACGACGATGATTTTGGTTGAATATAATGACCTTAGCTATCAACCCTTGTCCAAAAGGGGTGGCCATGGCCAAATTGGCTATCCCGCTAGCGGTACCACTGCAAATCTTCCTGCTTTGCCCGGCATGACCAAGAAACTGCCGGGGGGGGCCAAGGTTATCAAAGCCGCGCGGTCTAAGGGGCGCTATGCTTCCAAAGGGTATTTACCGCCTTGTTCTGGCGGTCGCGGGAATAAATATTCGGCCGATGTCAAAGCAATATCTGCATCGGGTAAAGTGCTAGAAAAAATTACAATTTCGATTGGCAGGTACTGATACTATCGGTCGTTATCGCGGAAATCTGGGCGTTGAAATTTGGCGACCAAGCTGCGTGATTGGCTGATGCCGATGCCCGCCAGAATAAGCGCCAGCGCGATAAATAGGCTGGGCGACAAGTTTTCCCCCATCAGGGTTACCCCGAAAATTGCGGCCCAAAGCGGCACCATATAGCTGGTCAGGCTCATGAATACCGATCCGGCGGTGGCAATCACCCGCACACGGATGACGGCGGCCAGCGCGGTTGGCCCGATGGCCACATACATCAGCGCCGCGGTCGATCTGGGCGGCCAGCTGTTGACCAGACCCTCTTGCCAAATTGCCATTGGCAACAGGATCGCTGTGGCCACAAGCAATGACCCCGTTGCAAAGGCCAAAGGTGGAATGCGCGGCGCGCGGCGCGTCACAATCGACCCAATGGCATAACCACATGCCGCCAGAATGCTGGCGATTTTGCCAAGGGTTTCAAGGCGGTTTCCGTCGCTGTCAAAGGCACCGGGGCCGACCAGTACCAGCAAGCCGATAAAACCAACGATCAGCCCAATGATCCGGCGTGGCCCGATTTTTTCGTCGCGCGAAAAGGTCGCGGCCAGTGGCAGGGTCAAAAGCGGCACCGTGCCCATGGCAACGCCCGCAAAGGCGGAATTCACATATTGCTGACCCCAACTTAGCAAGGCCAAGGGCACGGCCACCGCCACCGACCCGGTGATCAGCACAAAAGGCAGGGCGGCGGTGGTGATTTTGGATGGTCCCTGATCCAGCGCGCGTCCAATCAGGGCCAAAATACTGGCGGCGATGGTCACCCGAAGCGCGGCGGTGGTCCAGGGGCCAAAACTTTCAAGGCTGATCCGAACCGACATGAAGGCCGCGCCCCAAATCAACCCCAAGGCACAGATCAAGATCCAATTAAACAAGCCCGGGTTCTGCGGGGAAGGGGTTCCGGTGTTCATCGCTTAGGCCGCCGCGCCAAGGCGGCGTCTGCGGGGCTGGCTGACCAATACCCCCAGAATAATCAGCCCAAAGGCCCAAAGGAAATAATCCGGCAGCGCCTCGTTTAAAAACAAAACCCCAAACAGGATCGACCACACCGGCACTTGATAGTTTACCAGACTCAGAAAACTCGGGCCCGCCGATTGAATGATTTTAACCAACAGGATCGTGGCCAATGCGGTCGGAAAAACCGCCAGATAAACCAAGGCTGTTATCGCGGTTGCATCGATGTTTTGCGGCATGCCCTCGAAATAAAAGGCTATGGGAATACTGATCGATGACCCGACCAGCAGACCCCCGGCACTATAGGCGATCTGCGGTGTTGGCGGCGCAAGGCGGGTTATGATCGAGCCGATGGCATAGCAAATGGCCGCGGCCACGCTGGCAAGTTTCGGCCAAAACAGCCCTGTTGTCAGCGCACTGCTGATGTCCTGCACACCAATCAACAGGGCAACACCGATAAAGCCAATGCCAAAGCCGAGAATTTTACGTGGCGGCATTTTTTCACCCGGCACCAGAAAAAACGCCAGCGGCAGCACAAAAAGCGGCACAACTGCCATAGAAACTCCGGCAAAAGCCGAAGGCACCACCTGTTGCGCCCAGCCCAGCAAGGAAAACGGCAGGGCGTTGGTGAAAACCCCCATGCCGATGATGTAATACCACACGCGCCCCTTGGGCAGGCGGCGGCCCATGGCATAAGCAATGATCAGCAAAACGACCGCCCCAAGGCCAATCCGTGCGGCGGCCACGCTGAACGGGCCGACCGATTTTAGGGCAATGCCGACGGCCATGAAAGACGCCCCCCAAATCAGGCCCAGAAACAACAGCCCGATCCAGTTATTCAGTGTGGGTTTTTTCAGCATTGCCAGCCTTTCCATAAAAAAGGGCGCCACAATGGGCGCCCTTTCCCTGATATCGTCTTGAACCTAGTTCTTGGTTTTATCAACCATTTTTCCGGCAGAAATCCACGGCATCATGCCGCGCAGTGTTTCGCCGGTGGCCTCGATCTGGTGTTCGTCGTTGATGCGACGTGTGCCTTTGAAAAACGCCTGACCGGATTGGTTTTCCAGCATGAAATCACGCACGAATTTACCGGTTTGAATGTCGGTCAGAACCGCCTTCATTTTCGCCTTGGTTTCGTCGTAGGGCAGGATGCGCGGGCCGGAAACATATTCGCCGTATTCCGCCGTGTTGGAAATCGAATAGTTCATGTTGGCAATGCCGCCTTCATAAATCAGATCAACGATCAGTTTTACCTCGTGCAGACATTCAAAATAGGCCATTTCCGGCGCATAACCTGCCTCGACCAGTGTTTCAAAACCCATGCGGATCAGTTCAACCAACCCGCCGCACAAAACTGCCTGTTCGCCGAACAGATCGGTTTCGCATTCTTCGCGAAAATTGGTCTCGATGATGCCGGAACGACCGCCACCGATGGCTGAACAATAGGACAGACCGATTTCCAGCGCTTTGCCCGAGGCGTCTTTGTCCACCGCAACAAGGCAGGGCACGCCGCCGCCTTTGGTGTATTCGCCGCGCACGGTGTGGCCGGGGCCTTTGGGGGCCATCATGATGACGTCGATGCCCTCTTTGGGTTCGATCAGGCCAAAATGCACGTTCAAACCATGGGCAAAGGCAATCGCCGCACCTTCGCGGATGTTGTCGTGAACGTATTTTTTATAGGTTTCGGCCTGCAATTCATCAGGCATGGTGAACATGATCACATCAGCCCAAGCGGCGGCTTCGGCGATGCCCATGGTTTTCAGGCCCTCGCCCTCGGCTTTGGCAATCGAGGCAGAGCCTTCGCGCAGGGCAACAACAAGGTTTTTCGCGCCAGAGTCACGCAGGTTCAGCGCGTGGGCATGGCCTTGGCTGCCATAGCCCAGAATGGCGACTTTTTTGTCTTTGATCAGGTTAACATCGCAATCGCGATCATAATATACGCGCATATTTTGCACTCCGTTGATTATTTGGTCTGGTTGAGTCTATTGCCGTCAGAATAGAAGTTTTTGCGGAATGGGGGTTTCAAAATTTCGTTTTTTATCACAATTATGCAAATAATCATTCGCAATATCATAAAAACAGTTAAAAATCATGCTTAACGATATCGACCGTCGCCTGCTGCGGCATTTGCAAAGCGACCCGGAACTGCCCAGATCCGATCTGGCGGATCTGGTGGGCATCACACCGGCCACATGTTGGCGACGGCTGGAAAAGCTGCAAAACACTGGCGTTATCAAAGCGCGGCAAGCGGTGATTAACTGGCGGGCGCTGGGGTTTGAGGTTGAGGTATCGCTGCGCATCACGCTGGATAAAACCCAAGCCCGTGCCTTTGACGATTTTATCGCCGCCGCCCGCGATGTGCCGGAAGTTTATGAAATTCAAACGTTTTTGGGCCGCGTTGATGTGCGGTTGAACATTTTGGCCCGCGATATGGCGCATTACCAAAGGCTGTATCGCGACAGGATTTTGGGCCTGCCGCATATCGCCGATATTCAGGCGCTGATGCTGGTGGCGAATGTGAAATCAACGCCGGGATTACCGCTATGATCGAAATTGACGCCATTGATCGGCAAATTTTGGCAGCGCTGGTGCAAGACGCCACCCTTTCCACCAGCGCGTTGGGACGGCGTTTCAACCTGTCACAACCAGCCATGTGGCGGCGAATCAAACGCTTGCAAGATGCCGGGGTTTTGGCAGGGCAGCGACTGGTTTTGGATGCTGAAAAACTGGGTTTTGGGGTGACGGTGTTTCTGGGGGTCAAACTGGCGGCCAAAGGTCGTGTGGGTCTTGAAAGCTTTGAACGCGCGGTCTCCGCGATTCCCGAGGTACAAACCGTTCAGCATGTATTGGGGCTTTATGACTATCGTTTGCGCGTGGTCGCCCGTGATCTGTCAGATTTTGAACGGGTGCTACGGCGCCGGATCATGACCTTGCCCGGCGTTGGCGATGTCGAGGCGAATGTGCTTTTGTCTGAAGAGGTGCGCACTGGTCCGCTTTGATCGATCACAGTTTCCAATGGGCGAAATATTTGCCACCAAGAAACCGCTGCACCCCAAAAACGACGTGACCGCGACAGAATAGGCTTTGAATTCCGGTGCGATTTTGGCGTACCAAGAGGAAACCCAAAAAAGGAAATACCCATGGCCGCCTTGCTTGACCACATCGACCCCGATGGTTTGCTGGAATATTCCGTTGTTTTCACCGACCGTTCCCTTAACCATATGTCCGGCAGTTTCCAAACCGTGATGCGCGATATTTCGGTGGCTCTGAAAGACGTCTATAACGCGCAGCATATTGCCTTGATTCCCGGCGGCGGCACCTACGCAATGGAGGCCGTGGCCCGCCAGTTTGGCAGTTCTGCCCATGCGCTGATCATCCGCAATGGCTGGTTTTCCTATCGTTGGACGCAAATTTTTGACGCGGGAAATTTCACCGAAAAAACCACCGTGCTAAAGGCGCGCACCGCTGACAACAGCCCCAAGGCCGCCTTTGCGCCGGTGCCAATTGACGAAGTCGTGGCAAAAATCCACGCCGAAAAACCCGACGTTGTTTTTGCACCGCACGTGGAAACCTCGGCCGGGATCATTTTGCCTGACGACTATATCACTGCGATGGCCACGGCCGCGCATGATGTCGGGGCTTTGATGGTGCTGGATTGCATCGCTTCGGGCTGTGTTTGGGTTGATATGGCGGCAACCGGTGTGGACGTGTTGATTTCGGCCCCGCAAAAGGGTTGGTCTGCGTCGCCCTCGGCCGGTTTGGTGATGATGTCGGATCGTGCCGCCGCGCGGATGACGGACACATCTTCAAACAGTTTTGCCATCGATCTGAAAAAATGGGCGTCCATTATGACAGCCTATGAAAATGGCGGCCACGCCTATCATGCGACCCTGCCGACCGATGCACTGCGGGCCTTTCGCGACACCATCATGGAAACCCGCGACTATGGATTTGAACGGCTGAAAGCCGCGCAATGGGAACAGGGCAACGCGGTGCGGGCCATGCTGGCGGCAAAAGGCGTGAAATCCGTGGCCGCCGAGGGTTTTGGTGCGCCCGGTGTTGTGGTTTCCTATACCGATGATCCCGACGTTCAGAACGGCAAGAAATTTGCCGCCCAAGGTATGCAAATCGCCGCTGGTGTGCCGCTGCAATGTGATGAGCCGGCGGGGTTCATGACGTTCCGTTTGGGCCTGTTTGGGTTGGACAAGCTTTATGATGTGCCCGCATCCTTGGCGCGTTTGGGCGCGGTTATCGACAAGGTGATCTAGCGGCCAGCTTGCCCCAAACCGGTGCGCATCAAGGCTTGGCGAAGCGGCCGCACGCCGTGCAACAGATTTAGACCGGCATTGCGGGCGGCCTGTATAATGGGCTGTCCGCTAATCGAGGCGCGGTTTAACATTGTGATCCCGTTGACCCGCCGTCTGATATCGGCAAACCGCGCCTTTTCATAGGCTTGCAGCATTTCGCGTGATCCCAGTTCATGCCGGTTTGCAAGGTCCAGCAATGTGGAAATATCCGTCAGGCTCATGTTCAGCCCCTGCGCACCGATTGGCGGGACAACATGCGCGGCCTCGGCAACCAATGCCGTGCTTGGGGCAGTTATTCGTTCCGCGAGCTGTGCGATGATTGGCCAAATGGCGCGGTCCCCTTGCAGTTCCAGCCGCCCCAATACATCGCCTGCGCGTTCATTGATCGCAAGATTGAATTCCCGCACGGACAAGCCAAACAGCCGTTGCGCATTTTGGCTGATTTCCATCCAAACAACGGCGGATCTGTTTTGACCATCAAGATTTGGCAAGGGCACCAAGGTAAACGGCCCCCCGGCGCGATGAATTTCAATTGAACTGTTGGCGTGCGGCGCATCATGGCAGACGGTGAATACCAGCGCCATCTGATCAAAATCTGTGGTTTTGACCGCTATTTCGGCGATCTCGCGGACCCGCGAATTGCGGCCATCCGCGGCAATCACCAGATCGGCGGTTAGGTTGCTGCCATCACTCAACCCCAAAATCGCGCCTTTTGTGCGGGCCAGCATGCGGGTCAGGCGTTGCCCGGATCGGAAATCCGACCCGGATTGTTTGGGGATCAACGCGCAAAGCTCGCGGCGGATAACGGCATTTGGCAGGTTCCAGGCGAAAGGCTCATCAGATATTTCCGCCGCGTCAAAATCCTTGGTATCGCCTTCGCGCCGCCCGCGATCAATCAGGCGCATGCTTTGCAGGGGCGTGGCGTGGGGCGCCAATGCCTCCCAAACACCGATTTGGTCCAGTAATTGTCGTGCGGGTTGCAAAAATGCGGTTGAACGCAGGTCGTTTTGCCCGCTGTGCAAAGGTGCAGGATCGATACATAAGGTTTTGCGCCCAGATTTTGCAAAAGCAATGGCCGCGAGTTGTCCGGCAATACCGCCACCGACAACGGCCAGATCAAAATGTTCCCGATCAGACATATTTCAAAACCTCGGCTAAAAATCCGCTTAGATCATCGGTGGAATGCTGAATATGCGGCGCGGTTTGGGATGTGTCATGCACATGCACGGTGCGCAGCCCCAGTTCATGCGGCACTTTCAAATTTCGGGCCTCGTCTTCAAACATGGCGGCGGTTTTGGGCGGCACTTCTGCTTTTTCAAAAAGAATATCAAAGGCTTCAAAATTCGGTTTGGGGTGAAAGTTGGCATGCTCAACCCCAAAAATGCCGTCAAAAACACCCCCCAAACCCCGCGCCGCCGCAACGTTATGGGCATAGGGGGCGGATCCGTTGGTATAGATGATTTTGCGCCCCGGCAGGGCGCGGATGCGCGCCGCCAAAACCGGATCTGGTTGCAAATGGCTGAGATCAATATCGTGAACCCACGTCAGATAGGGCAAGGGGTCGACCTTATGTTCCTGCATCAGCCCGGCCAATGTGGTGCCATGTTCTGCCCAGTATTTCGATCGCAACCCGTCTGCGGTTTTTCGGTCGGCACCCGTGGCCTGCATCACAAAATCGGTCATCCGCACCTCGATCTGGTCAAATAGCCGGGCAGAGGGGTGATAAAGCGTGTTATCCAGATCAAAAACCCAGCAAGACACGTCGGAAAAAGCAGAAAGCGTCATGGCGTGAACCTAGGCCTCGGGCGGCGCGCATTCAAGGTGCTTGCGCAATTGCCACAGCTTTTCTAGCTTGCACAAATACAAATATGGACCTGCCCATGAAAATCGATCCCAAAGACGCCTATTCACTGATCTTGGCGGCCATTGACGGCGGCACCTATAAACACGGTGACCGTTTGGTGGAATCAGAATTGGCCGAGCGGTTTGACATGTCGCGCACACCGATTCGCGAGGCACTGCAACGGCTGGAAACCCAGGCCTTGTTAACCCGCGAGGGCCGCAGTCTGATTGTTTCGGCGCTGGATCATAATCAAATGGCGGAACTTTATGTGGTTCGCGCCGAACTGGAAGGATTGGCCGCCGCGCTGGCGGCAAGCCATGCGACGGGCGAAGAAATTCGGGTGCTTTGGGGGATGATTGAAAAAGATCGCGCATTGCTGGGCGATCCCAATGCTTTGGCGCAGGGCAACCGGCGATTTCACCGGCAATTGCATCTGGCGTCGCACAACATGTTTTTGGTGCGGCAACTGGATTTGGTTTACCGCTCGATGGCCCTGCTGGCGACCACGTCGCTGGCTGTTCAGGGGCGCGGTGAAATGGCGTTGGCCGAACACAGCCGGATTGTACAGGCGATGCAGGACCGTGATGCAGACGCCGCCCGCGCCGCGCTGTGCGTACATATCTCGCAGGCCTATGAGGCGCGTTTATCCCGTGTCGCCGCCGAAGATCCCGCCTTTTAAGTCTTTGAATTGTCTTCGTGAAATTTTCCGTGCTGGGTTTTGTCCCAATAAAACGGTGCTGTGGCCATTTCATAGATCGCCTTGAATGCACCGATGCTGGCCATGGGGAAATAGAAATGCATGCTTGGCACCCATAGCCCGAGGCGCCCTGAATTTTCGCGTATTTTTACCGCCAACAGGCCGACCGAAATGGTAACGATTTCGGCCATGATAAACAGGAACAGCAAGACCCAAAGCGACCATTCTGGCAGTATACTTGCCGCCGGATGCGGCACGCCGAAGGTTAGCAACCAAAACGACAACAAAACCGGCGCTAAAATAAATCCGGCCAGCGTGCCAAGAAATAGCACTTGCAGGCCGCAAAAATTGGCAAACCCCACCTCGCGAATAAGCGAAACAGGTTGTCGCATCATCACGATATAGGTCAGCCCATAGCCCTTTAGCCAGCGCGATCGCTGCTTGATCCACGGCCAGGGGCGACAGTTTGCTTCCTCATAAGTGGTGGAATTTACCAGTTCGGTTTGATAGCCGTTTTTCGCAAGCCGCATGCCCAAATCTGCGTCTTCTGTGACGTTATGCGCATCCCAGGCGCCGACCTTTTCCAATACCTCGCGGCGGAAAAACACCGACGTCCCGCCCAGCGGAATCGGCATACCAAGGCCTTGAAGCCCCGGCAAAATCACCCGAAACCACGTGGCATATTCCACGGTAAAACATCGCGCCAACCAATTGCGCGAGGTGTTATAAAAATCCAGACGCGCTTGCAGGCAGGCAACATTTGGCGCGCTGATCTGGAACTTGGCAACAATTTTCAGGATTTGATCGGTTTCAGGCGCATCTTCGGCGTCATAAATACCAATAATACTGCCACGGCATAGCGGCAGCGCAAAGTTCATTGCCCGTGGTTTGGTTCTGATCGGCCCATCGGGTACCGTCAAAATCCGCATATTTTGCGACAAATTGGCGCGTGCCAAAGCAGCATGGGTCGCGCTGTCGGCCTCTTCAACAAGGTAAATTATATCCAGCAGGGCAGGTGGATACCTGATCTTGGCCATCCGGGCGAGCAATCGTTCTGCGATATCCGTTTCGCGGAAAAGCGGTATCAAAATTGATACAATCGGCAATTTGCCATCGTCAGGTGCTGGCACGCAAGTGGGTGCGATGCTGGCCCCGAATTTGCGCGCCCGCAAAAATGCCGCCGTGACCCAAAGTTTAAACCCGGTGTTCATCAACAGTACAAAGCTGGCGAGCAAGAACAGAAAGGTAAACAAAAGCGTCGGGGCCAGGGCGATGGCGGAAAGGACGGCAACAATGCCAACGCTCGCGGTTTTTGCCGGATCATAGATTTTAAAATCACGACAGCTTTGCGTTGCATCAAGGGCATTGGTGGCGGCGTTAACCAAATACATGGCCCGCTGTGCCAAAATGGCCTTGAGTATGTCGCTTTCAATGCCAACGGCCAGTGTCAGAGGGCCGATTTCGGGGGGGATTATGTGGGAAAAATCGGCAAAGGCTTCGGGACAGGCTGTCACCAACGTGACGCGACCTTTGCGATCCGTCATTGGCAGACATCTGTTTTTAAGACAAATATCCGCGCCGATCTGGTCCAATATCCTGTGATCAAGCCGCAGATCATCGCCTTTGAAAAAAGCCACAGCCCACAAACTGGCGCGCGCGCGGGCAACGGTTTCTGCGTCGCAATAATTATTGAAAACCAGAATATCGGCAAAATTTGCGCCTTGCGTGGCCAGCAATGCCAGTGCCTGATTTGCATCAGCGCGGGTCAGCGCGCCGTTTTTCACCAAAACCTGCGCCAGCATATCCTGTTCGGAAAAGCAAATCGGATTACCGGATCCATCGCCCTTGAAATCATCTGAATGCAGTCGCATAAACATCGCCAAAATCCTTTGTACCCGGACAAAGGAACACGGCGGATGTTAACAGGAATTTAAAAATTCCTTAATTCAGGCGATTTTTTTATCTTCAATTGCAGCGGCAAACCGTTCAAACAGGTAAAAACTGTCTTGGGGTCCGGGGCTGGCCTCGGGGTGGTATTGCACACCGAAAATTGGCCGGTCAAGAACGCGAATGCCACAGTTTGATCCGTCAAAAAGCGAAACATGGGTTTCTTTGACACCGTCAGGCAGGCTTTGGCTGTCTACGGTAAAGCCGTGATTCATCGATGTAATTTCTACCTTGCCAGTTTCCAAATCCTTCACAGGATGATTGGCGCCGTGATGGCCGTGATTCATTTTTACGGTTTTGCCGCCCAAGGCCAAGGCCAACATTTGATGGCCCAGACAAATGCCAAAAATCGGCAATGTGGTGGTTTCCATGATCTCTTTGATCATTGGCACAGCATAAACACCAGTTGCGGCCGGATCCCCCGGTCCATTAGACAAAAACAGCCCGTCCGGGTTCAACGCCTTAATATCCTGGGCCGTCGCGGTGGCGGGCAAAACGGTGACATCACAGCCCGCCGAGGCCAGACACCGCAGGATATTGCGCTTGGCGCCATAATCAATCGCCACGACCTTGTGGCCGGCGCCTTGGCGTTTGGGATAGCCGTCTGGCCAGGCCCAGCGCATTTCATTCCATTGATAAGACTGCCCGCAGGTTACCTCTTTTGCCAGATCAAGACCGGTCAGCCCCGAAAATGCCCTTGCCTGTGCCACCAGTGCCTCAAGGTCAAACTTACCCGCCGGATCATGGGCCAGTGCCGCATGTGGGGCGCCTTGTTGGCGAATGGCGCGGGTCAGGCGGCGGGTATCAATGCCACCGATGCCCATGCGGCCACGGCTTTCCAGCCAGGTGGTCAATTCGCCCTCGGCACGCCAATTGCTGGCCTCGGTGGGGTCCCACTTGACAACCATGCCCGCGGCCACGGGATCGGCGGTTTCGTCGTCTTGTGACGTGATACCGGTGTTGCCAATATGCGGAAAGGTGAAGGTCACGATTTGCCCGGCATAGGAGGGATCGGTCATGATTTCCTGATAGCCGGTCATCGCCGTATTAAAACACAGCTCGGCGGTGGTGGTACCGGTTGCACCAAAACCTTTGCCATAGAACACAGTGCCATCGGCAAGGACCAAACAGGCGGTGGATGTTTCTTCAGAATTCAGGGCAGTTGCCTGCATGGGGTGGCCTCCGATGCTCAAACTCTCGGGGTTTTATGGTCTGGGCACCAGCGGGTCAAGGGGCGAGGCGGGGTTGATTGGTGGTTTCATGCTTTTATTTGCCCTGCAAATTGTCAGGGCTACTTGCCACGCAAAGACAGTTGCCCCGCGCCGCTGTTTTCGGTAAACAGCCGGTCTTGGATGTGTTCCAATATAAGCAACCAGAGTGAAAAATATGCGCGACCGATTGTCCGAAGCCCTGAAATCAGCGATGAAGGCGAAAGAAGCCAAACGTTTGTCGACCCTGCGGTTGATAAATGCCGCGATCAAAGACAAAGACATCGATTTGCGGGGCGAGGGCGGCGAACAAAGCGTCAGCGACGATGGCATTTTGGCGATTCTCGGCAAAATGGTCAAACAACGCCAAGAAAGCGCCCGCGCCTATGAAGAGGCCGGACGTTTGGAATTGGCCGAAGGCGAACGGTTTGAGATCGGCGTCATCGAGGAATTTCTGCCCCGACAGTTAAGCGAAGCCGAGGTTGATCGCGCCATTGCCGACGCCATTGCGCAAACCGGTGCGGCCTCCATTCGTGATATGGGCAAGGTCATGGGCGCATTAAAGGCGAACTATACCGGACAGATGGATTTTGGCACCGTTGGCCCCACTGTCAGAGGCATGCTGGGATAGGTCCTGTGCCGAATATTTTGGGGTGGGCGTAGCAGTGGTGTTTTGCCCACCGGTTTTACCTTGATATTTGATAGATGTGTGCCACGCTTGGCAGGCAAAAGAGCCAAATGATATAACGGCACGCTACCGGATCAAGGCGCGGTTTAGGTACTGATATAATTCGCACCTTTCCCCGGGCGATAAAAATGCGCCAAGGGCCACGGTTCGCCCCGCGCCTTCCAGCGTCAGATAATCGGGCACGGGGCCTGCATCCGCATGGATTGCCAGTTTCACCCAAAAGGGGTTGGCCTGCCAAAACAGGGCGGTGCCGCGACAGGGTATATGTGACAGGGTAATCCGGTCGCCGTGTATTTGCAGCACCTCGCGCAATTGCCCATCCAAATTATTGCGATGCAAGGCGTAATAAATCGCCGCCAGCGCCGTCATCATAAAGGCAAGGATCACCCAGAAAGCCGAGGCACCGATAACCGCCAGCAAGGGCAGCAACGCCATGCCAAAGGTTGCGCCAATAAAAGCGACAAATCCCTTTGCACCCAATGATCGGTTTGGCCACAGCGTGATTTCCACCAAAGGCGCATCAGCCGCATCAGATCCCACAGAAAAGGCCCCGGAAATATCCGGGGCCTGATCGTTATTTTCAACAATTTCAAAAGGCATCACCCAACCTTAATGGTGACCTTTGTCCCAATCCGATTGCTTCGGCAGGGTTTCAAAAGTGTGCTCGGGTGGTGGGTTTGGCAATGTCCATTCCAGTGTTTCGGAATGTTCACCCCAATAGGCGGTTTCGGTCAATTTGCGACCCGCAAAGATCGTGTAAATCACGATGCCAAAGAACAACAGGAATGACGCAAACGACAGGAACGCGCCCCAGCTGGAAACATAGTTCCAATAGGCAAAGGCCTCGGGATAGTCGATGTAACGCCGTGGCATGCCCTGACGACCCAGGAAATGCTGTGGGAAGAAGGTGACGTTTGTACCAATGAAGAACAAGACAAAGTGGATTTTACCCCACATCTCGGGATATTGACGCCCCGACATCTTGCCAATCCAGTAATAAATCCCGGCAAAGATACCAAAGGCCGCGGCAATGGCCATCACATAGTGAAAATGCGCCACAACATAATAAGTGTCGTGATAGGCACGATCCACGCCCGCTTGCGACAGAACGATACCGGTTACGCCACCAACGGTGAACATAAAGATAAAGCCCAAGGCAAACAGCATCGGGGTTTCAAAGGTAACAGACCCACCCCAAATTGTCGCGATCCAACTGAAGATTTTAATGCCCGTGGGCACCGCAATCACCATTGTGGCCAGCATGAAATAGGATTGCTGGTTCAGGGACATGCCGACCGTATACATGTGGTGTGCCCAGACAACAAAGCCCAAGGCGCCAATACCGACCATCGCATAAACCATCGGCAAATAGCCAAAGATGGGTTTGCGCGAGAAAGTTGACACAATGTGGGAAACGATGCCAAAGGCGGGCACGATCACGATGTACACCTCGGGGTGACCAAAGAACCACAGGATGTGCTGATACAAGATCGGATCACCCCCGCCCGCCGGGTCAAAGAAGGTGGTGCCAAAGTTACGATCCGTCAGCAACATGGTGATCGCCCCGGCCAAAACCGGCAGCGCCAACAGAATCAACCATGCGGTTACAAAGATCGACCAGGCAAACAGCGGCACCTTGTGCAGCGTCATGCCGGGGGCCCGCATGTTCAGGAATGTGGTGATGATGTTGATCGCGCCAAGGATTGAGGACGCACCGGAAAGGTGAACCGCGAAAATCGCGAAATCCATCGACATACCGCCCTCGTTGACCGACAGCGGCGGATACAGAACCCAGCCAACGCCAGACCCCATTTGGCCATTACCACCCGGCGACAGCAGGGACAGAACCGCCAGCGTGGTACCGGCCACATACAGCCACAATGACAGGTTGTTCAATCGCGGGAACGCCATGTCTGGTGCGCCGATGTGCAGCGGCATGAAATAGTTACCAAACCCGCCAAAAAGCGCGGGAATAACAACAAAGAACATCATCAGGATGCCGTGGCCGGTGACCAGAACGTTCCATAAATGGCCGTTCGGTGTACAGGTGGCATCGGACGCAAAGAACCGCGCGCCTTCCAGACACATATACTGAACACCCGGTTCCATCAGTTCAAGGCGCATATAAACCGTAAAGGTTACGGATATAAATCCGGCCAAGGCCCCAAAGAACAGGTAAAGGATACCAATGTCTTTATGGTTGGTGGACATGAACCACCGGGTAAAGAAACCACGTTCGTCGTGGTGTCCATCATCATGAAGCGCTGCGTCTGCCATTTAGGGGCTCCCGTTTAGCGAAAACTAATGGTGCGAAAAGAGTGACTCCCTTCACATTAATGCGTTTCTAGAGTGCGCAGGTCGCTGGGGCAATGCACAACCTTGCCACGGGGGAAGGTTTTTTCTGGGGTTGATCGTCGCAGGCTGGGGCAAAAGTGGCAATTTTTAGCATTTGCGATGCCAGACGCCGTATTGTCCGCCTTTGAAGCGAGTGGATATTGGCCAAGGGCCAATTCCATGATATATAATCACATTGAGTAGAAAGTCATATTATGGCCGACGACCCTTTTGTCACCGTTACTTACGGCGAGGTACGCCTTGTCGCAGCGCCTGAAAAACCACCCCCGAAAAAAATCGGCTGGTGGGGCAAAGTCGCGGGGTTCTTTTCCACATCATTCACCGTTCTTACAAAAATGGCCATCATAGTATCGGTGCTGGGCGTGCTGGCGGTGACATGGAGCGAGGTTTTCAATCGGCCCGTAGTGCTGGAACCCATCGGCATGCCGACAAAACTAGCGGAAATGGGTTTTTCAAAAGAGGTGGCGGCGCAGCGCCTGTGGGATGCAGTGGTCGAGATCAACGATCAAGTCGATACGGTAAAGGGCCATACGTCATTCGTATCCCAAGCGCGCCAGCTCGAGGTGGCCGAGCCGGGCATGGGACTGTCCATTCAGAGCCTCGCTGATTTGATGCGATCTTTGTTTAACAAACCTCAAACACGGGTTGCGGGTGAATTCATCTGCACCGATTTGGCTTGCACGCTTGAAAAAGTCGAACTGCGGGTGCGGGTTTTTGACGGCAAAAACCTCCGCATCGCGCGGCTTGGCCCCGTCGGCACAATCAAAACGGATGAGGAGTTGAATGAATATTTCCATGCAGCAGGCATCGAAGTACTACGTCTTGTCGATCCTTATGTATTGTCCGTATTTTTTTCTAATCAAGGAAACGTCGACTCGGCAAAAAAAATCGCAAAAGCGATGATCGAAAGTAAAGGTGATGATTTAATGAAATGGGGATATGTAAGGCGCGGTAACATTCAAATTCGTCAAAAATCATTTGAAGAAGCAAAAAATAGTTTTGAAATGGCGATCGAAATTGATCCAAGCCTTGCAGTGTCGCACAGTAATTTAGGCAACGCTCTCGGGCGTCTTGGCTTCAGCAAAGAAGCGCTGCAAAGCTTTGAAGCTGCCATTCAATTGGATCCGGAAGAAGTCTACTCTCATAATGGAAAGGGAAGTGTTCTCTATAATCTCAACCGCAACGAAGAAGCGCTGCAAAGCCTTGAAAAGGCACTTAGCTTAGATCCAGCATATGTTAATGCGCACAATGGTATGGGGCTCGTTCTGAGAAAACTTGGTCGGAAAAAGGACGCGATTGTCAGCTATCAACGAGCGATTGAATTGGACCCAGACTATAGATGGGCGTACAATAATATGGGGTTTGTTCTTTTTGAACTTGGCAAATTTAGCGAGGCAATTGCCAGCCATCAAAAGGCAATTGCTTTGGGATACGACGGTAGGGATGCTACAAGAGGATGGCGTGACGCATTGATTTCAATGGTCGACAACGCCCCGGAAAAATGCGTGACATTTGCCGAGCTATTCTCACCTTTCAAAACGCATCTGCTTGCGGCAGACAAAAGTTGGGCACTCGTGGATTTTGAAGAAATCCTCGCCGAATGCCCAATTGAGGAGGGGTAGTGGCTGCTAGACGACCATGGCGCCGGGGCCGGGAATGGCACCGGGCGGGCATTTGCCCAGAATGATCATGCCCAGAACCTCGTCTTTGGTGACGTCTTTGGTGCGGGCATAGCCGACCATTTGGCCGTTTTTCATCACCGCCACACGATCCGCCAGTTCAAACACATCATGGATGTCGTGGCTGATCAGGAAAATTCCGATGCCGTCGTTTTTCAATTTCTGGATAAGCTCGCCAACCTGTTCGGTTTCTTGCGGCCCCAAAGCCGCTGTTGGCTCGTCCATGATCAAAATACGCGCATTAAACAGAATGGCGCGCGCAATGGCCACGGATTGGCGCTGGCCACCAGACAGCTTGCTGACCGGTTCTTTGAACCGCTGAAAGTTCGGATTGAGCCGCCCCATCACGGCGCGGGCCTCGGCCTCCATTGCGGTGTCGTCCAGCGTGCCAAATGGCGTCAGAATCTCGCGACCCAGATACAGGTTGGCCGCCGCATCAACATTATCGGCCACCGCCAGCGTCTGGTAAATCGTCTCGATGCCATATTTTTTGGCGTCGCGCGGATTGGCAATTTGCGCCTCTTGCCCGTTGACGATGATCTTGCCGGTGTCGCGTTTATAGGCACCGGACAGGATCTTGATCAGCGTGGATTTGCCCGCGCCATTATGGCCCAGAATGGCCACAACCTCGCCCGGAAACAGGTCGACCGACGCATGGTCCACCGCTTTGATCCCGCCGAATGCAATCGAGATATCCTGCATTTCAACCAAGGGTGTTTGGGTGTTTGTATCAGACATCTTGTTATCCTTACTGCGCACGGCGGCGGTAAATAGTGTCAATCCAGACGGCGGTCACCAGAACCGAGCCGACAACGATTTGCTGAATAGCGGCGTCAAACCCGATCAGCACCATGCCGGTTTGCAGGCTTTGCATCACCAAAGCCCCCAGAATGGCGCCATAGATCGTGCCAATGCCACCGGCAAACGAGGTGCCCCCGATCACGGCGGCGGCGATCACATAAAGTTCGTCCAATGTGCCAAGATTATTGGTCGCCGAATTCAGCCGCGCCGATGAAATGATCGCCGATAAACCGGCCAGAAAACCCATCAGCGCGAAAATTTTGACGGTGACCCAGCGGGTTTTGATGCCCGCCAGTTCCGCCGCCTCGGGGTTGCCGCCGATGGCAAACACATAGCGGCCAAAGCGGGTGCGGGTGGTCAGGAAGGTCATCATGATACCCACCGCAATCAAAATCAAAACCGGGATCGCAAAACCGTGGCTGATGAAAATCTCGCTGACCGGGGTTTCAATGTTATTGGCCTCGGCATAGCGGCGCACGATGCCTTTGGGCCAAGGATAAGAATTCACCAACAGCACAAAACCAAGGATTGTGCCACAGGCGGTAACGCCCAAGAACCCTTCGGCCCAAAGCGGGCGCTGGGGGAATTTGAATCGGTCACGCTTGCGGCGGTTTTGAACCAACATCCAGATCACCGCAGCACTGGCCAGAATGCCGACGATCCAGCTGCCGGTTGCGCCGATCGCCCCATAAGGCCCGCCGCCAAGTTTTGAAAAGGTTTCATCGACCGGCGAAATAGTCTCGCCGCGTGCCAGCAAAAAAGCGGCCCCGCGCCAGACCAGCAAGCCGCCAAGGGTGACGATAAAGGCGGGAATGCCCAGATAGGCAATCAGATAGCCGTGAAAGGCACCGATGGCCGCGCCGATCAGCAGACCGGAAATCGCCGCGATAATCCAGATGAACGGGCTGCCAAGGCCCAGAAATTCCGGCAAAATCCAGACTTGGATAATTGCCATCGACATGGCGGAAAAGCCAAGGATCGACCCCACAGACAAATCAATGTGCCGGGTCACGATGACCAGCACCATGCCGGTTGCCATCACCCCCACAGAGGCGGTTTGCACCGACAGGTTCCACAGGTTCCGAGGCGTCAGGAAGGCGGCGAAACCGTTCACAAACAGCCCATATAAATGGAATCCAACCCAGATCGCCAACAGGGCGGCGATCATGCCCAATAGGCGGGCGTCAATTTCTGTGGCGCGCAAAAACCGGGTAAAGGCGCCCTCGTTATCGGCCTTTGCGGCCCCGTGGTTGTTGGGTGTGCTCACGTCAGTCTCCGCAACGGTGATGGGAAAAATTTGGTGCTTGTTCTAAAAGGCTGCGGCGGAAATAAATCCGCCACAGCCCGTTATCGTGAAAAGCATTGATTAACAGCCGGTTACACCAGCAATTGCGCCTTCACAAACCTTGTCTTTGGAAATGTGGCCGGCTTCGATCACGACGTTGATGTTGGTTCTGTCGATCGGTGTGGGTGCAAGGAAAATCGCGTTCATTTCAACGCCTTTTGCCCCACCAGACCATTTTACAGCACCTTCAACGCTGTCCATCATCCCGCCATCGGCCAAAGCCGAAGCGATGTTACCAGCGGCTTTGCCCAGTTCACGCGCGTCTTTCCAGACGGAGGTGTTCTGTGTGCCACGGGCAACCCGGTTCAACGCGGCAAAATCGCCGTCCTGACCGGAAACCGGAATGTCCATGCCTTGGGCTTGCAGTGCCGCAATCGCCCCACCGGCCATGCCGTCGTTTTCAGACATAACAGCATCAACATTATTGTTGGTGGCTGTCAGGATTTGTTCCATGTTTTTCTGTGCGTTGTCAGGCTTCCAACCATCGGTGAAGGCCTCGCCGACGATTTTGATCTTGCCCGATGCAACATCATCACCGATCACGTCCATCATGCCTTCCAGCAGGAACAGCGCGTTTGGATCGCCCTTGTCGCCTTTGATGATCGCATAGTTACCCTCGGGCACAGCGGCCTTGATCGAACGGGCAATAACGCGGCCAACTTCTTTGTTGTCGAAAGTCAGATAAAAGGCGCGCGGATCTTCGATTAAACGGTCATAACCCAATACTGGCACGCCTTCGGCATCAGCCGCATCGACAGCAGCGCCAATGGCGGCGCTGTCAACAGATAGAATAACCAGTGCGCTTGCACCCTGAGCGATCAGGCTTTCTACGTCTGACAGCTGTTTTGCAGCAGATTGTTGCGCGTCAGCAGAAATATAGGTGTCGCCGTTTGCCTCGATGGCGGCTTTCATGGCGGCTTCGTCGGTTTTCCAGCGCTCTTCCTGAAAGTTAGACCAAGACACACCGATGGTTTTACCATCTGCATAGGCAACAGATGCAAACGCCGATGCGGCGACAGTTGCAGCCAATGCTGCGGTTACAAACTTCTTCATTTAGTCCTCCCAAATAATGACAGAGAAATTTCTGCGCGAAACCTCCCAACCCTCACAGAATCGGAATTCTTGCGACAGTTGACCCAAGCAAACATGTTTGCGCAACCAAGTCAATTCGAGTCGTGAAGAAAATACTTGTAGCCCGCTTTCAAACTGGCTAAACCTAGGGAATATTACATGAAACAAGGGGTTTTTCCGATTATGGCGCGTGTGTTCGATATTGCCAGTACCGAAGGGTTGCGCCATCGCAATCGTGGCTTGGTGTTGGAGACATTGCGTTTGAGCGGGCCGTTGTCGCACACCGAAATCGCGATCCTTTCCGGTCTTGCACCGGGTACTGTCACGGCAATCAGCACCGAATTGAAGGCCGAAGGCGTTGTGCTGCGCCATGATCAACCACCCGCGTCGGGCCGGGGTCGGCCCCGCAGTTTGTTTGAGCTTCGGGCGGATTTTGCCCATTTTGTCTTTGTCCGCATTTCTTCTGGCGTGGTGGAATTGTCGCTGGTGGATTTTCGCGGCGTCTTGATGGATCGGGTTTCCGCCCCGCGTGATATATCGGCGGGCGCCGAAGGGTTTACCGATGATTTCAAGGCCCGCGTTGAGCGGTTTTTATCACGCAGCAAACTTGATCTGGGCCAGATTCACGCCATTTCGATCACCACCAAAGGCATTGTTGATCCCGATGCAAAAACACTTTTGTGGTCGCCCGCGTTTGATTCCGAAAAGATCAATTTTGAGGCGCTTTTGGCGCCGGATTTTGATGGCGAATTGCGTTTGGCAAATGAAACCGGCTTTACCGCCTATGACCAAATGGCGCGGGCCGAGGCGGACGAGACCAAAAAGCCGCCGCGCCGCGTGGCGGTGGTATCGCTGGGTGACAGCATCGGTTTGGGCATTGCGTCGCGTGCCACGGGTCAGCATTCATCGGGGGTTGAACTGGTCTCGCCCGCCTTTGGCCATATGCAACATCAGGCGCAAGGCCCGCTGTGCCGTTGTGGCTCGCGCGGTTGTCTTGAAACATACGCAGGTTTTTATGGCATTTTGCGGGCTGCGTTTGATGCGCCCGAAGGGGTTATTCCGGCAAAATTCATCCCGATTGAACAAATGCAACGTCTTGCGCAACAAGCGCGACAAGGGTCAAAACCCACCGCCTATGCCTTTCGTCAGGCGGGCGAGGCACTGGGCGCTTCGGTGTCGCGTATGTTCAGCATTTTTGGCGTCATGCCGGTGGCCATCGCCGGGCCGGGCCGCGAATTTTTTGATTTGATGCAGCAGGGATTCATGCATGCCGTCAATGAAAACCTGTTGCTGCGCCATGGGCAGGTTTTGGACATTGGTTTTGTGCAAAACGAACCGGAACGCGTGTTTGACAGTGCCGTCGCGGTTACCCTGCAACGGTTTAACAACACCAAAGTGGCAACGCGCAAAGTGACCGGGAAACCGGCAAAAGGGGATTGAATGAAGATTGTTGGTTTTTTCGTCGCGGTTATGCTGTCGGCGGGTGTCGCCACCGCACAGGTGCCAAAGTTTCAAGAACAGGCGCGCGCGGCGGGTATTGATCACGCCTATACCGGCGAGTGGGAATTTTACGTCGGCGGCGGTGTGGCCAGTTTTGACTGTAACAACGATCGCCGCGCGGATGTGGCGCTGGCGGGGGGGCAGGGCGCGGCCGCGCTTTATGTGAACCGGTCCGAGCCGGGTGGCGACATTCGGTTTGATCAGGCGGCACTGCCCGAAATTACTGACGCAAGCGGGATTTATCCGATCAATCTGGACGCCGATGGCATCACCGATCTGATCGTGCTGCGGGTGGGCGAAAACCTGATCCTGAAGGGCGCGGGAAATTGCCAGTTTGAAATTGCCAACGAGGTGTTTGATTTTGACGGCGGGCAGGAATGGACAACCGGGTTTGCCGCGATTTGGGAAATTGGCGCAGCCTATCCAACGCTGGCCTTTGGCAATTATGTTGATCGCTTTGATCCGGACACACCTTTTGGCACCTGTTCGCCCAATGTATTGATCCGCCCCGATGCCGAGGGAAAATACGGCAATCAAACCGCGCTGGCGCCGGGGTATTGTTCGTTGTCGATTCTGTTTACCGATTGGAATAATACCGGCCAGTTTGATTTGCGAGTGTCCAATGACCGGCAATATTATCGCGGCGGACAGGAACAGATGTGGGCCTTGCCACCAGGGCAGCCCCCGCGGCTTTATGGGCCTGATGATGGCTGGGGCGAATTGATCATCTGGGGTATGGGCATATCTGAAACCGATTTAAATGCCGACGGGCGGCCGGAATATTCGATCACCTCGATGGGTGATAACATGTTGCAGACACTGGATAACGGCGGCACGGATAAACCGATATACCGCGACATCGCGTTTCGATCCGGCGTGACAGCAACGCGGCCCTATGTGGGTGGGGACATCAAGCCATCCACCGCCTGGCACACCCAGTTTAGCGATGTGAACAATGATGCACGGGCAGATTTGTTCATTGCCAAGGGCAATGTGAAGGCGATGGAAATGGCCGCGCTGTTTGACCCTGACAACCTGTTGATTGCGGGCAAGGCCGGTCAATTTACCGAGGTTGGCGATCAGGCGGGCATTGCGCTGGATAAACAGGGGCGCGGCGCGGTGGTTGAGGATTTCAATCGCGACGGCAAGCTGGATATTCTGGTGGTGAACCGCGAAGAAAACATCAGTCTGTTTCGTAATGTCACCGAGGATTTGGGTGGTTTTGTTCAAATCGAGCTGGCCAATGGGGGCAATGGGGCAGTGAACCCTGATGCGATTGGCGCGAAAATCGCCCTTGTTAGCGGCGGGAAAAAACAGACAAAAACCGTGGCCATTGGCGGGGGGCATGCCTCTGGTCAGGTGGGCGCGCTGCATTTTGGACTGGCGGGCGCTGAAACGGCACAGGTGCAAATTCAATGGCCCGATGGGGCTGTCTCGCCGCTGTATGATCTGGCGGCCAATACCCGCGTGCGCATCGAACGCGGTGGCTCCACGGCCAAAATATTGCCTTAGGGTTAAAGGGGGCGACGATGTATTTAGGATTGGATCTGGGCACTTCTGGTTTGCGCGGGCTTTTGGTGGATGAAGGTGGCGTGGCGCTGGGCGAGGCTCAGGCTGGCTATGAGGTGGCGCACCCAAAGCCCGGCCACAGCGAACAGGATGCGGCAGTTTGGATTGCCGCGACCAAACAGGTGATCGCGGCACTGGTGGCGGCGTATCCGCAGGAAATGTCGGGCCTGCGCGGCATCGGGATTTCGGGGCATATGCACGGGGCGGTTTGTCTGGATAAAAATGGCGCGCCGCTGCGGCCTTGTATCTTGTGGAACGATACACGGGCCGCAGTGGAGGCGGCGAAACTGGATCGCAACCCGGCGTTTCACCGGATTTCGGGCAATATTGTATTTCCCGGTTTTACCGCGCCAAAACTGATCTGGATGGCGGCGCATGAAGCGGATCTTTTTGCCAAGGTGGATAAGGTTTGCCTGCCCAAGGACTATTTGGGGTACTGGCTGACGGGGCGTTTGGTGACCGAAATGTCCGATGCATCGGGCACAAGTTGGCTGGATGTGGGCGCGCGGGGCTGGTCAGTCGACTTGATCGCCGCCACGGGCATGCGCCGTGATCAGCTGCCCGATGTGATCGAGGGCTGTAGCGTTGCAGGGGTTTTGCGTGATGAGGTTGCCGCGTCTTTGGACCTGCCAATGGGCGTGTCGGTTGTGGGCGGTGCCGCGGATAACGCGGCGGCCGCTTGTGGCATTGGGGCGATGGGCGAGGGGCGGGGTTTTGTATCGCTTGGCACCTCGGGGGTGATTTTGGCGGGCAAAGACAGCTATGCGCCTGATGCGGCCAGTGCGGTGCATACGTTTTGTCATGCGGTGCCTGACAAATGGTATCAAATGGGGGTTATCCTGTCGGCCACGGACAGCCTGAATTGGCTGGCGGCGCAGTTGGGCCAAGCCCCCGCCAGCCTGTCGGCTGGCTTGCCCAAGAAACCACAGGGTCCAGCGACCCTGCGGTTCCTGCCCTTTCTGTCGGGTGAACGCACACCGCATAATGACGCCGAAATTCGCGGGGCTTTTATCGGGCTATCGGCACACAGTGATCATCGCGAAATGACCCAGGCGGTTATGGAGGGTGTCGGTTTTGCCCTGCGCGATTGCCTTGAGGCGCTGCGTGGCACGGGCACAAAACCGGATCGGGTGATGGCCATTGGCGGGGGATCAAATTCGCCGTTTTGGGTACAAAGCCTTGCCAATATTTTGGCCATACCGGTTGATTTGCCCGCCAAGGGTGATTTTGGCGCAGCCCTGGGCGCGGCGCGTTTGGCCATTGTCGGCGTCACGGGCGTGCCAGTGGCCGACCTGATGGTGTCACCTGAAATCGCGCAGACTTTTATCCCTGAACACACCGCCGCCTATGAGGCGGCCTATCAAAAATACACCCGCAGTTATGCTTTGATTAAGGACATCCAATGAGCACCGGTTTTTTCCCCCTCTCCAAGATCCCGTTTGAAGGGGCTGACAGCACCAATCCGCTGGCGTTTCGCCATTATAGGCCCGACGAGGTGGTTTTGGGCAAAACCATGGCCGAGCATCTGCGTTTTGCCGCCGCCTATTGGCATTCTTTTGCCTGGCCCGGCGGGGATCCCTTTGGCGGGCAGACTTTTGATCGCCCGTGGTTTGCCGATCGTGTCAGTGATCCGATGGCGGCGGCCAGATTGAAGGCCGATGTTGCCTTTGAAATGTTTACCGCCCTTGGGGTGCCGTATTTTTGTTTTCACGATGCTGATGTGCGGCCAGAAGGCGCAACATTTGCCGAAAATACCGCAAACCTGAACGCGATCATGGATATTTTTGACCAGAAGATGCAGGAAACCGGGGTGAAACTGTTGTGGGGCACGGCGAATTTGTTTTCGCATCGTCGATATATGTCGGGTGCCTCAACCAATCCTGACCCTGATGTTTTTGCCTTTGCTGCCGCCACGATCAAAACCTGCATGGATGCCACGCACCGGCTGGGTGGGGAAAACTATGTGCTGTGGGGGGGGCGCGAGGGCTATGAGACGCTGTTGAACACAGATTTACGCCGCGAGGATGCCCAGATGGGGCGGATGTTGAACATGGTGGTCGAGTATAAATACAAGATCGGTTTCAAAGGCGCGATTTTGGTTGAGCCAAAACCCCAGGAGCCCAGCAAACATCAATATGATTATGACACGGCCACGGTTTATGGTTTTCTCAAGCGGCATGGATTGGAAAACGAGGTGAAGGTGAACCTTGAACAGGGGCATGCGATTTTGGCAGGGCATTCTTTTGAACACGAAATCGCCACCGCCGCGTCGCTGGATATTTTGGGGTCCATCGACATGAACCGCAATGACTACCAATCGGGCTGGGATACCGACCAGTTTCCCAACAATGTACCTGAGGTGGCGCTGGCCTATTACCACATCCTGAAAGCCGGTGGTTTGACCACGGGGGGCACCAATTTTGACGCCAAGCTGCGCCGCCAGTCGCTGGATGCCACGGATTTACTGGCCGCCCATGTCGGGGGGATGGACATATGTGCCCGCGGATTAAAAGCCGCGGCGGCAATGATCGGGGACGGCGGGCTTGAGGCCGCGATCCAAGAACGCTATAATGGATGGAACGATCCGGAGGCGGCAAAAATGCTGAACGGGGGGTATGATCTGGCGGGGATTGCGGGCTATGTTGCCAAGGCAGCGGTCAATCCGGAACCCAAATCGGGTCGGCAGGAAATCCTTGAAAATTATGTAAACCGCTTCGTTTGAGGGCTGTGTGATTTCGCGGGGGGGCCAGAGCCGTTGATCCGGGTTGGGTGATTTTTGGTTCCCGCACAGCGCTTGCGCGCAAAAAACCACTGAAAATGTGCCGCGATGCCAGCGGTACATGGATTCGCTTTACCCACTGTTAACCAACTAAAAGAAAACCGCTGTGAACAATCCGCGAGGTTCAACCCCAGTGTTTCCGTTCCCGCATCAAAAACGGCGGGGAAAAGGCTAAAATAAGGTTAACGGCCGCAATTAACTTGAACCTATGACAATTTTTACTCAGCTTGATTGGCGGGGGGAAGCGTTTGGAGACCGCCGAAGACTGAGGTTCTGTATCTAATCTTCGACGCCGGTCGCTTCTTGATAAAATACGGGGACGGTGTGTATTGGGCGCGCCTTCTGTTTGTCATTAGGAGGCCTGTAATGGTTGAGAAAGTAGTACCAACACCAAATCCCGAACTAAACCCGGTCGACGGGACAGAGTGCCCCGATGACATGCCCATTGGGTATGTCGACGCCCAAGGCGATACGATCGATGGTGCCGATGGCGTCAACGATGTGATATTCGGCTATGGCGGCGACGATAGTATTGATGCGGGCGCTGGCGACGATATCGCCTATGGCGGTACCGGCGACGATGACATCGACGGCAATGTCGGCAACGATGTGCTTTATGGTGGCGACCCCGGTGCAGCCCCCGGATTCACCCCTACGGATCTGGAACCAGAGCCCGAACCAGAAGAATGTGATGGTGATGGTAATGGCCAAAATGACACAACAGACAATGATACCCTGACCGGCGGCGACGGTGATGACTATTTGTTTGGCGGCATCGGCGGTGATACCTTATATGGCGGTGACGGCGAGGACAGCGCGTATGGCGGCAGCGGCGATGACATCATTGATACCTCTGGGCCCAGCCCCTTGCCTGACATCGGGTACCCCGGTTTTTACCCCGGTGACAGCGACCCCACGAATGACCTTGATTTCGTAGATGGTGGTTCCGGCGACGATACAATCGTCACGGGTGACGATGATGACAGCATCATTGGGGGCACCGGCAACGACAATATTAACGCCGGATTTGACGACGACACCATTGATGGTGGTGCAGGCGACGATTACATCGTTGGCGGCGAAGGCAGCGATTTCATCGAAGGTGGTGATGGCGAGGATACGATTTATGGTGGCTTGTCGCCGGTCTTTCCTGACGCGCTGAACATTCCGGATGCGACAGATTTGGCCCCGGATAACGGGATTGACCTGATTTATGGTGGCGATGGGAACGATACGATCTTTGGTCAGGATGACACCGACGAATTGCACGGTGATGCTGGTGATGATTATCTGAATGGTGGCATCGACAACGACACGCTTTATGGTGGCGAAGGCAGCGACACCTTGATCGGTGGCGAAGGCGAAGACACCCAATATGGTGGCGCGGACGCCGACAATTTCGTGGTTGGTGGCTCAGGCGGCGCGGGCGACGGGATTGATGGCGGCACCGATGGCGACGACAATGATACGTTGACGTTGGCTGGTGTTGGCGATTTCCAAATCATCAATGAAACAGTGGACGCAGATGGTGATTCAACCAGCGGCACCATTCAGTTCCTTGATGCACCCGGTGGTACGGTCACCGGTGAAATGGAATTCACCGAGATCGAAAACATCGTGGTGGTGCCGTGTTTCACGCCAGGTTCGATGATCACAACCATGCGTGGTGAAGTACCGGTTCAGGACCTGAATATTGGCGATCGGGTGATTACCCGCGACAATGGCGCCCAGGAAATCCGTTGGTTGGGCACCAAGAAACTGTCGGTTCTGGAATTGCGAGACAGCGAACATCTGCGGCCGGTTCGTATCCGTGCAGGCGCGCTGGGCCGTGGTTTGCCGGAACGTGACATGCTGGTCAGCCCGAACCACCGTGTTCTGGTTACCCGTCCCGAGGTCAGCCTGTATTTCAGCGAACCAGAGGTTTTGGTGCCTGCCAAACATTTGGTGAACCAAACCGAAGGCGTGACACAGGTTGCGGCAAACGGTATCGACTATGTTCACTTCATGTTTGACAACCACGAGGTTGTGCTCAGTGACGGGTCCTGGACCGAAAGCTTTCAACCCGGTGACATGGCCCTGAAAGGCGTCGGCTTTGATCAGCAGAAAGAGATATTTGAACTCTTCCCTGAACTGATGAATGCCAAAGGCCGCGCGGCCTATTCGCTGGCCCGTCAATCGTTGAAAAAACACGAGGCAAAATTGCTGTTTGATCGCTAAGTGATCTGACAAGCCCCATTGCGGGGTGGATAAAAATTGAACAGCCGCTGCGCCCGTCAAAAGGTCAGCGGCTTTTTATGTGGCGATGCCAGCCATATAGGCCAGCATTGCCACGCCACCGGACAGAAACAGCACCCAGACCACATTCCAATGGCGCATCAACAGCAAAACCGCCGCCAGTATTGTTAGCACCACGACAATCGGGTTCAGCGTGGTCAGATCGGGCGTCCAAAGTGTGAAAATACCCGCCTTAACCGGTGTGACCCTGTCAAAAAACACATGCAGGGCAAACCACACCGATAAATTCAAGATCACTCCTACAACGGCGGCGGTGATCGCCGCCAAACCGCCGTGCAACCTTGGCTGTGCGCCGATCCAATCGATGTAAGGCGCGCCAACGAAAATCCACAAAAAACAGGGCGTGAAGGTCACCCACAGGGTCAGGGCGGTTGCCGCCAGGGCCATGCCCCAGCCGCCTTGCATAAAACCCGCCAGAAAGCCGACAAATTCGGTCACCAGAATAAGCGGGCCCGGCGTGGTTTCAGCCAGCCCCAGCCCATCCATCATCTGACCCGCGTCAAGCCAGCCTTTCACCGCCACCACCTCTTGCCCCATATAGGCCAGAACCGCGTAGGCACCACCAAAGGTGACCACCGCGAGCTTGGAGAAAAACAGCGCAATTTCGGCCAGAAATTCCTGCCCCAATACCGGCCCGACAATGAAAACCGGCAGCCACCAGACAACCAGCCAGATCAGCATGGTTTTTCCGGTGCTTTTCAAAGGATGCAGGCGGTGAACCTGACCGTCATTGGGTACTGTCTTTTGGCTGAACGCCCCCCAGATGCCCGCCGCAACCACGATCAAGGGATAGGGCAGGTTCAGGAAAAAAATAGCGCCAAACGCAAGGACTGCGACCACCCAGTGACCGGGTCGTTTCAGCGCGCGTTTTGATACCCGCAACAGCGCCTCGATCACGATCACAATCACGGTGGCCTTGATCCCCAAAAACACCGCCGCCGCCAGCGGCAAGGCGCCCCATACGGCATAGGCCCCCGCCAGCGCCAAAATCACCACAGCCCCGGGAATGACAAACATCAACCCCGCGATCAGCCCACCAATGACCCCGTGCAACCGCCAGCCCATATAGGTGGCCAGTTGCATTGCCTCGGGGCCGGGCAGCAGCATGCAAAACGACAGCGCGTTCAAAAATTGCTTTTCGCTCAACCAGTTACGCTGATCCACCACCTCGCGGTGCATCAGGGCGATTTGTGCCGCCGGGCCGCCAAAGGACAGGATGCCAATTTTTGCCCAAAGCCGCGCGGCTTTGCTGATCGACAATGCCGTGTTCATTTTACGGCCCTTTCGGAAAGCATACTGTCGCCGCCATACGGCCCAAACAAAGCCATCACGACAGGCCGTGCAGGAAGATTTCCAGAATGGCCCCGAGGTTTTCTAAAGGCGATCAAATGGCCGCGCAAACATCGACAGGGCGGATGTTATTTTTGCGTCATCAGCCGGATCACCGCCTGTTACCTGAGCCACCAGACCGCGTTTTTTATCCTCGATCACTGATGTCACGCGGGCCGATGTCCCCGCGACCTCCAGGGCCTGATTAAATACACGGGTAATCGCGGATTTGCGCAAATCGGGCTTGAATACTTTGCCCACAGCGGTTTTGGGCAGCTCATCCATGATTTCGATATATTTTGGCCAGGCGGCACGTTCGCCGATATGATCTTTGCAAAAGGCGCGCAATTCTTCTGGGCTGACCCCGCCACCGGCGACCAGTTCGACAAAGGCTACCGGCATTTCACCGGAATGGGCATCGGGTTGGCCGATGGCACCGGCAAAGGCCACGGCAGGGTGCCCGGCAAGGGCCTCTTCGATTTCACCGGGGTCAATATTGTGACCGCCACGGATGATCAAATCTTTGGCGCGGCCGGTGATGAACAAATACCCATCACTGTCAAAACGGCCCAAATCGCCGGTGCGCAAGTATTCGGTATCGGCAAACAAATCCTTGTTTTTCGCGGCCTCGGTATAGGTGTTGCCGACATAAACACCGGGATTTGAAACACAGATTTCGCCAATTTCATCTATCGCGCAATCGGTTGCAGTTTTGCCATCCGCCGAAAAGGCCAAAATCCGCACTTTGCAATGGGGCAGGGGCACCCCGACCGAGCCAACTTTGCGATTCTCAGACGCCGGATTGACCGAGACCAGACAAGTGGCTTCGGTCAGGCCGTAACCTTCGACCACCGTAACACCCGTGGCCTTTTCAAACCGGTTGATCAGTTCCAGCGGCAAGGGGGCCGAGCCGGAAAACGCGGTTTGCAGGCTGGAAACATCGGCGTTCACCGGCCGTTGCATCAGGGCGGAAAGTGCTGTGGGCACGGTGATCATAAAGGTCACATTCCAGCGCTCGATCAATTTCCAGAAATTGTCAAAAACCCCGTCACCACGATAGCCTTGCGGCGTCGGAAAAACCACATGGGCACCGGAACAAACCATCGCCGACAGGATCACATGACAGGCAAAAACGTGAAACAACGGCAGCGGGCAAATGATGGTATCGGTTTCCTTGAACAACAGTCGCGCGCCCAGCCAGCCGTTGTAAATGATCCCCTCATAGGTGTGCTGTGCCAGCTTTGGCATGCCAGTGGTGCCACCGGTGTGGAAATAGGCACCAATGCGGTCGCCCTTGGCATCGGCGAAATCAAGAACGCGGTTTTGTTTGGAAACCTCTTTGTTGAAATCCATGACCTGTGCCTGATGATCATGCGCCACCTTGGGCCGTATCAACGGCACGATCCATGATTTTGGCGGGCTGAGATAATGCAACAGGTCCACTTCCAAAACGTGGGTGATATTGGGGGCAAGCTTCACGGCCTCGGCGGCCTTTTGCGCCAAATCGGTCTTGGGAAAACCCTTGAGCGTGACCAAAACCTTGGCGTTGGATTCCCGCAAGATGGCCGCGATCTGATCAACCCCCAGCAAAGGGTTGACCGGATTGGCAATGCCCGCAATCGCCCCCCCCAACAGGGTTATTGCCGCCTCGTTACAAATCGGCAGCATATAGGCGACCGTATCGGTTTCCCCGACACCCAAGGCACGAAAAAGATTTGCGGCCTGCATCGAGCGATCATAAAACTGCTGCCATGTCAGGGTTTCGGCCTTGTCCTTTGGCCCAGAGGTGATCTGAAAGCTGATCGCGGGGCGGTGGCCCCATTTCTTGGCGGCATTGGCCAAATAATCATGCATCGTTTTGGGTAAATCGCGGTCGGCCCATGGCATTTCATTTTCGATGTCATCGCGATCTTGCACGGTTGTGTAACTCATGGTGGTTCCTCCCAGAACGTCATGCCCCGCCGCTTAAACGGCCCTCGTTGGGTAAATGATTAAAGGATTTCCACCATAGTGCAAGCTTGACGCAAGGGCGTCAGGTCACGGTGCCATCGGTGAATTGCAGTCGCGCAAGCCGTGCATAAAGCCCACCTTGGGCCACCAGTTCATCGTGGTTGCCCTGCGCCACGATGCGGCCCTGATCCATCACCAAAATCCGGTCGGCCTTTTTCACGGTCGCCAAACGGTGCGCCACGATCAATGTCGTGCGCCCCTTGGCCAGTTCTTCAAACGCGCCCTGAACCGCGGCTTCGCTTTCGGCGTCAAGCGCGGATGTGGCCTCGTCCAGCAACAGGATCGGGGCGTCGCGCAAAATGGCGCGGGCAATGGCGATGCGCTGTTTTTGGCCACCCGACAACATCACACCGCGTTCGCCCACATAAGATTGATAGCCATCCGGCAGGGATGACAGAAACCCGTCTGCCGCCGCCACGCGGGCGGCCGCAATCACCGCCGCGTCACTGGCATCGGGGCGACCAAAACGGATATTTTCCATGGCGGTTGTGGCAAAAATAACCGGGTCTTGCGGCACCAGCGCCATGGCGCGGCGAAAGTCAGTGCGCTTAAGGTCGCGCAGATCATGACCATCCAGCAAAATTCGCCCCGCTTTGGGATCATAAAACCGCAGAATAAGCTGCAAAATCGTGGTTTTGCCCGCCCCCGATGGCCCCACCAGCGCGATGGTTTCACCGGGCTTGATTTGAATATCCACAGCGTCCAGTGCGGGCAAATCCGGGCGTGTTGGATAGGAAAACGCAACGCCTTGGAATTTGATGTCGCCGGTGATTTTTGCCGGCATGTCTTGCGGCATTTCAGGGTCCGAAATACTGTCGCTGGCATGCAGCAGTTCGCTCAGTCGTTCCGTGGCACCAGCGGCGCGTTGCAGTTCGCCCCAAATTTCAGACAAGGCCGCCGTGGATCCGGCAACCATCACGGCAAAGATCACAAATTGCACCAGTTCCCCGACACTCATGGCGTCGGCGCGCACGTCGCGCGCGCCCACCCACAAAACCCCGACAACACCGGCAAATACCAAAAAGATGATGATCACCGTCATCAAAGCCCGCATGAAAATCCGGTTTTTGGCGGAAACAAACGACAATTCGGTAATTTCGGCAAAGCTGGCGCGGCTGGCATCTTCGTAGGTATTGGCCTGCACGGCCTGTGCCGACAACAACGCCTCGGATGCTTTGCCGCTGCTTTCGGCAATCCAATCCTGATTTTCACGGCTTAATACCCGCAACCGCCGACCGATCAGGATGATCGGCACCACAACCGCAGGCACGATCAGCAATACCAGCGCGGTCAGTTTGATGCTGGTCAAGAACAGTAAAACCAACCCGCCCAGCAAAATCAAAAAGTTGCGCATGGCGATCGACAGTGAGGAACTGATGACCGATAAAATCAATGTGGTATCGGCGGTGATCCGGCTTAGAACCTCGCCCGTCATAATTTTTTCAAAAAACGCCGGGCTCATGCCGATGGTCTTGTCAAACACGGCCTTGCGCACGTCGGCCACAACCCGTTCCCCCAACCGTGTCACCAGATAATAGCGCAACCCCGTGCCAAAGGCCAAAAGCGTGGCCACCCCAAGAGCGCCGAAAAAATACGCATCCAGCAATTTGACCGCGTCGGTTTCAAAACCATCGACAACGCGGCGCACCGCCAGTGGCATGATCAATGACAGGCTGGCGGTTAAAACCAGCGCGGCGATCGCCCCATATGCCCAATTTCGATAGGGGGCAACAAATGGCAAAAGCGACCGCAGCGCCCCGATCTTTTTGGAACTTTCGCGAATTTCTTCTTTGGGGGCGGGTGCTCGAGCCAAAGGGATGCTCCTTTTTTGGTTGCCCCGACATAAAAGCATGGGCCCAAAAGGACAAGCGCCGCGTGGCGATTTATAGCGAGACTGACAGCTTCTTGTCGGGCCTCGGCGATTTTGGGCGGTGATATTGGAAATTTGGGAAAATTCGAAATTCCCGCTTGTATTGTTATAATATAACCAATATCAGACGCGGCGACCCAAAACACCACATGACAGGACATTTTATGCGCGTTTTCTTTCTGACCCTTTTTAGTATCCTGCTTGGCGCAACCGCGCTGGCTGCACAAGAGCAGGCCCCGCGTGTTGCCGCCGATATCGGGCCGGTTGCCTCGTTGGTTCAGATGGTGACCCAAGACCGGGGCGAGGTTTCGCAGTTGGTGCCGTCAAATGCCTCGGCCCATGATTTTGCGTTGCGTCCCAGTCAGGCGCGGGTTTTGCAAAATGCCGATGTGGTATTCTGGATCGGGCAACCCTTGACGCCGTGGTTGTCAAAATCCATTGAAAACCTTGCGCCAAACGCCATATCCGTGCCGCTTTTGGCGTTGGATGTGACCGAAGTCATGGCCATTCGCCCAGACGTCGCTTTTGCCAACCCCGCCGATCATGACGAAGTGGTGCATGAGGCCAAAGACCTGTCACAAACCGACCCGCACGCTTGGCTGGCACCGCAAAACGCGGTGAAATGGTTGTTCGAGATTGCAAAAACTCTCGGGGATATCAGCCCTGCGAACCGCGAATTTTATCTGCAAAACGCTGAAGAAAGCGCGACAAAAATTCGGATTGCCGCGGCGGATATTTCCTATCGCCTTGGCCCGGTTCGGCACGTTCCGTTCGTTCTGGCGCATGACGGCACGCAATATTTTGAACATGC
>Ga0316204_10001765_pt1 | contig 54871 bp, 40 predicted proteins | sample 6monrhotite_MG_2_FD_205661 | JGI IMG/M metagenome (GOLD analysis project Ga0316204, IMG submission 205661) | Microbial mat bacterial communities from mineral coupon in-situ incubated in ocean water Damariscotta River, Maine, United States -... | ecosystem: Environmental > Aquatic > Marine >... | reverse complement strand
GATAACGCTAAAATGATCGTGGAACTAATTAACCCGATCGCTATGACTGAAGGACTGCGCTTCGCTATTCGCGAAGGTGGAAGAACAGTTGGAGCTGGCGTAGTATCCAAAATTATCGCGTAGATAGGAAGTAGGAGAGTAGCTCAATTGGTAGAGCACCGGTCTCCAAAACCGGGGGTTGCGGGTTCGATTCCTGTCTCTCCTGCCATAGAAACTAAACAGAAAGGAACCAATTCATGCCGTCTCCTGCAAAATTTGTACAGGAAACAAAACAAGAAGTTTCCCGGGTCACTTGGCCCACACGTAAGGAAACTATAGCCTCTACTTTTATGGTTTTGGTTATGGTGAGCATTACAGCTCTCTTCTTTTTTGTTGCGGATTGGATTATTTCCTCAGTAATACAAGCATTTTTGGGTATTTAAAAGATGGCTTTTCGTTGGTACATAGTACATGCCCACTCAGGGTTCGAGCAAAAGGTTGCAAACTCTATACGCGAGCAAGCAACTAGCAAAGACCTTGATAAATTTTTTGAAGAGATTTATGTTCCTGTTGAGGAAATAGTTGAAATCAAAAAAGGCAAAAAAGTAAACACAGCGCGGAAATTTTTACCTGGCTACGTTATGGTAAAAATGGATATGAATGATGAAGCTTGGCAGGTGGTAAAAAACACCCCTCGCGTTACAGGATTTTTAGGAGGTGGTGGAAATAGACCTCAACCTATTAGCAACGTTGAAGCTGAGCGTATATTTAAACAAGTTCAAGAAGGAATGGAGTCACCGAAATATACGATTCAATTCTCTCTTGGTGATGCTGTTAAAGTAGTAGATGGACCATTTGATTCTTTTGTTGGTACAGTAGAAGATATCGACGAAGATAAGAATAAGCTGAAAGTGGCCGTATCAATTTTTGGTCGTTCCACTCCAGTTGAACTTGATTTTTCTCAGGTTGAAAAGAACTAAAAACGGTAATCCGTGATGAATATTGATTTTGATAAAGTGAGCTTACAGTTATGGCAAAAGAAGTAACAAAACTGATTAAATTACAAATTCAGGCTGGCAAGGCAAATCCATCTCCCCCAGTGGGTCCTGCGCTTGGTCAAGCTGGCGCTAATATTATGGATTTTTGTACGAAGTTTAATGAACGTACACGTGAAATGCAGGGTCCTATTCCCGTGGTTATCAAAGTATATAAAGATCGCTCTTTTGACTTTGAGACAAAACTTGCTCCAGTATCATATTTGATACAAAGTAAGTTATCACTGAAGAAAGGCTCGCAGACCCCTGGTCAAGCAACGGTAGGTAAAATTACCATGGACCAGGTCAAGGAAATTGCGGAAGTCAAAATGCCAGATCTAAATGCAAATGATCTGGATGCAGCAGCACGTATGGTGGCAGGGACCGCGGTTTCTATGGGTATTGATGTAGTGGAGTAAAAAAAATGGCTGCTAAGAAAAAGAGTAATAACGATAAAAAGGCTACACGTTTAGCTGGCGGAAAGCGACTTGCTTCTGCTCGCAAAAACGTAAAGCCATTAGAACTTTATGACCTAAATGAGGCTGTAAAAACTATTAAGAACACTGCAAAAGCAAAGTTTGATGAGACTATTGAAATTTCAATTAATCTTGGAATTGATGTTAGGCACTCTGACCAACAAGTTCGTGGCGTAGTTCCATTGCCAAATGGCGTAGGAAAAACAGTTCGAGTTGCAGTTTTTGCACTAGATAAAAAGGCCGAGGAAGCAAAAACTGCTGGGGCTGACTTAATTGGTGGTGAAGAGCTTATTGCAGAAATTGCAAAAGGCAAGTTAGATTTCGATCGCTGTATTGCAACGCCGGACATGATGTCAAAGCTTGGAAAAGTAGCTAAGATCTTAGGTCCTCGTGGTTTAATGCCAAATCCTAAGCTTGGAACAGTTACTATGGACATCGCCAAAGCTGTTGATGCAGCAAAAAGCGGCCAAGTTGAGTTTAAAGCTGAAAAGGGTGGAATTATCCACGCCGGTTTGGGTAAAGCTAGCTTTAGCAACGATGACTTGATTGAAAATATTCAGGCTTTTGTTTCCGCAGTAAAAAGTGCAAAACCAAACGGAGCTAAAGGTGTTTACATGAAACGCATCTCTTTAAGCTCGACCATGGGGCCTGGTATTAAAATTGATATCAGCTCTATTGCAGCATAATTGACTTAATGGAGATAAACCATGGATCGTTTACAGAAAAAAGAAACAGTTGCTACGCTTAAGGAAGTTTTTACTGGCGCTAGCACTGTGGTGGTCACCCATTATCGTGGAATGACCGTTGCTGAAACAACCCGGTTGCGTCAAGAAGCCCGTAAGCAGGGCGCAACTGTGAAGGTAACGAAAAATACGCTTGCGCGTATTGCAGCAAATGATACAGCATTTGATGGAATATCAGATCTGTTCACTGGGCCAACTGCTATCGCCTATTCGGATGATGCAGTGGCTGCTGCGAAGGCCATCGTGGATTTTGCTAAAGATAATGACAAGCTTGTTATTGTTGGCGGCTCAATTGACGGAAAATTGCTTGACGAAGCAGGAGTAAAAGCGCTAGCTGGAACTGCTACGCTTGATGAATCTCGCGCTAAAATCGTCGGCCTACTTCAAGCGCCTGCATCCAAAATTGCCAGTGTTTTACAAGCACCGGGTGGTCAGGTTGCACGAGTTATCTCTGCATACTCGTCAAAAGACGCTTAAAATTTTTATTAAAAATGTAAATTTATTAACTTTGTAACCCATAAAGGACAAAAAAAATGGCTGCAAATCTTGACAAAATCGTAGATGATCTTTCTGCTCTTACTGTTATGGAAGCTGCTGAGCTTTCTAAACTTCTAGAAGAAAAGTGGGGCGTTTCTGCTGCCGCTCCTGTTGCTGCTGCTGCTGCACCTGGCGCTGCTGCAAATGATGCTGCTGCTGAACAAACTGAGTTTACAGTTGTTCTAACTGGTGCTGGCGAAAAGAAAATCAATGTGATTAAAGAAGTTCGTGCTATCACTGGCCTAGGTCTAAAAGAAGCAAAAGATCTAGTTGAAGGTGCTCCTAAGCCTGTTAAAGAAGGCATTTCTAAAGATGACGCTGCTAAAATCAAGGAAACTCTTGAAGCAGTTGGCGCAAGCGTTGAACTTAAATAGTTTAAACAGTCTTGTGAAGCAATGGGCTGTGCGACTTAATCGTACAGCCCATATGCTGTTGTTAAAAGCAGCAAAATAGAATATTTGTGCAATACTTCATGAAATGCGACAATTTCGAAACAGTATTTTTAATGTAATGCACAATATTTCTATATAGAAATAAGAGAACCTGTACATAGTTTTAGCCAGCGGCTATGCAGTACACGGTTTAAAATAGAATACATCATCGTCTGTATTGCATTTTAAGTGCAATTGTTTGAAATATATAGCAGACATGATTGGGTAACCAGTATGGGATCGCAGGAATTATGACACACTCTTTTACCTCGAGAAAACGTATCCGTAAAAATTTTGGTCGCTTGGCTCCAGTTGCGGACATGCCTAACTTGATTGAAATACAAAAAAATTCCTATGCGCAGTTCTTGCAGGAAGGTGTAACAGCCGACACACGTGAAGATCGTGGTTTGCATTCTGTATTTAAATCTGTCTTCCCTATTGAGGATCATGCTGGCACTGCAACACTTGAATATGTAAAATATGATTTTGATGAGCCAAAATATGACGTTGAAGAATGCATTCAACGTGACTTAACTTTTTCTGCCCCCCTACGTGTAACAATGCGTCTTATTGTTTGGGACATTGATGAAGATACTGGCGCACGTGAAATTCGTGGTATTAAAGAGCAAGATGTCTACCTTGGCGATTTGCCATTAATGACCGAACATGGAACATTTGTTGTAAATGGAACAGAGCGAGTAATCGTATCACAAATGCACCGTTCACCCGGTGTTTTCTTTGATCATGACTCTGGAAAGACCCACTCTTCTGGTAAATATCTTTATTCTGCACGCATTATCCCTTATCGTGGTTCTTGGTTGGATTTTGAATTTGATGCAAAAGACCACCTATATTTCCGTGTAGATCGCCGACGCAAAATGTATATTCCAAGTTTACTTCGCGCTCTAGATATGAGCACGCGTGAAATTCTGGAAACTTATTACAAAACTGCTACTCTAAAGAAAACTGCAAAGGGCTGGACCTTGCCGTTTGATCCAGAAAGATATAAAGGCGTAACACTCGTTTGGCCGCTACTGGACACAAAAGGAAATACTGTTGTTGAAGCTGGAAAACGCCTCACTCCACGTAAGGCTAAAGTTTTAGCTGAAGAAGGTTTAAGCTCCGTTTTGCTATCTGCTGAAGAGCTCAACACTTTATTCATGGCAGAGGATGTAGTGGATACCGCAACTGGCGAAGTTTTACTATCAACAGCGGCTCCGTTAACCGTGGATAATATAGAAAAAGTTGAAGAATCTGGTATTAAATCACTTGTGATCGCTAATATCTCCCCTGATTTTGGCCCTTATATTTTATCAGCACTAGATGCCGATAAAAATCTAACACGTGAAGATGCCTTAATTGAAATTTATAAAGTAATGCGCCCTGGTGAGCCACCAACCGTAGAAGCTGCTGAAGCAATTTTCCAAGGCCTATTCTTCGACCCAGAACGTTATGATCTGTCGGATGTTGGTCGCATGAAGATGAGCACTCGTCTTGGCTTAGATGTTGATGACTCTGTACGCACCCTTATGAAGGACGATATTATCGAAATTATTCGTACCTTAGTCCACTTAAAAGGCGGCATTGGCGAAGTAGATGATATTGACCACTTAGGAAACCGCCGAATTCGTTCTGTTGGTGAATTAATGGAAAACCAATTCCGTATCGGTCTTTTACGTATGGAGCGTGCAGTTCTTGAGCGAATGGCTTCTGTTGAAGTTGATACCGTAATGCCACACGACTTTGTTAATGCGAAACCTCTTTCTGCTGTAGTAAAAGAATTTTTTGGCTCTTCTCAGCTATCCCAGTTTATGGATCAAACCAATCCATTATCTGAAATTACGCATAAACGTCGCCTTTCTGCTTTAGGACCTGGTGGTCTTACGCGTGAACGTGCTGGCTTTGAGGTTCGTGATGTACATGCAACGCACTATGGAAGAATTTGCCCAATTGAAACTCCTGAAGGACCAAATATTGGTTTAATAAACAGTCTTTCTACATATGCAAGAGTTAACAAGTATGGCTTTATTGAAACTCCATATCGCAAAGTTGTTGATGGAAAAGTAACTGCCCAAGTTGAATACCTATCGGCGATTGAAGAAAGTAAATATAGTATTGCTCAATCTGATGAACCAATTAACGAAGATCAGCTATTTACGGCGGAACTTGTAAGTTGCCGTGTAAATGGCGATTTTGCCCTACTATCCCCGCAGGATGTTGATTTTGCGGATGTTTCACCGCGTCAATTAGTATCTGTTGCTGCAGCATTAATTCCGTTTTTGGAAAATGATGATGCGAACCGCGCATTGATGGGATCAAACATGATGCGTCAAGCTGTTCCGGTAGTTCGCACCCAAGCGCCACTCGTTGGCACAGGGATGGAAGCTGCTGTTGGCGGAGATTCAGGAGCAACTATTAAAGCCCGTCGTGGTGGTTTAGTTGATCGTGTTGATGCAACGCAAATTGTAGTGAAAGTAAGTGACTCTTCTGACGGTAATGAAGATAGATCCGTTGGTGTAGATATTTATAATTTACAAAAATTCCAACGCTCTAACCAAAACACCTGTATCACTCAACGCCCTGTGGTAAAGGTTGGCGATAGAGTTACTAAAGGCGATATTGTAGCTGATGGACCATCAACAAGCTTAGGTGAGCTTGCATTAGGCCAGAATGTTGTTGCTGCATTTATGCCTTGGAATGGATATAACTTTGAAGATTCAATACTTATTTCAGAACACTTAGTGCAAGATGATATCTTTACCTCTGTGCATATTGAAGAGTTTGAAGTAATGGCTCGCGATACAAAGCTTGGGCCTGAAGAAGTAACACGTGATATTCCAAATGTTGGTGAAGAAGCGCTAAGGCACTTAGATGAAACTGGTATTGTGCATATTGGAGCAGAAGTTGGACCAGGTGATATTCTAGTTGGTAAAGTTACTCCTAAAAGTGAATCCCCAATGACTCCAGAAGAAAAATTGCTTCGTGCGATCTTTGGAGAAAAAGCTGCTGATGTACGAGATTCATCACTTCGTATGAAGCCCGGTATATCTGGTCGTGTTGTAGAAGTACGTATTTTCTCTCGCCGTGGCATTGAAAAAGATGAGCGTGCTATTGCAATTGAGCGTGAAGAAGTTGAAGCTCTTACAAAGGACCGTAATGCTGAATTTGCTATTTTGGCTAATCATGTTTTTGATGAACTGAAAAGAATCCTTGTTGGGCAAGAAGTTACCAAAACAACTGAAGGCCTTAGAAAAGGTGAGATTATAACTGAAGAAGTTCTTAAAGAACTGCCAACGGCTTATTGGTGGAAATTCACATCTCTTAAAGATGAAGAAGTGTTGGATTCAATTGAAAAACTTCGTGGGCAGCATGATGAAATCAAGCAAGGCCTAGATAAGCGCTTACAGAATAAAATTGCAAAGTTACAAAATGGTGATGATTTACCTTCAGGCATTCTGAAGATGGTTAAAGTCTTTGTAGCTGTGAAGCGGAAACTACAACCTGGTGATAAGATGGCTGGCCGTCATGGTAACAAGGGTGTAATTTCAAAAATTTGCCCTGTTGAAGATATGCCTTATCTTGAAGACGGACGACAAGTAGATATCGTACTAAATCCACTTGGTGTACCATCAAGGATGAATGTTGGACAAATTCTAGAAACTCACCTTGGTTGGGCTTCGCGTGAAATTGGTCAACAAGTACGTACTTTAGTTGAACAGTACGAAAGAGGTAGTAAGCAAATTGAGACTGTAAAAAGCGAACTATCAGCTATCTACACAAAAAGCGAAGACACTAATGAAATTGCAGAGATGAGTGATATTGAGACACTTGAGCTAGCAAAAAATCTAACAAGTGGTGTTCCTGTTGCAACTCCTGTTTTTGATGGTGCGCAAGAAGACGATATTCGAGATATGCTAACTCGCGCTGGATCAACAATAGCAGGTCAGGTAACGTTGTTTGACGGACGGACGGGTGAAGCATTTGATCGTCCAGTAACTGTTGGTGTTATTTACATGCTCAAATTACATCACCTTGTTGATGATAAGATTCATGCACGTTCAATAGGTCCATATAGTTTGGTAACTCAGCAGCCGTTAGGTGGTAAGTCACACTTCGGTGGACAGCGCTTTGGAGAAATGGAATGTTGGGCATTACAAGCTTATGGTGCTGCTCATACACTGCAAGAACTTCTTACTGTAAAATCAGACGATGTAGTTGGAAGAACCAGAGTATATGAATCCATTGTAAAAGGTGATCATACTTTTGAATCTGGAATTCCTGAATCATTCAATGTAATGGTAAAAGAATTGCGGTCATTATGCCTTAATGTAGAGTTAAAGCAATATGCCGAAGGCGAGAGCCGTGACGGAAAAGATGATATTCCAACGATCACAGATGATTCATCAGATAAAAACTCAACCGATGGGCAGGATGAAGCAGCCTAAACTACTTAAGGCGGTTTTGAGAAAGACCGGGGATTTTTTTACGATAATATAAGACATAACTCGCGTAGAGATGGAGCCTAATTATGCACAATGAGCTAATGCGCTTTTTTGGACAAAACACTGCAACCCAAGAATTTGATGAAATTCGGATTTCTTTGGCCAGCCCTGAAAAAATTCGTTCTTGGTCTTTTGGGGAAGTTAAAAAACCAGAAACCATTAACTATCGTACCTTTAAACCAGAACGTGATGGTCTTTTTTGTGCCCGTATTTTTGGCCCTATTAAGGATTATGAGTGCCTGTGTGGAAAATATAAGCGCATGAAATACCGCGGTATTGTATGTGAAAAATGTGGTGTAGAAGTTACCACATCAAAAGTACGTCGTGAAAGAATGGGCCATATTGACCTTGCTAGTCCTGTTGTACATATTTGGTTTTTAAAATCCCTTCCATCACGTATTGGCCTATTAATTGATATGCCGCTGAAGGATTTAGAAAGAATTCTTTATTTTGAAAATTTTGTTATTACTGAGCCGGGATTGACTCCGTTTTCTTATGGTGAATTACTTGGTGAAGAACAATATTACGATGCAATGGATGAATATGGTCAGGATGCGTTTACCGCAATGATTGGCGCTGAAGCTATTCAAGAAATGCTCCGTAATATCGATCTTGAAGATGAACGCGATGTTATGCGTGCAGAGCTATCTACCACTAACTCTGAAGCAAAACGCAAGAAATTAGTTAAGCGTTTAAAGTTAGTTAATAGCTTTATTGAATCAACGAATCGCCCTGAATGGATGGTCCTAGAAGTTCTTCCTGTGATTCCACCGGATTTACGCCCGCTTGTTCCATTAGATGGCGGACGTTTTGCGACCTCTGATCTTAATGATTTATACCGACGTGTAATTAATAGAAATAACCGCCTTAAGCGCTTATTGGAATTAAAAGCACCGGATATTATTATCCGTAATGAAAAGCGTATGTTACAAGAATCAGTTGATGCGCTATTTGACAATGGCCGCCGTGGACGCGTGATTAAAGACGCTAACAAACGTCCATTTAAATCACTATCTGATATGCTTAAAGGTAAGCAAGGACGTTTCCGCCAGAACCTACTAGGTAAGCGTGTGGATTACTCCGGCCGTTCTGTTATTGTTGTAGGGCCAGAACTTAAACTACATCAGTGTGGTTTACCTAAAAAAATGGCACTCGAGCTATTCAAACCATTTATTTATGCCAAATTAGAAATGTATGGCATGGCAACAACTATTAAAGTTGCCAAGCGCATGGTTGAGTCTGAACGCCCTGAAGTTTGGGATATTTTATCAGAAGTAATTAAAGAGCATCCAGTTCTTTTGAACCGTGCCCCTACTCTTCACCGTTTAGGTATCCAAGCCTTTGAACCAGTTCTAATTGAAGGAAAAGCGATAAGGCTACATCCTCTAGTTTGTACTGCATTTAACGCTGATTTCGACGGCGACCAAATGGCTGTTCACGTACCACTATCAATTGAATCCCAGCTAGAAGCTAGGATTTTAATGATGTCTACTAACAACATCCTATCTCCGGCATCAGGAAAGCCTGTTATTGTACCTTCACAGGATATTGTACTTGGGCTATATTATCTTTCATTAGCTTTTGATGGTGAACCTGGTGAAGGCATGGCCTTTACTAATATTTCAGAAGTTCAGCACGCGCTTGATAATGAAGTAGTAACCTTCCATTCTAAAGTTAAGTGCCGTTATGAAACAGTTGATGAGGACGGTAACGTTTGCCATGAACTTGTGGATGCAACACCTGGACGAATGATTCTGTCTGGGCTATTACCTAAGAACTCAAAAATTAAATTTAGCTTAGTTAATCGTGTACTGACGAAAAAGGAACTATCTTCACTTATTGAAGAAGTGCAGCGCCATTGCGGCCCTAAAGCTACAGTTCTTTTTGCAGATCATATGATGCGCCTTGGTTTTAATCATGCATGCCGTGCTGGTATTTCTATTGGTAAAGAGGACATGTTGATACCCGATAGTAAGCAAGGTCTATTGGATGAAACATTTGATCAAGTACGCGAGTTTGAAAAGCAATATGGTGATGGCCTGATTACCCAACGTGAAAAATACAATAAAGTTGTTGATTCATGGTCGCACTGTACTGACAAAATTGCTGGCGAAATGATGAAATATATGTCAGGTGAAATCCAAACTGAATCTACCAGTCGTCAAGGCCAACTCGGCATGAATTCTATTTTCATGATGGCAAACTCAGGTGCACGTGGTTCGGCAGCGCAGATTAAGCAGCTTGCTGGAATGCGTGGACTAATGGCAAAGCCTAATGGTGATATTATTGAGACTCCAATTATTTCCAATTTCCGTGAGGGCTTAACAGTTCTTGAGTACTTTAACTCTACTCATGGAGCACGAAAAGGGCTAGCTGATACAGCTTTGAAAACTGCAAATTCAGGTTATCTCACTCGTCGCCTCGTTGATGTTGCACAGGATTGTATTATTGTGCAAGAAGATTGCGGTACAGATAATGGCCTTATTATGCGCGCTGAAATTGACGGCGGGGAAATTATCACCCCATTACGTGATAGAATTATTGGACGTTGCTCCGCACGTGATATCCGCCACCCCAATAGTAATGACGTAATTGTTGGCGCTTCTGAATTAATTACAGAAGATATTGCTGATATACTTGATACTGCTGGTGTTGAGTCCATCATGGTTCGCTCTGTTATTACTTGTGAAAGTGACACTGGTATCTGCGCCAATTGTTATGGCCGAGATCTTGCAAGTGGTGGCATGGTAAATATGGGAGAAGCTGTCGGTGTTATCGCAGCACAGTCTATTGGTGAGCCGGGAACTCAGCTAACAATGCGTACGTTCCATATTGGTGGTGCTGCAACAAGTTCTGCCGAACAATCTTCTATTGAATCTAGCACCTCAGGAACAATTTCTCTGGTTAACAGGAATGTAGTAGTTGATAGTAAAGGCCGCAATGTAGTAATGAGCCGCTCATGTGAGATACTGATCCAAGATGCTAAGCAGCGTGAAATTGCTCGCTATCGCGTACCATACGGTGCAAGAATGCCGATTGATGATGGCTCAAAAGTAAAAGCTGGTGACCTGTTGGCTGAGTGGGATCCATACACTATGCCAATTATTACTGAGCGTTCTGGTAAAGCAGTGTATCGTGACATGCTCGAAGGCGTTTCTATCCGCGATGTTGTTGATGAGGCTACTGGACTTTCAAGTACTGTAGTTGTTGATTGGAAACAGCAAAAGCGTGGTTCAGAATTAAAGCCAAGGGTTACGCTACGTGACGAAAGTGGCGAGCTAATTATGTTAGCAAATGGCTTGGAAGCCCGCTATTTCTTACCGATTGATGCTATTTTGAATGTAAAAGACGGTCAAGATGTGCATGCGGGTGATGTATTAGCTCGTATTCCTAGAGAATCTAGCAAAACCAAGGATATTACCGGTGGTCTACCACGTGTTGCGGAATTATTTGAAGCACGTAAACCTAAGGATCACGCGATTATTGCTGAGCTTGATGGTATTATTGAATTCGGTAAAGATTATAAATCTAAAACCCGTTTGATTGTACGACCACTTGATAGCAAAATTGAGCCTGTGGAATATATGATTCCTAAAGGTAAGCATTTAGCTATTAATGAAGGTGATGAGGTGCGTAAAGGTGATTTATTACTTGATGGTCGCCCAGTACCACACGATATATTACGGGTGATGGGTGTTGAAGCTCTTACACGATACTTAGTGGATGAAATCCAAGCAGTATATCGTCTACAAGGTGTTGGCTTAAACGATAAGCATATTGAAGTTATTATTCGTCAAATGCTGCAAAAAGTTGAAATTGTTGACGCCGGAGGAACTACCTTCCTGCAAGGTGAACAAGTTGATCGCGACGACTTTGAAACTGAAAATCGTAAAACGATAAAAGATGGCTTTGAAGCTGCAACATGTATTCCAATTTTACAAGGAATTACGAAAGCAAGTCTGCAAACAAAATCATTTATTTCAGCAGCATCTTTCCAGGAAACTACTCGTGTCCTAACAGAGGCAGCGGTATCTGGAAAATCTGATCCATTACGTGGCTTGAAAGAAAATGTTATTGTTGGACGACTAATTCCTGCGGGAACAGGTGCTTACATTAGTGCAATCAAAAAGCAAGCCTTAAAGCGTGATAAAGACGTTGTTAGCTTACGTGCCGAACAACGACATGCGGCGGCGGCAGAAGCAGCTGCTAGCGCTGCGGCTGATAATGACACAGAACAAAATGATGAATTGGATAATTCTGCCGTTGCCGGAAGCTAATTTATCGTTTATAAGGAATTGTTTTTCTCTCTCCCTCAAAGGCTGCCCCTCAAAAGGCAGCCTTTGTTTTTTGTATGCTGAATGAAGTATAACTACAGTTTTTACTTTAATATTAACCAATTAAGAACATCTAGATATACTAATGTTATATTCATAATTTATAATAATTATGTAACTTTGTTGTCTTGAGTACGAATTGATTAGATATATAGTATATTTTGTTTTTATGTTTATTGACTCAAAATCTATAAAGTAGATTTTCTATTAAATGACTCTATAGACTTTAATTATTAAAAATCGTAAATAAAAATATAATAGACTATACTGGAAGTTAAAAATGGACCTTGGGAAGGAACAAGAATAATGCGTATTTTTTCATATTGTTTACTAGTAACAATTTTTCTACTAAGCTCTCTAATCACAGAATCTGGACATGCGGCATCATCCAAGTGGAAAAAAACAACTGAAATTTCTGCGCGAGTTATTTCTGGAAACATTGAAACAATTGATGATGGAAGAAACTTACTTCATCTTGGTGTGCACTTCACCATGGCGCCAGACTGGAAAACCTATTGGAAATTACCTGGTGATGGCGGACTTCCTATGTCAATTGATTGGCAAAATAGTAGCAATATTACTAACCCTGTCATTCATTACCCTGCCCCTCAGCGTTTTGTTCAGTTTGGTGAAATTGAAACTTTTGCTTGGAAAGAAGAAGTTGTTGTTCCTATAACGGTAGAGATTACTGATATAAATAAGCCAATCCAACTAAATCCTAAAATTAATTATGCTGCCTGTAGTGAAATTTGCCTCTTTTTTAATGAAGACTTTCCAATTTCTCTTAAAGCTAATGAACAAGATAATACGCATCACAGTTTAATCCAGAAATTCTGGAAACAAATTCCAACATTAAATGGTACTGAAGGCCTACACATCAACCGCATTTCACACCTAAATGGCAATAAATTAGTTATTGATATTGCTAGTGCAAATGAATTAAAGCAACCCGATATTTTTGTAGATGCTGGAGCTGATTTCCGTTTCCCTAAACCTGCTATTAGCATTAAAAAAGACAAGAACCACGCAACCCTCACTTTCACATATGAAAAGCTAGTTCAGAGTATAAATTTAGAAGATTTTCCTCTAACTTTAACTTTAGTAAATAATTATAGGGCTGTTGAGACATCTCTTGCACGAATCCCACAGCCTGGACCTGAAATCTCTAAACAAAACACTATTACTTTAAAATCTTACTCCACTGTTCAAGATCCTTACAATCAAGGTGGTGGTACTGATAGTGATAATTCTCTGCTTTATATTATGTTTGCGGCATTTCTTGGTGGCTTAATACTTAATATTATGCCGTGCGTTTTGCCAGTTTTATCCATTAAGTTATTTGGACTTATGAAGCATGGCGGCGGAAAAACAAGTCAGATAAGGGCTAGTTTTTTAATGTCTGCTGCTGGTATAGTGACATCATTTCTTGTATTGGCAGGAATTGTTATTGGCCTAAAGGCGGCGGGTCATGCCGTAGGATGGGGATTTCATTTTCAGCAACCTATTTTCCTAATAATTCTTGTAGTAATTCTTACTATTTTTGCAGCTAGCCAATGGGGGCTTACAGAAATGCACCTACCATCATGGTTAGGAGGGCGCATTGCCGGGAAAAACTATGATGCGCATAGCCCTATCGGTAATTTTCTTACAGGTGCATTTGCTACTTTAATGGCAACACCGTGTTCAGCTCCATTCCTTGGAACCGCAATTAGTTTTGCACTTTCGCGTGGCAGCTATGAAATTGCTCTTACTTTTTTTGTAATGGGCTTAGGGCTTGCTAGTCCATACTTACTTTTTGCTATTGCCCCAAAGCTTGTGTCAGCCATGCCTCGTCCTGGCGCCTGGATGCTAAAAATACGTAGCTTACTAGGAGTATTTTTAGCTGCTACAGCAATATGGCTTATTTGGGTTTTCTCAATGCAAACCAATGTGTTATATGCATCAATTCTTTCAGCACTTTCACTATTGATTATTACAACTTTTATAGTATTTCGTAAGAAGAATCTTCCCGCTTTCGCACTATGGAGCACGCATACGGTTTGGATTATACTTGCGCTTACACTTACAACCCTTCCCCCCACTAAGGCAGAACCTGACAATACACAACAAACAGGCAATACAATTCATTGGCAGAATTTTTCAGAGAAAACCCTGAAAGAAAAACGTGATGAAGGGAAAATTATTTTTGTTGATGTCACCGCTGATTGGTGCCTGACCTGCAAATTCAACAAGGCCAATGTATTAACAAAGGCTAGGGTTGCAGATAAGCTTAACAATGGTATTATCGTACCGCTTTTGGCTGACTACACCTCACCATCAGCAGAGATTACCGCATTCCTCAAACGTTATAACCGCTACGCTATTCCGTTTAATATTGTCTACGGCCCCGGCGCACCGGAAGGAATTATTCTTCCTGAACTACTCAGCGAAGAGGCAGTATTGGATGCACTGATGAATGCGGCTAACTAGTCTTTTAAATATCCCAATATCTGATATACTGATGAATACATTTTTTGGTATCAAAAATTCTATAACCACATATCTGATAGGATAATAGTGCTCAATAAAGTGACCTCTCAAAAAAATATCCAGGGATTTACCTTGGTAGAAATATCGATTGTGTTGGTAATCATTGGCCTGATCATTGGCGGCATCATGGCAGGCCGAAGCCTTATTCATACGACAAAACTTAGGGATGTCATTTCCCAAGTAAATCAATACCGAACAGCTATTTATGCATTTGATAATAAATATGATGCACTTCCCGGAGATATTCCAAATGCAGAAGATTACTGGGGAAATAACGGTGCTAATTGCACAACAACAATTTGCAACAGAAATGGCAATGGTGACCGGATTATCGGCCCACAGATTATACCTCCAGAAACATTAATGGCATGGAAACATCTTGAACTTGCAGGAATGCTGGATAAGCATGTGACTGGTTGGCCAATGCTTAGCGGTTCTCAAACATATGCACGTTTAGATGTTAATATTCCAGGTACCGCCATAAAAGGCACTGGCCTTGGCTTTATGTATGGCTGCTGGGCTGGATTATTTCCCTGCTATGGCAGGATTGGTAACGTTATTGCTTTTGGCAGTGCTCCCAATGATGCACTAAATAATGGCGCAGTTTCTCCAGCAGATGCATATTATATTGATCAAAAAACCGATGATGGCAGACCTGATCATGGAAATGTAAGGATCGCGGCTATTATGCGTAGTGCCGCTTTTGATAATAGCTGTGCCGACAGCAATCCTGCTTTTTCTCTATCTGGTATATACGATTTATCCGTCAATGATGAGCGCAGTTGTCGAATGGTTTTTTTCTTAGATTAAGTAATCACAGCATAGAGTTCAATCCTAATGCCGCCAGGCTCGTAGAACACATAATGTTGCGCTGGCCCTTCTCCTATTGCTTCTGGTGCAAATTCAACAACGGCATTATGCATCAGTATCTTTGCATATAGCTTGTTAAGAAGTTCCGGACTGTCAACTTTCAGGGCTAAATGGTGTAGGCCTATGTGTATTTCTCTATCAAATTCTTTAGCATTATCAACATCCTGAACCTGCCAAAGCGTTATTAATGTAGTGCCATCACTTACAAAAATGGCCGGATATTCAGGACGCTCTTTCACCACCATAAAGTTCAGAGCATCAGCAAAAAACTCTGCCGTCTGCTTTACATTTTTTTACTGTTAGTCCAAAAAGAAGTGTACAATTGGAACGCTTACTTAAAATTATCCGCATATGCTTGGATGAATGTCTTACGAGCGGTTGGGGATGTAACCTCATATTCCAAATTTGATTTGCGCGCCCATGCAACGGCCTCTTCTTTACTTGAAAAAGTTAAATTCAATTCCTGCTTCATATCTGAAGAACCAGTCCACCCCATTACAGGATCAATAAACTGTGCTCCTTCCTCTTTTTCATACTCTAAAACCCATTTATCACTGCGCGCCTTACCTGATTGCATGATATTACGAGCTTGAGGAAAAATATGCACTTTCATTATAATTACCTTATTCGTTTACTTACATGTTTTTTAAATTTGTTAAGAAATTGAATATATCAATTTCTTAATTACATTATTTTGCTACCTTTTAACTGTATAAAAAAGCATTACCGAAGCAGATACACCACATTTGACCCAATAGACAACGAAAATGTAACATATTTCTTATGGCTGTTAACGATTTTTTATATTTTTTCCGGTATTATAAATTTATAGGCCAATAAAATATATCTGAAGATTTTTGGCAAATGGAGGTCAAAGTAATGACAGAAGAAAATCCGAATTTAACCGGAACCACATGGACTGGAAACACAGAGGAACAATCTCCTCTAGCTGCCCACCGAGCAGTAGTTAAACGACCCGCTTTATATAATGTAGTCCTTTTAAATGATGATTTCACACCAATGGACTTTGTCGTTGTAATTTTAAATGACGTTTTTCATAAGTCACAAGATGAAGCCATACATATAATGTGGCAAACTCACCATGAAGGAAAAGGGTATTGCGGCTGTTACACACGTGATGTTGCCGAAACAAAAATGGCTCAAGTTATTGAATATGCACGTAGCAATCAATTTCCACTGAAATGTATTCTTGAAAGGAAAGAGTAACCGTTATGCTGTCACCTAATCTAGAAAATAGTTTACGTCGTGCGTTGATTCTTGCAAAAGACCATCAGCATGAATACACCACACTTGAGCATTTATTGTTAGCTTTGTCAGAAGACCCTGATGTGGCAGATGTTTTTAATGAGTGCGATATAAATGTAAGCCAACTTCAGGAACGCCTAATTACGTTCCTTGAAAATGATCTAGATGCATTAGTAATACAAGATTTATCAGAATCAAAACCAACTGCAGGATTTCAACGTGTAATCCATCGCGCAGCCGTTAATGCGCATGCATCTGGGCGGGGCGAAGTTACCGGAGCGCACGTACTTACAGAAATTTTTAGCGAGCAAGATTCTCATGCAGTGTATTTCTTACATGAGATGAATATTACCTGCTTAGATGTAATGAATTATTTATCCCATGGTGTCACCTCATTTGATGAGCATCCACCGCATATTCCAGACTTCACTGCAGATAGCGAACCAAGCGAACCCACACATGAAAAAGCAAAACCAACTGAAAAAGAACGTGATGCATTAGAACGTTTCTGCGTTGATCTAAATGAAAAAGCTCACTCTGGCGAAACTGATGTCTTAATTGGCCGAAAAGAAGAAGTAGAACGGACTATTCAAATTCTTTCCCGCCGCACTAAAAATAACCCATTACTAGTTGGAGACCCAGGCGTAGGAAAAACCGCCATTGCAGAAGGTCTAGCACATCGTATTATAAATTGTGATGTCCCAGATGTTTTACAAGAATCTACCATTTATTCTTTAGACATGGGAGCGTTACTAGCTGGAACACGTTATAGAGGAGATTTTGAAGAACGCCTAAAAGCTGTTGTAAAGGCCATTGAAAAAATGCCTGATGCTGTTCTTTTTATTGATGAAATACATACTATTGTTGGCGCAGGATCTACTACTGGCGGTGCTATGGATGCAGGCAACCTCCTTAAGCCCTCCCTTGCAAGAGGCACATTACGCTGCATTGGGTCAACCACCTATAAAGAATACCGCAATAGTTTAGAGAAAGACCGCGCATTAGCACGCCGCTTCCAAAAAATAGACGTAGATGAACCAACTATTGAAGAAACTATTGAAATTCTAAAGGGACTAAAAGGTTATTACGAAGATCACCATAATGTCCAATATACACCATCAGCAATAAGCACTGCCGTTGAACTTTCTGCACGCTATATAACTGATAAAAAACTACCAGATAAGGCAATTGACGTACTTGATGAAGCAGGAGCACAACAGGTTTTATTACCTAAGGAAAAACGTAAAACAAGAATTACATCAAAGGCAATCGAAGATATTGTAGCAAAAATTGCTAGCATTCCATCTCGGTCACTGTCACGTGGAGATGCCACCCTTCTAAAGAATTTGAATACTCGATTAAAAAGTGTGGTTTATGGGCAAGATAATGCTGTAGAGGCATTATGCACCTCAATCAAACTTTCCCGCGCAGGCTTGCGCAAAGAAGGAAAGCCTATAGGGTGCTACCTTTTCACCGGACCAACTGGCGTTGGTAAAACTGAATTAGCTAAACAGTTATCTGACCATATGGCAATGCATATTGAGCGCTTTGACATGTCAGAATATGTTGAGCGCCACTCTATTGCACGCTTGATTGGTTCACCACCTGGTTATGTTGGCTTTGAACAAGGCGGACTACTAACGGATGCCGTTGATCAACACCCTTACACAGTTTTACTTTTAGATGAAATTGAGAAAGCTCACCCAGATATTTATAATATCTTATTGCAGGTTATGGATTACGGAAAACTTACAGATAGCAATGGGAAAACTATAGACTTCTCTAATGTCATACTAATTATGACAAGTAATGCTGGAGCAGATGAACTTTCTAAAACACCAATTGGATTTGGTCGTGATGTAGTTGAAAACAGCACGGGGACACCCGAAGCCGTTAAACGCACCTTTACACCAGAATTTCGCAATCGTTTAGATGCAATTATACCATTCCAAGCACTAACTGAAGAATTAATGCATAAAGTGGTTGATAAGTTTGTTGATTTACTACAAGCGCAGTTAGCCGATAAGGGAGTAAAAATTACTATTGATAAAAATGCGCGCAATTATCTTTCTGAAAAAGGATTTGATCCTCTACAGGGCGCACGGCCCTTGGAGCGTGTTATAGATCAGGAAATTCGCCAGCCATTAGCTGATGAATTACTCTTCGGTAAGCTTAAAAAAGGTGGCATCGTCAAAATAGTGTCCGACCGGAAAAGCTTGCAATTCACATTTAGAACCGCTAAATAGTCTGAGCTCGTAGGCATATTTAGTGCACTGCATAATAGAAATTCCATTATATTAGGACCCATCATGAAATCAAAGGCCCTGCTCTATCTTGTTATTCTATTAGAAGGATATATCGTCCTTGCATCAGAACTTATTGCCATACGGCAATCTATTCCCTTTGTTGGTAGCGGAACAGAGTCTATCGCAATTATTATTGCAGCAGTATTAATGCCGCTTGCTTTTGGTTACTATGCAGGTGGAAGATATCGTCCTGTAAAAGTGCGTGGAAAACTTGTAACCATAAGAGAAAAACTAATCCGCAACGTTATTAACTCAAGTATTTTATTAACGCTCGGACTTTCATACCTTTCATTAGAAATTTTCTATGCATTGCTAACTGCAATTAGTATTGAAAATCGTATTGCTCAAACAGCAATTTATTCTTTCACCTTTTTAGTTTACCCAGTATTTTTACTTGGACAAACGGTTCCACTTATCAGTAATTACTTCTCTCGAGATACATTATCTGAAACCACGGGGAAAATGTTATTTTGCTCAACAGTCGGGTCTTTTGGTGGATCGATCATTTCAACTTTAGTTTTGATGACAACTATTGGCGTAAATAATACCGTTATTGTAAATGTAGCCTTATTAACACTACTTGTTATAATGTTAAGTAAGCGTAGTATTATAAACATAGCAATTATGGCAGGAGTTTTTGGGCTATCTGTTGCACTCAATAGCAACCATACCATGTCTATGTTTGGCATTATTGAAAACAATAACTATAATACTATAGCCATTATTGATGTAGAGGATGAAGAAGATAGCCGTATCTTGGTTATGAATCGAACAGCTATGTCAAAAATATCTGCTGACCCAGAAAATCATTACCCTTACCTAAAATATGTCCAGCACACTTTCTTTGACCCGCTTATGACCAACGATAAAGTAGACGATATTCTTGTTGTTGGAGCAGGTGGATTTTCTATCGGGCTAGAGGATACAAAAAATCAATATGTATTTATTGATATTGACCCATCCCTCAAGCGCATTTCAGAAGAAAGCTTTCTAAAGCAAAAACTAACTGATAATAAAATTTTCTACCCTGAGCCAGCCCGAGCCTTCATGCGCAGAGATGAAAGACAATATGACGTTATATTCTTAGATGCGTTTTCAAACCCGAATACTATTCCTCAACAACTTATCACTAAAGAGTTTTTTGAACTTGCTAGGTCACGTTTACGCCCTGGCGGAACTGTAGTATTCAACACAATTACCAGTGCCAACTTCAGCAACCGCTATAGTGTTAAGCTTGATAATACTATCCGTACAGTATTCCCCAATATAAGCCGTCAAATAATTATACCTCATGATAAGGCTAAAAAAGCTTACAACTGGGATGTATATGGAACTGGCAATAGCAACGTTGTATATAGCTATTTTGATAAGCAAGCAAAATCATCAGGAACTTACACTGATAATCTAAATACATTCCCATACGATCAATAGTAACTTTTACTGTTACAATATAAACGTTCCCTCTTAGTAATTTTAGAGGGAACGTTTATAGATGCACTTATATATAGAGCACATCCCCTCACCCATTCAATGACTCCCATAATAAAAATAATACCTACGCACTTATTGTCATAAAGCTGTAACATTAGTCAGGTATAGTCTTAAGTGTAGGGAGATTACGGATACATATTTAACTAATTATTGTGTTTGTTTTTTTAATTTATTTATATGGAGAATTATTATGAATACTACTCGTTATTCTATCGCATTTGCACTATCTGCACTAGTTTTACTAGCACCTGAAATGGCTTCTGCTGCTGGTCTTGAAGATACTGTTGGTCGTGGCCTTTGTAACATCGTACAGGCTCTTCGTGGTACTGTTGGTCGTGGTATCGCTACCTTAGCAGTTCTATTCCTAGGTATTGGTGCATTCTTCGGTAAAGTAAACTGGGGTCTAGCTGTAATGGTTGGTATCGGTATTGCTGCTATCTTCGGTGCTGCTGCTATCGTTGACACTGTTGGTGGTGTTGAAGGTTGTGGTGCTGCTGATGCTGTTGGTATCAACACTGCTCTTGCTTAATCGCAAATGCGAACTGCGGCTTGCCGCAGAGCAAAAGAAGGGTCGCGGTTTCGCGGCCCTTTCTTTTTGTCTTGCAACAACCAACTAGCAAAATCATTTTGCATCGTTATTTCCCGTGACTTCCTATTATAAAAATTTTATACTCCTGATATGGTGGATAAAAGTAAAAGTAAAAATAAAAAGAAAAACGCTACTTCTGAAGAAAATGAAAAACTTCAAGAGGCTACCGTTGAGGAATTTATTCCCTATTGCTCTCATTTCGATGAAAACACCATCTTGACAAAGAATGGTGAACTTTTGCAGGTAATAAAAATTACTGGATTCACTTTTGATAGTGTCAAAGATAAAGAAACTGGGGCCCCACTTACCATTAGAGATGCGATTAGAAAAGCTATCAACACACATATTTTTACTCCTGAATATGCCATTTGGATACATACTATACGTAGAAAGAAAAACCTTAGCCCTACAGGATCTTACCCTGAAGGAAGTTTTTCTGACCATTTAAATAATTGCTGGAATGAAAAACACGATTGGTCTCATCAATATGTTAATGAACTCTACATTACCATAATACGAGAAGGAGCACTTCTGCCACTTAAAAGCATTGGTAGTTTTGTACGAAGCCTCTGGCCTCCTATTGAGATACGCCATAGAACTAATGAGCTTGATAAAAGTGTTGAAGTCCTTACAGAAACTGTCTCTAAAATTGTTAAAGATCTAGAGCCATATGGTGCACAACTGCTAACTATCCACCGCTATAAGGGGGTATATTACTCAAAAACACTACGGTTTTTGAGTAAAATTTTAAACTTACAAGAAGAAGCCGTCCCGCTTGTTCCCGTTAGCATTTCAGAAACCTTACCATCTCATAAAATTTCGTTTGGCTTTAACAGTGTAGAAATCCGCGGAGATACAGGACGTCATTTTGGCGCTCTTTTATCAATAAAAGAATATCATGAAATTTCTGGAGCAAGTATTGATGTCCTTTTACAAATTCCTCAAGACTTTATGGTAACAGAAACTTTTGACTTTATTGATAACCGAAAAGCTTTAGAAAAATTAGAAGACAACCACCATAGACTGCAAGTATCTGGTGACGAAACACTATCTACAGCATCTGGGCTAGAATCTTTATTTAGCCATGCACATGGAGATATTACAGATTTCGGAGAGCATCAGATAACCATGATGGTTTTTGAAGACACCCGCGAATTACTAAACCAAGGGGTGGAAAAGGCAATAACAGCACTTAATAAACTTGGCGTTGTGGCTATTCGTGAAGATATTATGTGCGAGGACTGTTTTTGGGCACAACTACCTGCTAATTTTGATTTTATAAAACGCTTTTCAACAATTGATGAAGAACATATTGGAGGCTACGCCTCATTATATAATTATCCAGCAGGAAAAATGGACCGAAATTATTGGGGACCCGCAGTTACAGTATTTCATACTATCCATAACACCCCATATTTCTTTAATTTCCACTGTGGACAAAATGGTCACACCTCTGTTATTGGCCCTTTTGGCTCTGGAAAAACTCTTTTGGTTAATTTTCTTACATCAGAGTCTATTAAATTTCATCCCAAAATATTTTACCTTGACCTTTTTCGTGAGTCTGAAATCTTTATTCGGGCGATTAATGGAAGGTATTCACAGCTTTCCGGCGATGCACGCGCAGTACCAATTAGGTTTAATCCGCTTTTAATTGATGACAATGCTGATAATAGACAATTTGTTAAAACATTACTTACACTTATTATAACCGCTGGGAAAAAATACCCCTTCGAAGAAGAAGACTCGGATAAACTTTCAGCGGCTTTAGAATACGTGTTTAGTTTACCTTTACGAGATAGAAGATTAGGCAATATCTTACCGCGTTTTTGGCCTTTTGATCCAGCATCGAAATTAAAATCAGATGAAGCTGATGGCGTTATTGACGACACCCCGGCCTCTACAGCTGAACGACTATATGAATGGCATGGGTCAGGTGAATTTGCTCATTATTTTGACAATGAAAAAGATGAGCTGGATTTCTCTAAATATATGGCTAATGGGTTTGATTTTACTGACGCGTTAGAAAATGAAGACCCTTTACCGGCATTAGTTTATTACATTACACATAGTATAACTAAGTCCCTCGATTATCGCCCTTCATTTATTATTATAAATGAAGCATGGAAACTACTAGAAAACACCCCACTACATGATGGCATTACAAACTGGCTTGATGAATTAGAAAGCAAAAATACTGTCGCAATTTTTTCAACACAAGATATTACCCACGCCACACAAAGTGACTTTACTAAACGCTTATTCACATCTATCGAAACTGAAATATTTTTCCCAGACCCCGATGCCAAAGAGTCATACATGGATATTTTTGGGATTTCCAAGGAAGAATATGATATAGTACGTAATATGGATAAAAATAAGAGACAATTTTTATTAAAACACAGTATAGATTCCACGGTAGCGCAGCTCAGTTTGGATGGAATGCCTTATGAACAAGCTATTCTTTCTGCAGCATCTGACAATTTAGCAGTTATGGAAGGCGCGATTACGGACAATGGTGCAGATGCAAAAGTATGGCTTCCTGTTTTTCACAAGAAGGTTGTTTAACGGTTTAATAGAGATATGCTACGTAAGCTATTATTTATATTTACTATTTTCACTATCACCCTCTCGTTCTTATCACCAGAGGATGCAACCGCACGATGCCGCCTTGCTGCCGAGCTAGACCTTGATGGCGATACCATTATGGACGTCCCTGGCTTTGATTCAGATAGTGATGGCAACGTTGACACTGAAGATTATTACGATGAGAGCAATGCATATGACTACTTCATGGCCGGAGTGGCTTATGTTGATGCAGATAGTGATGGCACCATTAGTGCTGCAGAAAAAGCTGCTGGAGCAGATGCTAGAGCTTGCGATTTAACCAGCATGATTCAGGGCACCATTTGCGTTGTTCAATCGCTTTTTACAGATGCTGTTTTTGAACTAATGTGCCGCATAACTTGGCATTGGCGACCAATTGTTGAGCGCATGTTCCACCTTTATGTTGCTATTTTTGGTGTACTTATCATGTTCCGCATTGGCGGAAGAGAACCTCGTGATGTAATACCAACCTATATCAAGGGCGCAGCTGTTTTATTTTTGGTCTCAAACGGCACATGGATTCATTTTTATGTTTACACTAACTTTATGGGAGGTATGCAAGGACTATCCGAAATATTGCTAAACACCCATGAAGAATTAGGGCTAGACTGCTATGGACGCCCCGCAGAAATTCACAATACTGAATATGGCGTAGCAAATGGTGGTTCTGCCGACGATGTCTGCATTTGCCCTAAAGGTGGATACCCTGATGTTTCATCTGGCCTCCTTATTGGATTTGATCCAAACCCAATGACTCCCCCAGTTCCCCCTCTCCCCAATGTACTGGTTCCAATAAACCCACCAGCAACCCCTGCTGACCGTGCAAATTTATTTGATATGCTTGATTTGTTATGGGATCAGCTTGTTGGAACCGATATCATCCTCGGCCTTGTTGGAGCAGGAGTAGGACTTCTTGTTACCAGTTTCACTACAGGATTCTTGCTCTTTGTGATGATCTGGACATCACTATTCGCAATGATTATTGCATTCTTTAATATTGTTAAATATTTTGTTATTTCCATGATGATGCTAACATTCATGATCATGTTCTCACCCATATTTATTAGTTGCTTGATGTTCAATATCACGCGCCCTCTGTTTAACTCTTGGATTGGATTATTAATCGGCTACACTTTACAGCCTGTGTTGATATTAGCGATGATATTAGTGCTCGCACGCATGCATACTATAAATAATTATGGTGTTGCTTTGCGGCGTGCAACTGGTGTGTGGATTGAAGAAGGGTATCGCTATTGTGTACCAGGTTTTGACAGCTGGTTAGCACGCTGGATGAATATTGAAGTGCCTTTATGGTTTAAACTGCGCTCAAATTATGTAGAAGATGGCGATCGTATTCCTATTTTAATGGAAGGACGCTCAACATGCTGTGATGAGAGCGGAGTAGACACACCTGATTGTATTGATCTTCCAGGAACTGGAATGGATATACCTCCTTGCTATCCTATTGATTTATTGCAAGAAATTGGAGTTGTTAGCACCACATTCCCGCCGGATCCTAATACATTCCCACCGCTACCGCCAACTTCAACAATACCAACTACAATTGCCGGTGTGGCATCTGCTATTATGGTATTTACGATAGTGTGGCTTACAACTGCATCATTGACATCATCTTTCATTTCCAATGTTCCTCTATTAGCGCAACAATTATCTCGCTTTAGTGGCAGCACAACACCAATGGTTGGTGGAGGGCTTCGCTCTGCAGACACAGGAGAAATGGGCGGTTTCCAGGTTAGCGGAGCAGCAGAACGTGCCTATAACTCATATAACAAACCTTCTGAATGGGCTCGTGCGGCACGAAAAGGGGGCTTAACTCGAAAGGCAAATGAAACGGATAGCGCTTGGCAAGCTCGTCAACAGCAATATTGGCAAAATACTGTTGGCAATGATATGCAGGAGCAAGCTATTTCCCAGTCTATGCGACGCAGTGGAGGACCACAATCGGCTTTCCATGGCGGAGGGGGGTCTGTTGGAGGACGTATATTAGATCGCGCTGCCGGACGTCGATTTACTATGTATGGCTCTGACGCAGGTGCTCCACTTAGTTCTCAAATGTATATGATGAACCAAGATTTCCAAGGCGGATTGCTTAGCCGTGTTGCAACTGATGTTGCCAGTAATATCCGACAAAGAAATCGCAATGTAGTGCGCCCACGTCATGATCGTGCGGATGACCTAGCATCGTTCTATAAGCGTAATACTTAAAAATAGAGCTCTTTTGCTTAAACCTAATAAAGCAAGAGAAGCTTAGTAATGCACATGACAATTATAATTTGGTGCGCTATCCTGCATCAATGTTTTATCTCAATCAACACCGCTTAATCCTATGGGTTCCTTGTTTTTTAGGGCTTGGTTGCGGTTTATTTTTCTTAACTCCAACCTTATACCACCCAAACCTTTCCCCTTATCTTGGAACCATCTTTGCTGGTATTGCACTTCTTTTATCTTATCGGATAGGCAACTCCATTTTTCGCCTCACCTCTATTGCCATAGCACTTATTATTTTAGGGTTTTACATCACTTCTAACCAAGCAATTAATGCTGGATCACCACATATCCCACCAGATATTGAAGGAAAAACAGTTTGGATCCGCGCAACCATTGAGTCCATAGAAAAAACCAATTATGGCCATAGAGTTATTCTAACTGATAATGATTTATGGCGTCCTGAATCTGGAAAATTTTTGCCTGAACATACACCCAAACGAATTCGTCTAAATGTTCGCACTAAAATTTTAGACGTTAAGCCCGGTGAGCGAGCACAATTACGTGCTATATTGCACTCCCCTGACAAGCCCCCTGTAGTACCAGGTGGATATAATTTTGCGCGTGCTTCATGGTTTAATAATATTGGAGCAATGGGGTTTTCTGTTTCTGATATCAAACCACGTGGCAAATTTAAAAACAGGCCGGCCACACTAAGTCACCATGCAGAACGTTTACGCCATATAATATCAACTAGAATATATAGCCATTTCTTTCCTTCTGACATCGAAAAAACCTCCAGCAAAATAACTCTTAATGATGACCGCCCAGCAATAATCACCGCTTTACTGTTAGGGCAAAAACAGGATATCTCTTCACAAACGCTAGAGTCAGTTCGCATTGCAGGGTTGGGTCATTTATTAGCTATATCTGGCCTACATATGGCACTTGTAATGACTACTTGTTTTTTTGTTTTGCGCTTATTTTTTGCAGCAATACCTCGGATTGCACTTTATCATAATAGCAAGAAATTGGCAGCCATTGGTGCTTTAATAGCTGGCCTACTTTATCTTTCACTTACAGGTATGCCTATAAGTGCAATACGCGCCTACATCATGACAAGTATCTTCTTTCTTGCAATCTTAATTGACCGCATGGGAACTCCAATGCGCCCTGTTGTCTGGGCTGCATTAATTATTCTAGTAGTGTCCCCTCAAGCGATTATATCCGCCGGGTTTCATATGTCTTTTGCTGCGGTTATTGCTTTAATTGCTACATTTGAAGCAGTAAACAACCATAGAAAAAAGCAGATAGACCAAAGATTCATCTTACCAACAGGCCTGACAGGGGTCATAAAAATTATATTTTTCTATGTTGCAGCTACTGCCCTTTCTTCTATTGTTGCAGGGCTTGTTACCACTCCTTATTCCCTCTATCATTTTGGTCGTTTTTCAACATACGGCGTGTTAGCTAACATTGTTGCAATACCTCTAACTACTTTTATCATAATGCCACTAGGGCTACTTTCCATAGTTTTAATGCCGTTGCATCTTGAAGCATTACCCCTTTTACTAATGGGTTCTGCAATTGGAATATTAGTTGATTATGCAACTTGGGTGAGCAATCTCCCTGGAGCTTGGTTTCTGCCTGGAAAACCCTCATTATGGAGTGTTTTGTTATTTACAATAAGCGGATTATGGCTCTGTTTTTGGCAAGGTAAGATACGACTTATTGCAGCTCCTTCACTAGCTATATCATTGGCGCTAGTGCTAACCCCACAGCAAAAACCTTTGCTAATTATAGATGGAAGAAGCACTTTGTTTGCCTTAAATTATAAAGAAAAATTATTCTTCTCTAGCCTTCAAACCGCTCGCTATGCCAGAAAACAATGGCTTCAGTCATACGGGCAAGAAAAGGCTATCCACATACGAGAACTAACTGATAAATCACCATTAATATGCGGTTTTGGAATATGCAATTTTATATTTAAACCTGCCTACTCTTCACATCTTCAGCAGGCCATCATTGTTCAAACACCATTATCACCCCTTCCTGCAAGCTGTGATAATGTAGCGATAGTAGTTAATCCATTCAACAATTTTCAGATATGCCCAGATGCAAAAATTCATATTACGTATACCAATCTGCAACAACGTGGCACACATGTCATCTACAATAACAATTCATTACAAATTAGCACGGCTCTTCACCAAGACGATAGGCAGTTGTGGACAGAACAATAATGAATCGTTAATAATAGAGTTGGAGGGTATGGCTGTTGTTTAGACGAATAAAAGAACATATAACGTATAATTATAGGAATAGTATATTATTACTAACTATAGTCTTCTGCGCGCTACTAATCCCCAGCACTTCACTGGCCCTACCACAAGTCAATGGTTATCGCCTTGAGGAAGTAAGCAATAAAGCACGCCTTACTTTTAATGTTACTGAACTAACTCAATATCGAACTTTCTTACGAACAGATCCAGACCACCAAATTATAATAGATCTTATAGACACTCGCTGGGAGATGGATAAATATCCCCGCATACAGGAAAATTCTCTAGTTCATTATATTGATCAAACTTTAAAGAGAGATGGAACATTACGTATATCTTTGAAGCTAAAAGAAGCTGTTACCATTGAGCAATCCATATTCTCTATCGCTGAATCTGGAAACGCAAATGATAACCATCTAGTTATAACCTTCTCATCAACTTCTGGCTCGCCTTTTGCTATAAATAACCAGCCGGCCTCTCAAAAAAAGAAGTCTGCCGGAAAGCTTTTTACTCAAGCCGATAGAAATGAAATGGTTGATTTTGGATACCGAAAGAAATCTCCTCTTGGCTTCCCTACTTTTGCACCTTCAGCTCTGCCTGCATCACTTGCAAGCCAACCCATTCCTTATAAGCAACCAATACAGCTTTCTAATAAAAATACAAAGGCTAAAAAGCCTAGTTCATCTAAAGCGACAGCAACAAATAACAAGCCCCCGAAGACCCCTAAGACAAAGAATATTCCAGCGTCCCTTGCATATAAAAACAGGAATAAAAGCCATAATTCATCACCATCGGCACCCCAATCCCCTCCCCGTAAAGCTGTTATTGTCATTGATGCAGGGCATGGCGGTGTAGACCCTGGCGCCATTGGAAAATCTGGCAAATATGAAAAAAATATCACGCTTTTATATGCCAAAACACTTAGAACTATTTTAGAAAAATCAGGACGTTATAAAGTTATCCTTACCCGCGATAGAGATGTCTATGTACCTTTATCTCAGCGCGTTAAGCGAGCACAAAAATCTAAAGCTGATTTATTAATATCCCTACACGCTGATTCACATAAAAACAGTAACACACGCGGATTATCTGTTTATACTTTATCAAAAAAACGTGCAAAAAGAGAGGCACGTAAGTTACTTAATAAAGCAGATAAGGAAACTGTTATCCATGACATTGATTTGCGGAAAGAAGATGATGATCTGCAAAACATGATTATTCAAATGGCACAGCGGCGCACTACCAATAACTCAACAACCTTTGCTGAAATGATAGTAGAAGAGTTAGGTAATAGCGCCCGCTTGTTAAGAAACACACACCGATCTGCCGGCTTCATGGTTCTAACGGGTGCTGATGTTCCATCCGTTTTAATTGAACTTGGTTATATGTCTAATAAAGATGAAGAACGGCTACTACAAAAGCGTAAATACCGAGCAAAATTGGTAAAAGGAATTATGAGCGCCATTGACCGGTATTTTGAAGATTTCCCTCCTCAATAATATATATTTTAACGCATCTTATAAATTGATACCGCTATATGGCTTGGCTTATAAAAAAATTTATTAGACTGTGTTATCTTACCGTCGCTATCGCCTTTTTTTCTATCATTTTTGCTGCCGCCACTATTGTATATTTCAATAAGAGCCTGCCTAACCAAGACCAACTAAAACACTTCCACCCCTCATCTATTACCCAAATACGCACAAAAAATGGGGACATTTTAGCCGAATTTTCTAATAAAAAGAGGTTATATACTGCAATAGAAAATATTCCACGCCATACTCGCAGCGCGTTCCTAATAGCAGCAAAAGATCCGCTATTTTTTCAAGAATCAAAAACTAATCCGCTAAATATTATTAGCAATGGTTATAAAGTTATTTCCAACACAGAGAATAGCTTTTTTATATCACCCATTGTACAAAAAGTTTCTCAAACTATTTTAGCCTCGAACTCCAATAGTTATGATCAGAAAATTAAAGAAACTATATTGGAATGGCGTATTGAGCAAAGCTTAAGCAAAGATAAAATTTTTGAATTATATCTTAACGGATTATATTTGGGATCCGACTCTTATGGCATAACAATGGCTGCATTACAGTATTTTAATAAACCGATCACGCAGTTATCGATTTCTGAATCCGCGTTACTCGCAGCACTATCTCAGTCACCTACAAAATATGATCCTTGGCGATATTATGAACAAGCAATACAACAAAGAAATAGTATCCTATCTTTGATGGAGAAAAATAAAGATATAACCGCAAAACAAGCAAAACAGGCACAAAAAAAATCGATTCGATTGGAAGGAAGAATGCTTCCCCAAGCCAATACAGCACCTTGGTTTGTTGATGAAGTACGTAAAACAATTGAACAAGACTACAGAATAAAAAACCTAGACCAAACAGGACTAACGGTTAAAACAACATTAGATAAAACCGTACAGATATCGGCAGAACAGGCATTACGCACAGCATTAGACCATCACTCCCGCCGGGAGGGATATTATGGCCCTTATGGCCATATTAGATTAGATAATGAATGGGCTGATATATTGGCCCAATTTGCTCGCCTTCCGACAATGGGAGAGTGGCAACTTGCTGCCATACTAACTGTTGATGATGAGAAAAAATGGGTTGTTATCGGTTTTGCCGATGGCACTACCAGTCATATTACTTTTCAGGAATTACGCTGGGCAGAGAAAACTTACATCTCCCCTCACCAGCAGAAAAATAGTACTATTCCTATTGCCGATAAACAACCTAAAGACATTTTAACCGCTGGCGATGTTGTTCTTGTTCAAAAACTTCCATCAAGCAACCCTAGCCCATATGGATTGCGTCAAATCCCAAAAGCCAACGGTGCAATTATCGTCATGACACCAGAGGGTGAAGTAATGGCACTGTCTGGCGGGCTTAACTATACGAAGGATCAACCCAATCGTGCAACAGAGTCCAAGCGTCAGCCTGGTTCATTGCTTACACCCTTTATATATCTTTCTGCACTAGAATCTGGATATAGCCCTGCGGACAGAATTGCCGATGAACCAATTGATATAGCTATAAATATAAAAGGAAAGTCCAATACATTAACTAACATTGATCAGTCTCAGTTGCGTATATGGTCACCCAGAAATTACTCTGGCCAGTTTTACGGGCCAACCACGTTACGCCAAGGTCTCGAGCAATCAATTAACGTAATGTCTATCCACCTTGGGTTAGTTATTGGGTTAGAAAAAATATCCGAAATATTACAGCGTTTTTCGATATATCATGCACCGGATGCTAATATTGAAACCGTAATCGGGTATAATAAGACAACATTACTTTCTCTTACATCTGCATATGCAATGCTCGCCAATGGGGGATTTCATATAACACCTTCTTTCATTAGCAATATTAGTAACTATCGTGGAGAGGAAATTTTTTCTTCTTCTAAGAAAAATCAATCCACAGAACTACAATCTCAAATAAGTGACCCACAGTCCGTTTATCAAGTTATCTCAATGCTTCGTGGAGCAACCACCAGAGGGACCGCTCAACAACTTAATGACCTCCCCCTAACCTTAGCTGGAAAAACAGGTACATCACTTGAAAATAAAGACTCTTGGTTCATTGGTTTTACACCTAAAATGGTGGTTGGCATATATATTGGGCATGATTCTGCAGCATCATTAGGTAGTTATGAATCAGGGACAAGCATTGCTTTGCCAGCTTTCCATTATTTTATTGATGAACTTTCAGAAAAGAATCACCCACTTGCTGCAGATAAACCTTTCACTGCCCCATCAAACCTAACTTTTATGACTATTGACCTTAAAAATGGAGGAATTCCTTCAGCGAATACTTCACCAGAAAATATAATTTTAGAAGTATTCAAGGCAGGTACTGAACCTACAAAAACATATCACAGCAACGATATTTTGCCTGTTATCAACAGTCAGCATGCACCAGCTTGGCCACAGCATTATCACCCCATTAATAATAATCCGGCCACCAGAGGAACCGGCGGAATTTATTAAGTTTTTAGCTTCTTATGATTTACTATAGAGCTTTCTTTCGTTATAACCAAAAACATGAAACATGAAACTGCAGAACTCATAAGTCAGATCAGGCAATCGTTGGAATTGCTGGGGAGGCATCTTTGACGTAGAGGCCGCCCAAACACGATTAGGCGAACTTGAAACCATAACTAGCTCACCTGAATTATGGAACGATGCTGAAGCCGCACGCAAGCTGATGCAAGAGAAAAATACTCTGGAGCAATCCCTCTCAACACAAACAACTATTGAGCAAGAACTTCAGGATATTATTGACCTCATTGAACTAGCCGAAGCTGAAGAAGATGAAGAAATAATATCTGACGCTGAAGCTGCACTAGATAGGCTTGCCATAAGCACTAAACGCTTAGAAATAGAAGCACTTTTTTCTGGAGAGGCGGATGGTCATGATTGCTTTATTGAAATCCACGCTGGAGCTGGTGGCACAGAAAGTTGCGATTGGGCAGCTATGCTACAACGCATGTATCTTCGCTGGGCTGAAAAGCATAATTTTAAAACTGAAATTATTGATGAAAATGCAGGCGAAGAAACCGGCATTAAGGGCTGCACTTTTAAAGTAATTGGCCATAACGCATATGGCTGGGCAAAAACAGAAAGTGGTGTACATCGCCTTGTACGCATATCTCCATTTGATAGTGCCAATCGTCGCCATACGAGCTTTGCCAGCGCATGGATTTACCCTGTAATTGATGATTCAATTGAGATTGAGATAGATGAGAAAGACGTACGAGTAGACACTTACCGTGCCTCAGGTGCTGGCGGACAACATGTAAATAAAACAGACAGCGCTATACGCCTTACCCATGAACCAACTAACATTGTTGTTCAATGTCAAAATGATAGATCACAGCATAGAAACCGCGCAGAAGCTTGGGCCATGTTAAAGGCTCGCCTTTATGAACTTGAACTGCGTAAACGTGAGGAAGCTTCACAAGCCGAACAGAGCAGCAAAACAGATATCGGATGGGGCAACCAGATCAGGTCATATGTTCTCCACCCTTATCAAATGGTAAAAGACTTGCGAACGGCTGTCGAAACCAGTGATACCCAAGGCGTTCTAGATGGTGACCTTGATAGATTTATGTCTGCCTCTCTCTCTGCACGTATTGGACAAAAAGGCGATTAAATTATGTCAGATAAAACTTTAACTAACCAATGGATCCCTCTTAAATCAAACGATATTATTGATATCGTAGCTCCTGGTTACGGATGCAGTCGTAATACTTTAGATAAAGCAAGTAATTGGCTAAAAAGCTGTGGCTTCACCCCTCGCATTGGGGAACATATTTTGGATGATAAAGCAGACCCCTTCTGCGCTAATACAGCGTCTTATCGTCTTCTTGATTTAGAACGCGCACTATATGCAACCGATAGCAAGGCCATTTGGTGTTTAAAAGGAGGCTATGGAACTGCAGAGCTTATTCCAACATTACAAAGCAAGCCTAGGTCAAACTTTTGTAAAGCACTAATTGGCTTTAGCGACATCACAGCCTTACATATTTTTCTTAATCAACACTGGCAATGGCCTACTATCCATGGCCCTGTTCTTTGGCAATGCGTTACTGATGGTGTAGATGAAGATTCTCTAGACCTTTTATTTAATCTCTTAAAAGGCCACTCAACAGCGCAAAATTTTATACTTTCTCCTCTTAATAAAACAGCACAGAACACCAGAGAGAATATTACTGCTCCAATAACTGGTGGCAATATGATGGTGTTACAGCACACTATAGGAACAGGATATGCGCCGAATACTAGTGGCTGCACATTATTGCTGGAAGAAATTGATGAGCACCCTTATCGCATTGACAGAATGCTATTACATATGCAGCATTCGGGATTATTTGATGAAGTAAAAGCGATTTTGATTGGTGATATTACGGCGCGCAACATTACTGTAGATGAAGAAAAAATCACTCACCTACTGCATCGTTTTGCACAACAAATTGAAATACCTGTATATCGCATCCCAAATGTTGGACATGACAAACAAAACCACCCATTGCCACTGGGCGTAAGTACAACCATTAAATATACACCAACCCCAACTCTCACCTGCACAAACGGACACCACACAACATGACCACCAAATCTACTATAAAAGATGATGCCTCTATTGTTATTCTTACTGGCGCAGGAGTTTCTGCAGAGTCAGGACTACAAACATTTCGTGCTGAAGACGGCTTATGGGAAAATTATAGTGTTGAAGAAGTTGCAACACCTGAAGCCTTTGAAGAAAACCCCGAATTAGTGCAAGAATTTTATAATTTGCGCCGTAAGCAACTGGCTACAGTAGAACCAAATGATGCCCATATTGCATTAAGTTATTTGGAAAAATCATGGCCTGGAGATGTGCTATTAGTAACACAAAATATAGACAACCTCCATGAACGTGCAGGAAGCAAAAATCTAATCCATATGCATGGAGAACTTGCAAGTGCTCGCTGTTTATATACTGGCTTAAGTGAAAAGTGGAGTGGTGATATCAACGAAAAAAGCAAGTGTGAATGTTGTAATAGCTTTGGAAACCTAAGGCCAGATATCGTTTGGTTTGGTGAGATGCCAATGAAGTTAGATGATATTTACAAGTCACTACACCAAGCAGATCTTTTTATTGCAATTGGCACATCTGGTCATGTTTGGCCCGCTGCGGGCTTTGTTCAAGAGGCCAGACAACAAGGCTGGGCCCACACTATAGAAATGAATTTAGAACCTTCCGCAGTTGCTTCTGAATTTGACGAGAGTATTTACGGGCTTGCTACAGAAAAAGTTCCTACTTTGGTAGAGCGCCTACTGGGCACTATTGAATAGTAGCAACAATACAACGCTAGATTAATCTTTATCTAGCATTTTAATCCAGCTTATTGATGTGCTTTTTGGCGGCCGTAATCGCACGATATTTTTTAACATTACGCAAATGCTCATCATAAGACTTAGAGAAGAAATGCCCCCCCTCACCATCAGCTACAAAAAATAATTCATCTGTTTTAGGAGGGTTAAGCACAGCCTGCAATGATGCACGCCCGGGGAGAGAAATTGGAGAAGTTGGTAAATTCTTACTGGTATAAGTATTCCAAGGCGTTTCTTTCTTTAAATCTTTTCTTGTTAGCTTTCGTCCCAATTCATATTTACCCTGCGTAATACCATAAATTACGGTTGGGTCTGACTGCAAACGCATTCCCTTGCGTAAACGATTAATCAGAACGGCAGCAATACGTCCACGCTCATCATCTCGTGCGGCTTCTTTTTCTACAATAGATGCTAAGGTTAGGGCTATTTCTTTGCTATATACATAACCAAGATCATTATCCCTTTTTTTCCATAAACTATCCAATTCCTGCTGCATTTTTTTATGCATTCGCTTAACTAAAGCAGTACGTGTATCACCATATAAGAAAAGATATGTATCAGGAAATAGCGCCCCTTCTGATACTAATTGTGGCATTTCTCCAACCAAACCATCTGTATTACGGATAATAGAGAAAGCAGCAAAAGAAGTTGTACCTTCTGTGATTGTAACTTTCCTATAATGAGGTTTGCCAGAGACAAGAATACGCACCACCTCTGCAGGAGTTACTTGTTCTGGAAAAATATATTCTCCGGCCTTGAATGTTGCCGTCGGCTCCATTAGCCACGCAATCGCAGGGAATAGATATGAAAAGCGTACAATCTCATCCGCTACCAATATTTCTGCAATATCCCTCGTCGATGCACCATGAGGGATTAACACCCGCTGCTCTTGCTGCAAAGGCCCCTTTAACGTCGCATACCCTTGCCATAACGACAAGCCAGCCAATACAAAAATGCCACCCATAACTAGAAAAAATAAACGTATTTCACTGTTATGATATGTATCCGAAGCTTGTCTTGCTGCCAACCGCCACAAAAGCATTAGCTACACCTTTTGAAAGACCAAAGAAACATTTGTACCGCCAAAACCAAAGGAGTTAGATAATGCTACATTAACATCCTTTTTCTTTGCATTATGCGGAACTAAATCAAGATCGCACCCCTCATCAGGTTCATCTAAATTTAACGTTGGTGGTAACACACTATCACGCATTGCCAATAATGAGAAGATAGCTTCAACACTTCCTGCACCACCTAATAAATGAGCAATTGCTGATTTAGTTGAAGACATTGACAAATTATATGCATCCTGTCCAAACAAACGCTTAACCGCATTCAGCTCAATCAAATCCCCCAGCGGAGTTGATGTTCCATGAGCGTTAATATAATCAACCTTATCTGTACCAATTTTAGCACGCTTCATTGCGGCTGCCATTGCATCATATGCCCCACGACCTTCAGGATGCGGTGCTGTAATATGGTGTGCATCACCTGAAAGGCCATAACCAATTATTTCACCATAGATAGTTGCACCACGTTTCTTAGCATGCTCATATTCTTCCAATACAACAACGCCTGAACCTTCGCCCATTACAAAGCCATCACGCCCCTTATCCCAAGGGCGAGACGCAGCCTGAGGATTATCATTATAGCCTGTTGATAGCGCCCTTGATGCAGCAAAACCACCAACACCAACAGCACAAACAGTACATTCAGCACTACCTGCCACCATTACATCAGCATCATCAAGCATAATAAGTCTAGCGGCGTCGCCAATAGCATGTGCCCCTGTAGAGCAAGCCGTTACCACTGCATGATTTGGCCCGCGGTATCCATATTGCATGGATACAAAACCTGATATTAAATTAATTAGTGTAGATGGAATAAAAAACGGACTTAGTTTTTTATAACCATTATTATTCATATTAATAGAGCCTTTTTCTAACTCTAAAAGGCCACCTATACCTGAGCCAATAAGCACTCCAGTACGTTTTAATGACTCTTCATCCTCTGGCTCCCAGCCAGCATCCGTTATTGCCTGCATCGCCGCGGCAATACCATATTGGATGAATACATCCATTTTCTTTTGTTCTTTTCTAGAAATCCAATCATTTGGATTCCACTCAGCCTCACCGTCCCCTTTTGGAACTTCTCCAGCAACCTGACAAGAGATATCGGATGCATCAAACCGTGCAATTTTATCAATACCAGATTCTCCGGCAATCAAACGTTTCCATGTATGCTCAACACCACACCCTAATGGAGTGATCAGACCTAAACCTGTAACTACAACACGTCGCATTTTTTGTATCCCTTGTCTTTTAGTTATACCATACTTACATCGGAACAAACGAATACGCTCGCGGTTCTATAGAACTCACGAGCGTATATACGTTGTTTATCAACCCAACGCTTACGCTGTAGCTTCAATAAACTTTACAGCATCTGCTACTGTTGCAATTTTTTCAGCAGCATCATCTGGAATTTCAACATCAAATTCTTCTTCAAATGCCATTACCAATTCAACTTGGTCTAAACTATCAGCACCCAGATCATCTGTAAAACTAGCATTAGACGCAATACCAGCTTCCTCTACGTCCAAATGTTCCGCTACGATCTTCTTTACGCGCGCTTCAATATCACTCATAACTTTTCCTTCACTTGTATTAAACCCAAACTGGACGACTTCGTTTTTCAATAATGAAGCCCCCCACGGAATTTTCTAACGGCAATCTACACCAGTTTTTACAAAAAGCAACAAACCGTTTCCCCAATTGCCATTAGCACTTATAACAAAGCCATTAAATTGTTATGCAACAATTTGCAAGCATTTTGTCACCAATAACCGCACGTACCTATAAAAAACTGCGATTATATCATTAACATCCCACCATTAACGTGGATTGTCTGTCCTGTAATATATCTTGCATCATCACTTGAAAGAAAGCTTACTGTACCAGCAATATCCTCAGGCAAACCAAAACTTCCCATCGGAATAGAATCTATCATTCGCTGTTGCTGCTGCTCATTTAATTCATCTGTCATGGCCGTTTTTATAAAACCGGGCGCAATATTATTCACTGTAATACCACGAGAGGCCACTTCTGCAGCTACTGTTTTTACCAATCCGGCAACCGCCGCTTTTGAAGCAACATAATTAGCCTGCCCAGGATTTCCCATTGTGCCAACAATTGAGCCAATAGTAATAATCCTTCCGCCTTTATTTTTCATCATACCACGAATACATGATTTCATTAATGTATACGTAGATGTCAAATTAACCTCTAGAACACTATCCCAGTCATCTTCACCCAAACGCATTAGCAATCCGTCCTTTGTGATACCGGCATTACAGACCAATATATCTATCTTTCCGCCCAATTTTTCCTGAGCATCCTTTGCTAATTGCTTTACTGAATCACGATCCGACAAATTAGCTGGAACTAAAACAACACGATCTCCCCCTAATGAGTTAGATAGCTCTTGTAGCTTTTCTTCCCTAGTGCCAGATATCGCCACGATAGCTCCTCGCGCATGCAAATCCTTTGCAATCGCACCACCAATACCCCCTGTAGCACCTGTAACCAGCGCTGTCTTTCCTTCCAAATTACACATAAAAAATCCCCTTAATTTAGTAATGAGTTATAGAATTATAATGTTTCAATAAATTTCTCTACATCTTGCGGCGTACCTATCGCTGCCGTTTTGATATTACGATTTATACGACGAATCAGTCCGGATAGAACTTTACCAGCTCCAACTTCCACTACCTGTGCAACTCCTTTTCCACTTAATGACTGTATTGATTCACGCCACCTTACTTGACCGGTCACCTGTTCCACTAACTGACGACGAATAACCGCCACATCACTAGATTCCTCGGCAGTTACATTTGCTAATAACGGCACCAAAGGCTCCTGCATATTCACTTCTACAAGTGCCTGAGCCATTGCATCTGCCGCAGGTGACATAAGCGCACAATGGAATGGAGCACTTACATTTAGGACTACATATTTTTTTGCACCTTTTGCCAAAGCAATAGCCTCTCCTCGTTCAATTGCGGCCTTAGAGCCACTAATCACTACTTGACCATCAGAATTATCATTAGCCACTTGGCAACAGCCTTCCTCGGCAGCTTCATCAGCAATATCAGCCGCCACATCAGGCTTAACACCAATGATAGCAGCCATTGCCCCCTCACCTTTAGGAACAGCTTCCTGCATTGCGTTACCACGAATACGCAATAACCGTGCTGTGTCTGCAATGGTAAATGTTTTTGCTGCAGCTAATGCGCTATATTCTCCTAAAGAATGACCAGCGACATAGCTTGCCAACTCTGTTATATCTTTACCGCTTTGTTTTTCTAAGACACTAAAAGCCGCTAATGATGTCGCCATTAATGCTGGCTGAGCATTCTGTGTTAATGTTAGTTCTTCTATATCTCCAGAAAAAATAATTTCTGACAAATTCTGACTTAATGCATCATCCACCTCGTGGAATACATCTTTTGCCTCTGCAAACACATCATAAAGTTCTTTTCCCATCCCCACAGATTGCGACCCCTGTCCAGGAAATACTAATGCACGTACCATTTTGCGTTGCTCCATTCTTAAAATACTCTTTAATGCATCACTTAATCTATGACTTACTCTCTTCATAGCAAGACATTTTAAAGCCTCAAAATGCACACTTAATTACTTTGCTTGATTATAGAAACATTACATATTTATAAAAAGAGGACTCTATAAAAAGCGGGTCATACCTGATATTTTCTTTCCTGGCAATTATATTTGGTTATAACCTAGTGCTCCATTCTAAGCACCCTTGCCTTTATGGATTACAAGGATTATATAAATACTATGCATTTTTCACCTGACTTCATTAACGACTTACGCTCCCGCCTTCGCATTTCCGAAGTAGTTGGCAAACGCGTAAAATTACAGCCTAAAGGTCGCGGTGAATATACTGGGTTATGCTGCTTTCATCAGGAAAAAACTCCTTCATTTAGTGTAAGTGATAATAAAGATTTCTATCATTGCTTTGGTTGCGGCGCGCATGGTGATGCTATAAAATTTGTTATGGACACACAAGGCCTGAACTTCAGCGAGGCTGCACAACAGTTAGCCCAAGCCTATGGAGTTCCCCTCCCTGCACCAGACCCCCGCTCTGAAGCTATTTATGAAAAACGTGCTAATCTTTATGATGTGCTTGAAGCTGCTTGTGCTTGGATGCAAAAACAACTTGCCTCATCTTCTGCTGCAGCGGCAGCTCGCGACTATTGCACACAGCGGAACCTTAGTAGCAGCATAATAGATACATTCCGCCTCGGATATACTCCAGCAGGAAGAGATAGTCTAAAAAAGATAATGCTGGATCAAAACTTTACTGAAAAACAGTTATTAGATGCTGGATTGATTGGAAAGCCAGAAGGAGCCGGCACAACTTATGACCGCTTTCGTAACCGCTTAATGTTTCCTATTTGCGATAATAAGGGAAGAGTTGTTGGATTTGGCGGACGTATTTTAGGTGATGGCCAGCCTAAATACCTTAATTCACCAGATACTGAACTCTTCCACAAAGGAACTCTGCTCTATAACCAACATTTAGCAAGAGAACCAGCATATAAAACAGGCACAATTATTGCGGCTGAAGGATATATGGATGTAATAGCAATGCATCGCGCGGGCATTCCAAACGCTGTTGCACCACTTGGAACAGCAATTACCCCTCAGCAACTACAGCTACTATGGCGCATGGAAGATGAGCCTATTTTATGCTTAGATGGTGATGCTGCCGGAAAGCGCGCCATGACAAAAGTTGCAGAAATTGCGTTACCACTCCTTCAACTGGGAAAGTCCCTTAAATTTACTATGCTACCTCCGGGGAAAGACCCTGACGATATACTCAGTGAACAAGGAGGAGATGCGCTAAAACAACAACTGGAGCATACGATTCCTCTAGTAGAACTATTATGGAATAACGCCACTGCAGGCGATAGCATCAACACACCAGAACGCAAAGCCGCATTAGAAAAACGCCTGATGGATTATGCAGATAGCATTTCCGACCCTAATGTACAAAATCATTACAAGCGTCACTTTAAAGACACTATATGGAAACTTGGTCGCACCACTACTTCTAAATCATTTAAAAGTAAAAAAGGAACGAACGACAAAAACAAAAAATTCCCTCCTCAAAAAGCAGTACCCCTTCCCGCTAATAGCCCAGCAAAGCATCGTTATGAACAGCAACTTATAGCCACATTACTACACCACCCAACTCTACTTGAGCGCCCAGACATTGAAGAAGAACTCTTACATCTTGACTTGTCAGACCCAGACCTTGAACGCCTACGTGATGGGCTTATTTCTGCGGTTTCAAGCGATCAAAACATAGACGAACAAGCTATCACTAAACAACTTTCCATACAAAATCTTGATAAAGAATCAAGCACCTTGCTGCAACTAAAAACCCTTGATCGTTTTACCGCAAAAGATGCCCCATTACATCAAGCATTATCAGGGTGGAATTATACCATTGCGCAGCTACATCATGAGTTATTAAAAGACGAACATCGAGCTCTCTTAGGTATGGATTTTCTTTCTGAAAAAGAAATAATACGTGCAGAAGCACTAAAAAAGCAAAAAGACGTGTTAAAAGAACTGGCAGAAAAGCAAAAAATGGCGTATTTAGCTACATTGGATGATTAGATGTTATTATTATATCAATAAATCCTTCAGGTAGTCCTGTAATTAAATAGTTATAACATTATTTTTTGTTATAACATAACGGCTATAAATAGGCCTTCTATCCTCCATAAGGAGTATAGAAAATAATTTAGAATATGCTCCTTTGAAACAAGGGGCCGAAGAAATTTTTTCTTCTTAGCAAAAATAATTTTCAGTAGAGCCACATGGGAAGCATATATGAGCGCTGCACCAAAAAAAAACACAGCATCTAAAACCAAAAGCACATCACAAAAGGCCAAAGGCGCAACATCCCGAATTGAGGATGGTGGGTCAGTGGTTGAGAAGCTACAAGTTATTACAAAAGCACTCACCACATCCGCCCGAGACAAAGGCTTTGTAACACTTGATGAAATAAATACGCTTTTACCAAAGGAGCTTGTTGTTCCTGAGCATATTGAAACGTTAATTAGCCTATTAACTGAGCAAGGAATTACTGTCACAGAAAAGGATGAAGTTCTAGAAACAGATTCTAGCGACGAAAGCGATTCTAGCAGCAGCGAAGAAGGTGAAACGACAACGACAACGACAACTGTTGATAGCGGCAGCCGTACAGACGACCCTGTACGCATGTATTTACGAGAAATGGGTAACGTTGAATTACTCTCACGTGAAGGCAAAGTTGAAATTGCCAAAAGAATTGAACAAGGCCGCGACACAATGATGCGCTCCTTGTGTGAAAGCCCAACGGCAATGCGGCACTTTATTACTTGGTCAAATGACCTTTCATTAGAGCGCCTTCTGCTAAGAGACATTATTGATCTCGACACTTCATACGCAGCCGAAATGGGCCTTGTAATAACTGATAACTCTGAAGAGTCAGAAGAAGAAGAAAATGCAGACGGCACAACTGAAGGTGAAAGTGAAAAAGACGAAACTTCAGACGAAGAGAGTGAATTTCCTACCGATGATAATGACGACGACGCTGACGACGATGAGGACAAAACTAACGATGACGATGACGATGACTTCAATGCAGCCAATGTATCCATGGCCGTGATGGAAGCAACGCTTTATCCAACTGTTATGGAAAAAATGGCCGTAATTGCTAAAATTAGCGAAAACCTACTAAGCCACCATGAAAAAAGACTGCAAGCATCACTTAAAAATAAAGTAGTTTCTGAAAAAGAAGGTAAGAAGTTTGAAAAACTTCGCGATGAACTGACTGAGCTAGTAACAGACCTACACTTAAATGATAACTCTATTACTTTTATTATCGAAGAATTATACAGTAATAACAAAACTTTAATGACAGCGGAAGGACGCATACGCCGCTTGGCAGAACGTCATAAAATTAAGCTACCGTCTTTCCTTGAACATTATTCTGGAAATGAAATTAATCCTGATTGGGTTAACCAAATTTCAAAAATAAAAACCAAGGGCTGGCAAAATTTTGTAGAAAATGAAACCCCGCGCATTAAAAAGCAGCAGGAAGAAATTCATGCTATTGCAGAGAAAATGGGAACTGATGTCGCAGAATTCAAACGGATAGTTAGCAATATCCAACGAGGAGAACGCGAAACCAACAAAGCAAAGAAAGAAATGATTGAAGCAAACCTTCGATTGGTGATTTCTATTGCTAAAAAATATACCAATAGAGGCCTTCAGTTCTTAGACCTCATCCAAGAAGGTAATATTGGACTAATGAAAGCGGTTGATAAATTTGAATATCGTCGTGGTTATAAGTTTTCAACCTATGCAACATGGTGGATTCGCCAAGCAATCACTAGGTCCATTGCAGATCAGGCGCGCACCATCCGTATTCCAGTTCATATGATTGAAACCATCAATAAAATTGTTCGCACATCTCGACAAATGTCGCATGAAATGGGCCGCGAACCTACGCCAGAAGAGTTAGCACAGAAACTATCTATGCCGCTTGATAAAATACGTAAGGTTATGAAAATTGCCAAAGAACCTGTTAGCCTTGAAACACCTGTTGGTGACGAAGATGGAAGCTTCCTTGGTGACTTTATTGAAGATAAAAACGCGGTTCTACCAATTGATGCTGCTATACATGCAAACCTAAAAGAAACTACCACTCGTATTTTAGCAAGCTTAACACCACGTGAAGAGCGTGTATTAAGAATGAGATTTGGTATTGGAATGAATACAGATCACACTTTAGAAGAAGTTGGTCAACAATTTAGTGTTACGCGTGAGAGGATTCGTCAAATTGAAGCCAAAGCATTGCGTAAATTAAAACACCCAAGCCGATCACGCAAGTTACGAGGTTTCATTTCAGGATAATTTATTAGGCCTAAATAATGAATAAGGCGGCACAAAATAAGGGATTTTCTTTAATTGAAATGGCAATTGTCATTGTTATTATTTCTCTTACCATTGCTGGAATTATCGCAGGAAAATCTTTAGTTTCAGCAGGAAAAATTAATGCCGCCCTCTCTGAATACACGCAATTAGAAAGCTACATTAATCTTTTTCAAAATACCTATAGCTTCTTACCCGGCGATTTCCCTGATGCAACACAATATTGGCCGGGGTCGCATAATGGCAACGGAAATGGCGCATTAGAGTTCTGGCCAGCCAGCGAAACCCCTTACCACTGGCAAGTCCATCTTAATCTTGCAGGAATACTCTCCAGCCCACCACCAGCACGCTGTCAACACGACACACCAGAAGGCATTAGCTGTGGCTACCCAACTCAAGCAGTTTCAGGTAAAAAATTTGGGTGGAATATTGCAAGTATAAATAACGAATTGTACGCAAGCCTAAGCAGTGGATCTTCAACATCCACCGGATGGATCGGAGGATCTATCTCACCCAAAATAGCAAAACTTATAGATAGCAAGGCAGATGATGGAATAGCTAACTCTGGCCTTATAACAGCTATTAATGCACATTATGCACACGTACATTTTGGAACAAATAGATGCATAAATGGAAGTTCACAATACGCCATCAGCCAAAACCATTCCGACCCAATCTGCGTATTACAGTGGAAATTTTAACAAGTCTATCGCATTAATCTTGAAATAAATCCTCTAATCTTTTACTTCCACGACTCAATTTACGTGCTTCTTTTAAGCTATGAGGAAGCGGCTCTAGACCATATTGAGGATCCCACGCATTACCGAATAACTTATCATGCGGCGGCATCACCCTATTACTTAATCCATAGTAAACTCCTGCAATAACAGCCGATATCACATCGAACGGGTCGGATTGAGAGCTTGGCACACGGTGCTCTATATGACGCTTATCAGGATCAACCGTACTTGCTGGAATACGCAGCGCAGTCGTACGATTATTAGCCCCCCAACTTATATGCGTAGGAGCATTGCTTGATTGACACTGCTCTGACGCAGAAGAGCTATCGTCACCATTATCGTTAGCCTGCTGAATATTATCATTTGCCTCTACTTTATAGTAGTAGCGCGCATAACAAGCCTTCGTTGGTGCAAAGAACACCATAGATTCTGCCATAAGCTCACATAATCCCCCCATACTGAAATAAAGAGCTGCAGTCTCTTGATCATCACCAACTTTAGAATATAAATTATGGCCATCACGGTCATGTAAACTAATATGAATATGCAAACCACTTCCTGGCTGATCATCATAAGGCTTAGCATCAAAACATGCCTTTAAGCCCAATTTTTCTGCTAATTGCACAATTTCCTGACGGACAATATACAAGTTTTCTGCTGCATAAACTGGATTACGGTTTGGAGATAATACTATTTCATACTGTCGCAAACCACTATCATTCTTAACCCCATCCAATAATATTTTTAATTCATCGCATTTGATCATCACCAATGCTAATAATTGATTATCTAGCTTTTTTTGCTCTTCCTCACCTTCACCGCCTTCTAAGTAAAACTCTAATTCAGATCCAATCAAAGCACTAATACCAAGATTATTAGCCAATTTTGTACCAATAGTTATTAATCTCTTACGACCTAAATGCTCTATATCTTTTTTGCCCATCAAAAAACCCCATTCTCATAAAAAAGGGGTTCCGCCTAAGTAAGCAGAACCCCTCTATTTCTAGGAAAATACTTTTACGCTACTTTCTTATCAACCAATTTACCTTTTGCAATCCAAGGCATCATCTCACGCAAAGAACCACCTGTTTTTTCACATTGATGTGCATCAGCAGCAGTTCTCCAAGCTTTCATGCGTGGATAGCCAGCTTTACAATCATCCATGAATTCTTTTACAAATCCACCATTTTGAATATGATCTAGAACTTCTTTCATTCGTGCTTTTGTTTCAGACGTAATGATTTTTGGACCTGTTAAATAATCGCCAAATTCAGCAGTATTTGAAATAGAATAACGCATGTTGCTCATTCCACCTTCATAAACCAAATCAACGATTAGCTTCATTTCATGGAAACATTCAAAATATGCCATTTCTGGAGCATAACCAGCTTCAACCAGAGTTTCAAAACCGGCTTGCATTAAAGCGGTAACACCACCACATAATACAGCCTGCTCACCAAACAAATCAGTTTCACACTCTTCTTTGAAAGAAGTTTCAATAATACCGGAGCGTCCACCGCCAACACCAGAAGCATAAGATAATGCGATATCCTTTGCTTTACCAGTTGCATCTTGTGCAAGAGCAATCAAGCACGGAACACCGCCGCCCTTAACATATTCACCACGCACTGTATGACCTGGCCCTTTTGGAGCGCACATAAACACATCGATATCAGCACGCGGCTTAATTAAACCAAAATGAACATTTAAACCATGAGCAAATGCTAGCGCAGCACCTTCTTTTAAATTTGGCTCAATATCTTCGCGATATAAATCAGCTTGTAATTCATCTGGAACCAAAATCATTACAACATCAGCAGCGGCAGCAGCCTCGGCAGGTGTACGCACGTCAAATCCTGCATTTTTAGCTTTCTCAACACTAGTTGAACCGGCACGCAAACCAATAATAACGCCTTCAACACCGCTATCTCTAAGATTTTGGGCATGGGCATGACCTTGGCTACCATAACCAATAATAGCAACTTTACCCTTTTTTATTAGCCCCTGATCGGCATCAGCATCGTAATATACTTTCATCATAATTCTCCAGTAAAAAATTTAGTTATTTATTGTTAGTATTAAATTAAGTTTTATTAATATTAGACTGTATTAAAAAGAAAATATTACCCCTAATATTTAAACCCCTCTGTACCTCGAGCAATTGCAGTTACCCCAGTACGACAGATTTCCCTAATTCCATGCGGCTCCATTAGGTGAATAAATTTATCAATTTTTTCTGACGTGTCAGAAAGCTCGAATATAAAGGATTCCGGTGTAGAATCAATAGTACGTGCACCAAACCTGTCAGCTAATTTTTGTGCAGATGCACGGCCTTCACAATCTTCATTGACAACCTTAATCATTCCCACTTCTCGTTCTATATGAGGGCTATCTAACGTCAAGTTATGAACCTCATGCACAGGAACCAACCTTTCTAGAAGCGCCATAATTAATGCAATTACTTCATCATTACCTCGAGTAATTAAAGTAATCCGTGACAATCCTTTTTCGTGATCAACTTCATTTACTGTTACGCTTTCTAAATTATAGCCACGCGCTGAAAACAAACCAATCACCCGACCCAAAACGCCGGATTCATTATCCACCAATAAGGCAATAGCACATTTGCTAACTGACTTTTTTTCATCAACCAACTGATAGGCTGATTGAGCTTGTTGTTTTTTATCAATCATGATCTATAGTTACTTTATTCAATTAATAATTATACCAATCCAGCAGATTTTTTTGCGTCTACAGCAACCGGCTTAGAATCAGGGCCTAGCAACATCTCGTAATGCGCAGCACCTGATGGAATCATTGGATATACATTTTCGACTTTGTCAGTATGCATATCCACAAAAACTGGACCATCATGATCTAACATTTCCTGCAATATAGACTCTACATCACTTTCCTTGTCAGCTCGCAACCCCTTTATACCAAATGCAGCAGCCAACTCAACAAAATCAGGCAATGCCTCCATATAACTTTCCGAATGACGATCACCATGCATCATTTCTTGCCACTGGCGGACCATCCCCATATACCCATTATTAAGTACCAAAACTTTCAAAGGCAGCCTATATTGAGCAACGGTAGAAAGCTCTTGGATATTCATCATTATGGAGGCTTCGCCAGATACACAAATTACCAAATCATCCGGATGTGCAATCTGAGCACCTACTGCAGCAGGCAAACCATATCCCATTGTTCCTAATCCACCAGATGTCATCCACCGCCCTGGCTTATTAAACTTCAAATATTGTGCAGCCCACATTTGGTGCTGACCAACATCAGTTGTAACATAAGCATCTTTTCCAGCTATCATGTTATTCAGTTTATCAAGAACATATTGCGGACGAGCAACCTGATTAGCTTTTTGCTTGTAAGCCAAGCAATTAACACCACGCCATTGCTCAATTTGTTGCCACCAGCTATTTAGCGCATCTTGATTTACTTCACATGCCTCGTCTTTCCATACTTTAAGCAACTGCTCAATAACCGCATAAGCATCACCTATTATTGGAACATCTACTTTAATATTTTTATTAATTGATGAGGCATCAATATCCACGTGAATTTTTTTAGACCCTACAGAAAAAGCATCCGTCCGGCCTGTGATACGATCGTCAAAGCGCGCACCAATATTGATCATAACATCACAATCTGCCATACACATGTTTGATTCATACGTGCCATGCATACCGACCATTCCAACATAACGGTCGTCATTTCCAGAATATGCACCTAAGCCCATTAATGTATCGGTAACTGGGAAACCAGTTAATTCCACCAATTCTCTTAAAGCTCGACAAGCATCATCACCGGAATTAATAAGGCCACCACCAATGTAAAAGATAGGTTTTTTTGCTGAAGCCATTAACTTAACAGCTTTCTTAACGGCATCCTCATCACCTTTTAAAGGCACCGTATATGACTTGCGCTCAACTAATTTTTGATTACTAACAAAATCTGACTGCATCAATTGAATATTCTTTGGCAAATCAATTACTACTGGCCCTGGACGGCCTGTACTCGCAACATGGAACGCCTCACGCATAACGCCCGATAGCTGGCTTACATCCTTCACTAAATAATTATGCTTAGTACATGAGAGTGAAATACCTACAGTATCAGCTTCCTGAAATGCATCACTACCAATTAAATGTGTAGGAACCTGTCCTGTTAAACATACAATAGGGATACTATCAAGCAAAGCGTCTGTTAACCCTGTAATTGTATTAGTTGCACCAGGACCGCTGGTAACTAAAACCACCCCTACCTTACCGGTAGAGCGAGCATAAGCTTCTGCAGCATGCACTGCCGCTTGCTCATGCCGCACAAGAACATGACGAATATGGTTTTGTTTAAAAATCTCATCATAAAGAGGAAGTACGGCACCACCTGGGTAACCAAATATTACATCCACTTCCTGCTCCCGCAGGACCTCAAGTACGATTGCTGCGCCTGAAAGCTGCATAATTATTACTCTTACTGTATCATTTTCCATAGGGTATTGCTGGCAAGCAAATATATCATATCAATCAACGTTGATAACCACGATATTATTCATGACAGGACATAATCCCTTTCAAAGAATCGAGAGAATACTTTATTTCTTAGAAGATACCAAGAAATTTTTCATCCTCTTTCTCTGGACGTTCTAGTGGATTTAACTCGTTAAATACACAGGCTATATCATCACCCAAGCGTAAGGTATACTGGCTAGACACACGCTCTACTACAATATAGTTACCCAACACTCTATAATTAACTAGAGACTCATTTCCATCCTTGTCCACATGGTATATCGCGGGGACATCCGCATTGACACGACGGAACTCAAAATAAGTAAACGCACCATCATCAAACATTTTGATTGGAGTGATCAAACGAGACCCTGTTACTGTATAATGGAAATTATAGCGCTCTGGAAAATTGATATAATCTGGCATATCAGATTCAGAACCATAGTTAACAAAGTCAGCCCCTTCTCCTAGACCTGAGTCCTCATCTGGATATACAAAACGAGCTGAAAGAGTGATTTTTTCGTCTCTAATTTCTTCAGCTTCTTCCGCATATAGCTCAAACAAATACTGACGACGATCAGTTGTGATTGTCAGGTTGGTGGTTGCATCAGGCTCAATTGGCTTAATAATCAAGCGATTCCCACCATTAGTAATATCCCAACTAGTAGGGTCACCAATTAGCAACGCATCTATTTCTTCCGTAGGATCAAAATAGATCACAGAGACATAGCGATAGTGCCCTGTAAAGATAAACACCTCTTCAGGCTTATAAACATAAGTCTTAATTCGACTTTCATAAGCATGACTGACACTCTCCTGCAAAGCATATGAAGGGCTGGAAGGCACCATTCCCAAAACTCCAGAAAAAAGAACTACTGTGTACATCAGAAGCTTTTTCATTGCGACACTAACTCCATCGATTGATAGTCGGTTACTGAAAATTCAAACGGTAAAAAATCACCGGTTTCCTCATTATAGGTAATATCAGGAAAAATAAAATCTATTTTTGCACGCCATGCCGACTTACTTTCACCTTGAACACTTAATTCACTCGCTGAGAAGTCTGCTAATGCCGTGTAACGATAGCGATAATATGGCTTATCACCCACCATTTCTGTAGACTCAATAATCTCTCTTGTCAACGGATGTCTTCTAAACTGAATAGAAGCTGGGTTGATTTTAAGCTTTCTTACAACATCTTTTTTATATTTTAAAATAATACTTTCAGGATTTGAAACACTAATTCTAAAATTATACATCGCCTGCACATGCTCATCAGAGAAGCGATTGATAAACTTCGTATTACGCTCGCGCATTTGATAGAAGTTATTTTTATGATCGTAACTTTCAAAGGCCTGAATATAACGCATCAAGATATAACGCATCAATGTAACATTAGGGTCCTCATCGGAGTTATCACCCTGCATATCTTTTACGATTACATATTTATTCGCCTTGTCTTGCACCCAAACAGCAACGGGCACATCCCGCACCAAAGGAAGCAAGCCAGAGAAAACAGAAAGCCCAACCAAGGCAGTTAGTACCGACACGATTGTAAGCACCACGTAATGCGTACGTTCTGTCACCGGTGCAAAATATTTAAGCCCGTACCAGCGTTTTGCATCCACAAAAAACTGCCCAGATTCTATATCCTTAGCAACCGCACGAAAATATTTTGTTTCTTCGTCCATACTTACCTTAAATTATACTTATCTTGCATAGTATTATCACCAATTCCACAAGAAGAACAAGCAAGAGTTATATACTCACCCATTACAGCACGCACAATTGCTCCTCCACCTGCTGCAAATCGGCTTCAGTTCCCACATGGAACCAACCACCCTCATGTATAATCCCAGCGATATCCTTTGGATCATTACCACAGTGTTGCTCAAAAAGCACTTTAAGTGAAAAACTACGACTATCAAATTCCTGCATATAAGGAACAAGTATCCGCGGATGCATCATATACACTCCTGCGAATACGAACGGCCTCTCAGCCCCCACAGAAAACATAACCTTCCCCCCCGAAGAAAGGTCAAAATCACCAGCACCATGATAACCAACCGCACTCTTTATAGGGTGTAGCAATAATAGACAGTCACTTTCTGCCGAATCAAACCCTTGGGCCATGCGTATAAAATATGAGATATTGCTATCACCATCAGTAATAATCACATCACTATTCATTAAGAAAAATGGCTTATCATCCGGCAAATATTTAAGAGCATTAAGCACTCCACCGCCAGTTTCCAAACGCTCACTCTCTCTAATTACAGTGATACTAATATCATTGCGCTTTGCCAAATGCTCCTCTAACTGCTCGGCCAAATGAAACACGTTCACCACCACATGCTCAACCCCAACCCCCACAAGCGCATCCAAATGATAGTCAATCAATGGCTTGCCACACACCTGAACCATTGGCTTAGGTGTTACATTTGTAAGCGGGCGCATCCTTGTTCCTAACCCTGCAGCAAAAATCATTGCATGCTTTGGAATATTACATGTACTATCAATCATTCCGTCACCACCTACCGCCATTACCTCTTCCCCATAACTTCACTCTAACAGTTACAACTTTGGCATTACACCACGAGTTTTTATATCAAATTTTTCTTCTAACCATAAAGCAATAGGCTGCAATGTCGGATGCTGCAGATCCTGCTCCAGATAACGCCATACTCTAGGCATAAATTTTAAGTAGTTCACCTTACCATCCCGCACGGCCAATCTTGCGAAAATACCCAGAATCTTACTATTACGCTGCGCACCCAGTAATGCATAGACATTTAAAAATCGTATTTTTCCTTCTGAAGACATACTCTGAGTATAATATTCAATCATTTCATGCATCAATTCCGGAGAAACATCACGTCGAGCATCCTCCAATAAAGACACTACATCATAAGCTGGATGTCCTTTTACTGCGTCTTGAAAATCAAGCAGACCTACTTGCTCCTCCCCCTCACAATTCCCCTTACCTAGCCACATTAAGTTATCCGCATGATAATCCCGCAATACCAGAACCGACGACATTTCGGATGCACTATTGTCAGACTTAACAGAAACATGCGGCAAAATTTTACTCCAAAGAGAGATAAAGTCATTACGCTCATGAGATGGAAGCACATCCCCATGAATCAAAGGGTAATACCAATCAACCAATAGCAAAACTTCTTTTAACAATAACTCTATTGAATAATCCGGCACTGTTATATTTGAAATATCACATCGTTGCAGTGAGATTAAAGTATCAATGGCTAACCTATATAAACGCCGCTCCGTCTGCGGCCCATCAGCCATCAATGTCCGAGAGAAACGATCATCACCAAAATCCTCAAGCAAAAGAAATCCATTTTCTTCATCTTTGGCGATTATTTGTGGCGCACGTAGTTCATAAAAATGCAAAAAATGTGCAACCTTCACAAAAGGACGTACATCCTCTTCCGGCGGAGGAGCATCCATAAGAATAACAGAATCTCGCTCCTTACCAACGAAACTTGGTATTCCTTCTGGACGTAACGTTTCAGGAAGAATTGCCACCTCAACTTCACGACCAAGACGATAATATTTACGAAAAGATGCATCACCAGCAACCAACCTAACGGTCGCATCACCCCAACCATGAAGTCTTATAAATTCTTGACGCAACTGATCTCTTAAACTTAGTTCTGTTTCTTTCTGCATTTCTTGCATATTACCCCTGTAATTACACCCCTATTTCTTTATCAATGACATTAACAAACCGCCCATACCCACGGATAGAGATTTTTCTATCACTTGGCATCACTGACTCCTGCCCGTCTACTACATGATTACCCCTATGCCTCACATCACTTTCTGCTAGATCATTAGAGCTTATAATAATTTCCAACTTATTTTTAGGAAGTAAAGGAAGTGACAATTCTGGCCATTCAATAAGCACTACGGCATAATCAAACGCATCTTCAATACCCAACTCCAACACCTCAGACTCTTGCTCTAAACGATATAAATCACAGTGCCATATCTCACCTATTTCTGCTTCATATGTCTGCACCAAAGCAAATGTTGGGCTGGCCACCTCCAGATCTTTATCTCCAACCATTGCCCGGATACACGCGCGAGAAAATGACGTTTTTCCTACACCGAGTGTTCCTTGCAGAGTGACGACATCTCCGGGCCTTAACCATCTGGCAACTTCAGATGCCAAAATGCAGGTCTCCGCCTCATTTTTTACTAAAATATCCCGCTCAATTATATCACTCATACTTTGCATTAACTATTTCCAACCGGAAAAGTTCCAATAACAGTTGTTCCTTTTTCTTGATCATGAACCACCGATAATTCACCATTATGCAACTCCATAAATCGCCGTGCTAATGCTAAATTAAGCCCTGAACCTAAATAGGAATCACTCCGAAATGTGTTTCTTTCCACATCATCATTAGTGTTAGGTTTCTTTCCACCAGTTAAAGCCAACTCCTCTGGAACATGCTCTACAGCATTATCTGATACAGATAATTGCATCATCTCACCATCTCGTTTTAATAAAATCACAACAGGATATTCTCTTCCCGCAAATCGAAGCGCATTATGTACTAGGCTCGTAGTAACTTGTTGGATACGCCTTCTATCAGCAAACACTTCACCGACCTCATCTTCTCCACCTTCTAACCTTACCTCTTCACCATCTGCCAATGTTTGGCGCAAATGGTCAACTGATTCCTCTACTGCAGAATATAGCGCAAATGTTTCCTTGTCCAATGCAAGGAACCCAGCATCTATTGAAGCCACATCTAAAATACTATCAATAAAGTGAGCAAGATTTTGTGAAGAGTCATAAATATTAGTTAAATAATCATGCTGTTTTTCTGTTAGCTCCCCCGTATAACCACGCAACATAAATTCCGTAAACCCTCTAATACTTGTGAGCGGTGAACGCAATTCATAGGATGCATTTGCTAAGAACCGAGTTTTCAAGGTATCAGCCTCTTCTAGCGCCAACTTCTCAGCACGTAAAGATGCCTCTACCCTAGCAGAGTCAGTAATATCAGTATAAGTCATCAAAGTTGATCCATCTGGCAACGGCGTACAACTCCAATTTAATACCGTGTTATCACTACGCTCTATCCTCTCCTTATGCGGAATACGCTGCATAGTTTGCGCTACTACACTGGATCTATAACGCCCCCAAGCTTCTGGATTCATGCGGTAAAAAATTCTTGTCTCGTCTAAAACCACCCCGATATGAGGCTCTGAATTAAGCAACAATTCATCTAATCCCCACATAATACCCCAAGCAGGATTATGCAAACGAAGGCGCCCATCTTCACCAAAAACAGCTACCCCCTCATGCAGATTATCTAGGGTAAATTTTTTAACTAACATCAGTGTGTTATAGGACCTCTCCAACGAGATTTGATCGGTAATATCTTCATATGAGAATAAAAGACCACCATGATCATGAGGAATAATAACCACACGCAGAACTTTTCCG
>Ga0316204_10001764_pt1 | contig 54883 bp, 45 predicted proteins | sample 6monrhotite_MG_2_FD_205661 | JGI IMG/M metagenome (GOLD analysis project Ga0316204, IMG submission 205661) | Microbial mat bacterial communities from mineral coupon in-situ incubated in ocean water Damariscotta River, Maine, United States -... | ecosystem: Environmental > Aquatic > Marine >... | reverse complement strand
GTTGTCCATAATGTCAGGAGCATTTTGCCAGGAAGCTGTAGGGTCGGTAATGTCTTCAAGGTACCAAAGACCTCCGCCAATGGCGCCTGCCCACAGTTTCTTAGACTCTGAATCGTTGGGGTCCCACATCAAAGCCCGCGTACGGCCACCCACATTGTCAGATCCGCGCTCGGTCCATACCACACCCGGAATGGCTCCGTCACTTATGGTATTGTTATTTCTAAGCTGCTTGATTCGCTCAAAAGCCTCCACTTTCCGTTGACTTGGCGGGTAGCCCAGGGCAGGATCTTTGGTCATTTCAAAATTTTGGCGGGCAGCCATGCCTGGATTCTCTTGCTCGCCTATGGATTCAACCTGATATTTGGGGTTTGGCTCAGGAAGATTTGAGTTTCTTTCAGGCGTTATAAACCAGACAACGGCCAGGAAAAGCAAAGCCAGGACGAGTAAAAGGGGTAAGCGTCTGCGCATAGACTAAGTGTTCAGCAAAAGATTGATAATTCTAACTCTCTAAATTAGAAAAATCAGCAACACTCTCACGCTTAAATACCGTCTATTATAGTCATCTGCCACTCAGATGACATAAGGGCCGTTTTTAACTCGGTGGTAAGCTCTGCGTGTTGAGAAAAAGTAGAAAAACTGATGACTTATTGATACCTGGAGGCACCAATTTTTTAACAGCATGGTAAGGCAGTCTTGCTTCCATGTCTATCAAACAATCTGTATTCGTTAAACTAAATTATCATGAAGGTCATTTTTTTTAATTTTCATTATTTGCTCTGCTGAGCTTTGGTTATCTCTCTTGTCAGGAGAATGTGGAACCAATGCTGGTGCCAACCGAACCGATTGGTATTGAAATTGACCAGCCTAAAGGGGTTCAGGATTTTGAACCCAGATCTCATCATTACAGCTTTAGGTTCGATTATGTAGACCGTGTAGGAATGCCCGATCATCCTGCTTTGTTCAGGTGGGAGATGTCCTATGTGGCCATCCGATATCTAGGTGGATATGATACCGAGCATTTAGATGATTGGATAGATGAGGTAGGTGCTAATCAGAAGAAGCGCATTGATATACCTTTTGTGGACATACAAGGCATTGGCGTTTGGGCGATGAACTTACAGGAATTTAAGGTAAAGATGATCGCCTTTGTCACGGAAGAAGATATCAACGAACATGGGCCGATCATGCATGAAGCGGTAATCTATTACATGAAAAATGGTGTGAGATACTACACACCTGAAACTCGCAGAACAAAGCTCATTACAGCCAGCGATTTATCTTCAGGAGAACATAAATCATCTCTGAACCTGAACTATGCGCCTTTTGCATATTCTCCCTATGAGGGCTACTATGTTGAAAACCGTATTTATCCCGTAAATGATCCTAAACAGAATGAAACCTGAGCAATCGATCAAGGCTTGTTGAATGCCGACCTGGGGAGGGGCAGAAACTTTGGCAAATTGCCTGTTGACCCTTGTCTGCTAGGTCCATGTGATGAGCCTACAGATCCTTGTTTGTCAGGCCCATGTGATTTGCCAATCGACCCCTGTTTGACAGGTCCGTGCGACCTGCCAGTGGGAGTAAAACCCAGAATATTTTGAGTTAGAAAGTAGAGTGTTATTCAGGGAAGGCGGGTTTTTCTTGCCTTTCTCTGTTTAGGGGTAGTTAGAAAGGCTGGTTGATGTGATGACTTCCGCATTTCTGTAGGTACAAAGCATTGATGGCATGGCAATCTGATTGACTGACAGCGTCATCCATTTTTCAAGTTCATTTAAACTACATTTTATGAAAAAACCTTATTTAAAGATTTTGTCTTTCGTTTTGCTGGGTTTGGGTGTCCTATCCTGTCAGGAGGTCATTGAACCAGAAATAGAAGAGATAGACCCAGCGGGGATTGAGATAGAAAACCCGAAAGGAGCTATCCGGTACCATGCTCCTATTGGATATTTTCGTTTTATCGCGAATGATGTCAACCGTGTAAACATGCCTGATGTTTCGTGGAGGTATCGATGGGAGTTGACCTATGTAAGCGTAAGACAGACTGGCCCATTTGAGTCTGAACATGTTGGAGATAATTTGTATGTAGCCGGATGGAATCAACATAGGAATATTGAGATTCCGTATATATATATGCCTGATGACGATCGCTCGGGGTTCAATGAAATTCAGGAGTTCCGTTTGTCAGCAGTTGCCATAATTAATGAGGAGCAAATCCAACAGTACGGAGACATTGTGCACGAGTTGATAATATACTATTACACTGATCCAATTATAACAGGCTTTATGGGCAAGGCGCATGATCCAGCTACACGGAAAACGAGACTCATCAAAGCGAACGATATAAGCCCAAATTCTGGTCAGTTTGTGTCGTCATTAAACATGAACTTTGTTCCTTTTGATTTCCCTGCACGTGGGGGGTACTTTATAGAACATTTGGTCTACCCAGCCAGCAATCCGCCACATAGTGGATTGATGGTAGATCCGGGAATGCTTGGGGCAGATGCACCTCCAAGCGGACACAGTGGCGGTATTATTCCAAACCCAGGAGGGCCAGGTGATGATCCGTGTCTGACAGGGCCATGCATTACACCCGATCCGGGTACAGGGCCAGGCTTTGATCCTGGTTTTTAATTAGGTCATAAGTTTAGAGATATTTATGAAGGCGAGTTTACTCGCCTTTTTTTATGGGCAACCAGAATATTAGGCAAGCCTGATGACCTCCACATTTCTATTGGCACAAAGCATTGATGGCATACCAGGCAGACTGACTGACAGTGCCTTCGAATTTTTAAGTCCATTTAAACTACATTTTTATGAAAAAACCTTATTTGAAGATTTTGTCTTTTGTTATGCTTGGTTTGGGTGTCCTCTCCTGTCAGGAGGTTATCGAACCAGAGATTGAAGAGTTGGACACTAGTGGGGTTGAGGTTTTAAACCCCAAAAGTGCTATCAGGTATCATCCACCCATTGGCAATTTTAGTTTCTGGGCTAGTGACCAGAATTTGGTGGGCATGCCAGATGTTGCATCACATTATCGGTGGGAATTGTTTTATCGCAGTCTGAGGCAGACTGGTCCTTTCCAGGCTGTAAGTGTAGAAGACAATTTATTTGTAGGAGGATGGGATCAAGATCGACATGTAGAGATTCCTTACATTTATATGCCTGATGATGATCGCCAGGGATTTAATTCTATTAAGGAGTTTCGTTTGTCGGCTACTGTTATTGTTTGGGAAGATCAAATTCAACAGTATGGCGACATTGTGCAAGAGCTTATTATTTATTATTACACAGATCCAATCGTTACAGGTGGTATGATGAAGGCTCATGATCCTGCTACACGAAAAACTAAGCTCATTACTGCTGACATCTTAAGCTCAGGCCATCATAAGTCAACTCTAAAAATAGACTTTGTTCCTTTTGACTTCCCAGTACGCGGGGGGTATTTTATAGAGCATTTAGTTTACCCAGCCAATAATCCACCATACACGGGTTATCTTATTGACCCGGGAATGATTGGAGCAGGTCTTCCACCCAGTGGGCACAGTGGTGGTATTATTGAAGGACCTATTGATCCATGTGAAACAGGACCTTGTATTACTCCGGGTGTAGGCGGATTGGAACCAGGTTTCTGATTTATTTCAATATTTAGTATTGAATAATTATACTAAGGCGAGTATTCACTCGCCTTTTCTTATTGTATGGAGTTTATTCGCGTCTTTTACGGAAGGTTATTGGCACCAGTTCGTCTGTTGGCATACCTATTTGGTAAAGGTCCCAGTTAGGGTCGTACTTGGCCAGAATCTGGCGAATGCAGTCTACGCGATCATCACTTGGGTTTTCACAATCAGACCAATAGAAGACTTCAACACGATAGTTGTATGACTTTTTCTCTCCGTTGATTTTTACTTCAACTTCAATGTCTTGTTCCCCGGTTATTTGTGGTATTTGAATTGCAATTGCTCCCATAGGTAGTGTGCGTTATTGTACAAATGTTTTCTATCCGCCTTTCTTACTGCAATATAAATGCCATTCTCTTAAGTGACTGAATTACAGTGTGTTGAAAAATAGGTAATTGCTAACGTGCTCGATTTAGCGCAGCAAAATGTCCGTTTGCGTCCAGATTTTTCAAAAGTTGAAAATGCTGTTTTAGCGGCAGAGGGCATGGATATGCGCAGAACTGTCGGGATCAGTGGTAAGTATTAGGGCTTACTTGTTAAAGAGCGAGTCTACAAATTCAGCTTTGTTGAATACCTGTAGATCATTTACCTGCTCACCCACGCCAATGTACTTGACAGGAATCTTGAATTGGTCGGAAATACCAATGACGACCCCACCTTTGGCTGTGCCATCGAGCTTGGTAATGGCCAGGGCTGATACTTCTGTTACTTTGGTGAATTCCTGTGCCTGAATGAATGCGTTTTGACCGGTAGAGCCATCCAGCACCAGCATGATCTCATGCGGGGCTTCCGGAATGAACTTTTGCATCACCCGCTTGATCTTAGAAAGCTCGTTCATAAGGTTCACCTTGGTGTGCAGTCGGCCGGCCGTATCTACTATCACCAGGTCGGCACCTTGCTCCACACCTTGCTTGATGGTGTCATAGGCCACTGCCGAAGGGTCTGTGTTCATGCCGTGTGCTACTACAGGCACACCTACGCGTTCGCCCCAAAGTTTTAGCTGATCTACAGCGGCTGCCCTAAAGGTGTCAGCTGCACCCAGTACAACGGATTTGCCCTTGGCTTTGAACTGTGCGGCCAGCTTGCCAATGGTGGTGGTTTTGCCCACGCCATTTACGCCTACTACCAGAATCACATGTGGTTTGTGATTGGGCAGTTGAAAGTCGGCCAGGTCTTCCGTGTTGTTTTCCTCCAGAAGGGCGGCAATTTCTTCGCGCAAAATCTTGTCAAGCTCAGTGGTACCCATGTACTTGTCACGGGCCACGCGCTCTTCAATGCGCTCTATGACCTTGATGGTGGTTTGCACCCCTACATCAGAGGTGATGAGAATCTCTTCCAACTCATCCAGCACCTCATCGTCTACTTTGGATTTGCCTGCAACGGCTTTACCCAGCTTGGTGAAAAAACTCTCTTTGGTTTTTTCCAGGCCTTTGTCCAGTGTCTCTTTTTTCTCCTTCGAGAATAATCCAAATAGTGCCATGGATGAGGTGGTTTATGTTAAAACAGAAAAATCCCTTCCTCGCTGTACTCAGCAGGGAAGGGACCCCAATTTATACGAATAAATCGAATTTCTTATTTGTCAGACAGGACAGATTTCACCATGTCCTCAGTCACCATTTCTTCTTTGAAGGTGTAAGCTCCAGTTTTTGGAGATTTTACAGCCTTGATCACCTTGGCGTACTTTACACCACCTTGTTTTTTCAGCGTTGCTACTACCTTCTTAGCCATGATTACTTAATTTCTTTGTGTACAGTATATTTTTTGAGAATGGGGTTGTACTTCTTCAACTCCAGTCTTTCGGTCGTGTTCTTGCGGTTTTTGGTAGTGATATAACGAGAAGTACCCGGCATACCGCTGTTTTTGTGCTCTGTGCACTCCATGATAACCTGAACTCTATTGCCTTTTTTAGCCATTTCTCTTTGCTTCTAAAATTCGGACTGCAAATATAGGGAAAGCCTTGGGAAATTGGAACAGGTGATTGAAAATAAATTCTAATTCAATTTCGCCTCTAAATCAAGGGGTTAGCAAAGCCTTGACTTCAGCCTTTTTAATGATTGGCGGCAACACCCAATATTGCCATAAATGGAAGTAGGAGATGTGCCTTTTTTGCATGCAAATTGAATATAAAGCGCCTTATGATTTCACTCCTAATTAAGAAGAAAGTTCCTTCATTTTGACAATGGCCTCCTTCTTGAATTTGCGGCCCATGGGTAATTCTTGCTGGGCTACGATTACATAGTCGCCTCCAAATCTCTCAACATGGTGTTGGTTGACCAGGAATGAACGGTGAATTCTGATGAAATGATTGGGCAACCTTTCTTCCAGCTTGCTGATCTTCTCTTTGCTCATGTGTAGGTCGTTCAGGGTGTGGAGCTTTACATAGTCGGCAAGACTTTCTATATAAAGTAACTCTGCTAGTGGAATGGGTACGTTTTGTCGGTTGGAACGAATGGTCAGAACCGACTGTCTGTTTCTTTGCTCTGCTTCTTTCAGCGCTTCGATTTGTATGGCTTGCCCTTGGTTGGTGGCGTACATTCTGATGAAAGAGAAAAGAATGGCGATGAAGTAGGTGACCAATGCCATTTGAAATAGGTCTTTGGCAATGGGACTCATCTCGTACCATTTCAGGTCGGCCAGAAGGATAAAAGAGATCATAGACACCCAGACCATAAGAAAGGCGGAGACCAGTAGAGTATAGACAGTATAAAGGGCAAATCGTAAGTGCTGTTGCGTATAAAGAAACCTTGGTACCAGGAAGTGAATAAAAAAGTAAGCAGTGCCTGCTGCCACGGGGAGAAGCATGCCTGCAAAGTAAAAGGCATCAGAAAAGCTGTTCCATTTTTGGCTAAAGAGGCCCACCAGCGCGGCAAAAGTACCGGCCCAAAATAGCAGCTGATGTGAGGTTTTGTTCATGAATTATCAGGGTGCTTACCGGGGCTAATCTCCATGTTTTTTCATTACTTTTAATCATAAGTCGATCAACGACCCGTTATCTGTCGGATACGACCTAGACTTAAAAAAGGCTCATAATAGCTTTGAAGACAAGTAATTATCATTAAAACCTAATTGTTATGTCAGACTTGTTTTCAGGAGGTAGCCCGGTGTTTATGGGTCTGCTCTCCATCATAGGTGGCGCCATGCTCATCTATTCAGGATTATGCATTAAAACTGTAATGACCAGTACCGACCCGGGCAGAATCGCAGCACGGGTAAAGTTCATCAGGGAGATTGGCTTATTCGCTTTGATCATGGGGGTGCTGTCTACCACCATCGATTTGCTGGGTGCCTTTTCTGCCATTGAACAGGCGGGAGAAGTACCCATGAGCATGCTGGCCGGAGGGCTGAAGTATGCCTTGGTTACTGTGATTTATGGATTGATGATCTACGCACTTTCCTGGTTTATTTGGTTCGCTTTTCAGTTAAAGGTTTCAAAGGCGAAAACTACCTGAGTATCTCAATTAATAAGCCTGTTGGCTGGGGCAGACTCTTGCTCGTCTGCATTGGTCAAACCATTGAGTTTACAATAATAGAGTTCCTGTAAAGACCACCACTGCTTCGCCATATATGGTCAGTGAGTCAGCATGCACACTGATTTTCATTTCGCCCGTTCGAGTCGAGCACTGGAAGGAGGCCAGTTCTGTTTTTCCGAGTTTGTTGGCCCAATAGGGTGCAAGGAAAGTGTGGGTGCCTCCGGTGACCGGGTCTTCCAGGGTGCCGCTCCATGGCCAAAAGTACCGAGATTCGAAATCATAGTCAGGCTGTAAGGAGGGGGCGGTGATCAGCACTCCGTTAATGTCTTGCCTGGCAGCGAGCAAGGTGGTTTGGTCGGGCTTGAGCTTTCTCAATTCATTTGGGCTGGCTATTTCCAAAAGGATGATTTTAGTCTCCCGATTATAAACGTGATTCTGAACTTCAGAAAGTCCAAGCGCCTTGATCAAACTCACTGGGTTATCAACGGGTTCTGTATTGTAGCGCGGGAAACCCATGGCCAATAGGTTGCCTTGTCGTTTGACTATGAGCCGCAATTTCTCCTGGGTTTGAAACTCAACCTGAGTCCAATCAGGGTTTTGATGAAAAAGCGCTTTGGCTGCAGCCAGGGTGGCATGGCCGCACAGGGGGATTTCCATTTTGGGAGAGAAGTACCGGATGGCGAATGACTTTCCTCGATCACCAGGCTCTATGAAAGCAGTTTCTGAGAGGCCCAATTCCAATGCTATGGATTGCATCTGACCTACAGTGAGTGCCTTCTTTACCAGACATACTCCAGCCGGATTGCCCTTAAAGGGGGCATTGGTAAATGAATCGATGATGAAAGTACTGACTTCTCTATTCATGTTTCTGTGTTTTTATATTTACCACATACACCCCTAGTATGGCTACTATTCCACCTAGAATGAGCAACAAAGAGGGTACCTCTTGCATGATAAAAAAACTGAGGAGCAAAGAGACTACTGGTACAAAGTATAAAAAGGAAGTGGCCCGTGAGGTAGCCATTTTCGAGAGCGCAAAAGACCAAATAACGTGACCAATGGCACCGGGTATGATGCCCAGAAACAACAGGGCCAGCCATGAGTTTTGCGAGGCATTACCCAAAGCTGGTAGACCGGATGAAAAGGGCAGAAGAAATAGGGTGCCCAACCACACCGAATATGAAATGATGGTGAGCGGCCGGTATCGCTTCAGCAGGGGCTTTTGGACAATGAAAAACACAGCCTGACTGATGGCAGCCAGGAGTACTAACATAATCCCGAAGTTGAGCCGGAAGCCTTTGCTTTCCGATAAACTGATGATGCTCACCCCTACCAGGCTGACGACTATGCCTGCCAGTGTGCGTAACTTCAGCTTTTCCTTCAGGAAGAAGTAAGCCAGTAAGGTGGTGATTACCGGCACCGTGTTGATCAGGAAACTGGCAGAGCCAGCCGAAACGGTTTGCTGGCCAAAGTTCAGTGCCAGGTTGTAAACTGTGACCCCTGCCAAACTGGCCACCACCAGCAGCCACCAGTCTTTTCTGCGAATTCGTTGAGGCTTCTTGACGAAAGCCAGTAGACCCAGCGAGACCGAGCTAATGATAAATCGACCCAGAGTCAAGGCAACTGGTGCCATGTCTGTTAGGGCTATTTTTATGGCCACAAAGGAGCTGGCCCAAAAACAAATGATCAAGCAAATGGACAGACCTACTTTGCTTCTCATGGCTTCCAAAAGAATCGTGACTTACATAGGTCTACTGCTCCTAACTGTCGGTAGAATTTGATGGCTTTTTCGTTGGTTGCCGGTGTTTGCCATTGTGCCTGCTTCAGGTCGTGGGCTTTCATGAACTTGGCTATGTGCTGCATGAGCAACTTCCCTGTGCCTTTACCTCTGGCTTCTTCCCGCAGGTAAAGGCAGTCCATGTACACATAGCGTGATGCTGTCCAGGTAGCGTATTGAATGGTAAAGGTGGTGTAGCCCATCAGTATACCCTGATGCTCGGCTACCAGGCAGTGGATGTGCTTTTGAGAGAAAAGGAGAGAGGCCAGGTCTTTTTTGCCATTATCCGTGAAGGAAACACTGGCCTCTTCGTAAGCAGCATGCTCTTCACAGAGCCTTACGAGCTCATCCAGGTCGCCCGGATGTGCCTCTCTGATCTTTGACTTTAGCATGCACACTGAATGAGCTGACCGTTTTGGGCTCGGGTACCTTCGGTGGCATAACCGTCAAATTTCCACCACTCAATGCCGCCCATGAGCTCTTTTACCTTAAAGCCCAACTTGACCAGTTTCAGGGCTCCTTTGGTAGAGGCATTGCAGCCAATACCATCGCAATAGACCACATAGGTAAGTGACCTGTCCAGGTCTTTGGTGGTGGTTTCATCCATTTCGCGATGTGGCAGGTTGATGGCCGAGGGGATGTGTTCAGCCTCATAACCAAAGTCTTGCCGGGCATCTACCGCTACAACGGCTTCATTGTTTTCAAAAGCTGCGAATAAATCGGAAGGGTCCATCTCGAAGCTGAGTTTTTGCTCGTAATAATCAATCTGTTCTTTCATGGTTTTGCGTTTTTTCAAAGGTGAGATTTACCCTTTGTTCGATCACCATGAGCAGATTGATCAAAATTTAAGTCAAGCTGAAATTTCTTCATTCTACATGAAGGGGCGCATAAAACTGCGCTCGTAAGAGACGATGCATTGCGTTTGGCGGGCATAGTCAAAGGCCTTGAGGCACTCTTCATCTTTCATACTGTCGGCACGGTACTGCTCGTAGCTGGCCAGTGAAGGGAAATTGAAAAGGGCATAAGCCACATTGCTGGCACCTTCATGTGGTAGAAAATAGCCCAGATGCTGGCCGCCCATTCGGTTGACCAGGCCTATCCAGGTTTGGCCATACTTTTCAAACTCTGCCAGCTTGTTGGGGTCTATGATGTATTTGAGATAACAGGTGATCATAATTTTTTGGATTGATATTGCCAATATGATCAGCCGAAGTCAATTTTCGAAGCTGAATTCTACTAATGCCAGTGTGAAATGAATTCATTAGCAAGCTATGTTGTCAAATGATAACCTGCCCTGCTAAAAACGATTTCTCATGGCTTTTGTGAGATAATTTTCTGAAGTTGGATAAACTCAAATATGACAGAACATGGCCAAGGCAGATCAGGTACCCGTATCACATAATTTTCACGCAAAAAGCACTGGTGCTGAGGTACTGGAAGGGCTCGATCTCAAGGGTAAAACCGCGATTGTGACGGGTGGTTATAGTGGCATTGGTTTAGAAACTACCCGCGCATTGGCTGCTAAGGGCGTGAAGGTAATTGTGCCGGTGCGATCTGAAGCCAAAGCAGCAGAAAACCTAAGTACCATAGAAGGTGATGTGCATTCTGCAACCATGGACCTGGCTGATCTAAGTACTGTCAATGCCTTTGCGAGCAAAATGCTAAATGAGCTGGATGGACTCGACTTGCTCATCAACAATGCTGGTATCATGGCATGCCCTGAAACCCGAGTGGGGCCCGGATGGGAAGCTCAGTTTGGAGTGAATCACATGGGGCACTTCGCCTTTGTGAAAGCTTTGATGCCCTTGCTAGCAAAATCTTCGGGCACCAGAGTGATTTGCCTTTCTTCTACAGCCCATAAGATGAGCGATATCCTTTGGGATGACATACAGTATGCCTCAGGGAATTATGACAAATGGCAGGCCTATGGTCAGTCAAAAACGGCCAATGCGCTCTTCGCCAATGCCCTTTCACGCAGGTTGAAGTCTACGGGAGGGCTTGCTTTCTCGGTGCACCCCGGAGGTATTTTCACGCCCCTGCAGCGACACCTGCCCAAAGAAGAGATGGTGGCCATGGGCTGGATTGAAGAAGATGGAAGCCCTACGCCATTGGCCAGAGATGGCTTCAAAACTCCTGAACAAGGATGTTCTACCACTTTATGGGCGGCTACCTCTGAGCTGTTGAACGATAAACCAGGTGTCTATTGTGAAGACTGTAATATTGCCAGCCCGGTAGACCCGGCTAGTCCAATGGCGCGCTTTTATGGTGTAAACGACCATGCTGTGAATGATGAATCTGCGGAAAGACTCTGGGAGGTCAGCGAAGCCTTGTTGGCGGCCGCTAATTGACACTTAACCTGCTCAGATGATAGCCAAGGTTTGGAAGGCTGGCCATGAGGTAACTGACCCAAAAACTTAGGGCTTGTGCTCAAGGTCTCTGATGACGGACTTCACCATGTTTAGCTTTGAAAGCTGCCCGCCAGAAATAGTCCTGACCAACCAATCTTCCTTGAGCTTAAGCCTCTTCATAATTTGCTTTGCGGAGAGGCCCTTTTGGTGTTGAGTGGCTACCTTATCAAAGAACGACTCCAGGAAATTGAGCTTTTTGGCTAGTTGATCTTTGCCTTGTTTCAGCTGTGGATTGTGAGCACAAAACATAACTTCAAAATCCAGTTTCAGTATTTTCCGGGTAGACTCAATTTGCGCTGCTATGCTTTCGTCATCCAACATGTACCCGATGTAAGTATTCACAAATAAATCGGCCGAAAAGAGCCACCTTTTATCGGGCTCGAAGAGCACCGCCATGTCTGGAGCATGGCCAGGGGTGGAAATCACCTCAAAGCAGTATTTATTGGTCTTGACCTGTCCACTGACAGGTATTAGGTCATTGTATGGCTCTCTCACACCCCACAACAGTCGCCTTGGAAAGCTCATGCGTGGAGGAACCTTCATCATCTCGCAGGTCATGGCTGGAGCATAGGCCGGGCAATCATGCATTTGCCTAAGCTGCGGAATGTTCCCGCTATGGTCTTCGTGATGATGAGTGACAAAGATTTGTTGCACATCCAGACCTTGTGTGGCTGCCATCACCTCTTTAATTGCCTTTCGTTGCCCGGTATCAATGAGCAGACCGTCTACATAGAAGGCATGAACAAACAAGTAAGGCCTGGCAAAAGGGTGGTAGCCAAATTTGAAACCTGTTACTTCTTTGTGTTGAAATGATTCTGAAATGACCAATGATTAAATATGTCTAAAGCGTTTGAGCAGATGGGCTGCAAATTACTCATTTTCGCTAATCAAAGAGCTCATTTAATCATTGGTTACCCATCTATGTTGCCTTTTAATAACTCCACAATTGCAAGCCCACAAAACCAATGTCCCACAAGTAAATGGATATCATCATTGCCCCAACAGAAGTAAATATATAAACCAACCTAAACGCCTTTTTGCCTGCTGGTAATTTGAACCATCTGTAGATAGAGCCGAATGATAAAACCACCAGAGCATAAGAACTGACGACCATAATTAGCGCGGAAAAACTCATGTTCAAAGTTGATTTCGGATCACTTACGGTAATTCCAAAACCTACCAGCATCAATATCATACAAGCGCCTGCACCTAATAAGATCAAATGATTCGTAGCGCTGTTCTCTTTCTTCTTTAGTCGTTTTCTTACCAACCAAACAAGGCTGTGAAGCATAAAGCCCAGCATGAACAGAATGGATAGTAAAAGCCCAAAGAAGATTATTAGTCTCCTGGTATGCGATTCCATCTCGGTGAAATTGTCGTTTATCCATAAAACAGGTTTGTCGGCTGCGTCAATCAAGATGATTGAAGGGCTACCTTCCTGATTATAATAGAATTGATTGTTGCCAGCATAGTAGAGGGTGTCTTTTGCTTTGCCCAAGATGCTTCGGGTAACTATATAGTCGTCTTGAAAATCAAGTTTAATTCCTGCAAACATTCTGTCTGAAAAGGCCAGTAGGTTGTTTTTCGGGCTCTTGAACTCAAAGAAGCCTGAGAATTTCTCCTTCAGCGCATTAGGGATTTGTTCAGTCTTACGGCTTTCTGGCGCCTTGCTGAATTCTCCCAAGAGCTCCTCTAATATCAGGTCTACAACAGCATTGGCATCACCATTTCTGTTGATGGCAATGGCCACACCCAGGTCGGCTTCTCTGGAGTATATATACCTGGCAGCATAGCCGTCAATTTGACCGCCATGTCCATAATAGAGGTGGCCGTTTTTCCAGATGGTATAATTGCCCAGTCCGTAGCCATATTCTAGTCCATTTTTTGCAGCGAGACTAGATTTTGGACTTTCGATTCGATCATATTCTTCAGCACTAAACAGGCTGCTGTCTTTTCGCATCATTAGCTGAAGGAAAGCCGCCATGTCCCTGGCATTCGAGGAGAAGTCACCGGCAGGGCTACCATTAATGGAAGAAAAAGGTACAGGGATAAGATTAGTGCCTTCCCTTTTGTACCCCTGCGTAAAAAGCAGGTTTGCTGGTTTTTTGAAATAATACCCAGATGATTCCATGCCGATGGGGGCAAGAATGTCTGTTTTGATCTGATCAGCAAAACTACGGCCTGATATAGCTTCTATCAGATGACCCGCCACTATATAATTGGGGTTGGAATAAGCCTTTCTGGTGCCTGGCTGCCAACGGGTAAATAGTGAATTGGCATGGTCATTTACCATCTCTGAGGTAGGAGGCAAGGTTTCATCCTTCATGTTGTACATAGCATGAAGGTGAAAATCTTCAAAACCAGTGGTGTGTTCCAAAAGGTGAATGATCCGAACGGGGTTGCTGTCTTTCCATTGGTTGGTGAATGGAATATCATTGGTGATGGTGCTGATAGGACTGTTCAAAGTATATGGCGAACTGTCGAGCAGTTTGTATAGCCCCATGGCGGTAAAAGACTTAGAAACGGACCCCTGCCTGAATAAATGGAGGGCCGTCACTTTCTCACCTTTCTCAATATTGGCGTAGCCTACACCGCCAACAAATACTGTGGTGTCGGCCCGTACTATGCTGATCATCGCACCCGGAATGTGTTTTTCTTCTATGTACTTTTCCAGTTTTTCAATGAGGGCTTCTGTGTCTTTCTGGGCGAAACAAAAAGAAGAGATGCATAAAAGGAGCAGGATGCTGAGGGTTTTGAAAAATGAATGTTTCATGATTTTACGTTGGCCTTGCGGATTGTTGATTTTTTTAAGTAGACGACAGCTACTTATGCTTTGTATCGGTAGATGAAGACCGGTGCGTATTTGAATCAGAAACCGGTACTAACAGGCAGCCATAACATTGGTCGCTGCTCAATTGATCTTCTTAATTTTTCAAAACCGCTGTTGGACAAACGCAACTTGATAGGGTGTCAGAAATGGCATGAATTGTAGCGTGACTTTGTCTTACCCGGTTGATGAAAGGGCCTGTTGGCGAAGAAAATTAAACTTAATCTCATCCAGAATTAAGAGGTCACAAAAAAAGGAGCACTCGCAAATGCTCCTTTTTTTAGAATGAAAGACTATATAGGGTTGTGTGGTTTTAGACATTTCTGACAAGCCTTGAGTCAGGCATCATCAGAATGAATACCTGATTATTATCGTCTCTTGTTTCTTCTCCCGCCTTGATTTCTCCCGCCTGAATGGCGAGATCCCTGGTTTTTGTTTCGGTTGGCAAAGAACTCCTGTTTTTTCCTCTGTTTTTCCTTCTCCACTTCCTTCTTTTCCTGCTCGTTCATGGGCCGGTCAGTCTGAGGAAACGGATTGTGTTTTACAATCGGGATTTTCTGCTTGGTCAGCTTCTCAATGTCCCTTATGTATTCGTTTTCTTCTGGCTCACAAAGTGAAATGGCAATGCCCTCTTCACCAGCACGTCCACAGCGCCCAATCCTGTGTACATAAGTTTCCGGCTCATTGGGTATGTCGTAATTTATTACATGCTTCAGCTTATCTATGTCTATACCACGTGCTGCGATATCTGTAGCTACCAGCACTCTTATTTCTCCATCCTTAAATCGTTTTAGTGCCTTTTGGCGCTGGTTTTGAGCCTTGTCGCCATGGATGGCTGCACTTTCAATATCCTGCTTTTTGAGGTTACGCACTATGCGGTCGGCTCCGTGTTTCGTTCTGGAGAAAAGCAGTACCTGGAACATTTCCGGGTCTTCCAGTATGTGCAATAGCAAAGCGCCTTTAGAACTCTTATTTGTAGTATAGAGGTGCTGCTGTATGGTTTGTGCAGTAGACGAAATGGGGCTAACCGCTACCTTCCTCGGGTTGATCAATATCTGTTGCGACAGGGTGATAATCTTTGGCGGCATGGTGGCCGAAAAGAAGAGTGACTGTCTTTCTTTGGGCAGTTTCACCAACAGCTTTTTGATGTCGTGAATAAAGCCCATGTCAAGCATGCGATCGGCCTCGTCCAGCACAAAGTATTTGACTTCTTTTAGAGAGATATAACCCTGGTCCATAAGGTCGAGCAAACGACCGGGAGTGGCCACCAATATATCTACGCCATTTCTCAATGCCTTTACCTGGCCATGTTGTGAAACACCACCAAAGATCACGGTATTCTGTATGCTGGTGTACCTGGAGTAAGAGTTCAGGCTCTCACCAATTTGGATGGCCAACTCACGAGTAGGGGTCACAATGAGAGCCGAAATCTGTCTCCTCTTATTATCGTAATGCCTGTCTCTGATCATGTTTTGAATGATGGGAATAGAGAAGGCGGCTGTTTTACCGGTGCCGGTCTGGGCGCTGCCCAAAACATCCAGTCCCTTCAAGACCAAAGGGATGGATTTGGCTTGTATGCTGGTAGGTTCCTCGTAATTCTCGTCCTTGAGGGCTTTGAGAATGGCGGGTATTAAATTTAAATCTTCGAATTTCATTTTTGTCATTATTGCTTCAAGGTTTCGACTTGTGGACGAACCATGAATTGAGCATTGGCATCAACTATGATTTTTGGCCATAGTCTGGCAATGCGTTGAATACGGTTATTTCTGTTTTTCCTGGGAATGGTTCCGGTTCAAAGAGTTGTTCCGGAGTCAGGGTTTTTAAATTCCTGGGGAAGCTTTTCCTAAACACCTGATAGGATCACGTTAAGTGCTCTGCTTTTGTGCCGCAATGTTACCACTTCTTTCTGGTAGAAACTATTTTTAGAGGGTTTCAGTGAATTTGCTTAGGAAAGAAGAGGCCCAGATGGTAAGTAAAGCATTGAAAACGGTATAGGCCTTCATTTTCTTTTGATTGCCCAAAAGAAAACGAAGCAAAAGAAAAGGGCACCAACATCAAAACCATCAGGATTGCAGTCTGCTCAGCACCGTCATTATCTGCTGATGGTCACGCTGATGTTGGATCCCAGCCGCACCATTGCGATAGAGTTTTCGTTTATTAAGATCCTTTCCATCTGGGAGGGAGGATGTCCACTGTCAGGGCAGGGAGGCCTTTTAATATGGCGGGAATAGTAGCATGTATCAGCAAGCACAACTGTTACGACATTTTACTGTAGGGCTGGCCAGTGGGCTATACGCGATTGCACCTTTGACAGTGGCACCTTTCCGTGCCTGCCGTACTTAGGTATTAGGATAGGCACGGAAAGCCCAACCGAAATCACAAGCACAAACGGGTTTTTACCCGCTGATCAGTGCTGTCCAGGCAACCCATTTGTGCTTCACACGGTAAAAAGTCAATTGTTTTCCTGGTTTAGAAAAGGCTTCTTAAATTCTATTTTCTCTGTTTGAATCTGAAAGCAATAAATAGTTTATCCCTAAAATTGAAAATGGCCAAACCAACTCACACTAGTTGATATTATAACAGGTAGAAGTAAGGTATGTGGTGTTCTAATCGAGTTATCGAAAAAAAGGTATGGCAGTAAGGTACAGTTTGTTTTTGATGTGTTAATTCTTACTTGGCTCTAATTTGATTCAGGAAAGGGCCAACCATTGACAAAAGCTTCGGTCGAAATTGAGTCAAGAATATTAATGGGTATGCTAAGTTTTGAAGCAAGTTTCTTGGCATATAGTTCTCTAAGTTGATTGTTATATTCGGAATTCTTATTCATGTCATCCAAAGTTATATTTGACTTGTCAAGAGGGTACTTTTTGTCAGCTTCATTTTGCGATTTGTCCTCTGATTTAACTAATTCTTTCCATATTTCTTGGCGTTGTTCGTATGATAGATTCCATTTAGTTTCTTGAACTTCATTCAGGGCACTTAACTGAATATCATTAAATCTAACACTGGAATGAGTATCAGCATGACTTTTGGAGATCATGCCTAACCATTGGCCCATTCCTGATTGAGCTTTCTCTTTTGAATCATAGGCATATATGAATGAGCTACTAGGGCTGGTCCTGTAATTGAAGTCAGAACGCTTCATTACTTTTGAATATAATGCATTCAAGAGTATTCCAATCTTGTCCTTGTTGACGCTGTCGTCAGTTATAATTACATGAAGGGTGACCTGAGTTTTAATCGGAGCATCATATATTTCTTCATCAAAAATGACATGTTCTAATAAGTCAATGTTTTCTGACTCAGAGCTTTTTAATACACTATTTCCATTTCCGCAATTAGAAGCAAATAGAATCAGTAAAATATTAATACTTAGGATATTGTATCTCATTATATTTAATTAAAATCAAATAATTAATAAAAATAGTAGAAAATATTTAATTAAAGAATAAGGGTATGAAAAAAAGGAAGCCCGTTACCAGGCTTCCTTTTCTAATGCTTTTGTAGTCAGTGTTTACTTCCCGCCTTTGAGTTCTGGCAGTGTGAACTGATCCAGAGGGCTGGCCTGCTTCATTACTTTTTCAATCTCTTCTGAAGTGCGCGGTGCAAAACCTGAGAGTAGCTCGAAGCCATCGGCAGTTACCAGCACATCGTCTTCTATGCGCACAGCTATGTCCCACCACTTAGGGTTACACTTGCTGCCTTTAGGGATGTAAATACCTGGCTCTACGGTAATCACCATGTTCTCTTCCAAAGCGCCATAGTTGCCCTTGTCGTGTACGTCCAGGCCAATGTGGTGGGCCAGACCATGTGGGAAGTACAGATGGCGGTCGCTGGCATTTTCAATAATGCCTAATGCTGCCAGGCCTTCGTTAATCACCTTCTTGCTATGGGCTGTCATGGCTGCAAAAGTCACTCCGGGCTTCATCATTTCCATAGACTCTTGCTGTGATTTGTATACCAGGTCATAAATGGCTTTTTCCTCAGGAGAGAAGGTGCCGTCTACCGGAATGGTGCGCGTCACATCGGCCGTATAGCCATGATACTCAGCACCCAGGTCCATCAGCACCATGCGGTCGCTGCTTACGCTGGGTTTGTTGTTTTCTACATAGTGCAGGATACAGCCATTGTTGCCTTCACCTACTATAGAAGGGTAGCCTTCGTATTCTGAGCCATACTTTTTGAATACAAACTCGTGAATGCCCTGGATTTCAGTCTCAGAGAGTCCAGGCTTCATGGCTTTCATCACTTCTACCTGGCCCACGGTAGAGATAAATACCGCTTTGCGGATCAGATCTAACTCTTCAGGGGTTTTGATACCGCGAAGATTGGCCATGTATGTATTGAGCGTAGTTACGTCCAGGTTGCTCTTTTGCACCTCAGTGCCCAGGCTGCTTTCCTCCATGCCGTAACCTACTTTTTCTTTGAACTGCACTATAAGGTCGAACAGGTCGCTTTGGCCACCGGTATCTCTTACATCATTGGCAAAGTCGTAGAAGAGTATTTTGTCAAAGCTCTCAAAGTCTACATTGTAAGCCTTGAAATCCTTGGCATTGAACGAATTCATGATTTGGAGTTTGTCCTTTACGCCCTGGTCACCCAGCCTGCGGCCATTCCACATCTCTGCCCTGGCATTGCGCTCTTGCACAAAGAAAATCTCGTTATAGCTGTTACCGTTGCCATCATTCTGCTCGTCTTTGAAGATCAGCAGCACTGAGTGAGGTTCCTGATAGCCGGTAAGGTAATAGAGGTCGGGGTCCTGATGGTAGATGTAATCCACATCATTGGCGCGGTTGCGCACGGCATTGGCAAAGAACACCGCCACCGAGTTGGCAGGGAGTTGCGCCCTAAGTGCCTCTCTTCTTTTCTTATGGAATTCGGGCTTTAGAAAGTCACTAGGTCTTTCTTGAGCCTGGGAAAAAGAAAATCCTGATAGCAGAACAGCCATCAGGATTGAAAATATTTTTGCTTTTGGTAGTTTCATCGTAGTACAATAACGTCTCTGAGAGCGCTATTATACTAAAATGTTACCGTTTTGTCTTGCTTTTTTTAGTACAGCGGTGATGCCATTTTTATTGATGGTCCTCAATGCTGAAGTAGAAACCTTCAGAGTAATCCACTTGTCTTCTTCTGGGAGGTAGAACCTCTTTTTCTGAAGATTAGGGTAGAATTTTCTCTTGGTTTTATTGTTAGCGTGAGAAACGTTGTTTCCCGTGCGTGCTCTCTTTCCGGTTATATCACAAACTCTTGCCATAGCTTAAATTTTTGCCGTTTTCCAAAACGGACTGCAAATATCGAAATAATTTTAACTTTGACCAAGTCATAAGAGAAAATCTATTTGAGTTCTTTTGGCCTGTCAACCATTCCTTTGATATATATCCTGTCAGGGCTTGTGCTACTGTTAGAGTTTACCACAATTTCTTTCGTAAAATAACCCAATAGGTTGGTGTCATAGGTAATATACAGGCTGTCCGATTCTCCTGGTGACAGTGGTCTCGAATTCCAATCTACAACAGTACAGCCGCATGCAGTTGAAATGTCCTGGATTTTTAGTTTTGACCTACCCGTATTGGTATAATGGAAATAGTATCCGGCAAGATCCCCTGAATCCAGACGATCGAAATCGTAGATTTCTACTTCAAACTTCATATCCGGTGCAAACCAATTGGTCAATGAAGCAAAGGCCTGTGATTGCCTGAAGGTAAAACCAAGCAGAATCACCAGTATGACTGTGAGTATAGTAATTGCTTTTTTCATAAGGCTCAGAGTATATTTTCCAGATTATACTGGTAGGTTTTTTCGTTGTAATAATCAGCACCATACATGACTTTTCTTTCTGCATCGATAGAGATGTTCATGAGATAGTCCGGAACTTTAATCAAGAATTTTGGATTGCCATCCCAGTCAAATGCTCTGATTTGAGTAGGGATCATTTTGTCTCCATACTCGCTGTCTGGTTGGTCGTAATAAAGTGCGAAGATCAGCTCTTCAGTTACATCAATATCGAAGTAATAGTTATGCAGGTTTAAGAATTGTCCGTTAGAAACTCTTGTGGCCGCATTGAATTCGCTATGTCCCGAACCCTCGGTAATTCGTTCAAGGGTGCCACCCGATTTGGCATCAATAATGTCAAGACGGTTAAAGTAATTCAGTGCTGATACTATTTTATCTTTTTGGGGGTGTATACCAATAAAGCTGTAGAAGAGGGTGTAATAGTCTCCTCTCTTAATTTTCTTGGGATCGTCAATACTTGGTAGGTCCTCTGTAAGGTTAGTGCTTCCCGAGTTGAGATTGAAATAACGCAGACGGTATGGGTTTAATGATTCAACTCCCATATTACCTACCACTATACTATCATTGAGAAATATCACCTCCTGACTTAGTGCAAGTTCTGGCTCTAATTCAATCTGATTAGTAATTATTGTTGTGTGCTGTTTCAGGCTTTCAGTTAGGTTTATTCGACTAAGTGTGTACCTGAATTTGTCGTTGATCCAGATGAAAACTTCGTTTCCTGATTTTTCTAATTGATCTATAATAACTGGTGCCTGGAACTCATTAGGACCAAAACCTTTCTTGCCAAACTTACCAAGAGGTTCTAAGGCAGTGCTATAGATATGGAAAAAATCATCGCCTCCATTGATTGTAAGAAAAAGTAGAGTGTCCAAAGTATTTGCCTCAATTACCCCTATTTCATCAGGTAATATTTCTTGAGACTTTAACTCAAAAACTTGTGGAAAATCCAAATACTGTTCTTTAATATACTGACTTTCAGTCTGTTGACAGGCTGTCAAAAATATTGAGAGCACAATGAACACTTGCAGATTAAAAGATCTGATAACCATGGACACTCTAAATTTACAGTTTATTCCTTATTCAAAACCTGGCAAAGAAGGCCCTGTAGAACATGTGCTACTTGTACCAGTACCTTTTGAATTGAATTGTTTGGTGCAATCTCCGCAATCATAATAGGTAGCACCTGACTTAGAACGAGACTCACTATAGCAAGTCACACTATTGCCGTCAAATGCCTGCACTAGCTTAGGGCTAAATGCCAATGAAAAAACAAACACACCTGTAAGGAAAAGGGAATGAACTAACGTTTTACGTTTCATTTTGATAAAGTTTAATTGAACAAAAAAAAAATAGGTGATCACTCTAATTCAATAGTAAGTATATAGAGTAAAGACGATTCGAACAAGGAAAATTGATCAAAATATTATGTATAAAGTGATGTTTTATATTGCCACAGTTAAATGTGTTATTAATTGTTATATTTACTTATATTAAAATAATGAACCAAATATTTCGTTATCACAAAATCAGGGAAATAATCTTATGCCAATTTGGATTGTGAATGCTGTTAGCCTACATCCACTCTCTGGTATCACTTTCGGCTCTGTAAAGCAGATAGTTTTCCAGCTCCATTGCCAAATCCAGCGAAATAAAGGGGATAGTAGACTGACCGGCCGCAGTGAAAAGCTGCACGCTGGCCAGTGATTTTCTACGTTGGTACCAACTCTGTTTGATCTTGACGGCCTGCACCTTGTGTATTTGTGAAAGCTGATGCTTACGGCCGAAAATGCCGGAGTTATTTCTCAAAAGTTCTTCATTGATCTCGAACGAGCGCTTGGTGTGGTACAAGTGGACGATGCCCCAAATCATAGGAATCCAAAGCAATGCATAAAGTGCTTCCCATTGCAGGGCAAACCATAGGGGAGTGCCAGCCAGCAATATTGGGAACAGACCCAGAAAGAACAGCAGGCGGTATTTCAGGAGCTTACTGACTTTATGCCTGGCTTCATCGCGATAGAATTCAGCAGGGAAGGCCGTGGTCACCACCCGGTTTACCTGGTCTATGTAGCAGCCAGGTACCTTAATTTTCGACTTTAGCTGCTCCGCCTCTGCACTGCTCGCCTGCTCTATCTGCAAGGTCCACAGGCCTAGCATATGCCTCACGGGTGTTTCTGACCAGCTTATGGTTTGGATCTTAGACTTGTTAATCGAGATTTCTTCCCGATTGAGCAGGCCTCGATTGAGTTTGAAACCGCTGCTTTTTATGAAGAATGAAAGCTCAAAGTATTTTAAAACTGTATTGACCAGCGAAAACAGAAAGGAGATCAGCAATACAATGATGACAATGATGCCAAAAGCCAGAATGCCGTTTTCGGGCATAAAGCCCTGGTAATTATCTACCTGGTCCGTCACCACCTCACCCCAATCATCAGTAAACTGGTCGATGGTAGTAAACACAAAGGCGAAGATGATACCCATCGACCGCAGGTGATTCTGACTCACGCCCACCTTGAGCAGGTCTATTGGGTTGAGGTGCAAAATCAACTCTTCTTGTTCCTCATCAACGGCTACAGCTTCTGCATTTTCCTCTTCAGTTGCTGTCTGGGCCACAATCTGTTTCTTCTCCGCCAGTATTTGGGCGCGCAGTGCGTCAGCATCAGCTTTGGTGAGGGCATCAATGCTCATCTCACTCTTTTTGGCACCGGCCGTATCAATTTCAACACTCACCACATTGAATATCTGGTGGAGTATATTCTGCTTGAAGTTGATGGTTTGAATGCGCTCGAAAGGGATGTTGGTATGCGTTCTGCGCAGCAGTCCCTTATCTATAACTATGGCGCCCTCTTCCAGATGGAAATAGAAGCGGAAGTAAGTAAGCACCGAACCCAAAAGGTTGAAGACAGCAAAGGCTATAACGAAGTAGCCTAGCATTTCTTCGAACCAGGTGTTGTTGCGCCCCCCGATGAAAAAACTAATCAATATAGGCCACATGGCCCTAATGGTCTGACGAATGAACTTGATCAGGATAACGCCAATGGCAATTTTCGACTGCCGCCTGGGGCTGGAAAAATCAATCGGTTGATTCGCTTCCATCCTGGGAGGTTTTGCCTAGAATAAAATCTTTGATGCTTTGGGCGGTCTCTTCTTTGAGGCCGGGTATCACCAGGTCACTACTTTGGCCACCGGCCGTAAACACCTTGAGGCTATGCAGACCATACATTCGCTCAAAGGGCCCTTGCTTCAGCTCAGCATGCTGTATGCGATTGAAAGGAATGGAAGTGCGCACCGACCACCATAAGCCTTTGGTATAAATGATATCTCGTTCACGCAGGGCATATTTCTTCTTTTTGAAGGAAGCTCTGATAAATGTGAGATTGGCCAGGGCAAGTAATAATACGCCTCCGCCAAAAATGGCATAGGCCAAGGGGCGGTTATCAATGTCGCCAAATGCGGAAATACTGAGGCCACCCGCCAAAGCCAGGGTCCAGAATATGGCACTGGTGATGATGCTTACCCGCAGGTATTTTTTCTCTATTGAGTGAAAAGTCAGGGTTTCTACCTGGGGCAGCGCGGCTGCATCCACTGGTAGATTCTCAAAAATTGATGTCATTTTTCAAAGCCATAGGGGCAATGCCGGCAACCATTTTGACAGCAATAACCACGCTTGAGCAGATAGTGCTCGGTAAATACGAGCCTGCCCTGCTTGTCAAGGTAGTAATCTTCAGTTTGGCTGGCAAACGGGGCTTTCTTTTTAGTATCTCTTGGCATCTTTTTGGGCTGGAATAATTTGGATACCTTTGGTTCACGTAAATTGTTTGGAGGGCAAATATAAAATTAAATACTATGATAGACACAGTACAATCGAGCCGGGAGGCCATCGCTTTGGAAGATCGTTACGGGGCGCATAATTACCACCCGTTACCGGTCGTGCTTTCCCGTGGAGAAGGCGTTTTTGTTTGGGACGTTGAAGGCAAAAAATACTATGATTTTTTATCTGCCTACAGTGCCGTAAACCAAGGGCATTGTCACCCGCGAATTGTTGGGGCATTGAGTGAGCAGGCTGCTACTTTGACCCTGACTTCACGTGCATTTTACAATGATGTTTTGGGTGCTTATGAAAAATATATGAGCGAGTATTTTGGCTTCGATAAAATACTCCCCATGAACACAGGCGCAGAGGCAGTTGAGACTGCCATCAAGCTTTGTAGAAAATGGGCTTATGAAAAGAAGGGCATTCCAGAAAACGAAGCGAAGATCATCGTTTGCGAGAATAATTTCCACGGTAGAACTACTACCATTATTTCATTCTCAAACGACCCTGACGCCAAGAAGAATTTCGGACCCTATACCGCGGGGTTTGTGAAAATACCTCACAATGATCTTACAGCACTGGAAACAGCACTAAAAGACGAGCATGTAGCAGGCTTTTTGGTAGAACCAATTCAAGGTGAGGCCGGTGTATTTGTACCGGATGAAGGGTATTTGAGCAGTGCAAACGACTTGTGTAAGCAGTACAATGCGCTTTTCATTGCTGATGAAGTGCAGACAGGGATAGCCAGAACAGGACAGCTTTTGGCCTGTGACCATGAAGAAGTAAAACCAGATGTGCTGGTACTTGGTAAGGCGGTTTCTGGTGGCGTTTACCCAGTATCTGCTGTTCTGGCCGATGATCGCATCATGGATGTGATCAAGCCGGGTCAACATGGTAGTACCTTCGGGGGCAACCCGATGGCAGCCAAAGTGGCCATGGCAGCGCTGGAAGTTGTAAAAGATGAAAAGCTGGCTGAAAATGCACAGAAGCTAGGTAATATTTTCAGGGATAGAATGAATGCCTTTATTGAAAAGTCAGAGCTGGTGACATTGGTGAGGGGTAAAGGTCTGCTCAATGCCATTGTGATCAACGATACGGAAGACAGCTCTACCGCCTGGGACATTTGTGTGGCACTAAAAGAAAACGGACTGCTGGCCAAGCCTACCCATGGCAACATCATTCGTTTTGCACCACCTTTGGTAATGACCGAAGAGCAGTTGCATGAATGCTGCGACATTATTGAGCGCACTGTCAGGGAATTTGAGGTCTGAGGGTTCACGAAATGAATTAAGAAAGCCGGACAACTGTCTGGCTTTTTTTATGGCATTCATTTCCTTATTTTAAACCCGGATGATGCAATAGGAATCGTAGTGAGGGCTTAAGTCACAATAAATCAGGAAGTTTTGTCTTGCAGTCATAGCACCGCTATGGTGAAAGAGAAAACAAAGTAAAACGGCTGATTTGAAGTGAATTAAGGCCGTAACAGAAAGTCTATTGCATGATCCGGGTTAAAAGTCGTCACCAAGCGCACTATTTTGAAGCAACCATTTTTTTTGAACCTGCTGCTATTTTTTTTCGCAGCCACCACCGTCTATGCACAGGATAATCAAGCGCATGCAATTGACAGTATTAAGCGAACACTGCCTGTTCAGGAGGGTTATGATCGGGTAGCTTCTTATAACGAACTGGCCTGGTATTATCGCAATTTTGATGTTGATAGCGCCCTGATTTTTTCACGTATAGCATTGAATCATGCACAGTCTCTGGGAGCAGACTCAACCCTTGCTGCCGCCTACAATAGCATGGCAAATAGCTTCGAGTCTACAGGAAATCTGGACAGTGCAGATTATTATTTCAGGCAATCGCTGGAGAAACGTGTGCTTTTGGGCGACAGTCTGCGCGTGGCCAAAACCCTCAATAACCTGGGGATACTTTACGATGAAAGAGGCTTGTTCAGTCTTTCTCTTCAAAACTATTTCAGATCGCTCCGTCTTTTCGAAGAATATTCAGATGATCCATTCGACAGGGCCATGGTTCTTGGCAATATCGGAATCGTTTATAAGAAACAACGAGCCTATGATCAGGTGCTGGAATATTATCAAAAGGCCCTTGACCTATACAAAGAGATTGGTAGCAAGTTTGGTCAGGTGGTGACGCAAGGCAACATTGGTTCGGTATTAATTAACCTTCAACGCTATGAAGAAGCTGAAACATATGCTGCGGAAGCACTCAAAGGCTACCAGGAATTGGGCTACCTGCGCTATGTGCCTTATATGCAGCACAATATTGGGGTAGCCAGAGACAGTTTGGGAGAGTTTAGTATGGCTGAAGAGTGGTACAGCAAGTCTATCGCTGGACACAGAGCGCATCAAAATGCCTATGAGCTGGCCAATACCCTGACTGCATTTGCCAATAACAGCCTGAAGCAGAACAAGGCATCGCAAGGCAGAAGTCTGGCCCTGGAGGCTGTAAGTGCTGCCAAAGAGGCGAAATCCCTTGAATTTGAGGTGAATGCTCTGAAAGTACTGGCAGAGGCCAATGCCAGGACCGGGAGATTTGCTGAAGCTTTTGAAAATTACAAGGATCATGCAGTTGGTAAAGACAGCTTGTTTGAGGCAGACAAAACCCGACAAATATTTGAATTGACTACTGTTTACGAAACAGGAAAAAAACAGCAGCAGATAGAAGTACAGCAAAGTAAACTCGCCAGAAACCAAATACTGATCATTGCGCTGATTTTAGTAGCAGTTTTGCTGGTGGCGGTACTGCTGCTCTTACGCGTTCGTGCTCAGAAAGAAAAAGCGCTGTTGAAAAGGGATGCTGAACTCAAATTGAGAGAGGCCGAAATTACAGCCGTAATCAATTCACAGGAGAAAGAGCGAAATCGATTTGCCAAAGACCTGCATGATGGCTTTGGTCAAATGATATCGGTATTGAAACTCAATCTTTCGAGACTGGGAGATGCAGAGGCGCGGGATACTGAAACACGCATGCAGATTTTTGAGTCTGGAGAATCGGTAATCAATGACATGTACACCGAGTTGCGGAACATTTGCTTCGATCTGATGCCTCAGACATTGGTAAAGCATGGGCTTGCCGCTGCATTGCGAGAATTTGGCGATAGAATTCATCAGACCGACAAAGTAAACTGTGAGGTATTGATATTTGAAGAGGGGGAAAGGTTGAATGAACTGATAGAAGTTTCGCTTTTCCGTATTGTACAGGAATGGACCAACAATGTGCTGAAATATGCGACTCCTTCAATCATCACCATTCAACTGACACGTGAGGGGTCTGAAGTAACACTTACTGTAGAAGACAATGGGCAGGGCTTTGATACACGACTGTTTTATGAAGGCAAAGGGAATGGCTGGAAAAATGTCCAATCGCGTTTGAAACTGGTCAATGGTACCTTTGACCTGGACTCTTCCCCTGGAATCAACGGCACACTGATGACCATAGATGTTACCAATGCTGAAGGTCATATACCCACCAGCACGGATACGCGAATGGGTGATACAAGGGATTCTATGCCTACCGGATAGCCCATAGTTTTGGCGGTACAAATGACCTACCGCACTTTCAAAATAACATTGTTGACCACCATAGGCCTGTTGAGCCTGGTGCTATTAGCAAATGGTCAGGAGGCGACAGAAGAAGAGGCCAATAGCCTGATGTCAGTTGCAGCCGAAGCCCGTGCCTCCCGTGATTACGATTTAGCAGAAGCAAATTTTCAAAAAGCCATCGAATTGTATTTGTCTCTCGGGACCAATTATAAGGCAGGAGTCGCCTATTACAAAATGGCCCGTATGTACTATTCGAGCTATCAGGATTCACTCACATTGATTGCTGATCGTGAAGCAATCAATGTTTTTAGTCGACTGGATAGTGTGCCTCAACTGGCGATGGCTACCAATCAGCTGGGAAATCACCTGTCGGGAATTGGTAAGAATAGAGAGGCCATTCTTGAGTATGAAAAAGCGATAGCTTACAGCAGGTCTTTAGGCGATTCTTTGACTGTAGGGTTTTACCAAAACAACCTCGGTTTGGTGCTAAAAGACATTGGCGAATATCAAAAGGCCCTGGTGGCATTGTACAAGTCGCTGGAGTTGAAAGAAAACCATGAAGGATCGGACAGGGCCATTTCCAGTTCTTTGTTGAACATTGGCCTGGTATTGGATTTCCTTCAGAAGCCAGAAGAATCCCTCACCTTTTATAACCGGGCCATTACCTATAAATCGAGAGCAGGCGATAGCCTTGGCATTGCCCGTATATACGCCAACATGGCGGTGATTCATAAAAATCAGTTGCGTTATGATAGTGCCATCAGCCTCATTGGTTTGAGTAATAACATCCTTAGAAAATACCCTGATGAAGAAAACCTTTACTATGTAAATCAGACCAACCTGGGTAATCTGTTCAAGCGAAAAGGTGATCCGGAATCGGCAGAAGAATACCTGCAATCTGCACTGAGTATTGCTCAGAAAATGAACGACAAGGATCATATAGGGGACACCTACCAGAGTCTGGGTGCTTTGGCATTCGATAGGGGTAATCCACAGGCCTGTATTGAATATAACCTCAAGGCATTGGCACTAACCGCTGAAACACAATCATACGGTCAGGTAATGGAGATAAATACCAACCTGCAAGAGGCCTATGCTCAGACAGGTCAGTATGAGAAAGCACATAGCAGCGCCTTACTTGCACTCCAGTACCGCGATTCGGTATTTCGCATGGAGCAGGTCAAGGCTTCAGAAGAACTTCAGACTCGCTATGAAACTGAAAAGAAAGAGCAGCAGATACTGTTTCAGGAATCTGAATTGGAGCAGCAGGCTTCGATCATACTTAGAAACAAAGCAATTATAACGGCACTCATTGTGATAGTTCTTCTTAGCATTGGTTTGTTTTGGTCTTTTAGAATTCGTCAAAAGAAACAAAGGGCATTACTACAAAGAGATCACGAAATCAAACTGCGTGATGCAGAATTGAATGCCATTATCTATTCACAGGAAAAGGAGCGAAAGCGTTTTGCTACCGATTTGCACGATGGCTTCGGGCAGCTCATCTCTGTTTTGAAACTCAACCTTGGCAGACTCACCAATAACAGCAGCCGGGACATAGAGCTGCGCCAGGCGGTTTATGAACAAAGCGAAGGAGTGATCAATGACATGTATGCCGAGTTGAGGAACATCTGCTTTGACCTGATGCCGCAAACCTTGGTGAAAAGAGGCCTCCCTCTGGCTATTCAGGAGTTTGCTGAGCGTATCAATCATGCTGGAGACAAGGTGGTGGAAGTGATGATTTTTGGAATGGAAGAGCGCCTCTCTGAAGTTCAGGAAGTATCGCTGTACAGGATTTCTCAAGAGTGGGTCAATAATATTTTGAAGTATTCTGATGCCTCTGTTATCACCATGCAGCTTACAAAAGATGAGGAAGAACTCACTTTGACCATTGAAGATGATGGCAGAGGGTTTGACCCCAAAGAATTCTATGAGGGCAAGGGTAATGGCTGGCGAAATATCAGCAGTAGACTCAATCTGGTAGGTGGGGAGTTTGATTTAGATTCTAACCCAAAGACGAGCGGAACCATGGTGACCATTAATGTAGCCATGAAAACCTCGACCATACCCACCAGCACGGAGGAGCAAATCACGGCCTAATCGGATATTTTTAATAGTTTAGTAGACCTAGCTTGCCAGGGATGATGAAAAAGTGGTTCGTTAATCTGGCAGGAAGAGAAAAATTGACCGAAAAAGTGAAGATTCTTTTAGTGGACGATCATTCCATTTTGCTGGATGGCCTTAAAAAGCTGATCGAGGAAGATGATATGCTTTCTGTAGTAGATGCAGTAGGTAATGTGCCTGATGCAGTTCGGGCTATAGACTCTCACAAACCAGACCTGGTTATCACGGATTATAATCTGGGTGATGATGATGGTTTGAGTCTTGTACAGAAAACAAAGCGATTGTTTCCTGACATGAGATTCATTGTTTTGAGTATGCATGATGAAGCCCACCTGGTCAAAGAAATTCTGAAAGAAGGTGTCAATGGCTATGTACTCAAGAAAGACACTAAAGAAGAGCTCCTGGAAGCCATTTATGCAGTACGTGGCGGCAAGATGTACATGTCAACTGAAATCAATTCCATGCTGGTAAAGAGCCTCTATGAGCCAGATGAAGGTAAATTGCTCACCTCCCGTGAAAGAGAAATTCTGAAATTAATCGCACAGGAATACTCCAATAAAATGATTGCCGAGGAGCTTTTTATCAGTGAACGCACAGTCGAAACTCACCGAAAAAACATCTTCCGCAAAACCAAAACCGGTTCTTTAGTAGGCCTCATCAAGTTTGCCTATGCCAATAACCTCATCTAGTTATGAACTTATTGAAGGCGGTATACTGTAATCAATACTATGAGCTGAACCCTAAGGGTAAAGGTGATGCCGCACGCAGCAATGGTACCCGATTATTGGCGGTTAGCCTGGTCATCGATTTCATTTTATTGGCAATGCTGTGCATGGTCATCTCACCCGATCTTGCCGATGCTTTCGGAGATTTACTCCAAGATGTTTTTGGCAGAAGGCAGGGGCGCATGGCCGGTAAATTCGTAGTGTTAATTCCTTTCCTCATTTTTCTGCCGCTGGTACGTTATACTTTAGGTACCGAAAGCAGCTATCAAAGCACAATCAGCCAGTTTGAGGCACAGTCAGCTGAACAACAAAAACGAATCTCTAAGAAGGGCCTCATCTTTGTCGTTATATCCATGGCCAACCTCTTTGTATCACTCGCCCTGGGCTTGATCTTTTTTGGCTAGCCCATCCGTGCCAGCACTGATATAGAAACCCGCATTTGCTTGTATTTATTCCACCCGTCTTTCAGGGGATATTTGAATAAACATTGATCATGCGACTATTTACAACCCTTTGCCTGTGCTTGTTCATGGCACCGGGTCTCTTGGCGCAAACCAAAGAGGCCACTATTAAATCCAATCTGGACCAGTATTTTGCCCTACTCAAAGAGCAACAAATTTCAGAGGCACTGGACTATGTTCATCCTGAGCTTATCGGGATGATGGGCAAAGAGATGTTCGAGTCGCAGTATAATCAACTCTTCAATTCGCCTGGTCTGTCGGTGAGCATCGAAGGTTATGCACTGGACAGCATCAGCAGCTTTTTTGAACATGACGGAGCAGACTATGCCATGGTGGACTATACCTTCAAAATGACCTTTGTGATGGACATGTCCAAAGATGAGGATGGCTTGCTGCATGGGATTTTACTAAGCACTTATAAAGGGCAGTTCGGGGCCGATAATGTTACCTCAGACAAGGAGGGGAGCTACCTCATTCAGCCACAAAGAGAAATGTTTGTGGTGAAGAAAGAATCCTTTGATGGCTGGAAGATCCTCGACTATGAGCCAGGCATGAAGATCATTCTTAAAAATATCGTCCCCGAAGCTGTTTTTACCCACTTTAAAAAATAAGCCATGAAAGCGATTCGACTGTTTTTTTTGCTGTTGTTGGGCTGTGGCTATGTCCAGCTTCAGGCACAGGTACTGGAAGTACCCACCTTGAAATCTAAAGGCATTAATGGCCAGGTGAATACCGTGGAATGGCACAGCTTTCAGGCCATTAAGGATAAGGGCAACACCTATGTGAAAAAGGACATTGAGACCTATGACGACCAGGGAAGGCTGGTTTCTGTACTCACAGAAAACTATCAGAATAACCAGAGTTATAAAACCATTTATACACTGAACAAAAAAGGATTACTAACCCAAATACAAATTGTGAATCCTTCGAATAACCTGGCCCTGCGCACTACCAGTTACGAATACAAAAAAGGTCTTTTGATTAAAACCTCTCAAAGCCAGGGTGCCAATACCATGGTGAAAGACTATAGCTACAACAAGCAAAAGCAGCTAGTGGCGGTGAAGGTGGCTCAAAATGGCACACTAAGCCTGGAGGAGTTTTATGAGCTGGATACTGAAGACAGACGCACAAAGGTCAGTCGCAAGCTGCCTGCCGATGCTGCGGCAAAAGTAACCTCTACTTTCAGCTACGAACTGAAAGACGGGCAACTGATCAGCACTGAAAACAGAACAACTGACCAGGGCCAATTTGTGATCACCAAAACCACTATGGCAGCCAACAGGCGTGACATCAGTGAGGTGACCAAGAGGGTGAGTGATGGGCAGCAAGGCGTCAACCGCCAGTTTTTTGAAGATGATGAGCAGGGCAATTGGGTGAAAGGAGAAGTAATAGGTGACCAATACAGCCGCAGTCAGGTGGTATTGAGAAAATTCACCTATACCGATGGTACCACAACGGGTAGAGCCCAGCTGGCTTTTCCGGAAGACTATCATGCGCAGTTCATCCGGCAGTACAGCCAAAAGCAGGTGGCGATTAATGGCAAAGTGTACAACTCAAGTACAGCCTATGACCTTGAGTACACTGCTGACCGCCTTACCTATGTGGCCGACCTCAAGGCCTGGGTATTACTCAAAGATTATGATAAGAACTCCAACATGCGGGCCTGGTCGGAGGCTCACGTATTGGCAGGAGGTAAAGAAGAAGTGTATTGGGCCGCCACCAGCATCGGAATTGATGTATTTAATGCGGGCAAGAAAGTATTTCAAGGCACTGCCAAAACCAACTATTCAGCTTATGAACTGGGCGATAGTTATGCTGCGTATATCCGCGGAGATATTAACAAACCCTTTGTCGCTGAGCATGCTGCTGAGCAGGGTGGAAAACTGATAAAAGCAGCGCTTACTGATGATTATTTCAATTGGGCTAAAGTATCAGACTCCACTTATGTATTGACCAACCGAGGCCAGGCAGTCATATTCCAAAGCCAGTTTGAAGATGCCGATGGCAACAAGCTGGCCCAGGGTAAACAAGGCAGTACTTATCTATGGTATTTACTACCCGGTTTTCGCGACAAGTTTGAGAATACAGCGGTGGGTGATATTCATCCGGCAGAGCCAATATTTGACCTTGCCATGTTTCTCAAAGGAGGTAGGATCAAGGCCGATTTCAGCAGCTTTAGCTATGTAAAGTATGCCGACAACAGGTATGGACTAATTACCCGTGATGGGCAAAAAGCAACCGGCATTGCATCCAAAACTTTTAAAACACCGGACGATAAATTGGTGGCCTATTACCCATTGACTCAGCAGTATTTACAAATGGAAAAATACTATCAGTTGGAAAGTGGTAAGGAGTGGAAAAACCAAAAAGTGAGCATTGTTAGCGACAGTACGGCCTATGTGTACTATACGTACAATGAAAACAAGAGTATCGTTTTTTATACTCCTGAGGGAAAAATCGATAAAAAGGCCTTTGCCAATCACAGGCTCATTCCTGATAAAGAAGCATTTGGCGCATTGGTTTACGATTCGCTAAGCAAGGCAAGCTATGCTATGAACTACGACCTGGATGTAGACAGTGGTTTTGGACCCATGCGCAAGCTGCCCGCCAATGGTCATAGCGCCTATATTCTTAAGTTGGAAGGTGGTCGTTGGGTGATCTTTGAAAAAGGAATCAAAGTCCAGGACTACACCTTTAGTAAGGCCACTGAAGAAGGTTCAGTGATTCACTTTTATAAAGGTGAAACGGGGAAAGCCAATGCCATGCGATTCCGCGGATTCGTTGATGCCAGTGTAGGTGATTTTCTGCCCTCTCATATGCTTTATCAGGAGGATGTAGACAAGTACCTTAAGGATTTGGGGATTGACCCTGAATTGAAGAAAGATCAGTAGGCGGACTAATTTTTAGCCACTCAGACTTCACCCTGCCAGGTTTATATATCCGTACCAGTACTGATACAAAATCACCCATTCCAACGGATGTTTCGATAAGCCTGATTAAGCCAAATTTGGATATCATAAAAAACACAGTCTCATGAAAAAGACATTACTCACACTTATTATTTGCTCCGTTTGCATGATTGCGCAAGGCCAGTCTGTAGGAAAGATGGAGATAAAAGAATCTGCTGTTGCAGAGAAGAAAATGGCCAAGGCGGCTAAGAAAATCTACATTTCAGAGTTTTCTGTTAATTATCAAATGGCTTATAGTCAGACATCCATAGCAAGAGGAGGTCGCGAATTGGGCGGAGGCTATCGTGGAGACGCCAAAGCCTCGTTGAATGTGGCAATTCCCGGTGTAGACCCTATGGAACTGCAAAAGATTACCGATGAAGTATACCAACAGTATTTACAAAAGCTGAAGGGTCAGGGATTTGAAATCGTGAGTGCTGATGAGGCAGGAAAGACAGAAATTTTTAGCGATTGGGAGCGTCTTGATGGTGGCACCATAAGTCAGGCACAGTTTCCTGGCTACCTGGCCACTACGCCAAAAGGCTTTCAGTATTTTGTGAGAAAGATTACCAAGAAAGGGAGAAAAAAGAATGGAATTTTCGAGTATGGAAATAAGCTTTCCCGTCAGTTGGAGGGCGCCTTTATTGCCAAAGTAAACCTTACCATTCCCTTTATTGAGGAAGCAGAGGGAGGTGTGAGCAGAGCGCTTAGAAAAACCGTAGGTGGTGTGGCCAAAGTGGTAGTAAGACCCAATTTCAGTCTGTCTCCCATGGAGACAGTTCAGATAAGTAAAACGGGATCTGCTTCGGCCATTACGCAAAGCAATTACATATACTTTGAGAGCTTAAAAAATCAGGGATCAGCCAGGTATAGCCTCAAGAAGCCCGTGAAAATAGACGGTGTTTTTAAGGATAAGAAATACAAGGCCTCCGAATCTGCAGATCAAGACCTATGGGGCACGGATGCCGGGCACCTCAGAATCTTCCACTTTAGCGACCAGGAAGTGGCTTCAACTCAGGCCATTGAATGTGAGCCACAAAAATACATTGGTGGTGCTAAGCAGGTAGTAAATGAATTTGTAATGAATTCTTTGAATAGCTTTTTAGACATAATGAAATAGCATAGTCTTGAGATCGGTTTATGACAAGAATTGAATAGTAGTGATTAATTGAAAAGCCTCGAGACGCGAGGCTTTTTTTATGGCTATCCGTACTAGTACGGAGGGCACAATGCCCTGCTCAAGGGATACTGATGCCCGTAGGTAACCGGTAGGTTTATAGTATGAAGAAAGTGTTAAAAGTATCTACAGTCTTGATAGTGGCTCTTATTGGCTATGTGGTATTTACCATGGAAGGCTACGGTGAAAAACTTGAGTTCAATGGAACGGATGTTTACTACACCGAAATGGTGAATGAAGCAGAGGCCCAGAAGCTGGGAGACTACCTGGTAGAGACTGAATTTGCAGATGGAAGATCAAAGTCGGTTCAGCTTAGTAAACGTGACTCTACTTACCTCTTTCGTATGGTGGTGATGGATGGCATTGTCGAAGACAGCACCAATGACATCACTTTTCTGGCCATGACTTATGCTCTTTCACTGGGCGTTTTTGATGGTGACCCTGTAGAATTGGAAGCATGCAACAATACTTTTGAAACACTGAGAGTATACGGGAAAGAATGAAGGCCAAAACCAGTTTCATCTTCAAGGTTGTTTTACTCACCATGACCCTAATCGGGGGATTGTCATTGGCGCTGATAATGGGCATCATGATGGCAGTTGACGAGGTCATGGACCTTCAAAGGGTTTTACTCCTTCTGTTTGGGCTGTTGATTACGATTTCCTCTTTTATCTACCTGATCAAATCGAATAGGGTTGAAGAAAAACGGAGAGTGGATGAGACTGTAAACGAATCGTATCAATACATTGGTCAATGGGTAATTCCCACTACGCAATGGGGTGCGTTTCTGGCAGAAAAACTGAACTGGCAGCAGCGTGATGCCAAAAACTGGGGCTGGACCCTTGGTGCTACTCTTGGTGTGATTACAGCATTCATTGCGCTCCAGAATTATGAAGTCATAAAAGCTGTCATTATTTCATTCTCCGTATTTACCACAGGCTTTATTGTCGGGTTGCTGGGTGCCAGAAAAGTAGCTCGTAACAATTTTAACAGAGATAGGCAGTTTAGCAGGGGAGAGGTCTATTTCGCTGAGCACTTAATGGTGTTCAATGGGCGGCTTATTCAAGTGAAGGATTTTGGCGTTAGGCCAGTCGCGATCAGCCTGGAAAGGCAGTTTGGGCAACTTGTGTTGGCATTTAAGATCCAGGTGGGTTTGGGTAATCGAAAATCGGTCAAGCAACATTGGGTAGCCGTACCGCAAGATCATATGCAGCTGGCAGAGGAGATGTGCGCTCACTACCAATCACTGATTTAGAGCTCACAATATGTGTAAATTATTTTTGCACCCTGTAAATTTTAAATTGTACTATGTATTTTTTCATGAAGTTTAAACGATTGCATCGAAAAGAGAGTCAAATCGTTTGGATACCCAATAATACTTCTCATTTTTGGCATGAGGAAGGAGCATTAGAATATTCTGTTTAATAATGAAATACCTGGTAGGGTATTTGTGTCCAAGAAGGTAATATATATGCAACTTCAACCGATAATGCGTAAACGAGTTAATATACTGTTTGTAGCTTTGGCTACTTGTTCTTTGGTTTATGGCCTAATTCTCCGATATTCTCCTGATACCAATAATGCCATCATTCAAAATGACACCCCTACTGAAGAGGTAGTTAATTATGATGATGACGGTGTTGTTGATTTAGAGGCCCTTGAGTTTAGTAACCCTGACTAAAGGTCACTTTCCCCCGCTAGTTATTCCTATTTCCAAATCTTTGACGCATTTGCTGCATGCGCTTGAGTCGTTCTTCGTCTTGAGGTGAAGCTCCCTGTCCAAAACTTCGGATGTTGTAAACAAAGCTTACCATGAAATACTGGGTGAGAATTTGAGTTTGGCTGTCTTCAATGTAAGAGCCGGTAATCGATCGGCTAATGCTCTGATTTTCCTTGAGCAAGTCAAACACAGACAACTTCAATTCAGCCTTTTGCTTCATTAGTTTTTTGCCCACCTCCATATTCCAGAGGATGAAGTTTTGATTGAAACCTTCTGAAAGTCCACTGTTCATCACATGACTGGTGGTAGACCTGAATACGAAACCATCTCCAAAAATCCAGTTGAATCTAAATCGTGTATTCTGGTTTAAGTAGTCGGTATTGGCCTGATTGGCCAGGCTATTGTTCACGAGGTTGAGGCTGGAGTTGCTGGAAAAGGTAAAGTCTACGTTTTCGCTAATGTTACTACTCAGGACCAGCCCCATTCCAAAACTCGGACTTTCTGCAAAGTTGAGTTGGTCGTTGATCAGTTCTGGTGTGCGGCTATAACTGGCAGAAGCCGTCAGGTTGAGGTTGGACTTCAGCCAACTCACAGGCATGCCATAGGAGACAAAACTGCGGAGGTTGCGATAGCCTTCCAGGTTTACCGGCTGGTAAAACTGTGCGCCAGGTTGCAGCACAATGTCACCTATCTGGGTTTCGCCCCTTGAAGCAATGAAGGTACTGTTGCCAATATAGTTGTCAGAAAGGTTCATGCTCAACAGGGCAAAGAAGGTGCGACCTTTTTCCGAATTGGTTTTAGAATATCGCACAGTGGCGGTATGCTGAAAGTTCTGGTTCAGCTCGGGGTTACCGGCTGAGATAAAGAGCGGATTACTATTATCCACCACATTTTGTAACTGCGAAACCGATGGCGCCTGCGTGTTCGTACGGTACATAAATGTCAGGTTTTGCGACCTGGAAACACGGTAGCGATAGACCAACATGGGTAGAAAGTTGGTGAAGCTTCTGTCTACATTATCTATTTCAGGAAAGGTCTGGTCGTTATCAAGTGACGCCCATTGCATATTACCTCTAAGTGTAAAAGTGCCCTTGGTGCCTCTGAGGTTATAGCCAAATCCTGCTCGGTGAGTGATGTAGTCGTTCTCAAAAACATTGGTCAATGGTATGTTCAGGTCAGTAAAGTCATCTTCCGATTCGCTGAAATCAAAGGTCTGCTTGTCAGAGTCGTTGAACTGATAGCCATATCGGTAGGTGAAAAGAAGTTGGCTCTTGTCGGTCAAAGGCTCGGTATAAGTAGCATTGGCCGATAAGGTAAAGCCTGCCTGGTCCATATTGGAAAATTGGTTGAAGTTCTGGCTATTGACATTGCCCACCAGAAATTCATTTTCACTCACCAACCAGCTATCCCCATCGTTCTGATTCAGGGCCGTGTTCACGTTGATTGAAAAAGTACGCCCTCGCTTCTCAAAACTATGCCTGTAAAGCAAGTTGTTGGAAAAATTGTAGGCCAACAATTCACTTCTGTTCTCATTAAAAGCCGTGTTCAAAGTCTCGCCATTCAAGGCGGTAAGGCCGTCTACTATGGAGGTGCCGTTGTTTTCCTGAATGGTCAGTCTCGGTCTGATAATCAGTGAATTTCGGTCATTGATTTTGTACTCTATGGTACCGTTAAAACGGTGGTTGGTGTTTCTGCTTGGTACCAGGCTGTTTTCCTGGTAAGTCTGTCCTTCATTCTGTGCCAGGGTAAATTGTCTGAAAATAGACTCATCTGCCCGGTTGTCTGATTGGTTGAAGAAGTAACTGGCTGTAACATTCAGTTTGTCACTGGCTTGAAGGGAATAGTTGATGCCAAAAGCCCTGGTTTCAGAGATTCCTCCTTGTTGACCGACCAGAAAGTCTCTTGCATCCCCACCATTACTGAAACGGCCACCGCCTCCTGCCTGACCACCGCCAGCCCCTCCGCGGCCTCCGCCACCTCTTCGGCCTCTTCTTCCACCGCCAGAGACGATGCCTAATAAGTCGCTGGTTGCAAAATTTTGAATGTTGATATTATTGACCTGACCCAGGATGGTGGTCCGGCTCTTTTCTCTGAACAGGTTAATGCTGCCTCCAGCATTGTATCGGCCATCGGTGCCACCACCAGCGTATACCTTGCCAAATTCACCATTGCGCATGCTGGCTTTGGTAATGATGTTCAGCGTTTTAGAAGTTTCACCATCCATAAAACCAGTGAACTGTGCCTGGTCACTTGCTTCATCATATACCTGAATTTTCTCGATGATCTCTGCGGGTAGGTTTCTCAATGCGGCATTGGGGTCGTCACCAAAAAACTCTCGTCCATCCACCAACACCCTTTTAACATTCTCCCCCTGGGCCTGCACTTGCCCATTTTGGATTACTACTCCTGGCATTTTTTCCAGCAAATCCTCCGCATTGGCATCGGGGTTTACTTTGTAGGCATCCGCATTCATTTCAACTGTATCACCTTTCTGCACTACTCTTTGGGCCAGTCCCTCTACCGTGACACCCGCCAACTGTTTGGGGTCTATCTGTAGTTTGATCTCGTTCAGGTTTAGGGTGCCGTTTTCTACCTGAATGGCCTTGGTGAAGTTTGTGAAACCTACAAAACTTATTGTCAATTGGTAATTGCCATTAAGTACCTGTGTAAGGCGAAAGGTACCATCAGGTTTGGTGGAAACGGCCCTCTTGGTGGAATCAGACTGATTGAGCAACACTACGGTAGCTGCCTGTAGTGGTTTGGCCTGGTTGTCTTGAACAGTGCCTTTTACTACCCAGTATTGTGCAGCTGCTGCCTGGGTAATGCCCAGTAGCAAAATGGCGAGGAGAGCCTTTTTCATATTAGCGAATTTGAGGTTTAGACTAGGCTTGGTGGAAAAGGTTTACTTGTCTTAACTTAGCGCCCATAATTTTCCAGCTATGAACATTCGTCCAAGGAGAAATCGTAAGTCTGCGGCCATCAGGGCACTGGTAGAAGAAACACAGGTAACGGCCAACGACCTCATTTTCCCACTCTTTTTATTGGAAGGCCAACAAGACCGCATTGAAGTGGATTCTATGCCCGGTATTTACCGTTTGGGCCTTGATCCCATGCTGAAGGAGATTGAAGAATGTATGGAGTTGGGGGTGAAAGCTTTCGATATTTTTCCCGTGGTGCCAGAGCATTATAAAGATAAGATGGGCACCCGAAGCTACGACCCTGATTTTTTCTACCTCAAGGTGCTGGAAGCTGTGAAGACCCGTTTTCCCGAAGCGGCTATAATGACCGATGTGGCCATGGACCCTTATAGCTCTGACGGGCACGATGGTATAGTGCAAGATGGTGAAATACTGAATGACGAAACCCTGGAAGTGCTGGGTAAGATGGCCCTGGCCCAGGCCGCTACGGGCATCGACATCATAGGCCCTTCCGACATGATGGATGGGCGAGTGGGCTACATCCGTGAGGTGCTCGATGCGCAGGGTTTTAAGCATGTGTCTATCATGTCTTATACCGCCAAATATGCCAGTGCCTTCTACGGTCCTTTCCGTGATGCACTGGATTCGGCACCAAAATCTGGAGATAAAAAGTCTTATCAGATGAACCCTGCCAACCAGCGAGAGGCCATTATTGAGGCTGATTTGGATGTGGAAGAGGGTGCTGATTTTCTCATGGTAAAACCAGCCCTGGCCTACCTGGATGTGATCAAGCTGCTAAAAGACAATTACGCTACACCCATCACGGCATATAACGTAAGCGGGGAGTATGCCATGCTGAAAGCTGCCGGTGAGCGCGGTTGGCTAGATTATGACCGGGTAATGGCTGAAACGCTATTGAGCATTAAAAGGGCAGGGGCGGACGCCATTTTGACCTACCATGCGAAAGAGTTTGCCCAAATGATCAAATAAAGGCCACACTTTACTTTAACGAAATTCCCTTATAAAAGCTCACTAGCTGGTGAATGAAATAGGCCCTGGGCTTTTCCATAAAAGCCGCATGATCTCCTCCGGCTACTACTATCCATTGTTTCTGTGCTGTGCCCAATCGGTTGAAGAGCTTGGACTGATATTCGGCTGGGGCTATTGGGTCATGCTCGCCTTGCAGTACCAAAGTAGGTACAGTTACTTTGGCGGGGTCTAATTCGTTGAACTGATCATACCGTCTGAGGTCTACTTTTACCGGGTCTGCTGCCAATGAAGCTTTTACATAGGCATCTATAGCTTTCTGGCTAATAGATCGGGGAACAATGAAATCGCTGGCCGCAGCTTCGGCAGTATTGGTCTGTTTTGCAGGGACAGGGTTTACCTCTGCTTCTTCCGGGAATTTCTGATCGCTGTCTTTCCAATAGCCAAACAAGGTGAGGCTGCTCATCAATTCGGGATTGCGCTGCGCAGCGAGTTGAGATAGGGTAGAGCCCATAGACCAGCCAAAAAGGTGAGGAGGCACATCCCAGCTACTTTGTTCTGCAATCCACCTGAGCGTATTGGCAATGTCTTTGGCCGATTGATCAGGTGTGGCCCATTCAGAGGCATCTCTTGGCGTTTCACCATAACCTCTCAGATCTATGGCATATACCGCATAACCATGCTCCACCAGTCCATCCATGAGCGAGAGTTCTTCCCCTTCCACCTGAAGGTCAAAATCAGGAAGGGCGCTCCAGGTTCGGCCATGCACTAATAGAATGGCTTGCTTAGCGTCATCTGCTGATTTCTCCCAAACTGCTATTGGGTGAGTGTCTGAGGTAACTGTGTGTGGCTGTGGTTCAACTCTAACCGGCTCCAGCGTAGTGGCGCTGGAGGTACAGGAGGTAAATGCGACTAATACAAAGCTGAGGAGGGTGGCCTTAAACATAAAATCATTGTTAAGCTTGGTTTTAAAGCTCAACAATGATTCTGATAAATGAAAGTTAATACTTTCGAGAGAGTGTCGTCCCGTTAGTAGGCCTCACTACGGCCTAATTGTTTGAGCATTTTCCCGTGTTCATAAATGGCATTCACAAAGTTCTTTTGCGAGTAATAAGGGAGGTCAAACTCTTTGGCCGTGTCTCTCACAATTTTAGAAATCCGCTTATAGTGCACATGGCAGATATTCGGGAATAAGTGATGCTCTACCTGATAATTAAGTCCTCCTACATACCATGAAAACAGTTTGCTTTTAGGAGAGAAATTAGTGGTGGTAAAGAGCTGGTGTACAGCCCAGGTGTTTTCGATATTGCCCGTGTCATCAGGCATAGGGTAATCTGAAGTAGGGATTACGTGTGCCGGTTGAAAAATCAGTCCCAGCCATAAGCCGGTAATCATGTGCATGATAAAAAAACCGATCACAACAATCATCCACGAGGCATTGATCAAGAGTAGTGGCAATACCAGCGCATAAGCATAGTAGACAACTTTAGAGATGATTGTTTCTATTAATACGCTTCTGTATGTCCTTTTCTGGCCCTTAATCAGGTCCATTTTTTTGTAGCGGTGTAGCTGTACAAAGTCTTTGGTAGTTAACCATAGGAAGGTCATGATAGAATAAAGAAACCAACCGTAGATATGTTGGAACTTATGCATTTTGTAGTGCTTGGCATGCGGAGACAACCTCATCAGTATTCCCGGATCAATATCTTCGTCTACCCCTTCAATGTTGGTGAAAGAGTGGTGAAGCACGTTATGCTGTACCTTCCAGTTGAATGCGCTGGCACCGATCAGGTTCATCACGTAGCCCAGGTATTTGTTAACTTTCTTGTTTTTGGAGTATGAACCGTGATTAGCATCATGCATTACAGAAAGCCCTATGCCTGACATTCCAAAACCCATCAATGCCCACATACCGAGTATGGCCCAGGTACCAGTTACCACGCCTGTGAGCATCAACACATAGGGTACCAGGTATAAAGAAATCATGAAGATCGTTTTGATAACCATGTTCGCATTGGCGTAGGTCGACTTCTTCTGTGTTTCGAAATGTGTTTTTACCCTCTTCCTTAATACAGAAATGAAATCGCTTGGGGCAGGACGTGTAAACTTAATTGATTTGTAATCCATATTTTGATCTTTCGAGGTGTTAACACATAATAACAACCTCTTTGTTTGACTCCTTGTTGCAAAGGTATGTTGCAGATTTAACTAAAAAAAAAGTTTAATAGGTGAAAGGTGAAGTTTAACTAACTTTTATTGATTGGTAGACTTGCCCTTTTTCTCCTCATAACTTCTATTTTTATGCCTGTGGAGTACAGAATCGATCTTTTTGCAGTCCTTATATTGCTTGGGTTGGTCCAGGCCGTGTTCCTGTCCATATTTTACCTTGGCCGTGAAGTAAGGAAGATACCCGTCAATCGTTATCAGGGCATTTTTCTTTTAGCTGTTGGCGGTATTCTTTTGGAAGTACTGCTCATGTATACGGGCTATATACTGGGGTTTTTGCACCTGGTAGACTTTTCTGAGCCATTGGCCCTGCTTATTGGTCCTATGATTCTCTTCATCGTTCATGGCTTTATCCATGGCGATGCACCACCAAAAAAGCGACTTCATTATATCATACCGGTGGCTTATGCCTTATACAATGTGTTTTTGCTCATTCAGCCAGTGGAGGTCAAGTATAACGGCTACCTGAATGCTTACCACCCAGATTGGCCTCGCGTAGATGCTACTCCCATTTTCTCAGATGACCCGCTCAACATTCGAACGCATCATTCTTTGTTTACTGCACTGAGCATTCTTTTATATACCCTTTTGGCACTTAAGGTTTATGTTTCGCATTGCCTAAAAGTGAAAATGAGCTTCTGGCGAGTAAAGGATGTTCAAGTTAAAAGTGGAAGAAATTATGTACTTGTATCAACGGTCATGGTGGTGGCTGTCTTTTTATTCAAGACACTATATGATCATGATTTGGGTGACCACTACATTGCCCTTTCCATTACCATACTTATTTACTATACGAGCTTTGAGCTCATTAGGTCGGCCCAGCTCTTGAAGTTGGTGCCTGCGGCTAAACGCTACTCAAAGTCTTCTCTTTCAGTAGAGAGGAAGTCCGATTTGGTGGCAAGGATTAAGTCCACTTTAGCAGAAGGGGAAGCCCACCTTTCCATTGGCTACGGATTGATAGACCTGGCCAAAACCCTGAGAGTTTCTTCCCATCATTTATCAGAAGCCATCAATGAGGGTTTTGATAAAACATTCTTTGAGTTGTTGGCCGAATACCGGATAGAAGCAGCCCGTCAATTGCTACGAACTGCGGATGGGCAAAGACTCAAGGTGGAGGAAATCGCAGAGCGTGTGGGGTATTCTTCCAAATCTTCCTTCAATACTCAGTTCAAGAAAATTACTGGAAAAACGCCCTCTCAGTTCCGTGATGAGGTCTGATTGTTCGCCCCGATAGAATCGAACGCCAATTTGATAGGCAGATACTTCAAATGGTTTCGCATTTGACACCTTTGGATCAAATGTCAAAAACGATGTTATGAAAACTCAAATCAACAAACCTGTCAGGCGGTATGATCTGGACTGGATGCGTGTGATCGCCATCCTGATTGTTTTGGTCTATCATGTGGGTATGATCTTTGTGCCCTGGGGTTTTCATATTAAAAATGATGTAACGAGCGGACTTACTGCCAGTGCGCTTTCCACGGTCATGGTATGGCTGCATCAATGGCGTATGCCGCTATTGCTCTTTATTTCCGGTGCAGGTACTTACCTTGCCTTGGGCTTTCGGTCGCCCAGACAGTTCCTGGCCGAGCGCTACAAGCGGTTGATGTTCCCGGTCATCTTCGGCATGTTGGTCATTGTGCCACCGCAAATTTATTATGAGCGCATTGCCGAGTGGTCGTCTTTTCTGGAGTTTTACCCAAGCACTTTCGAGCTGATTCCTTACCCGGAAGGCAATTTTAGTTGGCATCACCTCTGGTTTGTGGTCTACCTTCTTTTTTATGCGGTGTTGTCTACACCATTTTTCTATTGGGTCAGAAGAGGGAAGGGGCAACGTTTTCAAAATGAGCTTTTTGCTTTTCTCAAGCAACCGGGTGCCATCATGGGCTTGGTCTTGATCATAGTGGTTTCTCAGGCGCTGCTCAGGCCTTACTTCCCAGAAGAAACCCATGCCCTTGTCGATGATTGGGCCTACTTTGTCTACTACTACTTGTTCTACCTGTTTGGCTTTCTCTTCTGTGCCGATGATCGACTGTGGAGGCTTTTACTAAGCAAACGGAAGCTTCACTTAACAGCAGCACTCGCAGGTGGGGTGATCATGTATGGGTTCTACTTTATGAGCTGGGAGGCCATGCCCTGGTCTTTAGCAACCATTGATACATTATGGAGCATTGCCCGCATACTGGTGGCCTGGTTTTGGGTCATTACCTGCATGGGGTATGGACAACGATACCTGAGCTTTAAGAAGCCAATACTCAGGACCGCCAATGAAGGCATTTACCCTTTCTATATCTTACACCAGACCGTGATCATTGCACTGGGGTATTATGTGGTGCAGCTTTCGTGGTTGCCAGGCTTGAAGTTTTTAATGTTAGTTCTGCTGTCTTTTGTTGGCACTGTGGCCATTTATCTATGGCTGGTTAAGCCCATTAACTTGCTGAGATTCTGTTTTGGAATGAAGCCAAAAGCTAAATTGAATTTAAAGAAGCCTAAAGTGGTAGTGGCCTGAATTAGAGGTCTTCTTCTCTTTCCAGCATGAGGAGACTGGATTGAGGCACAATGAAAAGTTTTTCGCCTTCAAACATCACTTCCACAGCTCCTTTCTGTAGGAAGAGGGCCAGGTCACCTTCTTGGGCTTGCAGAGGAATGTACTTCACTTTTTCATCGGCTTCTTTCCATGGCTCATCCTCTTCTGCTGGGATGGGGATGGGGTAACCAGGGCCTGCCTTGATTACATAGCCGCTTTGTACCTTTTCTTTTTCCTGTACACCAGGAGGGAGGTATAGGCCGCTTTCCGTTTTATCGGGACTTTTCTTTGGGCGTATCAAAACCCGGTCGCCTACTACTATCAACTTCCTTAACCGGTTGTCTGCCGTTAATTCCATGCGGTTTTCATTTGTTGCAAATATAATAGTCTGTGCCGATTCAGGTAAAATGATTAGAAAGTAAAAAGGCCGGTCAATTGACCGGCCCTCTCCCTGTTGATTGGTAAAGGAGATTATCTTTTGATGATCAGTTTGCGAGTCTCCAGGTAGCCTGCAGTTCTCAGTCTGATCAAATACACACCTTCTGTTACGCCAGAACCGTTGAAGGTCACCTTGTATTCTCTGTTGGCTTCTGCCTCACCTTCATACAAACTGCCTATCATCAGCCCCTTGGTATTGTAAATGCCCACAGAGGTAGGTCCCGCTTCGGTTACGCTAAAGGTAATGTGTGCGGTGCCTCTGGTTGGGTTAGGGAAGGCTGTGATGCTTACCGTTGGCTGGCCATCAAATGTATTGGTATCACTCTCACTAGGACGACCGTTGCTCACGCCACCGTTGGTTTCTGCAACCGTAGTGCTACAGGAGCCAAACTGAGCACCAAGACCCAGGTAGTATTCTACATCTTCCTGCGCTACACAGATGGGTTGTCCGTTCAGACAAAGGCTTATATTTCCATCATAATCCAATGCTCCGGTGTCGCAACCATTACCCTCAGTCGTCATGCAGTTCTCAAGGTCCATGTTAATGTCGCCTTGTACCCATTGGCCTCTGTAGTTTTTATAAGAGAACCAGCCGGATATTCCGTAGTTGCTGTTCTTATTATTGGCTGCATCACCCAACTGGAACCCGAAGTGGTAATCTGATGGTTTGTGAGAAAGTGTTTTCTCAATACCGCTATTGTCACCCAGGCCAATCAATTTTGTCGGTTGATTCTCATCCATGATGAAGTAAGTCCAATCCAGGTAATTGTTACCAGCTAATCCAGCTTCATCTTTATAGTCTCTGCCCAGGCCTGACCATTCTGACCAGCTCATGGCATTGCTGAAGAAGAATTCGATTCTCCATTGATCGTTTGCATCGTTGCGGTTAGAAACGATACCAGTCAGTCTTGCCTTGCCATCTTCCAGAGTGGTGAACGTACCACTGTTATTGTCGAAGAAGAACTGTGCAGCACCATTCGAAGTATAGCCACTCAACCATAATGCATGTCCGCCACCGTCTGCCGCATTGGCTTCGCAGCTTTGCAATGGTGCAGTACCGTCTCCACCAGTATCGTCACCCAGTGTACAAACACTGCCTTCACCATCAGTGTATTTCACTACTTCAAATGGTCCGACTTGGTCACCAATGATATTCACTGAACATGAAGTGTGAATCTCATAGTAAGTGTCATCTACATAGAGGTAGGTTTTGCTATCAAGCCTTCCTTTATGGTCAAAACCATTTACTATCAGCCTTTCTCCGTTCTGAACATTGATGAAGCTGGCAAGAATGTTTTCTTTATCCTTGTCATATGCGTACACTGATGCTCCGGATGGACCTGTATAGACAACAGTGAAGTTTTGCATTTTGCCATTGCATTCGCAATCCTCGCCAGAGTTTCCTCCATTGTCATCATCATCATCATCGTCATCGTCATCGTCATCGTCATCATCGTCATCGTCATTATCGTCTCCACCATTGTCGTCTCCAGATCCATCAGCAGAGCAGTAGTTTCCTTTGCCATCGGTGTACGAGGTGATGGTGAATGGTCCGTAGCTTTCTCCTACAATTTGTTCAGAGCATGATGTGTGAACCTCATAATATTTAGAGTTGATGTTCAGGTAAGTCTTAGAGTCGAGTTTCCCATCCTTGCCTTCACCCTCTACGGTCAATTCATCTCCATTTTGAACGTTATTAAACTGAGCCAGTAACTTATTGAATTTCTTATTGTATGCTTTGATGGTTACGCCTGATACACCACTATATGTGAAGGTGAATTCCACCATGCCTTTCTCGCATTCGCAATCCTCACCGTTGTCACTTCCATTGTCATCATCATCATCATCATCGTCATCGTCATCATCATTGTCGTTACCTCTTCCATTAAAGTGGTATCCACCATAGTGGTTTGAGAGGTTGCTTACAGGGTTCACCTGGCCTGGTCCAACATCACCAGCTGAGCTACCACCGTTACAGTAGTTTCCTTCACCATCGGTATAGCTGGTCACAGTAAATGGCCCAAGGGCCTCACCAATAATGTTCACTGAACAAGAGGTGTGTACTTCATAGAAGCTGTCAGCTACAGCCAGATAGGTTTTTGAATCTAGTCTGCCTTTGTGATCAAAGCCATGAACTGTAATGTCATCACCTGTCTGCACATTGGTATAAGTGCCAATGATGTCTTCTTTCTTCTTATCGTAAGCGTAAATGGTTACTCCGGAAGGACCGTGATAGGTCACTGTGAAGTTTTGCATTTTGCCTTCACATTCGCAATCCTCGCCAGTGTCGCCACCACCTCCACCAGGCTCACCTGGAATGGTTTCACACCTCACGTCTACCACATTGATAACGAAATCCTCTGTTGTAGTACAGCCATTCTCATCCGTCACTAACACCGTGTAAGTGGTGGTTTGTTGAGGGGCTACTTCTACACTGTTGCCAGAAGTACAGTTGATGGCACTTTCAGGGAACCACTCATAAGTGTAGTTGCCGCTTCCGCCACTTGCGTTAGCTGTCAGGGTGACTGTCTGTGGACCATAACCCAGGTAAATGGTGTGTTGCTCACTGTAGTTTGGTACCGCGAACTCAGGGCTTACGGTGCCCTCTACTACCAGTGGGTCTGGTGCGTTGATGGTTACAGACTCTGAGTTGCTGTTGCCATTGTTGTCGGTCACTGTCAATGTATAGGTGCCGGCACCCAGATTGGCTATGTCTTCGGTAGAAGCACCGTTACTCCAATTGAAGGTGTAAGGTGCGCAGCCACCTGATATAGTAGCATCAATGTTGCCCGCATCTGAATCAGCACAGGTCAGGTCACTGGTAGCAGCCAATACAATGTTGATTGGGCTGGCCAGTACAGTCACCGTAAAGCTTTCAGAAGCCGTATTGCCTGAAGCATCTACTGCGGTGTAAGTAACAGTGGTGGTACCAACTGGGAATACATCTCCTGGCTGATGAGTGCTGCTAAGCGTCACATCGCAGTTGTCTTGTGCCGATGGGAGGTTCCATGCGAGGCTTTCACCACAATCGGCATCAGTTTCCTGATGAACCATGTTTGATGGCACGCTCGTGATTACTGGCAATATGTTATCTACTACTGTCACGTTGAAATTGTCAGAGGTAGAATTGCCATTGGTATCTGTCACAGTAAGGGTTACTGCATTCACACCAATGTCGCTACAATCAAAGTCATAGTCAGTCAAGGTCTTGCTGGCAATACCACAATTATCTGAAGAACCACCGTCCACATCGGCAGCGGTAATACTTGCATTGCCATTGGCGTCAAGGTAGACTGTAATGTCATTGGCCGTTGTAGATGGTGCCACCGTGTCAACAATGGTAATGGTTACCGTAGTGTTTGCATCATTGCCCGCACCGTCAGTGGCAGTTACTGTTACTGTGTTGGCCCCTACATCGGTACAATCAAACTCAGTTTGGCTGATGGTGATGGTTGGTGTGCCGCAGTTATCAGTCGCACTGGCGATTTGAGCCGTGTTCACTACTGCATTGCCATTCGCATCGAGTGATACAGTTAAGTCGTTGGCAGTGATGATAGGAGCGGTGTTGTCAACCACAGTCACAGTAGCGGTAGCAGATGCTATGTTGCCACTGGCATCTTCTCCTGTGAGGGTCACGGTATTGCTACCAAGGTCGCTACAATCGAAGGTGAGTTGATCCAGACTCAGACTCAGGCTACAGTTGTCGAAAGAGTTATTGTCAATCTGGTTGACAGTGATGCTTGCCTGTCCATTGGCATCAAGGTTCACCGTGATGTCGTTGGTTTGAACTACAGGAGCAGTGTTGTCTATTATGCTCACAGTAGCACTGGCAGTGCTGCTGTTGCCATTGCTGTCAGTTACTGTCAGTGTCACAGTTTGGTTACCTAAATCACTGCAATCGAAACTAGTCTCGTCTATGCTGATGGTCTCAATGCCACAGTTGTCAGTGCTGCCATTGTTTACCTGATTGGCAGTTAAAGTAGCCTGACCATTTTCATCCAGTGCCAGAATCACGTTTTGAGCGATGGCTGTTGGCGCAATGTCATCAGTCACGGTAATGGTTACCGTAGTGCTTGCTTCATTGCCTGCACCGTCTGTGGCGGTTACTGTTACTGTGTTGGCTCCTACATCAGTACAGTCAAACTCCGTTTGGCTGATGGTTATGGTAGGGGTGCCACAGTTATCAGTCGCACTGGCGATTTGAGCAGAGTTCACTACTGCATTGCCATTTGCATCAAGTGATACAGTTAAGTCGTTGGCAGTGATGATAGGAGCGGTGTTGTCAACCACAGTCACAGTAGCGGTAGCAGAAGCCGTGTTGCCACTGGTATCTTCTCCTGTGAGGGTAACGGTATTGCTACCGAGGTCGCTACAGTCGAAGGTGAGTTGATCAAGACTCAGGCTCAGGTCACAGTTATCGTAAGAGTTATTGTCAATCTGGTTGACAGTGATGCTTGCCTGTCCATTGGCATCAAGGCTCACTGTGATGTCGTTGGTTTGAACTACAGGAGCAGTGTTGTCTACTATGCTCACAGTAGCGCTGGCAGTGCTGCTGTTGCCATTGCTATCAGTCACTGTCAGTATCACAGTTTGGTTACCTAAATCACTGCAATCGAAATTAGTCTCGTCTATGCTGATGGTCTCAATGCCACAATTGTCAGTGCTGCCATTGTTTACCTGATTGGCAGTTAAAGTAGCCTGACCATTTTCATCCAGTGCCAGGATCACGTTTTGTGCGATGGCTGTTGGTGCAATGTCATCAGTCACGGTAATGGTTACTGTAGTGCTTGCTTCATTGCCTGCACCGTCTGTGGCAGTTACTGTTACTGTGTTGGCTCCTACATCGGTACAGTCAAACTCAGTTTGGCTGATGGTGATAGTTGGTGTGCCGCAGTTATCAGTCGCACTGGCAATTTGAGCCGTGTTAATCACCGCATTGCCATTTGCATCAAGTGACACTGCCAGGTCATTGGCAGTGATGACAGGAGCAGTGTTGTCAACCACAGTCACTGTAGCGGTAGCAGAAGCCGTGTTGCCACTGGCATCTTCTCCTGTGAGGGTAACGGTAGTGCTACCGAGGTCGCTGCAATCAAAGGTGAGTTGATCCAAGCTCAGACTCAGGTCACAGTTATCATAAGAATTATTGTCAATCTGGTTGACAGTGATGCTTGCCTGTCCATTGGCATCAAGGTTTACTGTGATGTCGTTGGTTTGAACTACCGGAGCGATGTCATCGATAATGGTTACTGTTATTGTTTCAGTTACAGAGTTGCCATTCTCAGCAGTGGCAGTAAGTGTTACTGTGTTTTCACCCAAGTCAGCACAGCTGAAATCGGTTTGACTGGCTGTTACTTCAGCATCGCCACAAAGGCCGCTGCTCACATGGGTAGTGCACTCAACAATGTCCATGTTGAAGTCGCCTTGTACCTGATCACCATTGTAGTTGGTGTAATGGAACCAGCCTGACACACCATAGTTGCCATTTTTGTCATTGGCGGCCATACCTACCTGGAAACCATATTTGAAGTTGCCTGGAGCATGAGTTAGGAAAGTCGATTCTCCGGCATTCGAGCCCAAGCCAGTGAGCTTAGAAGTATTGTCAATTTCGTAGTAATCCCAATCGAGGTAGTTGTTTCCAACTGTGCCGGCATTGCCTTTCCATGACCTACCCAGCGCTGACCAATCTGCCCAGTTGCGCTTGTTTGACATCGTAGCTTCTACCTGCCATTTGTCATTAGCGTCAGTCTTATTGACAATGATGCCAGTTACCGAGGCCGTACCATCAGCGTATTGAACGAAAGAACCTCCATTTGCATCGAAGACAAAATCGAGGAAGCTGTTATTGCCCGGCAAGTAGTTTTTAAAGGCCATGGAATGATTGCTGTTACCTTCATAAGCAGTCACTTCACATTCCTCATAAGTTCCAGAAGTCAATACTTCTGAAAGGTCCAGACTGGCCTGACCGTTGGCATCAAGGCTGAGTGTGACATCCTGTGGATCCAACACTGGAGCAGAATTGTCAATTACGGTAACAATGGCAGTAGCTGAAGCAGTATTATTGCTACCATCAGTTCCTGTCAGGGTCACAGTATTTTCACCAACATTTGAACAATCGAAGTTCAGTTGGTCGAGAGATAGGGTTAGGCTACAGTTATCATCAGATCCATTGTCAATGTCAGCAATGGTGATGCTGGCGTTACCACTTTCATTCAGTGTAACCGTAGCATTTTGAGTGATTACTGTCGGAGCAGTAACGTCAACCACCTCTACATTAACCGTAGCGGTACTGATGTTGCCAGCAGCATCCGCAGCTTGAATGGTGACCACATTGTTGCCTATGTTAGTGCAATCGAAAGTCAAAGGTCCAACAAAGATTTCTGTCACTTCGCAGTTGTCGGTGATGTTGGTATAAACATCCTCCTGACTGATAGTTACCTGTCCTGAAGCATCCAGATTGACAGTGATGTCCTGAGGGGTGATTTGTGGACCTGCATTGTCAACAATGGTTACTGTAGCCTGATCCGTACCACTGTTTCCATTGACATCAGTAACAGTAAGCGTCACTGTATTGATGCCAAGGTTGGTGCAATCAAAGTCAGTTTCGTCTATGCTAATCTCGCTTATGCTACAATTGTCGGTGCTTCCATTTTCTATTTCGTTAGCAGTGATGCTGGCCTGACCGTTTGCGTCAAGCGCAATGATAATGTCTTGAGCAACAGCGACCGGTAAAATATCATCGACTACGGTTACTACAGAAGTTGCGGTTGACACATTGCCTTGAGCATCCGTAGCGGTGATGGTCACTGTATTGTCCCCTACGTTGTTGCAATCAAATGTTGTTTCACTTACGCTGATGGTAGGTGTACTGCAATTGTCAGATGCTGTAGCTACTTGACTAGCATTGATAGTTGCATTGCCATTGATATCCAGACTTACGGTTACATTTTGATTTGTGATTACCGGGGGAGTGATGTCTCTAACGGTAACAGTAGCAGTAGCTGTGGCCACATTGCCATTAGCATCGGTAGCAGTAATGGTCACTGTGTTCACACCCAGGTCATCGCAATCAAACTCAAGTGGCGTTACTTCGATAGATACTATAGAGCAGTTGTCAGTGATAGAAGTATAAACATCTTCAGGGCTGATGGTAGCCTCACCATTGGCATCCAGATCAACTATGATGTCGAGAGGAGTGATGATAGGAGCAGTGTCTTCGACTACCGTTACAGTGGCAGTTTGAGAAGCAGTGTTTCCGTTCACATCAGTCACCGAGAGATTGACTGTATTGGCACCTACTTCTGTACAATCGAAGCTGGTTTTGTCGAGAGTAATAGTTTCAATACCGCAGTTATCGAGAGAGCCATTATCAATGTCAGTAGTAGAGATGGTTGCCTGACCGTTTTCATCAAGTGTTACCGTTATATCTTGAGTAACTACTGTCGGAGAAAGCAAATCACGAACTGTAACCGTAGCAGTGGTTACGGCCGTGTTACCAGCCTGGTCGGTCACCGTTAAGGTCACCGTGTTGTTACCTACGTCCGAGCAATCGAAGTCAGTTTGATCAACGGTCTTAGTAATGTCGCAGTTATCAGAAGAACCATTGTCTACTTCATCAGCAGTGATAGAAGCTTCTCCATTTGCATCCAGGTCGACCACCAGGTTTTGAGCCACGGCTACTGGCAGAATGTTGTCTTGAATAGTTACCGTAGCAGTGGCAGTAGTGAAGTTGCCTTGTGCATCGTAGACAGTAATGGTCACGGTATTCACACCCAGGTCATCGCAACCGAAGAGTACTTTGTCAGCGGTGATATTGGTGATGGTACAATTGTCCTTGGTACAAGTGGCTACAGTTTGAGCAAAAAACGCTTCATCCGCATTACCAGCACCAGGTACAAAACCATCAATGAATCCTCCACCATCATCTCCTCCGCCATTACCGCTTCCATCATCAATCACGGCATCGTCACAGATAATGAGCAGGTCTTTGGCTTCGATAGAGACAGCACCGGAAGCATCGAGTTCGAGCACAAGGTCTTGTGTTACTACTACAGGAGCTGCATTGTCCACGATAGTCACGTTGGCAGTGGCGGTTTGCGTGTTACCACTTTGGTCAGTACCAATAAGAGTTACTTGCTGAGTGCCTATGTCATCACAGTTGAAAGTGGTTTTGCTTACCGTCAGAGTAAGTGAACCACAACCGTCCATCGACCCGTCATCGATATCATTCGGATCTAAAGTAGCAATGCCATCAGCATCCAGTTCGATGGTAGCATCTTTTGCGATGATGATAGGGTTAGACGAATCAGTAACGTTCACAATGGCGGTAGTAGTGGTTACATTACCACTTCCATCAGTTACTGTTACTGTCACAACATTTTGTCCGGCATCATTACAGGTGAAGTGCGTCTGACTTACAGTGTAAGAAGCAATAGAGCAGTTGTCAGAAGTACAGTTAGCAGCCGTAAAGCCGATAGCACTTCCGCTACCAGGTACAGGCTCTGGTGTACTTACTCCGCCAGAACCATTACAGTTAAACTGGATTACATCTTCAGGGGTGATGTCTGCATAACCCATGCTGTTGATTCCTACCGAGATGTTTTTGGTCACAACAGTAGGAGGGGTGATGTCTCTTACAGTGACTGTAGCCGTAGCTGTGGCCACATTGCCATTAGCATCTGTAGCAGTAATGGTCACTGTGTTCACGCCCAAGTCATCGCAATCAAACTCCAGTGGGGTTACTTCGATAGATACCACAGAGCAGTTGTCAGTAATAGAAGTATAAACATCTTCCGGGCTGATGGTAGCTTCACCATTGGCATCCAGATCAACTATGATGTCGAGAGGAGTGATGATAGGAGCAGTGTCTTCGACTACCGTTACAGTGGCGGGAGCAGAAGCAGTGTTTCCGTTCACATCGGTCACTGTGAGATTGACTGTATTGGCACCAACCTCAGTACAATCGAAGCTGGTTTTGTCGAGAGTAATAGTATCAATACCGCAGTTATCGAGAGAGCCATTATCAATGTCAGTTGTAGAGATGGTGGCTTGTCCGTTTTCATCGAGAGTAACCGTTACGTCCTGAACAGTTACTGTAGGATTGATCTGATCTCTTACTGTAACCGTAGCAGTAGTTACGGCAGTGTTACCAGCCTGGTCGGTCACCGTTAAGGTCACCGTGTTGTTGCCTACGTCTGAGCAATCGAAGTCAGTTTGATCAACGGTCTTAGTAATGTCGCAGTTATCAGAAGAACCATTGTCTACTTCATCAGCAGTGATAGAAGCTTCTCCATTTGCATCCAGGTCGAC
>Ga0316204_10001763_pt1 | contig 54892 bp, 46 predicted proteins | sample 6monrhotite_MG_2_FD_205661 | JGI IMG/M metagenome (GOLD analysis project Ga0316204, IMG submission 205661) | Microbial mat bacterial communities from mineral coupon in-situ incubated in ocean water Damariscotta River, Maine, United States -... | ecosystem: Environmental > Aquatic > Marine >... | reverse complement strand
GGCACCCTGAGATCACTTGATTAGCTGCTGCCCATCTTCCCCGCCAGCAGGAAGGCGAGTTCTAAGGACTGTTGGTAGTTGAGTCTTGGGTCGCAGAGCGAGACATAGTTCTTGCTCAGGTCGGCTTCGGTGATGCCCGAGCCGCCGCCGAGGCATTCGGTGACATCTTCGCCGGTGAGTTCGAAGTGGACGCCGCCGAGGATGGTGTCGGCACTGTTGTGGGCATCGACGGTTTTTTCAAGTTCACTCAGAATGTCGTCGAAGTTGCGGGTTTTGATGCCCGAGGATGTCGTGGTGCCGTTGCCGTGCATGGGGTCGGTCATCCAGAGGACGGTGCGCCCCTCGGCCTTGACCTTTTCCAAGAGCGGCGGGAGGTTGTCGGCGACCTTGTCGGCGCCCATGCGGGCGATGAGGACGAGTTTGCCCGCGGTGTTGGTCGGGTTGAGCGCGTCGATGAGTTGGATCAGTTCGTCGGGGTGCATGGATGGGCCGACCTTGACGCCGACGGGGTTGACGATGCCTTTGAAGAACTCGATGTGCGGGCCGGCGAGTTGGCGGTTGCGTTCGCCGATCCAGGGCAGGTGGGTGGTGAGGTTGTAATACCCGGTTCGGCGCGGAACCTGGCGGGTCTGGGCTTGTTCGTAGAAGAGATTCAAGCCCTCGTGGGAGGTGTAGAAATCGACGCGCGAAGAATCTTCGATGGTTTGCTCAGCGAGGTTGGCCATGAAGGAGAGGCCGTCGGCGAGGGTGCGGGACATGTGTTCGTATTGGGCCCGTCGCTCGGACGATACGGACGCATTGTTGAAGAATGTCAGGTCCCAGTATTCTGGATGGTGCAGGTCGGCGAACCCGCCATCGAGGAGCGAGCGGATGAAGTTGAGCGTCATCGCGGCGTGCTTGTACCCTTCGACCATGAGGAACGGGTCGGGCGTGCGGGCGGCTTGGTTGAAGTCGATCTGGTTGACAAGATCGCCGAAATAGCTCGGGAGGGTGCAGGGGCAGCCATCGAGGTCTTTGGTCTGGGTCGGCGATGATCTGGGCTTGGCGTATTGCCCAGCGAATCGACCGATCCGGGTGACGGGTTTGCGTAAGCCATGGATCAGGACGAGGGACATTTGGAGGAGAATCTTGAGTTTGTTGGCGATCGGGGCCGACGAGCATTCGCTGAGCATCTCGGCGCAGTCGCCGCCCTGGAGGATGAAGCGTTTGCCGAGTTGTGCCTGGGCGATCTGGTCGCGGAGTTTCTCGATCTCCCATGAGGTGACTAAAGGCGGGAGTTCGGCAAGCCGATCGCGGGCGGCTTTGAGGGCTGCCGGGTCCGGATAAGTGAATGGCTTGTCGATCGGGCACGATGCCCATGAGGACGGGGTCCACCCATCAGGCGTTGTATCGAGACAGTGTTGAGGCTTGCGGTCGGTCATATGATCTTCTGAAATCGTCGATCTATCAAAGATCGGGCGGGCTCTGGGCATGATTCGTGATACAGTGAGGGTATGACTGATCCTTCGACTGAAACAGGGCACCAGAGCGATGAAATCGGGCAATCCGTCTCGCTCCCGGTGATTGAATCCACACAACCGGGCTCTGGGAAGGGCCCGAGAACCGGCGCACCGATGATGGGACGCACCAAGACCGCCCGGTGGCGGGCAGCGGTGCTGATTTTGGTCAATGTGCTGATGATCGCGCATCTGATCCAATGGCTGATCGCGGGAATGACCATTTCGCCCATCGAACCCAGCGAAGCGATGGAAACGCTCGAGGTGGGGGTCATCAACGCGGGAGCGATTCTGTTCCTGCTGGCCTTCCTCTCCGTCGCGTTCTTTGGGCGGTTTTTTTGTGGGTGGCTGTGTCATGTCGTGGCGTTGCAGGATTTGTGCGCCTGGATGATGACCAAGGCGGGGATCCGCCCCAAGCCGTTCCGTTCGAGGCTTTTGGTGTATTTCCCGTTTTTTCTGGGCATGTATATGTTCGTCTGGCCCAGCTTCAAGAGGCTGGTGCTCGCGCCGATCCTTGAATCAGCGCATATCGACTGGCCGGCGTGGTTGCGCCCGGTGAATCAGGTTCATCAATGGTCGAGCGGGTTGATCGTCGATGATTTCTGGGCGACGATGCCCCCTTGGTTTATCGCGGTGCCCTTCCTTCTGATATGCGGCTTCGCAGCCGTGTATTTCTTGGGTGCGAAGGGATTTTGTACCTATGGGTGTCCGTATGCAGCGTTTTTTAAGCCTTTGGATAAGATCGCGCCGGTTCGGGTGCGGGTCAATGACGATTGCCACCAGTGCGGATACTGCACAAGCGTGTGTACGAGTAATGTGCGGGTTTCGGAAGAGGTGCGGGACTTCGGGATGGTGGTCGATGCGGGGTGTATGAAGACGCTCGATTGCATCAGCGCGTGCCCCAATGATGCGCTCTCGCTCGGGCTCGGCAAGGTCGCACTGGGCGCTAAGCCACAATCGCCTGAGACCTATAAGCAAGCCAAAGCCAAGCGGGCGAGGCGGTATGACCTCTCGCTCAAGAGCGAGATCGTCGCGAGCGTTGTGTTCTTGTGGTTCTTCTTTGCCACGCGGGGGATGCTCGATGCGGTGCCGATGCTCATGGCTGGGGGGCTCGCAGCGATCGGGGTGATGATCGTGATGACGAGCGCCAAGCTCTTCTTCGAGCCCAACGCCCGGCTCTACAACCATGTGCTCAAGTCCAAGGGCAAGATCAAATCCGCAGGGATCTTGATGATGCTCATGGCCGTCGTGTTTATCGGCGGGAGCGTGTGGTCCGGGCAGGCGCGATTGATGCGTTGGCGGGGCGATGTGCTCTACGCCTCGACGCAGCTGCCCACGAGTATGCTCTTGCGCCCCGAGTTCAATCCGTCCCCAACACAAAGAGCGCAGGCCGAATCAGCGATCTGGGCGTATCAGCGGGGCGATTCGCCGAAGACCGGCGGGCTCGGATGGTCGCTCAATGCAGAGCATCGGCTGCGCTTGAGCTACTTCCTCACGGTTCTAGGACGATACGACGAAGCGCTCGATCAGTTGATGGTGGTCATCAACGAGGGCAACCCGACGGATACGCTGGTGATCCAGGCGGGGCAGCTCTCGACGATGGCGATCAATATGAACCCGCCCGCCGACCTGAGCCCCAATGATCTCGAAACATATCGGCGCAAGAAACTGTTGTCTATATATAAGGATGCGCTCGAAGCCCACCCGAACCTGCACGCGATCCGCACCGAGTTGGCCCGCAATGCGTATTCGATCCAGGAGAAGGAAAAGGCTGATGCGCTCTGGGTAATCAATGATTTTGATGATGATCCGATGTTCTTTCTCGCCCAGGCCGGGTATACCTCGTTCGCAGGCGAGATGGAAAAGACCCGTGTGCTCTACGATCGGGCGCTCGCGTTGACGACTGAAGCCGACGACCCTCAGGCCTTGCTGATCAATGTCGCGCGGGCTGCGATGCAGAACCGGATGATTGATCTTGCGCTCGAACTTGCCCAGCAGGCGGTTGATTTCGAAGACGCGACCACGCTGACCTGGCTCGCAGCTGGCGAGATCGCCAATATGGTCGGACAGTCTGAACTCGGCAAGGAACGGGCGCTCCATGCGCTCACGATGCCCGGGGTTGATCGCCCGATGGTGCAGATTCGGGCAGCCAATGTGCTCGCCCTGCCCGGCGACACGGATCAGACGCGCGAGCTGCTCAAAGACGCTGCCGAGCGTGCCCATGATCCCTTCGAGGTGGCGTATATCGCCCGCGGGATGGTGTTTGCTGGGCGATCGCTGGGCGATCAGCTGATGCTCGATCAGGGTTTGGAGCTCTTCAAAGGGGTGACGCGCTCGTATCCGGATTTGTATGTGCTCGGGTATGACTACGCCTTATTGTTGTATCAACTCAGTCGCCAGCAGGACGCAGCCGACGAGTTGGTGCGTGTTGCGGGGCTTGATTCGACCAATACACTCTTCGCGACGCGTGCGGGCGATCTTCTTCGTGCTGTCGGCGATGAAGAGGGTGCTACGAAGTGGAGCGAGGAAGCACAGAAGCGCGCGTTGCTCGAACAAGAATGAGCGATGCACTCTTTGATATGCTGTTCTTTGTGTGATGAGTTGGTGTTTCACGCTGAAAAACCGCGCGAACTTTGCGCAGATGATACAACCTGCACAAATCTTGCGCATTTGAACCGAATTCTCAGTTCCATTCTTTATATTCAACGCAAACTGCGTCGATCACGGTTGAACGCACTCTATTGGTTAGCGTGCACCGTGTGTTGCCAGATCTGGCGGCACTCAACAACTCGGGCGAGCTTCCATACGCGCCCCAACTCAATACACCGCCCGTCACAATGGGCACACGGAGAACCCTCATGGCCACTCGTACGAAGAAACATCCAGCAAAGAAGACCGCCAAACGCACAACGACCAAGAAAACCGCTGCAAGGAAGACCACCAAGAGAAAACCAGCCAAGAAGACCACCGCTCGCAAGGTCGCCAAGAAGAGCCCCGCTCGCAAGACCACTGCAAAGAAGAAGACCGCGCCCCGCAAACCAGCCGCTCGCAAGACGACTGCAAAGAAGAAGACTGCAACCCGTAAGCCAGCCGCTCGCAAGACCACTGCGAAGAAGAAGACCGCGACTCGCAAGCCTGCAGCACGCAAGACCACTGCTCGCAAGGTTGCCAAGAAGAAGACCACTGCTCGCAAGCCTGCAGCTCGCAAGACCACTGCAAAGAAGAAGACCGCGACCCGCAAGCCTGCAGCACGCAAGACCACCGCTCGCAAGGTTGCCAAGAAGAGCCCAGCACGCAAGGTCGCTAAGAAGACCACAAAGCGCAAGACCACCGCACGCAAGCCAGCGGCTCGTAAAACAACCGCTCGCAAGGTCGCCAAGAAGACTGCAACGCGCAAGCCTGCAGCTCGTAAGACCACTGCACGCAAGGTTGCCAAAAAGAGCCCAGCTCGCAAGACAACCGCTCGTAAGGTCGCCAAGAAAACGACTACTCGCAAGACCACCGCTCGCAAGACGGCAGGACGCAAGACGACTGCTCGCAAGTCAGTTGCCGGGCGCATCGGGCGCAAGCCAGCGGCTCGCAAGACCACTGCTCGCCGTCGTGCTGCATAACTGAAACAGGCTCTCACTGGGGGCCTGTATGCAAAGACCACAACAACACGCCGACCTTTGATTGGGTCGGCGTGTGTTTTTTTGGATTCGATTTATCGAATCACTCGGCGGACTTCTTCACTACAACCGTCTCAGGGTGGAACGCGGTGAAGGCGTAGTAGAAGGACTGGACCGTCTGCACGCCGAGGGGTGCGCTCACGACCTGGACGCCGGCGTCGGTCGAGACCGCGATGACCTTGCCCATCTTGGTTTCGAGGACGAATCGTTTGCCGATCTTTGATTGGGCGACAAAGAAACTCTCCTCGCCGGCCATCACGCCGAGCCCGAGGGTTTTCTTGGGGAGTTCATCGCCAAACTCGCCGACGGGGACCATGATGTAGTCTTGGTTCTCGAAGTAGCCTTTGTATGGGTTGCCAGCATATGTGCGATCGTGCCCGGTGTCGATGCTGATGACCTGCCCATCGGGGTGATCGGCTTGGTACTGCGACCACGGGATGATTTTGACCGGGAGCAGATCGAGCTGCGTGCCGACCATCGGCCCAGAGACGGCCTTGAGCCCGAGCTGCGACCATAGGCCTTTGAAGTTGCGATCGTACATGAGCACATTGGAGTTGAAGAGCGCGCCCGAGACGCCGAACTCGAGGACGACCTCGTGGGCATCTTCGAGCGGATCCGTCGGCTTGATCTTCACAGTTCTTTTGACGAGCGTCACCGAATCACACAGCGGGCAATAGGTCGCCGCGATTGGCTCGCCCGCGATGGTCATGTTGGCGACCTCGTGGAAGTTGAGGATCTTGATCGGCACCGCGACGGATTCATCGTCGATCGTCACATCAATAATCCGATCGTCGGGTTCGAGCCAATCGACATCGGCGATCGAGATCAGGGCGGGGTCGGTCAATGCCGGGATCGCATCGCGTGGGAGCAGGGTATGAATCTGCTCGCGGGGGATGCTTAGTCCGTCGAGGTTATATTCGGCAGCCAGATCCACCGAACCCGGGCGGTTGACCTGCTCGAACGGCTTGGATTGCTCGGGTTCTTGTGCCGGGCTGTCAGACTGAGCAGAGCACGCGGGCGCGCCCCAGAGCGATGCCCCAGCGAGGAGCGTGAGAAGCGATCGGTTTGTCGTGTGCATGGGTGTCCTTTAGGCTTGGCTATTCGATAAACGCCCGGCGTGCATAGTCCGGGTAACCATCAAAATTCGGTCTGTAGAATGTTATCACGCTTTCCATCGTGCCTATTCCATCCAAACGGTATGTTTTTCGCCGGCCATCGCGCTATCCCCTTTCCTTTCAGCGGTTTAGGTGTAGATTACACGGGTCTATATCTGGGCTTTATCGCCTATCAGGGGATATGGACACCCACGAGATCACACCCTGAACAACCAGGATACAGGAGAGAAGAACATGAATATGAAAATCGCAACTGCAATCGTTTGTGCCGCAGCATCAAGCTTCGCGTTTGGTGACACGGTTGGTGACACTGTTGATGTCCGGTATACCGGCGTCGCAGGTGGATCGGACGCTGCCCATCTTCAGGTTGAAGGCGGCACCTATTACGCCGGGCAGATGATGCACGAGTACACCAGTGGCGACAAAGCCGGGCAGGTCTTTGGGACCTTCTGTATCGACTTCGCCGAAGCCGCCAACACCAGCGGGGCGACCTACCAGATCGTCGATATCGCCGATGCTCCGATGCCGGGCGTTCCTTATGGGCAAGCCATCGCCGACCGGATCAATGCTGTTGTTGCCAACGCGGCCGCACTTGGTTGGATCGACAATAAACTCCAAGGCGATGTGAATCAGGTTGATTACATTGCCAAAATGGGTGCGATCCAGGCTGCGGTATGGGAAGCCTTTGGTTCGGACATCGATGTTGATGACTCCCGGACCTACAGCTCACTGGCCAACTATTACTACATCCTGACCGATGTGCAGACCTATGACAGTTCACTTCGTTTGAACGGGTTGCGTGCGATCGTTGCAGAAGGTCAGCAGGACATGCTCTATGTTGTGCCGCTGCCACCAGCCGCCTTTGCTGGTTTGGGGCTGCTCGGCGGGATCGCCGGCGTGCGTTCGGCCCGTCGGAGAAAGTGAATCTGATCTTTGAATCAGACACCTGATCTGATCCTCCAATCCTTTGATCTCAAGCCGCTCCGGATGACTCCGGAGCCGTTTTTTCGTCGGATTCGACCGCTTGTCTTACGGTCAAAAACCCCCTCATTTTTGGGTTATCAGCCCTTGAATTGGCCAGTATTTACCTCCACCTCCGAAGAATCGCATGAATTGTAAGCCGTTGTACCGGAATGAGTTGAATAACCGTCATAATCGGGTATTTTATGTCTTGAGGACGGATTCTTCATATTTGTGCTCGCCAGACCAGCCATTCTATTGGCTGGGGGGAACTGGCGAGAAATGAAGTCACTACTGATCGAGAGGGTCACTATGAACTTGGGCAATACATCCAAACTACTCATCGCCGCGACGGCGATCGCGGCGAGCACCGCCATGGCGAGTGCTGGGCTCGGCAACAGCGCATACACAGGGTTCTCGCTTGATCTGATCCAGATGAAGCTCGCCAAGAACGCTCAGTATCTTGTTGCGGCCGATCTGCAATCAAGCATGCAGTCCAATATGAGTTCATCCATCGCCCAGATGATCGATCTCGCGGGCATGCAGGATTTCGCACCGCTCGATCTCCAGTTCATCACCTCCGATGAAGCCGGGCACGCTGCTGGCTTCGTGCCTACGACTGATGGCAGCTCACAAGGGCATGGCAGCACGCAGAACCTCAACAACACGCGGTTCTCGACCAAAGAGGACAACCTCAATGTCGTGCCACTGCCACCAGCCGCATTCGCCGCACTCGGCATGCTCATGGGCATCGCTGGAATCCGCTCGCTCAAGAAGAACGGGTAAGCCTTCCGAATCTTAAACTGACCATTTCTCATCGCACCCAGCTTTCATCGCTGGGTGTTTTTATGTGTGGTCTGTGCGCTTGGTTGTGCTGAGAATCTCAGCGTATGAATCGCCGGGGATGATCTCGCCTTCGATTTCGAGGAACCGTCCCTCGAAGCACGCGGTGCAGTTGCCCAGGCAGTCTCGGCTCGGGATCCCCCGCTCGATCAGGCTTTGACGCTCAGCAAGTGTGCGGGGGTTGTTGATGCAGAACCGGATTGAAGGCTTGGGAGAGGGCATGAAGAATGGTAGTCGCGCAGGCGTGGAGGGGGTGCCCTGCTCATGCGCAGCATGTGCAGGATTGGGGATGCCTTCTCATGCAGGTGCCGAAGACGCCACCAGCATGGCACCCGGGGAATCGTAGAAAAATTGATCAAAACATGTCTGGATATAACGCGGAAAGCTTTGGATATCGAACACGGAAACCATCTAGGTCATCCTCATCGAAAGGTGATCCAATTGGTTCGGACTGATTTTGTTCTGTATCAGGGAGCAAGTTATACCAATCGTCAGTCGTCCTCGACTTATCTCTCCTCTCCCAAACCGAACAAGGCTCTACATCCCATTCAACACATTGGGGTGCCGATGGATCACCTTTGATTGGATAGTCAGCCAGATTATCTGGATTCGAAAGGATTGCATAAAACGCTCCACGGCCGCGCCCGATGAGCCAATTGCGAAAATAGTTAAAGCCGTCATCTGAACAGCCTCCACAGGTGTGGTATGCAACTTCCCACAAATTCCATTTTTCCGCTTCTGAATGGAGGCGATCATATGTAATCGCGAACTCGAACAGCTCTTGATCACTGAGCTTCGAGAGCGCTTTCTTCATAATCCGTTCTTGTTTACTGATCTTGTGATGTTTCACCTTGGAAACAGGCTCAATGATTTTCCAAAAACGATCTTCTGACATTTCTACCGAACTCATCTGGTTTTCTCCTTTGTTCACATCCTCGCCTCTGCATCATCCCGATGCCCCTTGAACCACTCGATTGTCCGCTTCATTCCCTCTTCAAACCCGACCTTGGCCTCCCACCCCATCAGGTCTTTGGCCCTTGAAACATCGAGGCATCGGCGGGGTTGGCCGTCGGGTTTGGTGGGGTCCCATTTGATTTTTTCAGCGATGGTGTCCTCGGTCGCGAACCCGGTGAGTTTGGCGATCATGTGGACGAGGTCTTTGATCGTGATCTCCATGTTGGTGCCCAGGTTGATCGGGGTGGGGTCGTCGATCTTCTCGGCTGCGGTGAGTAAGCCGTCGGCGCAGTCGTCGATGTAGAGAAACTCGCGGCTGGCACTTCCGGTGCCCCAGACGGGGAGGAAGTCGTCGCCTCGGTCGAGGGCCTCGACGCATTTGCGGATCAGGGCGGGAATCACATGGGACGATTCGAGGTTGAAGTTATCCCAAGGCCCATACAAGTTCACCGGCAGCACAAAGCTCGACTTCATGCCGTACTGAAGTTTGTACGCATCGAGCATCTGCCACGCGGCTTTCTTGGCGACGCCGTAGGGCGCGTTCGTGACTTCGGGATACCCGTTCCAGAGGTTGTCTTCTTTGAACGGGATCGGGGTGAGGTTCGGATAGGCGCAGATGGTTCCGGTCTGGATGAACTTGCCGTCGCGTTCGATGAGGCCGTCGATTCGCGCTTGCTCGATCAGATGCAGTGCCATCGCCATGTTTGCATAGAAGTATCGCCCGGGGTTTTTCATGTTCGCGCCGATGCCCCCGACCTCGGCGGCGAGGTGGATGACCATCGTGGCTTTGTCGTTGCCGAAGCAATCGTAGTAGAGCGAGACGCATGCGTCTTTTTCGGTCAGGTCATAGTTGGCCGAGCGGGGGATGAAGATTTGGTGGTCTTCGACGCCTCGGGAATAGAGTCCTTCGACGATGTGTCTGCCGAGGAATCCGGAGCCGCCGGTGATGATGATGCGTTGGTCGGACCAGTTGATGGACATATTTGAGCCTCTCTCTTGTGTCTCTTGCGTGAGTCGAATCATAGAGCCGATAGAATGCGATGTGTGGAGAGACGCCCCGAGGAACCCATGAACCAATCGCGAACATCGCCGCCAAGAGGGATACTCAGCTGGGTTCGCCGACGGGTGCTGCCCAAGGCCTCGAAGCTCTGTGCGCTCCTCGGGCTTTTGATTCTCACCGCGTGGATCACGGGGCGGGTGGTGACGGATGCGTATCAGTGGTCGCAGTATCTTTGGTGGGTGCCTGCGATCTGGATGATTGGCTCGGCGTGGTTGCTGTTGATTTTTTCGGGCATTCTTGCCCTGTTCGCGTGTCGGCTCGGCGGGTTGTTCTTGAGGCCGATGCTTCTGCTCGCGTGTATTGGATGCACCGGGTATCTGATCTTTGGCGTTTGGCATATGCACCGGGCGGTGCTGCCTCGGGCGATTCCCGACGATGCCATCCGCATCGCGCACTGGAACCAGGCAGCCAAGGACATCGACCAGCAAGCATTCGGGCAATGGGTGCTCGATGAAGAAATCGACATCGCCCTGATCGCCAATGCGCGATGGGGCGAAGATCGCCAAACGCTGCTCGATGCGCTCGCGGGGTATGCGCCACTCGACCGCGAACGATGGGTGAACTACTCCTACCGTGTCCACGCCGAGCCTTCGCACTTCTGGATTCAAGACCAGGCGATGATCGCTTCGCGTTATCCGATGATTCGCACCGGCAAGGTCGAGTTCGGCTCTGCCGATCGTCAACAGGTGCTCAACCATTCGAGTTCAGGGCGCGGGTGGGTGTCGTTTATCGAGTTTGATCTGTCCGAGTCCGATTCGCCGGATGCGCCCGATCGGTTGATCGTGTGGTTCGTCGATCTGCCGTCCGATCCATACAACTTCCGCCAAGAGTCGATGAGTGAACTGAGAAACGCGATTGATCAGTGGGACGGCTCAGGGTGGGCGATGGGCAAGCATGTGTGGGAGCAGCAAACCTGGCCAAACGCTTCGTTCCCCGAGCCTGATCTGATCATTGGCGACTTCAACACCATCCGAGGCTCGGACTCGCTCGATCGCATCGCATCTGGCATGACCGATGCGTTTGAAGCCGTTGGATACGGGCGAGGAAGATCATGGACGCCGGGGAGCAAGAACCGCTTTGTCCGCCTGCCGATCAAACTCGCGGACTGGCAGATTGATCTCTCATTGGTGGGAAAAAAATGGCAGCCGGCGCGATATCGCATCGAGAATGGAAGCGATTGGGGCTGGTCGGCCCACGGATTGCAAATTATTGATGTAGCCGAGAAAACACCGGAATAACTGTTTGAAAATGACCGAAAATCTGATACGCTTTGCAGGCTACGGAGCAGTCTGTTCGGCTCCGTCGATAACTCCGAAGAGGGTCTCAAGAATCATGAAAAACAATCTCCTTTCCGCCGTGCTCTCCATGACCACATTCGCTTCACTTGCCGCCATCGGTTTGGCTGGATCGGTTGCACACGCATCCGATGGTCCGCATCGAGGTGTCTCACAACTCAACGACGGGAGCTTCAACTACCAGGGGTATCTCGAAGAGGACGGGGCACCCGCCAACGGCGTGTACTTCTTTGAAGTCCACATCCTCGATAGCAACGGCGACGAGATCGATTCGCGCTTCGATCAGCCCGGCCCGATCACCGTCACCGATGGACTGTTCGACATGGACATCCAGATGGGCGGCACACCCGCCGATGCCGAGTTCTTCTGGCGCAACTTTGGACACCTGGCCAAGAAACTACAGATCATGGTCGGCACCGTCGAAGGCGGCCCATACACCACGCTGAGCCCGGATGTTGATCTTGGCTCCTCGCCTCATGCGCTCTGGTCGCAGTATGCCGGGGCATTGCAGTTCCCCTACACCGAGACCTACGGCAACAACTTCGGCGACCAGGACACCATGCTCTCGCTCACCCACCAGTTCGGAGGGACGGTGCTCGAGTTGGTCGCTGGGTTGGAACAAGATCCGGCGATCCTCTCGGTGCTGAGCCCAACGCCATCGGGCACCAACTTTGGATCTCAAACCGGCGCGATACATATCGATGTACTGGGTCGCCGATCTGGTTTGGTGAGTATTGCAGATGAGTTCCCGGTTGTTGGGCTTCTCTCATCGGATTCGGGCATCCAGAGCACTGCGGTGCTCGGGCAGGTGGAAACTGGTGTTCCCTTTGCTCACGCGATTCAGGCACTCAACCGTAATTCTGACAACTATGCCTACCTCGGCACACCTGATTATGCCGGCGAGTTTGATGGCGATGTGCTTGCTCGCGATAATCTTCGGATTCGAGGAGAACCAACCCGCGACTACGCGACCAATAGCCCGTCACCGATCGGGCCGCTCGCTTACGCCTCGGTCAACGCCAATTCGGCGGTGACCTCGGGCACCGCCAATATTTCGGTGACATGGGACAGCGTACAACTGCGTTATGTCGTCGCGGTGGCCGGTGAGAACATGCACTTCACCACCCACACCGTCTCGGTCAGTGTGGTCGACACCGTCGAGCCTCGTCTGGCAACCTTCAACTCATTCAACGGCGATATCGTCGTCAAAATCTGGGACCTCAACTCGGGCAACGCCGCGGTGCAAGACAACTTCTCAATCGTGATCTACGACGCCAACCCGGTTGTCCTGAGCCGAGCAACACTCCCCAATGATGTCGATCAGGACAAATACATCGAGAAAACAGGCGCCACGCTCATCGAGACCCAGCCTCGCAATGAGCCCGTCGAGGCTCATGAAGCAAAGGGAATCGGGCAGCAGGACTGAGCGAACCCCGCTTCGCATTGCGTTTTCATTGAGAAAAGCAGGATACATTTTTCTATATCTCTTGATATCGCGATATTTCTGCATATGCTATCCATATGCCCAGACTCTCCGACATCACGGATCTCGAATCATTGACCCAGGCTTCGGAATGCCTCAAGACCATGGCCCATCCGGTTCGGCTTCGGATGATCGAGGTCATACTCGACCACCGTCTGACCGTCGGCGAAATCGCTGAACTCTGTCAAATCCGCCCAAATGTCGCTTCTGAGCACCTGACAAAGATGCGCGATCGTGGATTACTCGACATGGAAAAGGAGGGTCGGCAAGTGTTTTACACCATCGCCGAGCCGGGATTACGATCAATTATGCAATGTATCCGCGCCAGATTTGGAGAACGATAACACAAACACCATCGAAGCCTCGGCCTTTTATTTACCCGTTTATATCTAAAAGTCCCGACACTTCCACCCTTTGGAGCTTCCCATGAAACACACACACTGGTCTCCGTATCTCGCAGGTGCCCTACTCGGGGCGCTCTCTTGGATCACCTTTGCCACGATGCACAAAGCCTTGGGCGTATCAACCACCCCGGTACGGATTGTCGCGGGGGTTGAACGAGCCGTCGCGCCCGATGCGGCGGCGGACAATGCGTATGTCACCAAATACGCCGGCACCGTCGATGAACCCAAACCCATCATCGAATGGCAGTTCGCCCTCGTCGCGATGCTCGCGCCTGGCGCGTTGATCGGCGCAAAGTTCTTTGGGAATGAGCAGCGCGATCCTGAATATGTCCCGGACCTCTGGGCCAAACGATTCGGACCATCGCGCTCGGTGCGATACGCCGGCGCATTTCTTGGCGGGGCGATTCTTCTCTATGGCGCACGCATGGCCGGGGGGTGCACCTCTGGGCATGGACTCTCGGGCGGAATGCAGCTCTCGATCTCTGGATGGATTTTCATGGCGGCCTTCTTTGCTGCAGGCGCGCCCGCCGCCATCCTCCTCTATGGTACGAGCAACACCCAAAGCCAACCCGAACTCCAGAAGGGAGCACACTGATGGACACACTCACACTCGCCAGCGCATGGGTTGATTCACCAAGCAAACTCATCCTCGGCGCCCTGACCGGGCTCGCCTTTGGATTCATCCTCCAGCGCGGATCGGTCACCCGGTTCAATACCATTGTTGACCAGCTTCGGCTCAAAGATTTCACCGTCCTCAAAGTCATGCTCACCGCGATCATCGTCGGTGGGATCGGGATCTACACGATGCGCGCGGTGGGTATGGATGTCCCGCTGCACATCAAAGGCACCAAGGTGCTCGGCATTGTGCTCGGAGGCGGGATCTTTGGTATCGGCATGGCCATCCTCGGATATTGCCCCGGCACCGTCGTCGCGGCTGTCGGCGATGGTTCTCGCCACGCATGGTTTGGAATCCTGGGCATGTTTGTGGGCGCAATCGCCTATACACAAACCTACCCCATGCTCAAAGCCCCCATCCTCTCCAAAGCCGACCTGGGAAAAATCACCATCGCCTCCGAGCTCGGCGCCCCCCCTTTGCTCGTCTTCATTCCCTTGACCATCGGCGCAATCATCTTCTTCGTAATCCTCGAAAAACGAGCACGCTCATCGGCTACCTGAGCCCGATACACATTGCACACATCAAAAAACGCCACCGTTCAAATGGTGGCGTGCTTTGCAGAGTACGAACTCGACTACTGATCGTGCCCGGTGAACTCGGGCAGCTTATGCCCGGCGTCTTTCAAGGTCTTCTCGCGTGAAGCAAGCTCCATGTCGTGCTCGACCATCATCTTGGCGAGTTCTTCGACGCTGGTTTCAGGAACCCACCCGAGTTTTTCCTTGGCCTTGCTCGGATCGCCGAGCAGCAGATCGACCTCGGCGGGGCGGAGATACCGCGGGTCAAACTCGACATGATCATCAAAGTTCAGACCCACCGAGTTGAACGCCATCTCGGCAAAGTCGCGCACCGAGATCGTCCGACCCGTCGCGACAACATAATCATCGGCTTCGGGCATCTGAAGCATCATCCACATCATCTTGACATAATCGCCCGCGAATCCCCAGTCGCGTTTCGAATCAAGATTCCCAAGGTACACCTTGTCCTGCATACCCAGCTTGATGCGCCCGACCGCGCGGGTGATCTTGCGCGTCACAAAGGTTTCGCCTCGTCGTGGTGATTCATGATTGAAGAGGATGCCGCACGATGCGTGCATGCCGTAGGACTCGCGGAAGTTGACCGTTGCCCAGTGGGCCATCACTTTGGCGCATGAATAGGGTGAACGGGGCCAGAACGGTGTGGTTTCTTTCTGAGGCACCTCGAGCACCTTGCCGTACATTTCTGATGAACTCGCCTGGTAATACCGAACCTCTTGCCCGGACTTGTCCTGGAAATCACGGATCGCTTCGAGCAATCGCAACGCGCCCATGCCGACGGTGTCGGCGGTGTAGATCGGCATGTCGAACGACACGCGGACATGGGATTGTGCGCCCAGGTTGTAGACCTCATGAGGCTTGACGGTGTCGATGACCTTGTTGATGTTGTTGGCATCGCAGAGATCGCCGTAGTGGAGCTTGAGTTTCGCGCCATCGAGGTGTGGGTCTTGGTAGATGTCATCGAGTCGCTCGGTGTTGAACGATGAGGCTCTTCGGATAATCCCGTGGACCTCGTAGCCTTTGGCGAGGAGGAACTCGGCGAGGTACGAGCCGTCTTGTCCGGTGATGCCGGTGATCAATGCGCGTCTTGGTTCGCTCATGGTGTGTGTCTTCCGCAGTGAGTGAAGCCCGAGTGTGTTCTTCTCGGACGAAACAGATGTGAGCCGTATTGTTGGAACGGTATCTGGTCATCGGCGAACAAAGCCCCCAGATTGACCCAGAATTGCGATTGGAACGGAACCTTTGTACGCCGATTCAGGCTTGGGGATCGGTGACAACGCCCAAATCCGGGAGAATTGTGTGCTCGGCGGTCGGCTGATTCTGGATCTCAACAGGTTTGGCGTTAAGGGTGAAGATCAGGGTCAATACGCCGAGCATCGCTGCGAGGGTGATCGACCCGAGCATGATCGAGCGGGTGTAGGCTTTGATCGAACTCGATCGCGCGAGGATCAGCACGATCATGATGAGCAGCATCGGCTCGTGGTATCGCTGCCAACTGGTGTGATTGGCGCTCTGGGCGAGGGTGAAGGCGACAAGCGTGCTGACCCAGATCCAAACATCACGCCGCGATGCCAGGCTCATCCAGGCGACGAAGGCGATGGCGCCAGCGACGGCTCCGAGGATGATAATCGGCGAGCGGTCGGCGATGGTCGGGAACTTGCCGATGATATTCCACCACCCGCCATAGCGACCCGCATCGTAGTTATACGACGAAGCCGGGATGATCCCGAGGGCAAATCCGGCGATCGCAGCGAAAATCACCCATGCCGAGCGATACTTCCACGCCTCGATGATCTTCGCCCAGAGCATCGGCCCAAAGAACACGCTCAGGATCGCGAGCTGGGTCAGGATGAACGCGGGGGTGACGGGGTTTGGGCCTTGGTGGTTGTCTTGGAAAGTGGGGGGGACAAGCCCGCCCCAGAGCAGCACAAACCAAGCCAAGGCTGCGAAGGCGGGGATCGTGCATCCCAAAGCCACCAGCGATCGACCAACCCGATCAACGATCGACGAGCAGCATCGGGTGAGTGTGGGGGTCTGATCGGTTGAGCCGAGCCATGCGCTGAGCCAAATCACGCCCGCGATCCAGATATGAATCTGACGCATCCAGATGAGCCCGAAAAGGACCACCCCCGCCAGTGCCCATGTTTTCGGGCTCGGCTCAGGCTTCAACGCTAATAGCAGGATAATGAGCACCCCGAGCCAAGCGGCGTTATCAGGCAAAAGCCAGATCGCGGGGTAGAGCACATACATCGAGACGAGCATCGGGAGCATCAGAACAATCGCCCCCTTGCCGAACCGCCCCGCAGCGATCCATGTGAGCACGCCCAAAAACCCGAATGACCACAGGCTGGCGATGAGCTGGATACCCGTGTGCCCGATGCCGATGTTGACGAATGGCGCAAGAATCAGGTGATATCCGGGTGTGGTGGCTGAGGCGTAGTCGGAGAGGTCTGGGCTCGGCAGCTCGGCAGCGAACTGCTCGATGACGATCCAGTGATAATTCAGATCGTCCGCTGCCCCGCGCCCGGAAAGATTCCCGCTCAGAATCATCCCCCAGCTCGCCACCAGCAGGAGCATCAGCACGATCAGGACTGATTTGACCCGATCGGCGCGTGGGATATGTTCGAGGGGTTGCTGGGATGACGGATCGCTCGGCATGGATCACCCTATCGGCTTGATCGGGTTTAGGTTGTTGGAATGGGCGATCATTGTTGATCTTCATGCAGGTTCTTGCGTGGATTTCGACGAACTCTTGAGCCAAACGGGCTGTTCTGTCGATGGCGTAGGTGAGTCATGCACGAACAAAGCACGCCCAATCCTGATCTGAGCGCACACCAACCCGTAGGCGGGCTGGTGAATGGGCTCATTCGGCTCGCCCGCCCGCACCAGTGGACCAAAGGCATCTTTGTGCTCATCGGCCCATTGTTCGCGATTGCCGATGGGAAGCTCGGGGACATGCCCCGGGCGGAACTCGGGCTTACGACAGGACTTACATTTCTTGGATTCTGTCTCGCTGCGTCTGGGTGCTATGTCTTTAATGATTTGGCCGATGTCGAGCGCGACCGGGCGCATCCGCGCAAGAAACGCAGGCCTTTAGCCAGCGGGCAGGTGCCGGTGGGCACCGCGAAAATCTTTGGAATCTTTTTGCTCCTCGCGAGTCTCGCCAGCGTGCTCGGCGTGCCCGCAGAACTCCGATTCTGGGTCCTGGGGCTGATTATCCTCTATATCATCAATGTGATGCTCTATTCGTCGGGGCTCAAGCACATTGTGATTATTGATGTATTGAGTCTTTCGTCGGGGTTTGTGATCCGGGTTTTGGGCGGGTGTGCTGCGGTGGGGGTGACGCCTTCGACCTGGCTGCTCAATGCGACGCTGTTTTTGAGCATGTTCCTGGCCTTTGGCAAACGGCTCGGCGAGCGCAGGCATATGGGCTCGGACGAGGCGGCGACCGCTGCCCGCGATGTTCAAGCCCACTATACCGACCAGATGCTGCGGATGTTTGTGGTGGTGACTGGCGTCGCAACCCTTTTGACCTACACGGGTTATGTGCAGAGCCAAGAGATTGACTACCTCTATACCTTCGCTTCTCGGGCGGGGAGCCCCGCGGGCGAAGGGTTCGGGATGAACCTGCTCTGGGTGACAGTTGCCCCCGCGACGCTGGCGTTGCTTCGGACGATCACGCTGTTGATGCGTGGGCGGTATGATGATCCGACCGAGCTGGCATTGCGGGACAATATGGTGCGTCTGGCGGGATTGATTTTCGTCGCCACGACGGTGATCGTGATCTGGATTCACACGAAACCTGCCTAATTTCCTCGATTTCTTGAATCTTTTTCGTGTTGGTATGGTAATTCTTGCGTATCGACCTGGCGCACATTCTGCGCTCCAGACTTGCAGTATCTTTGGTCTGGTGTGTATGGGTGTCGATAGGAGCCTCGTTGATCGGGGTACCCGCTTCTGGTGGGTGCCGATATTTCTCTCGACCCTCATGACGCGTATGCGGGTCAAGAGCCAACATTCACGCCTCGCCAACGGCTCTTGTTGTCGAGGCACAATCTGTGACAGAACTAGCTGTGACCCAAATGGAGTTTGTGAAATGAAAAGGGACCAATCGAATCGAATGTCGGTGAGTGTGTTCACCGCAATCGTCGGGGCCGTGGTGGGCATCTCGGCGTTGGCAACCGGATCGGCGATTGCGCAGGGCAATCTCGCCGACGAGCCGAGCACCTCATCGACACCTGAAGAGAGTATCGACTTTGCCGCGATGGCGGCGATGGCGGCCCGTGCTGGTGGTGGGTCGAGCTCGAAGCCCAACGATGGGCTCCGTTCTTGGAAGGATGTCTCCAAAGACTTCACCAAGGTTGTCTCAACCGCCGACGGCAACTCGTTCTACAACCTGTACATCAACAAGAAGACCAATCAGGTCTTGGCTGAGCTCCCACGCGGGTACGCATCGCAGAATCACTTCTTCGCGATGACCGTCGCGGGCGGCGAGATCTTCGCTGGGCTTCAGTCGGGCGATCTTTATACCAAGTGGAGAAGGATTGGGAATCGATTGGCGTTGATCCAGCCTCAGATTGCTGTGCGTTCGACGGGCGATCAGGAATCGAAGGATTCGGTGGAAACCGTGTTTACCGATCGTGTGCTTTTGGATGTGCCGATCCTCGCAACCGGCCCGAGCGGTCAGCCTGTGATTGACATGGATGATTTGCTTGTCGGCAAAGCGGGCACCTTCTTCCGAGGCTCAGCCCGTGGGCTCAACAAGAACCTGACGGTGGTCGATACGATCAAGGCGTTCCCGCAGAACATCGAGATCGAGTTTGAAGGGCCTGTTTCTGGCGGAACGATCAAGAAGTTCCACTATTCAATCTCGAACATCAAAGGCTCGCGTGGATTCAAGCCCCGCATGGCCGACCAGCGGGTCGGGTATTTCGTGACGACTTATACCGATCTGGGCAAGTATGACGCGAAGGAAAAAAGCCGACGGATGATTAATCGTTGGCATGTTGAGAAAGCGGATCCGAAGCTTGCGCTGAGCCCGCCGAAGGAACCGATTGTGTACTACATCGAGCACACCGTGCCGATCCGGTATCGGCGATGGGTGCGCCAGGGTGTCGAGAGCTGGAACGCGGCGTTCCGCGAGATCGGCATCGAGGGTGCGATCCAGGTGCAGTATCAGGATAAAACCACCGGCGCCAATATGGAAAAAGACCCCGAGGATGTGCGCTACAACTTCATCCGGTGGATCTCCAACGATGTCGCTACGGCGATCGGTCCATCACGGGTCAATCCGATGACCGGGCAGATTCTTGATGCTGATGTGGTGCTCACCGATGGGTGGGCTCGGGTGTTTACCTATCGGTGGGAGGACCTTTTGGGTTCATTGGCCACCGAGGGATACGCCCCGGCGACACTCGAATGGCTTGAAGAGAATCCCAAGTGGGATCCAAGGCTTCGGCTTGCATCGCCCGAACAGCGTAAGCACATCTTGATCGAACGCAAGGCCCGCAAGCTTGCGAATCATGATCGTGCGATGAATATGGCAGCACTCAACGCGGACGGGTTCATCCCCGGGTCGAACATGATCGGCAACGAAGAGTTCGACGGGCTCAGCGGGCGTGCATCGCAGGTCTCTGGCATGTGCATGGCGGCTACGGGCAAGGCGCTCGATCTGGCCAACATGCGGATGTACCTGAGCATGATCGAGATGTTCGCGACCAATATGGAAGCACTCGAAATGACGAGCAATCTCTCGGGCGACGAGCCTGAGATTGATCCCGAGATGCTCGAGATGATCCGCAAGCAGCTCGAAGAGAACCCCGGGCTTCGCGCGATGATCCCGCCTGAGTATCTGGCGATGCTTGAAAAAGCAGACGAACCCGAGAAGAAGGCTGATGAAGAAGCCGACGAAGAGGGTGAAGGCGAAGGCGACGAGGCCGAGCCCAAGAAGGACAAGGTCCAGATGATCGACGGCGTGCCCGAGTGGTTCGTCGGCCCGATGCTCGCCGAGCTCGTTGCGCACGAAGTGGGTCATACCTTGGGCTTGCGTCACAACTTCAAGGGCTCAAGCTCGTATGACCTCGACACCATCAACTCGGAAGAGATGAAGGATGTCAAGCCTTGGTCGTCATCGGTGATGGACTACAACGGGATCAACATCCGCATGCCCGGCTCGGGCGAGATTCAGGGGAACTACTCCTCCGATGGGATCGGCCCGTATGACTACTGGGTGATCGAGTATGGATACACCTCAGGCGATCTCGACAAAGTCTTGTCGCGCGTTGCTGAGCCCGAACTGGCGTATGGCACCGACGAAGATACATTCGGCCCAGACCCACGCGCCCGGCGGTATGACCTGGCGGAGGAGCCTCTGGATTATGCCAACTCGCAGATGGAACTCGTCAAGGTGATCCGAAGCGGATTGACCGAGAAGTTTGTCAAGGACGGCGAGTCATGGTCCCGCGCCCGGCGTGGATACCTGATCTCGCTCAACACCCAGATGCAGAGCCTGTCGATGATGGGCAACTGGATCGGATCGGCGTATGTCTACCGTGATAAGAAGGGTGATCCGGGCAGCCGGGCACCGATCGAGGTCGTGCCCGCCGAGCGCCAGCGCGCTGCGATGCAGTTCGTGATCGACAACGCGTTCTACGACGAGGCCTACGGCATCACCCCGGACCTGCTCTTGCATACCACCGTTGATAAGTGGTGGGATGATGTCCGCAATGTGTTCGCAGACGCGGCCATGCCGATCCATGATCGTGTGATGGGGATGCAGGCGTCGGCGTTGACCATGCTGCTCAACCCGCAGACTGTTCAGCGGGTGTATGACTATGAGTTGTTCGTCCCGGCGGACCAAGACGCGTTGACATTGGCCGAGCTGATGGAAACCGTGACCGAGTCGATCTGGAGCGAAGTCGGCGAGAAGGCAACCAAGCGGTACACCACCCGCAAGCCGATGATCTCGTCGCTGCGTCGCAACCTCCAGCTCGAGCATCTCGATCGCTTGATCGACATGGCGTTCGAGACCAACGGGTTCAACTCGTCGGCCAAGCCTGTGAGAATGCTCGCAACGATGCACCTTCGTTCGATCAAGAAGCATGTTGATGCGACGCTCGAATCAGGCGACAAGCTCGATGCCTATACGCTCTCGCACCTCGAAGAAATCTCGGAACGGGTCGGCAAGGCGCTCGATGCGAACTACCTGTATGTCGACAACCTCTAACTTTGAGGGCTGATCGATTCTGGACCTGTCTACAACGGGCAACCCACACGGGTTGCCCGTTTTTTATGCCCTGAGTGTATTCGAGCGAGCGATTTGCACGATAGAGAGGGTGATGGACAACGCTGACGATTATCCGATTCACCCGCGGAAGAAACGATCCAAGATCGTCTCGGCGATCGCGTGGTCGCTTGTGGTGTTGCTTGCGCCGATGAGCACGGCTTGGATTATTGGTGGGTGGGTGTATTGGTTCGATGTGCTCGCGTCGCAGCAGATGTTGATCGGGTGGATCGTGCTGGGGGTTGGAGCCTTGATGCTCATCGCTCGGCGGCGCATTCCGGGGGTGATTTGTATAATGCTGGCGATGGTATCGCTGTACCCAGTCTGTACAGGTCGGCATCTGACACTACCGGGTGTTGATCTTGAACATAAACCTGATGGAGTGATCCGGGTGGTGTCATGGAATGTACATCCAAAGAATGTGAGGTGGAAAGAGGATGTAGAGTCCTTGTTTTCAACCAAAGCGGACATCATCATTTTGATTGAGTCGCCTTGGGGATTGCTCAAATCGATACGAAAAGAAGGATTTCTGGAATCAACACCATATCCATTCTGGGCATATCGGCGACAAGTTGAGGGAGAAACTTCGAGGGGCATTGTCCTGAGCCGATGGCCAATGGAGTCCATTGAATCTGTTGATGGAAACACGCTTACACAGCATGATTTATTTACACGGGTTCAAAGCCCGTTGGGTAGTTTTATCGTTGGTGTGATGCATCCGGAATCGCCACGGACATATGAGCGGTGGATCGTGGGTAATGGCATCGTTGAACTCCAGGGTGGCACGACAATGCAAATCCATCAACAGACACGCGAGCCCCTGCTGATCGGTGCAGATCTCAACGCGGGGCCTGCTCAGATGCGTTCACGGATGCTTCGGAAAAACGGCTTGAAAATGACTAAACCCATACTCCGTGAGGGCGGGAGTTATCCCCAGAAGAACACGGTGCCACACTTCGTGCGTGTGCAAATTGATGATGTTTGGACAGTTGGAAACATTGGCCCGGTCAGTTGGGATATGATTAGTACTTCGGGCAGCGACCACTCAGCTGTAGTTGTTGATTTTGCGTTGAGTGTTGAATGACAGCGGACATCTGATTGGCTCGGGTTTGTTTTCGTATAATCACTCTGAGTTCCGGCCTTCATTTTTCGGCAAGAATATAGTCTTTTTCAACAAAGATCCATCGCAAGTCGATGGTTATGATTCGGCAAGTTTCAAGTGATCGTATCAACCCTGGCGAAGGATATTTCTTTTGGTCAAAGAGTCTCGCACAGAAAATATCGATCAAGCAGGTCTCAGCACGCGAGTCACGAATGGCGTGGCGTGGATGCTGGCAGCTACATTCATTACGAAGGGCGGCAGCTTTGGGGCGCAGATTGTGCTGGGCTGGATTCTTCTCAAAGAAGACTTTGGTGTATATGCAATCGCCATCTCTGTATCCTCGCTGGTCCAGGTGCTCAAGGACGGGGGCACACGAAAAATTATTGTGCAAAAAGGCGAACGGCGGTTCGGTCGTTTATGTCCCGCGGTCTTCTGGATGGCGCTTGGATTCAATCTACTCACCGCATTGACTTTGTTATTCATCGCAATGCCAGTTGCGAGAATATATGAAGAGCCTCTACTCATTCCGATATTGATTGTTCTCGCAAGTGCCACTGTATTGGGAACACCCGATACGATGTTTCGCGCTTGGCTTTCTGTTCAGCTCCGGTTTAGGGATCTTGCAAGGCTTCAGACAATTATTGGGCTTGTCAGGAGTTTGAGTATGATTTTGCTTGCGGTGTCTGGCGCAGGCGTCATGAGCTTCGCTTGGCCGGCATTGATCGCGGCGATTTCTGGATGGCTCATTGGGCGGTGGATGTGTGGTCCGCTCCCGATCTGGGGCTCCATACGATTCCGTCTTTGGCCTATTCTCCTTCATTCATCCGTATGGATGTTTGTTGGGAGCGGAGCCCTCATGATGCTTCGGCAGGGCCCATATATGATCCTTGGGCTCAACCACGAAGCTGCTCTCATCGGAGTATATTTCTTCGCATTCCAACTGCTCCTTCAAATCAATCAACTGATCGCGACCAACTTTCAATCAGTACTTCTGCCAGCACTGAGTACAATTGGACACCAGACAAAGAGGCATGCTCATGCAGTTGTACGGTCATCTGGGGCCCTCGCATTTATTGGCAGCGCGTTCGCAATGGGTGTGTGTGTTGGGATCGGCGATGTTGTTCGAGTAGTTTGGGGTGACAAATGGGTCGACGCAATACCAGCCATCCAGTGGATGGGATTGTTTTTCCCCTTTAGAATGCTTCAAAGCATCTTTGAGCCGGCGATGATATCAAGAGGGTTGTATCGGAAATGGGCTATGCTTGTTATACTACAATCAGTAGTTGTATTCTGCGCAACTATGATCGCCTCCCTCTGTTTTTTGTCCGCGGCTGACTTCGCGATGGTGATTGGTGCCGGGTTCTTCGTTTCGATGATTCTCGCGGGCTCTATTGGGGCCAAGATGATTGGTGTCAAGCCTATCGCACTCGCCGGCGCGACTTTACCAACATGGTTTATCGGCGCAGTTCTCTACGCTTGTACTTTGTACGCGAGAAATCTATTGGAGTGGAACACATCACAATCAACAATCTTAATGCTCATGCACGGCATCCTTTCCGGGGGTGTCTTCGTGGCAATGTATATTGTCGTTCTGCGCTTGCTTATCCCCAATACCCTGGTTGGTATGCTCGATATGATACCTCGTCGATATTCGGTGTATTTTGAGCGACTCCTGAAACTTCAACTAAACACCCGATTATGACCATCCATCAAGGTTGATCTTCAATAGTTCGCGCAGTTGATTGTTGGGTTTGCGATAATACGCTTTGAGCTCTTGAACAGTTGATTCACCGATGCGGCAGAAGGGGTCTGCTGAATGTTTTTTGGCTTTTACCCGCCTTCGAACCATATCACCGATGGGAGAACGCCCAACAGCTTTGATGAGTGGATCCAGCCCGACCGAGTTGAGACGAGAGCGGAGTTTCGGCAGTATTGCGGTATTCAAGGGTTTGCCGATCCAAGACGGAACGAACTGGTCATCGACCATGATGTGCCGAAAGATCTTGCTGATTGTCTGCTTATCCGAGCGGAGAAGATCATCATATGTCATAATCAGAAGCTGGTCAGGCGGAAAATATTGGTGCCAGTTTTTGATGTGTTCGAAATACAGCCCGTGTTCAAGTATTTCAGGATGCTTGCGAAACGCTTCCTCAAAGGTGAGATTGCTCAAGGAAGTGCCCATTTTAAGGCGGTAGATCGAATACGCTCGTTCGATCGGTTCGCGCATAATTAGCACCAGCTTTGAGTCTGGACATACCTCTGCAGCCAGGCGTGGGGATTCGCGATCGGCGATATAATCTGGGGTCACTTCACCCCATGCCAAGTGATCTGGCGATGGGTGAAAATGATTCAGGTACCAGGGCACGCCGTTTTCAAAATGACGATTAAAAAAATGGAGTTCCTTTGGCTCGGCTGTAAATACTTGCGGGTGTTCGTCAAGGCATTTGTGTATCCAACTCGATCCACACCGCTGTCCGCCGATGATGAGAAAACTAGGCGGTATTCCTGATTCATGCTCTGTACGGGCGGGTGGCATTCAATATCTCCATAGTTGTTCTCAAATTTTTCATCGTCGGAATTGATGGGCGAATTTTGTAAAAACACTGATTTCGCCGCACCAAACCGGTGTCGATTGGGTCTAGAACAAATGCTGATTCATTCTTGATTTCACACGAAATCTCTCGAACTATACCCGCTCGATGGTCGATACATACACTTCCACCCCTCCCTCTTGCAGAAGAGATTATACGAGCATCAGGCGTACATCTTTCCCGGGAGCAAAGACCGACCTAACAGATGCTGGATACCGCACAGACCAGCCCATTCGGATCGGATTCGTATTCATGATCGCTATTCTCACCGGAATCTCACTTCTGATCTTTCTGACGATGTGTGCCCTTGCGGTATTTAAGCCTCATTGGGCGATTGTGTTGATTTTCAGCCTCTTTGCTTATGAACAGCTCTTGTCGTCCTACATCACGCTGCTTGGTCAAAAAACATGGCTTCTCAATGTTGTTGTGGGCGTGATTTCCATGATATCACTCACGATGCTATATGTTTATGGAAAACGACCGTTTCAGAATGGGTTGAATCCGAACAGCGTACTCATTGCATCTCTATTTGTCTTTGCCTACTTTGGGTACACCTATAGCCGAATCCCTCCCGCAGCGCTCTATTTCATCAAGACAGGGTTTCCTTACGCCGTTTTAATGCTCGTCATTCTTCCGTCTCTCGTGACATCGCAAGAGCAAATCAAAAAGATGTGCCTTCCGCTGTTAATTATAGGATGCTCTCTTATTGCACTCATCCTGATCAGCCCTCGAACTCAGTATTATGGTATGCGTTTGTTTATCGATCTGAGTTACACCCATGGCGGGGAGAGCCGAGGAAATCCGTTGGCGATTGCAGAGTTTGGTGGGTTAATTGTTATTGTCGCAGCACTCATGGGTCGTCCAAACCAAGGGATGATGGTTAGGCTGATACGAATCGCATCGATATTTTTGGGATTATCAATATGCTTTCTCGCTGCTGCACGCGGGCAGCTCATCTTTGCGATTTTCTTTTCAGTCCTTCTGTACCCAGTCGCCTATGAAATCAAAAACATTGGCCAGTTTTTTATTCGGGCATCATCGATTGGTGCGGTTGCAGGGATCATGCTGGTTATTGCGAAGATGTTTTTATTCAAGACAGATTCGAGTCAACGATTTGGATCCTCAGAAATATCTGACGGTATTTCAGGACGGATGCAGATGGCGACGACAATGATCGGAGAATACCTGGCCAATCCTGCAAACTATTTGCAAGGACTCGGGACTGGGTCATACAACGCGATTGTTATGAGCAAGGGTGACAACTACTTGTACCCACACAATATCGTTATTGAAGTGCTCACTCATCATGGGCTGATCGGTTTTTCAATCCTTATGGGGATATTTGGTATCACCGGGTATCACACGATCAAACTGCTTCGGATGATGCAAGAGGGGCTCGTCGATCGAGGTTCGGTCGCTATCGTGATCGCGCTCTCTGGATACTGGACACTCATCTCTTTGAAACAGGGGTCGTTTCTTATCATTCCTGTTCCGTTTTACATGTACCTGATCACCTCGAAGATGTATCTGAGACAAAGGTCGGAAATAGGTGTGCATGAATACGAGGAGGAAGATTGCTACGATTATCCGGGCGATCAATATGACGATTCTTAGCTCATGCAATCTGCATAGGATTGGTGTCGACCAACCCCACCTGTCGCTTGCGAGCCGCCGTGACCAATAAAGAACGATGGGCCGATTAAAATCAAATGTCTTATCTTGGGCTGTCCTTCAAGTCCGGCCCGTCGGTATATCGACCCAACCCAGCGATGAACAAATCATCTGCGTCGAAACCATCAACAGCACGATCGTAGATCACTCGTTGTGATCTGGGATTATAAAATCGCTCAATCACTTCTCGTGATTTTGCGTAGCGTTCCTCATATGTCATCGAACCTTTGAGCAATCGATCGAGTGTTTCTGTGAGTGAATGAAGATCATCAGATACAAAAAAATCACCGGTCACGCCCGGAATAATAGCTTCAAACTCGGGCATTTGTCGATCAAAGTTATCGTTGCTGATCACAGGGACCCCATATGCCAGTGCGTGCATTACCAAAAGCCCAACCGGTCCGGGCATCACGGCAAGATCAGAAGCATTCAACATCTTCCCGATCTCATACTCGTCATACAATGCCCCGGCGAATACCGCGTGCACCCCATTCTCCGCAACTATCTTCTCAAGCTCAGGGCGATGTGGGCCCTCGCCAATGATGAGCACATTCACAGGGTTTGATTGGGCATTGAGTTTGGCAGCCGCCAGGATCAGCATGTCCACTTTCTTGTAATGATGAAGTCTGGTGATATTGACAAGAATCGGATTCTCAGAATCCACGCCAAAGAGTTCCCTTCTCGTTCTTTGGCGATCACTCGGCTTGAACTGCTCTCTGACCCGATCCTGCTTGGCGACATCAAGTGAGTTATAAATCACATGAAGCTTTGATTGATCAAACCCATTCTCAATTCCGATACACTTGGCTCGATGTCCATAGAGCAGAAGCCCGTGTCCAAGTCGATAAAAGGTATTACGGATCAACCGTTTTAAGCCTCGGTCTCTCCTGATCCACCCATGAGTAAAAAACAACACCCGCTTCCCACGCATCCTGGCGAGAATCGCAGCGATCCACATCATCGGCCATTGATAGTTTCCCCAGAGGATAATGCAGTCGTACCGAAAACTAATCGCTGGCCAAACTGCTCCTATCATGAATACAATAGACCGAATCTTGAACACTACAATTTTTCGAAACCGATTTTTGGGGAACTGGTCGACGAGTTGAATCCCCAAACCAAAATCACTCGTGCCGCCGAGAAACTCGTAGTGGTGCTTGCCATCGTTGATTAACGCATGAATCTTCGGCTCTCGATAATGTGCGAAGTAAGGAAATATTATTGCAACACGCTTGGGGTTGCTCATGTCAGTACGAATCATTTTGATCTTCTCTCAAAAGATTGCGAGTGGAAAAAACACTTAAGATTATATCTCAACCTGCCCTAGAAGTAAGGGAATGTTTTCATTAAATCGTTCGCAGCATTCCCCTCTACTGCTGAGTCTATCCTCATTCTTTGAGATACAGGATTGTAGAACCTTTCAATGCGCTCACGGGCTTTTTGGTATTGCTGCTCCTTCGGCATCGGATTGTTCAATACTCGTTGAATTGAATCGACAAGAGAATTCAAATTGTCCGGTTCAAAAAAATCACCGGTAATCCCAGGAGTGATTGCCTCGAATTCCGGCATCTGCGTATCAAAATTATTATTACTCACAACAGGAACGCCATAGGCAAGGGCGTGCATAACCAATAGACCAACCGGCCCCGGCATTACTGCCAAATCGGATGCATCAAGCATGCGACCAATTTTATTCTCATCATAAATCGCGCCGGTAAACACTGCATGAATTCCATTGCGCTCAGCAAGCTCTTCCAGTTCTCCCCGATGGGGTCCATCACCAAGAATTAGGAGATTTACAAAGACTGATTTTTTCTTAAGTTCCACGGCCGCCTCAATGAGCATGTCAATTTTTTTATACTGATGTAGGCGAGTTATATTGATGATGACAGGATTCATATTCTGTTCACCGAAGAGCTCCTCTCGCATTTCTGCACGATCCTCTGAAAGAATTTTTGAGCGAACTTTATCTTGAGCCTTACAATCAAGTGAGTTGTAGACCACATAGAGATGGTCAGGATTAAACCCTTCTTCAACTCCGATCACTTTCGCCCTGTGCCCGTAAAGCAATAACCCATCAGCAAGTTTGAAGAATGTATTTTTGCAAAATCGCTTGAATCCTGCTTCTTTACATTTCCACCCATGTGTCCAGAAAAGAACCCTTTTCCCAGTCAATTTCCCGAACAGTGCCGTAAGCCACATCGAACCTATCCTTGGATTTCCGAGTAAAATCAAAACATCATAACGCGGATTGAGTGCCGCGAGCACCGGGCGAGGCCAAAAAAGGAATCGCCAAAACACAAACCCTCGTGCAACTTTAAAACGATCTGCCGGAATGTTTGTAGCAAGTTGAATACCCATCCCAAAGCTATGCTTCCCTCCCATAAAATCATAGTGATGTTCGCTTTTCTCGATGAGCTGTGTGATTACAGATTGACGATAATGAGGAAAAAACTGATTGATGCATAAAACTTTATGATTTGTTTTTTTCTGATTCACCATCTTAATCCCCGTCAGCCAACTCATGACGAACTGCATTTTAAGTATTTTTTGTATATGCACAACGACCGCTCGGCGACAATTGGCCATGTAAATCGATCTCGTACAAGATGTTTTCCGTTCATCCCCATATTTTCGATTTGTTCTGGTGTTGATCTAAAAAATTTACGAAGCCCGTCGGCAACACTCTCGACAGAAAGATCGGTCTCTATACCAGCCATTGTTTCACTTATCTCTGGATAATGGCACGCTTGGGTAACAACAACAGGAAGACCAAGGGCGAGTGCTTCAGTGATCGCAATCGAGAACCCTTCTTGGCGTGAAGGCAAACAGAAACATTCAGCATCCACCAGCACTTCAAGTTTTTCAGGGCCATAGATCGGCCCGGTGATCAACACTCGATCGCTTAATCCTGCTCGATCGATTCGATGCTCAAAGTCTGTCTGGGCGCCGCCATCAGGACCCGCTACCACAAGCCTTAGTTGTGGAAAATCAATTGCAACTGCTGCGAAAGCATCGGCCAAATAATCCAATCCCTTCTTGTAGTGCAGCCGACTCAAAAAAAGTATGTATGGATGATCTCCGATCAGTGGGTTTTTTCTGCGAAACACTCCATGATCTGGGGGGCGGTCGAACTCCTCAACAAAAATGCCGTTCGGAATTACTTCAAGCGAAGACTGAAAACCGAATGATTGGACAAACTCAACTTCATCTTTGTTTAGGCAATGAATAAATGTGCATTTGTCAAACATTTTATAAATTGCTATTTTCATCGCAATTCGTTTTTTCAAAGACTTTTGTCTCATACACCATGGATCGAACATTCCGTGCACACAAATCGAGTGTGTTATACTATGGCGTCTGCAGATCTTGCACGCAACACGGACGACTGTATTCCATATGCCGTGCGCATGAACTATATCCATTTGGGGAATGATTTTTTCCAATGCCGCTTGGGCCCGAGGCCCGGTGAACTTTTCTAGCTTAGTTGGCGGGTCGAGAAGGTGAAACTTAAGCCGCTCTTTCCCCGGAAGATCTTCTAGAAATTTTTCGATCGCGCCATGTGACCTTTGGGTGTTATATGCGAGCAAATGAACTTCGTGCCCTTGAGCGGCTTGTGCTGCAGCCAGCCGGGTCGCCACAACTGGCGGTCCTCCTTCTGCGGGATCAATTGATTGAATTACATGAAGGATTTTCATATTGTTTTCCAGCTTTGTTTCACACACTGTGTGCCATATCGAATGTTCATCATTCGCCCCGATCCATGGTAGTCAAATCCGGACGATCCAACTCGCGCACCTTGAGCACGATCATATACTCGTACATCGCCTGCAATCGGCAATAAGTCCATCCGGCACGCCCATCAAGAAATCCTCGGCTGATGATATACATATACACAAACTTGAGCAACGGCCGCATCGGCATGCGGAACGAGATGTTCTTGAGCTCGAGCCGACGGGTGTTGCGATCCGATGAAAGCAGATTCCCCAGCCGAACCGGGTTCTCGGCGAGTGCCTTGACTGTTTCGATCGCTTCGTAGCTCGAATACCGATTATGGCGTTCGATCCACTCGCGGATGCCCTTGGAAAAGTTGTAGTGGATGAAATGTTCTTTGAGATACCCGATCTCGCCATCAACCATCGGCACCGGATTGGCATCACGCGCAAAGCGGATATACGGCGGCTGAAAAAACCGCATGATATTCCCCGGCGCCATCGCATGCTTGAGCCACTTGCCTCGGAAGATATTTTTTCGCCCGCAATAATACGCAACCGGATCGTTGCCCTCTTTCGAACACTTGCCCGATTCCCAATCCGCAGCGACTGCTTCGATTTCTTTGCGTAACTCGGGCGTCATCCGTTCGTCCGCATCGAGATAAAACACCCACCGATATTTGAACTCGATGTGCTCCATCGCCCAGTTCTGATGATTGCCCCGCCCGTCGTAGTCACGCTCGAACCACCGGGCGCCAGCCGCTTCGCTGATCTCGCGTGTTTGATCGGTCGAACGCGAATCGAGCACGACGATATCGTCCGCCCACGCAACAGATTCGAGCAAGCCGGGGAGATTGTCCTCCTCGTTGAGGGTCTGGATAAAGATTGAGATGCTCATCCGTTGCCCGCCTGCTCTGTGCGGATTTGCGTATCTGCCTCATCGCGCAGCACCCGATCCCGTATCAGCTTGGCCGGCGTGCCGACACAGACTTTCCATGCAGGTAAATCCGTAAACACGCTCGATCGAGCGCCGACAACGGTGTGATCCCCGATCGTCGTGCCCGGCCCAACGAACACATCGGCTGCGACCCAGACCCCCTCACCAATGACGATCGGCATCGGTGTGAGCGGACGCTTGGTCAACTCAAAGTCATGGGTTGCCCCGCAGAGGTATGAATACTGGCTGATCGTCGTGTGCGCGCCGATGGTGATGCGATCGACGCAGTAGCAATCCACATCATCAGCCAGCGTCGCAAAGTCGTCCATCGTCAGATTCCAAGGCCCCCAAACCTTCGCTTTGGGATACACCCGCGCCTTCATCGAGACATCCGCGCCGAACAGCCGAAGCAGCATCGCCCGCCAACGATGGCACGGACGCGGACTCCACCGAAAGAGCGTGCCCTGCACCAATCCCCAGAGCACACGCATCGCGCGGTTTTTCACGCTGTGCGGGCTTGGTGTGTTCGAGATGTCAACCTCAACGGGTTGGGTCATACTCACGATCCTTTGATAGTTTCAAGAAAGCAGTTCGGCGAGTTTGCGCGGATGAATCTCGTCGATCGGCACCGAGTTCGCGTCGATCCGCACCGCGAGCACATCGTGAACCTGCATGAGTTCTTCGAGCGAATGAATCGCACGGATACGGGTGCGGAAGAGATGTTTCGAGAGCCCGAAGAAGACGAGTTTTTTCGCCTCGATCAGCTCCCATGCGTGATCCCGCACTTCAGGAATATTGCACTCAAAGAGCACGAACCGGAGCGACGGGTGCGCCAGAATCGCGGGGAGAATCTTGGGCTCGGCCCCTTCGACATCAACCTTGGCGCCGAACGGGCGGTCGCCGACAACCTCACTCAAGAATGAATCCACCGCCCGCACCGGCACCTGGAACGAATCCCCGCCCTCGCTCGTCTTGGCCAACGATGCAGCCCCGGTATGTTTGTCGGGTCGGCTCAGGGTCAGCTCGCCGTCCTCGTCCCACATGCCGTAGTTGTGGACATGGGCGTTGGGGATCGGCACCGAATCAATCGACGCCTGAATCACTTTGCACAGCTCAGGTTGAGGCTCAACAAAGTGCATCGCCCCTTGAGCCCCGATTGCCTCGTGCGACAACAATCCGACCGTGCCATAGTTTGCACCGATATCGAGAAACACATCGCCCGGGTTCAAAAGCTCCTGACAGACACTCACCACCTTAGGGTCGGGCGTGCCGAAGAGATAGAGCATCCGTCCGTTGTAATCGCTGAGCCGGATCGGCATCTTGATGCCGTTGCGGAGTGTCGCGGTGCGTTCTTCGGTGAACGATTTCAACCCGAAGGCCCGAGCGGTGACCGTCGATATTCCGCCAAGCCGAGTCTTGATCGGCGAGGCGTGCAGGCACGCCGAGAGACACTTGAGCAACGGGTTGGCAATGATTCGGGGGATGGGCATGATTCTCTTTCGGATCAGGTATTCTTTGTGTTGCTTGTTGATCGGGAGGCTGATTCAAGCACACTGATCGCTTGCTGGGCGACCACCGTCCAGTTTGTTCGGCTCAAATGATCGCCAAAGGCGCTCAGCGCCAGCGCACGGTATGCATCTGGATCATGCCAGAGTTTTTCGATCGCATCGGCATAGCGCGATGCGGGGTCATCGAGATCAAAGAGGAGCCCGTTGGTCCCATCAATGACGGCCGAGGGCACCCCTCCGGTCTTGGTTGCCAGCGAGGGCACGCCATAGGCGGACGCTTCGAGATACACGATCCCATACGCCTCGGCCCGGGTGGGCACGATGAGGAAATGCGCCTCGCCGAGCAGTTCGGTAAACCGCTTCATGCCTTCAGGTGTTGATTTGGATATCCGTCCGAGCGATTTGACATATCCGGGCATCGCCCCTTCAAACTCCGGCTCGACCCCAACGACACGGAGCTCGGTCGGGATGCCTCGTTCGATGAGTTGCCCAGCCGCCTGCGCTGCGATCTCCCCGCCTTTGCGCCTCCAATCGACCCCGACGAGATGCAAAATACACCTGTCCTTTGGTCGCGCATCAATCAACGCTTCGATGTCGGCTTGTGTTCGCCCGCTTGGCACATTGGCCCCGCGCGAAACAATCGTGGCGTGTTCTCTGGGGAGTCCGTAGTCATTGATCGCCGACTCGGCAGCCCAACTCGATGCAAAGATCGCGCGGGTGCATCGTTGATACAGATTCCGGTCCGCAGCGTGCCCATCGCGGATCGTCCGTTTCGAGAGGTTGCTGTACTTGCTGTAGTACTCGAGCAGATTCGCAAAGGTGCAATCCGTCCAGATGACCAGAGGCAGATCAGTCTCGATATACGACACCGGCAAGCCTCCCGATCCAAAGACCACATCAACATCGAGCCCTTTGAGCTGCGCCTCGACTTGTCGGGAATAGTTTTTCAAAAACGCCAGGTCCCGCTGGGGGTGATCGTTCTTACGGAGCGCGAACCGGTTGATCGCGTGCTGGGCAAGGTTCATCGGGCGGATCTGCCGTTTGAGCGGGCCGATGAACGAAAGATCGAGCCCGGCGCGAAGAAAACTCTGTGAGATGTTGTACCCGGTGCCCGACATCATCGTGACATCCTGTGCATCGTAAAGCGTCACAAACGCGCTGCGCAGATTTGAATCTCCCGATCTGGCCGTGTCGGGTGCGGTGGCACGCTCGATCTCTATGCTCGGGGGTATGCTCATGCCTGATCGAGCCTTTCGCCGGACTGGACATCGACAAGCTTGCGAGGCCCGATCGGTTTGGCCGGGATTCCAACGCACACAGTCCATGCGGGGAGATCTTTGATTACATGCCCTCGGGCACCAACCACCACGCCGTCGTTGATCGTCACCCCGGGCCCGACAAAGCTCTCGGTCGCGATCCAGCACCGCGCGCCGATCTTGATGGGCACACGCAAGAGCGGAAAGTTCGAGCGTTCAAAATCGTGTGTGCCGGCACAGATATGGCAAAACTGGCTGATGACCGTGTGCGCCCCGATCGAGATCGGTCCCAGGCTATACAAATACACCCGATCACCGATCTGGGCTCCTTCGCCAATCTCAATATTCCAAGGCACCTCGATCCGGACCGTGCTACGAAGCAGCTTCACTCGTCCGACTTTCGCGCCGAACCGGCGCAAAAGCCACGCCCGCCAGTTGTCTGCTCGCCTCGGAGAGAACCGAAAAATGGTGCTTTGGACGATATTCCAGAGCAATCTACGGATTTTCTCCGATCGGCTGAAATGTCCGATAACGGTTCCCGGCGGAAAACCAGCGGGAACCTGCGCATCGACCGATTGAACCCTATCCACACCATCCCCGTCCTGCGAATTGCGATTCACAGGCTGATCGGTCTCTGTATGTATCTGTGCTGAGCTCATCAATCCAATACGGTACCTTTCGCGCCTTGATCGAGTTCAGTATATCGGTGATTTGTGCAGCGAGTTGTACGCATATCGCCAAAAGAGCAACCCGATCGAGCCGACTATGCTCATGGCTCATCGATCATCCCGGAGCATCCATTGACCAAGACCCGCGTTGTCATCCTCAACCAGTATTATGTGCCCGATGTCGCCTCGACCGGGCATCTTTTGCACGAACTGGCGGTCGAACTCGCCGAACTGGGTTTCGAGGTCGAAGTCCTCACCGGCCGCCCGAGCTATGGGCCCCGCGACACCTGGCAGGACTGCCCACTCAAAGAAACAGTTGATGGCGTGAAAATCCATCGGCTCAAAGTCGCCCGGTTTGACAAAAACTTCCTCCCCGGACGAGCTTTCAACTACCTTACTTTCGTGATCCCGATGGTGCTCACCGTCCTCTTCACCTCAAATAAAAACACGGTCTATCTCTACACCACCAACCCGCCTTTCTTGGGCGCAATCGGGTGGTTTGTGTCCAAGTTCCGCAAACACCACTATGTCACCCTCCTCCACGACGCCCATCCGCAACTCGGCGTGTGGGTCGGCACCTTCAAGAAGGGCTCGATGATCGAGCGGGTCTGGATGGCCCTCAACCGGCGCAAATACAAACGCACCAAAGAAGCCATTGTCCTGTGCAGTGCTGCCAAAAAACTCGTCGCCGAGACTTACCCGATCACCCCCGAACATATCCATGTCGTCCCCAACTGGGCCGATGGCGAAGCACTCTTCCCCAAACCCAAAGCCGAATCCAAAATCGCCCAACAAAACGGGTTTGTCGATGATTTCATCCTCCTCTACTCGGGCAACATGGGGCTCTACTACGACTTCGATACCGTCCTTGAAGCAACCAAACTCCTCAAAGACGAGCCCTTCAAGCTCGTCCTCGTCGGGGGCGGCGGCAAACGCTCAGCCATCGAAGCACACATCAAAGAGCACAACATGACCAATGTCGTCATGCTCCCCTACCAGCCCTTCAAGCAGCTCAACGATTCATTCAACGCCTGCGATGCCTCGCTCGTCACCATCGCCAAAGGCATCGAAGGCATCAGCTTCCCGAGCAAACTCTACACCTCGCTCGCTGTCGGCAAAGCGATCGTTGCGCTCTCCGAAGACTGGTCCGAACTCCGCGAAATCGTCGAGCACAACAACTGCGGCATCTGGTCGCCGCTCGGCGATGCCCAAGGGCTCGCCGACAAGCTCCGCGGGCTGATCCACGACAAAGCCAAAGCCCAGGCGATGGGCGCAAGCGCCCGCGCCGTCTTCGACAAGGGCTACACCCGCCAGGTGTGTGCTGCCAAATACGCCGAGGTCCTCAGGCTTGCCGACCCGCAGTTCTCACCCGAAGAAACCGCCGATCGTCGCGAAAAACTCGCCAAGTGGCTCGCGCGAGGCGCAGCGGTCGTCGATATGAACGAGCCCGAACAAACGGATCAGCCCAAAGCATGTATGCCCGCTGGAGATCAATCGTGAGCAGCATCGACGATCGAAAACTCAAACTCGTCTTCGTCACCGAGGATGATCCGCTCTATGTCATCCGATTCTTCGAGGTCTTCTTCGATGAATACCCAACAAACCAGATCGAAATCATCGGCGTGTCCGTCCAAGAAGCCTTCCACGAACCCAAATGGAAGACCGCTAAACGCATCTTCAACTTCTATGGGCCCATCGACTTCTTCCGGCTCCTCGCCCGCTACTTCAAGGTCAAACTCCGAGGCGACTCGATCGTCAAACTCGCCAAAGAAAAGAATCTGCCGATCATCGAGTGCGGCTCGGTCAATGATCCGGATTACATCGCCAAACTCGAAGCCCTCGAACCCGACATCGTCGCCTCGGTCGCAGCACCCGAAATCTTCAAGAAGGGTATCCTCGGTGTCCCCAAGCTCGGGTGCATCAATATCCATTCGGGCAAGCTCCCAGTCTATCGAGGCATGATGCCCAACTTCTGGCAACTCCTTCATGGTGAGAAGCACGCCGTCGTCACCGTGCATGAGATGGTCGAAAAACTCGACGCCGGCGATATCCTCGGGACGATCGATTGGCCGCTCAAAGAACACGACTCGCTCGATCGCGTCATCACCGGCACCAAGCAAGACGGTGCCCGCCTGATGATGGAAATCATCCTAAAAATGAAAGCCGGCGAAGCCCAAACGACACCTTTGGACATGAGCAACAAAAAATACTTCCGCTTCCCGCAGCGCAAAGATGTCAAAGCGTTCCGCAAGCGCGGGCACAAGATGATCTAAGAGAGCGACCATGCCCAAGTTCCAAACCACCCAAGCCGCCATGTCGATTGATGTCGAAGACTGGTTCCAGGTCGAGAATCTCAAAGGCATCATCGCGCGCGATACCTGGGACGAGCGAGAACTCCGCGTCGAAGCCAACACCGACCGAATGCTCGAGCTGATGGACAAACACAATGTCAAATGCACCTGCTTCATCCTCGGGTGGGTCGCCGAGCAATGCCCAGCCCTCATCAAACGCATCGCCGATGCTGGGCACGAAATTGCCAGCCACGGGTACGGGCATGACCTGATCTACAACCTCTCCCAAGACGAGTTCCGCGAGGATATGAAACGAGGCATCGGCATCGTCGAAGACCTCACCAGCGCGAAAATCAAAGGCTACCGCGCCCCCTCATTCTCCATCACCGATTGGTCCATCGACATCCTTCAAGAACTCGGGCTCACTTACGACTCGTCCGCCTTCCCAACCGTCGCCCACGACCGCTACGGCAAGCTCGAAAACATGGATTCAGGCACCCCCATCGTCGAGATCCGCCCCGGATTCCACGAAGTCTGCGTCTCGGTCCTGAAAGTCGGCAAGAAGGGCGTGCCCTGGGCCGGAGGCGGATACTTCCGTCTCTTCCCCTACCCACTCTTCAAGTGGGGAGTCAAACGGATCCTCAACTCGGATATGCCCTATATCTTCTATATCCACCCGTGGGAGGTTGATCCTGGGCAACCCAAGATGACCGGACTCAAGCGGTCGCATAAGTTCCGCCACTACAACAACCTCGGCAAATGCACCGCCCGTTTCGACAACCTGCTCGGCTCATTTGAGTGGAAACCTGTCGGCGAAGTGCTCGATGGGTTCATCAAGAATCGAACCAAGGGCTGATTTGCGTGTTCAATTGGGGCGTTTATTGCTTGATCGACGGCGTGATTTCTGGTAAAACGGAGGCTTTCAGGCGATGCCCTTATAGGGGAGCATTGCCTTCGTATCCAATGCACATACGCAGAATGAAGACCCACTATGCAACTGGACAGATCGTTCTTACCGATTCTCGCACTCGCTCTGGGCACCTCCATGCTGGTCGCGGATGAAACCATCACCACCTTCGACACCGGCACCGAAGGATGGTCTATCTCCGGGCGCGAAACTATCGACGAAGGCGGCGGGAACCCCGGCGAAAACATGCACGGCATCCTGGTCGATGTCTTCGGCGCAGACACCCGAAACCGCACCAATGTCGAGTTCCTGGGCGACTACAATCGGTTCGGTGGATCAATCGAGATCAGCATCGACATCAAAGTCAACTCCATCGACTTCTTCGGCACCCCCGTCCCGCGTGAACTCGTTGTCGATCTGCGCAACTTCGATGACCAAACCGGGTTCACATGGGCATCCGTCTGGTACTCGCTCGGCGTGCTCGATTCACGAGTCAACAACGAATGGACAACCTACAAAATCATCATCGAAGACACCGCCACGCTCGATCTCCCCGCCGGGTGGCGAGGCTCAGGCGCTGAAGACCCTGATACTTTCGAGCCTATCCTCCCCGAAGGACGAACCTTCGCCTCCGTGCTCGAACAAGTTGACGAGATCACCTTCACCACCTTCGTCCCCGGATTTTTCTTTGGATTTACCAACTTCGATGTCCAAGTCGACAACATCACCGTTCGTTCGATCGGAGCGCCTTGCCCGGCCGATCTTACCGGCGATGGGGATCTCAACTTCTTCGATGTCTCCGCATTCCTCAGTGCATTCAGTGCTTCCGATCCATCTGCAGACTTCACCGGCGATGGCTCGTTCAACTTCTTCGATGTGAGCGCATTCCTCACAGCCTTCTCCGCAGGGTGCCCATAAATCCTCCTCATCGGCATGCTCAAACACTGTTTGTTCGCCAAAAACTGATTCACCATTCTCTGCTTGTATACTGTGTCCCAAAGGAGATCACTAAATATGACATCGATCACTGCAATAGTGTGCATAGGGTTCATTGCTCTTGCATCCGGGCCAACATTCGCCCAAACGACCATTGTGGATTTTAATAATGGTCCCGAAGGATGGATTGGTGGCAACGGCACAATCACCACATCAGATAATTCGGGAAACAACTTCATGCGATCGGTCGACGAGACCTTTGGTGTTCACTACGGAAACAGCCTGAATGCGGACTTCCTTGGTGATTACACTACACATAATCTCATCACCCTCTCGGTTGATGTTCGTGTGGATCTGATCAATACATCGAATCTCCCTGATGGGCGATCGACCCCGCTGACCAGATCGTTGGTGCTTGATCTGCGAAACACAAACTTTGCAGATGGGTTCTTTGAATACGGCGCGGTGATCTTTGTGCTCGACTCAGTAATCAATGAAACCAACAATGCCCAGTGGCAAACTTTCAGCGTCACCTTCGATCCCAATGCGATTGATCTCCCCGAAGGGTGGATCGGCTTTGGAGGGAGCGATGACGCTAACGGCCCGGTGCTCCCCGCGGGAGCGACCTTCGCTGATATCGTATCGAATGTCGATGAAGTTGTTTTTAGCACATTCGTACCCGGCGAGTTTTATCTCCAAGTCTTCTTCGATTTCTCGGTCGATAACTTCACGATCACCCGGACAACCAACGCTGCTTGTGCGCCGGACCTCAACAAAGATGGGGACCTGAACTTCTTCGATGTCAGCGCATTCCTTACCGCCTTTGGTGCTTCCGATTCGGCAGCGGACTTCACCGGCGACGGAGAGTTCAACTTCTTCGATGTCAGCGCATTCCTCACCGCCTTCGCTGCCGGGTGTCCATAGACACCCAGTGAACCCCTCTTTGTCTTCTTTGAAAGACCAATGCAAGTGGGCCCATTGGGTCCATTTGTTGTTTTTGATCGACCCGGCTCCATTGCGCCGATCATCTCTATTCCCACACATGAACCACCAACGGAGCAGTGCTCGATGAATCTCAGAACACCCATTCTCATCCTCGCCATCATCATTGTTTCATTGAGTTCAATCGGATGCTCCGTCGCCCCCAAGCAGCGCAACCAGGCCGAGTTCAGGCGTGATGCTCATCATGCGACCCAATGGTTCAAATCCAACATCAACGGGCTCGATCAACAAATCGCCCAATCCGCGGGCTACGCGGTCTACCCGGCTGTCGGGCAGTGGGGGATCGGGATCAGTGGCGGGCAGTTCGGCCGGGGCGTGCTCAACCGCCCCGATGGCACGCAGATCGGATGGGCAGCCCTCAACACCGCCTCGGCGGGGCTTCAACTCGGCGGGCGCGGGTACAAGTTATTGGTGGTCTTTGAGAATCGCGAAGTGCTCAGCAAGTTCATGAACAACACACTCTCGGGCTCAGCGACCGCGGTCACCGTCGCGGGTGAGAACGGGATCGGAAAGGCAGCCTCCTTCGCCGAGGGTGTCGCGGTCTATGACGGCGACAGCACCGGGCTCCTCGCCGGGGCCAATGTCGGGCTCAACTTCATGCGATACAAAGAATTAGACAAAAGACAGGCAGCCGAATCAGCGATCGAATAGCCCGCGGCTTGATCCGCCCAACTGCACGGTGCTCGGTTGACATCATCGCCAATGGGGATACCATCGACCATGCAAATGAAACTGAGTCTCAACACCATTCTTCGCTCGCTCACCCTTTTGTTTGTCTTGGTTTCCCCGAGCACATGGGCGGATGAAACACACCAAGCAGATAAAAATATCTCGAATACAAGCCCATTGGCTGCCCGCTCGGGCGTGCTCGTCATGGCCCATGGCGGCGATGCCGACTGGAACCGGGCGGTCGAGCGGGTCGTCGAGCCGCTCCGTGCTTCGTACCCGGTCGAGATCGCCTTCGGCATGGCGAAGACCTCTACCATGCACGCTGCGGTGCGAAGGCTCGAAGACCAAGGCGTCGAGCACATCGCGGTCGTTCGCATGTTCATCTCAGGCGAGAGTTTCCTCGAAAACACCGAGATCATCCTCGGGCTCCGTGAACCCAAACCCGAGCCCAAGCACGAACTCAAACAAGATACCCACTCCAGCCATCACAACGCACCAACCAAGCCCGACGAGCCCATGAACCATGACTCGATGGACTCGATGGACTCGATGGATCATGGTTCCGGGCACATGATGGAGCCTCCAGCCGCCATCGACACCGATTCAACCTTCTATCTGAGCACCGCAGGCGTCGCTGCCACCACCCTCATCGACGACATCCTCGTCGAGCGGGTGCAATCGTTGAGTGTTGATCCATCCACCGAAAGCATCCTCATCCTCGCGCACGGCCCGGGCGATGACGACGAAAACCAACGCTGGCTCGCCGACATGAAACGGCGCACCGAGTTGCTCCGCTCGCTGGGCAACTTCATCGACATCCGATGCGAAACCCTCCGCGAAGATTGGCCCGGCAGACGAGCCGAAGCAGAACAACGCATCAACGAGTTTGTTCAGTCTCACAACGACGAAGGCACCCGGGTCATCGTCGTCCCCTTCCGCGTCGCCGGGTTCGGCCCATACCGCGAGGTGCTCGAAGGCTTGTCCTACATTGCCGACGAACAAGGGTTCTGCCCACATCCAAACATGACCACCTGGATCGACCAGACCGCCCGCAAGCACCTGCCGAGCCTCCCTGAACATAACTAATGCAGGGTGCGTGGGTGCGCCTCGCTCATTCTCAACTCATCACCGGCTCAGCCGGGGGCTGATGCCACTGGGCGTTCTCGTTCTTGCCAGATTCCATATACCATTGCACCATCCGGTCGATCCCCTCCTTGAGAGGCAGCTTTGGCTGATATCCAACGCCCAAAAGTTTGTCGGCTTCAAACTTCGTCTCGGTCTTGAACATCTTCTTGACCCGGGCAGTCGAGATCGGCAGATTCTTGCCGGTGAGCTTGATGACGACATCAAAGGGCAGCCCGAGCAGCATCCCCACCGCATACGGCATCGCCGGCGCGGGTTTTTTCCCCAGACACTCACTCACGACATTGGAAATCTCCGTGCTCGTCAAATCGGGTTTGTCGATGAAGTTGAAGATCTCGAAGCTGGCGATCTCGGCTGTGGGCTTGTGATCGTGCAACCCTTTGAGGAACAAGGTCGCGTCCACAATGTTCTCGACATAGCTCAGTGATTTGATATTGGTACCGGGTCCAAACCGGGCGTACTTGCCCGAATCAATCTGGCGGATGAGCGAATACATATTGGCGAAGTTCTGCACCCCAAAGGTGACGGTGGGGCGGATGATGAGTGCGTTGCGTCCATCACCCTGATCGACCCAACGATTGAATACCGCTTCGCCTTTGAGCTTTGACCCGCCATAGGGCGAGTTGGGCGCGGTCGGCGCGGTTTCTTCGTGCGGGGTTTGCGCATCGCCATAGACCGCGACCGTGGAGTAGAAAACCAGTCCCTCCACCCCAGCCCGATCCATCGCCTCACAAACCATCTGCGAGCCGTGCTCGTTGACCGAGTAGTAGGTATCGTGCGCGATCCCGAAATCGTGATGAGCCGCAGCGAGGTTGACGACCATATCCACGCCCACCATCGCGCGATCGAGCGCTTTGGGATCACGGATATCGCCTTTGACGAAGGCGGATTGAGCCGCGAGCGAACCGGGAGCCGGGTCGATGAGATCAATCGTGACGAGTTCGTGCCCGAGTGCTGCCAGATCGCGATGGAAGTAGGCCCCGATGAATCCTGAGCCGCCGGTGATGAGTATTTTCAATGTCGACCCCTTGGAATCATCAGTGTTTTACGCCTTGAGTGCAAATCATACGAGTATGGACTGCTCAAGTTCAATGCTCTACCAGTTTCGACCAATTCCGCCATCCGCTCGCCCGATATCGCTCAAATCACACGCTAAAACCCGCCGAACATCATCGGCGCCAGCACCACACAGATCACCCCGCACAGAATCGTCAAAGGCCCGCCGAACTTGGTGTAGTCCGTCCATTTGTACCCGCCGGGCCCCATCACCATCAGGTTTGTCTGGTACCCGATCGGCGTCGAGAACTCGCAGCTCGCCGATACCGTGATCGCCACGATAAATGGCATCGGGTTGAGCGATTGTTCGAGCGCGATCCCGATCGCGATCGGGAACATCAGCACCGCTGCCGCGTTGTTGGTCATCGTCGCGGTGAAGACCGTCGTGAGCACATAGATCGCTGCGAGCAACCCCCAAGGCCCAAGCGAGGCACACGCTGCGACAATCGCGTGCGAGATGTCGGCTGCCAAGCCGGTGTTAATCATCGCCTGCCCGATCCCGAACGACGCGCCGATCACGGTCAGAATCTGGAAATCCACCCCGCGCCGGGCTTGTGGACCGGTGCAGCATCGGGTGACGACCATCAGCCCCGCAGCGAGCATCGCCGCCGTCATGGGCTCGAAGACGCTAAACGAGAGCAGAATCACCAGCAACGCCAGAATCGCCACCGCAGCCCACGCCCGATCATGGCGCAATGCAGCGGGCGTGATGCGCTCGTTCACAAGATAAAAATCGCCGGTCGATCCGAACCGATCCGAAAAACCAGACGGCGCTTCAAGGAGCAGGGTGTCGCCGGGGCGCAATCGAATCTCGCCGAGCTTGCCCGGGATCTGTTGTCCCTGCCGACGCACCGCGACGACCACCGCGCCATAGCGCGTGCGGATCCCCGATTGTCGAATCGTCATCCCCACCAGCGACGAGTTGTTCGAGACCACCGCTTCGACGATCCGCAGATTGGGTCGATAGTGCTTGTCAACCTGTGATTCATCATCATCGCGGTGCCCATGCGATTCAGTCGTCGAGGGCACCAAGCCTTTGATCTGCTGGAGCTCGACCACCGATTCGAGTTGCCCTACAAAGACCAGCACATCCCCCGCCCGGATTTTTTCCGTAGGCGACACCGCCACCATCGAATCTTCATCGCGCTCGATCCGCGACAAAAACAGCCCCGGCAGGTTCCGCAGGTTCGCCTCTTCAACCGTTTTGCCCACGATCGGGCTCTCCGGATTCACCTTGAGGGCTGCGTGATACCCCTGCCCGTGCGTCTCGGCGTCCTCGATCGGGTTCGCCCGATCAGGGAGCAGCTTGCGCCCAAAGATCAGAATATACGCCACCCCAAAGATCGCAATCGGAAGCCCAACCTTGGCGAGCGTGAACATCCCGAACCTGAGCGCCGGGTTGTCTTCGCTGACCGGGTTGCCGTCCATCGTCACCTGGGCATCGAAGAGCAGCTTCGAGGTAATCACATTGGTCGAGGTTCCGATGAGCGTGCACACCCCGCCGAGAATCGACGCGAACGACAAGGGCATAAAGAGCTTGCTTGGCGCGATTCGACATCTTCTCGCCACGCCCGCGAGCGTGGGCAGGAACATCGCCACGATTGGTGTGTTGTTGATAAACGCGCTCATCACCGCCACCGGGATCGTCAATCGAATCTGTGCGCTGCGTTCATCTTTAGGACGACCGAGCAACACCGCTGTGATTCGGCTCATCGCCCCGGTCTCTTTCATCGCGGCTGCGACGATATACAACATCGCCACCGTGATCACGCCTTGATTGGCAAACCCCTGCACCGCCTCTTGAGGCTCAAGAATCCCAAAGATCAAAAGCACCAACAGCACACCCATCATGATGATGTCGGGCGCAAAGCGACCCATCGCCATCGTGCCCACCATGAGCACAAGCATGATGCCCGTCAAGATGGGTTCCCAGTTGCCCAATGCGTGTTCGATCCTTGTCGTGTGCCCGGTATGGGAGAGTTTCTATTCCGCGCCCTGCCCGATCCCGAGTTCCTTGATCGCCCGGAGCATCAGCCCATGAATCCTCGGCGGGGCGCACACAACACCCTTATTCTTCTCCAAGCCTCGCCCATGCGAGAAATCGAGGTTGTGTCCAAAGATATCGGTCACAAACGCCCCCGACTCGCACGCAATGCAGCACCCCGCAGCATGATCCCAGATCCGCTCGACATACCCCTTGCGTGTCGGCAGCCTGAGATACGCATCGGCCTGCCCACGCGCAACAACTGCGTACTTGCACTGCGAATCAAGCCTCGCCGGCTCGCCGACCGTGCCGAGCCCGTTGGCTTCGATCCAGTCCATAATCCGGTCGGTATCCGACACATTGCTATGCGCCTTCTCGACCGATCCACACACCGAGATCGGCTCGGATTCATCATGATCGAGCCGAGTGATATGGATCGAATCAGCGTTTCCATCGTCACACCGTGATTCCCAGACCCCCTCGCCTTTGATCGCGAAGTAGAGGCACCCATGCTCATCACGCTCATCAAAGGGCATCGACATATCAATCGCCAGATTCGGACACCCCATCACCCCAATCGTCGGCGTCCCATCCTCAATAAACCCAAGCGCCACCGCATATTGCTGATTCCGCAAGAACCCCTTCGTGCCATCGATCGGATCGAGCGTCCAGAACTTGTGATGCGAAGTATCCCCCGCACCCATATCAATCGCTTCGAGCACCAGATCGGGCGTCGCGTCGTCCCAGACCTCCTTGGCTGCAGCAACGACCGCATCGAGGATCATCGCATTGTCCTCATCGCGCAGGAAGGTCGAAGATTCCTCCGCCACCATCACAAACTCGCCCAGATGCTGCCTGAGCACCATCGCAACGACCGCCTGGGCAGCATAATCCGCGACCGTCACCGGGCTCTTATCATCCTTGGTGATCGAGCGGACCGCATCAAGGTTATTTTGGACCTCTTGGCACACAATCGAAGCGGCGACGACCGCGTGGCGAGCCGCTTGGGCGTATTGGGCAGCATTGGCGGTATTGGACATCTGATACTCTTTCTGTATTTGCTCGGTTCAACCGATGGATCGAGCCGATGAATGATCGACTCTTCTGTGGTTTCACTCCATCGAATACCGGCGGTTTCTGCCTGAGATTGTGCAGCCGGGCTGCATGATTCGGGTGATCTTCACGATAATGATCCATTATACCATTGATCCGACGATCAACGCCTCCCAATCACCAGACCAACCCAGAACACACCCAGCGATTCATCGGATATGCTCTGATCCCCCACAGGAATGTTCACCCTTGACCCCCATCAGCCCAACAAAGCTCACCATCATCAAGGCGGCGAACTCGATCTTATTCGTGCAAGAGGTCCTGCGCCTCTATCGCCAGCAGGTGCCCTTTGTCATCCTCCGCACCCCAGACCAACTCGCCTCGCTCGCAGGCTTCGAGATCGAACGGACCATCGAGCCCGCTGAGCATCCATCTTCAAATCACGGGTGGATCCATCATGAACCAACCCAGTTCTGCGATGCAAACGAACTCGCCCAGGTCACCTTCTCCTCAGGCACCGAAGGCACACCCAAAGCCATCGCGCTGAGCCATCGGGCACTCGCTGATGTCGTCGAGCGCGTCAACGAGGCGATGAAGATTGATTCATCGATCAAAGAATACATCGGCGTGCCCACGAGCTACTCCTTCGGGCTCGGACGCGTCCGCGCCTGTGCCGCGGTCGGCGGGAGCACCTACATCCCCGAGCGTGGGTTCGACCCCGTCGAGCTCGCTTCGATGCTCGAAAAAGACGAAATCAACGCCTTCTCTGCGGTGCCCACGCTCATCCGAACCGTGTTGGGCAATTCTGAACTCTTCGCTGCGCATGCAACCAAACTCCGATGGATCGAGATCGGAAGCCAGTACATGTCAGGCGATGAAAAACGCCAACTCCGCGAACTCTTCCCCAATGCCTCCATCGTCCAGCACTACGGGCTCACCGAAGCCTCACGCACCACCTTCCTCGACATCTCCAATGCGCCAGAAAACGCCCTCGAATCCGTCGGACAACCCACCGGCGAATCCAAAGTCCGTATCGGTGACGATGGGCGAATCGAAATCGCAGGCCCGCACGCCGCGATAGGGCTCCTCACCAGCGAGGGCATCACGCCGATCGTCGATGATTCTGGATGGCTCCGCACCAATGACCTGGGCGAGATGTGCGATGGGTTCCTCTTCTTCAAAGGGCGAGCCGACGATCAGATCAACTGTGGCGGCGTGAAACTCTCCCCCGATGCGATCGAACAAAAACTCTGCGATCGGCTCGGCATCAAGCAAGGAATCACCATCGCCCGCGTCCCTGATCCGGTCCGAGGCGATGGGATTCTGCTCTGTTATACGCCTCAAATCGAGGCCGATGAATCAGAACTCGCCAAGGCTGCCCGGGCCGTGCTCGATGAGATGGGGCTCAAGGTCGGCACAGCGCTGCATATTCAATCCATCGCCGAACTCCCGACCACCGGCTCGGGCAAAGTCCAACGCAGCAAACTCGCCGAACTCTATCAGCCCGCTCAAATCGAAATACCTGCGACCGCTCCCGAGCACCCAAACCAATCCGATGCCCAAGCCGACACCCTCGAAGCCAAACTCGTCCACGCCTGGCGATCGGTGCTCCGACAGGAATCGGTCTCGCTCCACACCTCCTTCTACGAGCACGGCGGCGACTCGCTCTCCTCGATCGCCCTCATGCTCGCGCTCGAAAAAGCACACATCGACCGGGCCGTCACCGCCCGCGTCTTCGATGGCGAAACCATCGCCCAGATCGTCGAAACACACGATCAGATGCAGGCCGGCACCATCGAACGGGCCCCGCGCACCAATGACCGCATCGCTGGCGACACCATCAACGCTGTCCGCGGGATGCTCGTGCTCTGGCTCATCGGGATCCACTTTCTCCCAGGCGTCTGGGAACGATTGCCGGTCGATGCCGAAGAAATCAAGCGATGGCTCAACCCGCTCTATCGCATGGGCACCCCCGGATTCGCCATCGTCTTCGGGCTCGGCGTCGGGTACTTCTTCCTGACCCAGATCGATCACAAAGCCCCGGGTGTCTTTACTCGCATCCGTATCGCCACCGTCATGGTCGCCATCGGCATCGCGTTGCTGGGCGCAGCCAGGTTCGCCCGGTTCAAGTTCGTAGGCTACGACTCCCCCGCCCCCTTCGCCAGTGCGTTGATCTATTCGGTCTTGTTGTACTACTTCTTCGCCGTCATCAGCATCCCGCTCTGGCATCGGCTCTTGTCGAACCCCACCAAGCGTGTCACCCGGGCATTGCTTCTTGCCGGGGTCGGATTTACGATCCACTACACAGTCCAGGCACTCTGGGTCCAAAAAACCTATCCAAACCCACTGGCCGAGCTCGTCAGCCTGATGGTTCAGGCGAAGTATAACTATTTCATCATGACCGGCACCGTCATGCTCGGCGTCGCCGCCGGGGCCCATTTCCATCAATCCATCACCCACATCAAAGAACAAGCCAAATCCTATATTGCGACCGGGCTCATCCTCATCGCTGCTTCGCTCATTGTCGCGATCAGTACCGGCGAAATCTCAACCTGGCTCGACATGGGCAAGCCCACGCTCACGATCCTTATTGGATATCTCGGGATCATCATCTTCGCGCTGGGCACAATGATCCGCATCCTCTCGACCATTCCGCGATCCGGGATCCTCTCCTCAACCATCGCCGCCCTCGCAGCCTGCGGCGTGCTCTCGCTGCCTCTGTTCATCGGACACGAACTCGTCGTCCCCTGCAAAGACATCCTCGTCGAACTCGGACTCCCCGGAGGCCCAACGCTCCTGGCGAGCCTTGGGGTGTTCTTTGTGATCGGTGCGTACTTCGTCCGCCGAGTGATGCGGATCTATTCCTGAATCAACTTGCGCGATATCAAGGCTGCGAGCAACTCATCGACTGACTCCTCCACAGGCTTCTCTCCTGTCGCCAGCACAATCTCCGCGTGCTTTGGCAACTCATAGGGATCATCAATCCCGGTAAACCCCTTGATCTCCCCCGCCCGGGCCTTCTTGTAGAGCCCTTTGGGGTCGCGCTGTTCGCAGATTTCGATCGGGGTATTGATGAAGACTTCGAGAAAGGTCAGCCCGGCGTCTTCGTGAATCTTTCGGACCTGATCCCGATCTTTCTGGTACGGCGAGATAAAACTCGAAATCGTCACCACCCCCGCATCGGCAAACAACTTGGCGACCTCGCCGATGCGTCGGATGTTCTCTTTCCGATCGTCAGCCCCGAACCCCAGATTCGCATTGAGCCCATGACGGACATTGTCCCCATCGAGCCGATAGGCGAGCACTCCTCGCGCATTGAGGGCGTGCTCAAGCGCCACGCCCACGGTCGATTTGCCCGAGCCAGAGAGCCCGGTGAGCCAGAGGGTGCACCCCTTATGCCCGAGCACCTTGGCCCGGTCCTCCCGGGTCACTTCGCCGTCGTGCCAGACGATATTGGTCGATTCTGGGTTGGTAGAAGAGTTATTGCTCAAAAATCGGTCTCCAGCTGGTGCTCATCGGATAGAGCCATGACATTATCGCCCAATGTCCCGATAAGCACGATCATCGGGTTTCAATCCCATATGAATCGTTCGAATCTCGGTCTATACTTCGGCTCATTCATTGCACGAATCCTGATTTCTCGCTTGTGAGGAACGAAAGATCGGCCGATGAATGAGTCAAGACGGATAAATTCGGGCGATCGATGCGATCGCCCATGCTGATCCCCCCGCGGAGAACCACAGGCATGACCTCGGCGACTCAACAATCCGGTGCACACGCGCACTACAAGCTCACCCACCTCAAGGCCCTCGAAGCCGAAGCGATCCACATCATGCGTGAGGTGGCTGCCCAGTTCGAGAAGCCCGCGCTGATGTTCTCAGGGGGCAAAGACTCCATCGTCATGGTCGCGCTGGCGAAAAAAGCCTTCCGACCCGCCAAGTTCCCCTTCCCGCTCCTCCATATCGACACCGGGCACAACTTCCCCGAAGCCCTCGCCTTCCGCGACAAACTTGTCGACGAGATCGGCGAACGATTGATCGTCCACAAGGTTCAGGACCTTATTGATCGTGGTGATGCCGTCGAAGATCCGGGACCATTCCCCTCGCGCAACCGCGCACAGATCCCAACACTCCTCGACGCGATCGAAAAACACCAGTTCGACGCACTCTTCGGCGGCGCCCGGCGCGACGAAGAAAAAGCACGCGCCAAAGAACGCATCTTCTCCTTCCGCGACGACTTCGGGCAGTGGGATCCAAAGAACCAACGCCCCGAACTCTGGAACCTCTACAACGGTCGCCACCGCATGGGCGAGAACATCCGTGTCTTCCCGATCTCGAACTGGACCGAGATGGATGTCTGGCAATACATCATGCTCGAAGAGATCGAAATCCCCGATCTCTACTTCTCGCACAAACGCGATGTCGTCGAACGGCGCGGGCAGCTCGTGCCCGTCGGCGACGATCCGTTCGGCCCGCGCGAAGGCGAAGAGATCATCAACCGCACCGTCCGCTTCCGCACCGTCGGCGACATGAGCTGCACCGCTGCGACCGATTCGCCCGCTGCCAATCTCGAAGAAATCGTCGGCGAGGTCGCTGCTGCCCGTGCTTCTGAACGCGGCGCCCGCATGGACGACAAAACCAACGAAGCCGCGATGGAAGATCGTAAAAAAGAAGGATACTTCTAGGACATGACCACCGAAACCCAATCCAAAACCGACTTCTCCACCGATCCAAACGCCAACAAAGGCATGGATTTCTCCACAGACGCCTACCTCGATATGGACCTGCTCCGGTTCCTGACCTGCGGCTCTGTCGATGACGGTAAATCCACACTCATCGGTCGGCTCCTCTATGATTCAAAGTCGATCTTTGAGGATCAACTCGAAGCCGCCGAGTCGGCTTCGCTCTCGCGCGGCGACCAACGCATGGACCTCGCGCTGCTCACCGATGGCCTCCGCGCCGAGCGCGAACAAGGAATCACCATTGATGTCGCCTACCGCTACTTCGCGACGCCCAAGCGTAAGTTCATCATCGCCGACTGCCCCGGGCATGTGCAGTACACACGCAACATGGTGACAGGCGCATCGACCGCGAATCTTGCGTTGATCCTCATCGACGCGCGTCACGGCGTGATCGAACAAACCCGCCGACACTCGTTCATCACCAGCCTTTTGCGCATTCCGCATCTCGTCGTCTGTGTGAACAAGATGGACCTTGCTGATTGGTCGCAAGAAAAATACGACAAGATCCGTGAGGACTTCGAAGAGTTCGCCGCCCGTTTCGAGATCACCGACATCACCTTCATCCCCATGTCCGCCCTCACCGGCGACAATGTCGTCAACCGCTCCGAAAACATGGACTGGTACCAAGGCCCGTCGCTCTTGCACCATCTCGAAAATGTTCATATCGCAGGCGATCGCGATATGATCGACCCACGCTTCCCGGTTCAATGGGTCGTGCGTCCTCAAGGCGACGAGCACCATGACTATCGAGGCTATGGAGGTCAGATCGCATCGGGCGTGTTCCAGGTCGGCGACGAGGTCGTCGCGTTGCCATCGGGCATGGAATCGAAGATCAAATCCATCGACATCGGAGGCGACCCGCAACAGTTCGCCACCCCGCCCGTGAGTGTCTCGATCCAACTCGAAGACGACATCGACATCTCGCGTGGCGACATGCTCTGCCGACCCAACAATCAGCCGACTTCGGGCCAGGACATCGACGCGATGGTCGTCTGGATGGCTGACACCCCGATGAAGGTCGGCAAGAAGTACACCATCCGCCACACCTCCAACGAGGCAAGGTGTGTCATTAAAAACCTCAACTACCAGCTCGATATCGAGACGCTCCACCGCATTGAAGATGTGGAACAGCTCAAACTCAACGAGATCGGTCGAATCGCCATCCGCACGACCAAGCCGTTGTTCTTTGATCCGTATCGTCAATGCCGCGTGACAGGGAGTTTCATCATCGTCGACGAGCAGACCAACAACACGGTCGGCGCCGCGATGATCATCGGCGAGACAAACTAAACAATTCATCACATTCGCTCTCTTGGTGGGACGGGCTTCCAGCCCGTCTTTTTCATACCCTCCTCCCCCGGGCTTCCGGGGGAGGTGCCCGCAGGGCGGAGGGGGTCTGCTTTGTTTTCTCACTCTTCCCACTGCCTATCGCCTATCGCCTTCTTCAGGACCCCCTCCGTCTCACTTCGTTCGACACCTCCCCCGGAGGCCCGGGGGAGGAGACAAGAACACGAATCACTCGCCTATCCTTCCCCCATGCCAAAGAGCCAGCATTCAAAGAACCCTCGGTCAAAAAACATGGACATCCGTATCCTCTCCATCGGCGCCCTCGTAGCCCATCCGCTCTGGGACGAGCGCCATCCCATCCGCACTGGGCACAGCACCACCGTCTTGATCCAAGCCGGCGATGCTAAAATCATCGTCGATCCGGGTCTGCCCGCCCCCGCCCTCAAAGCCCGGCTCGGCGAACGCGCCGGATTGACCCCTGATGCGATCACCCATGTGTTCCTCACCAGCTTCAACCCAGAATGCCGACGCGGGATCGGGCTCTTCGACAAAGCCGATTGGCTCATCTCCGAAAAAGAACGCGAATCCGTCGGCGTGCCCATCGCCCAGTCTCTCGCTCGGCTCGCCGAGACCAAAGAACTCGCTGGGCAATCGGGCGAAGCGTTCGACGAGTCCCAGCAGACCATGCTCGAAATCCTCCAGCGAGATGTCGCCGAGCTCGCCCGGTGCCAGCCCGCGCCCGATTCGATCGTCGACAATGTCGATCTCTTCCCCCTCCCCGGATTCTCCATGGGACTCTGCGGCTTGCTCCTCGCCGAACCCGCCCGCACAACCCTGATCTGTGGCGACGCAATCCCAACCGCTGAGCACCTCGATCAAGGCAAGGTCCTGCCAACCTGCGCCGATCGGGAGATGGCACAAGAAAGCTTCAAAGAGGCGATCGAGATCGCCGATGTGATTATCTGCGGGCGCGACAACCTGGTCATCAACCCCACCAAACGAGGCATCTAGAATCCACCCATTCGCAGCGTATCAATGACACGAGATATCCATGCCCCTCACCAAGCAACAACATCAACAACTCTACGATGTGCTCTCGAAGGTCAACGCCGCCATCGAGGCTGAGCAAACCACCCCGGCGATGCGAAAACTCACCGAACTCAACGCCAAGTTCCCCAACCAACCCATGATCCTCACGCTGTTGGGAAAAGTAAACACCAAAATGGGTCGCCACGCAGAAGCGATTGTTGCCTACGAAAAAACCGCCAAGATTGATCCAAAGAAACCCGACAACCACTTCCAACTCGCCCTCGCACTCCAGAAAGGCGGGCGATACGACGAATCACTCGTCGAATACGAACGCGCCCTCTATCACGATCCCAACCACTTCCTCGCCCTGCGCCACAAGTGCTCGGTGCTGACCGATCTCGATCGCAACGACGAAGCCCTCAAAGCCCTCGATGCCCTGAAAAAATCCGTCGCCAATAAGCAGATCGAACCCGCCCAGCACCTCGCCATCGCCATCTCCACCGCCCGGCTCGTGCCCAAGGTGCTCGAGCCCAAAGACCCCATCAAAGCCATCGAGGCGTATGTCGATAACGAAACCTGCGACCAGAGCCTGCGCACCGCCGGATACTGGCAGCTCGGACGACTCTATGACATCCTCAAAGAATACGACCACGCCTTCACCAACTACACCAAAAGCAAGAAACTCAACATCCGCCCGTGGAACCCCGATGCACACTCCAATCGCATCAACCGGCTCATCGAATGCTGGACCACCGAGCCCAAGATTCCAACCGCCCAAGCCGACGGCTCGCGCCTGATCTTCATCGTCGGGATGATGCGCTCGGGCACCTCGCTCACCGAACAGATGCTCGCCCAGATCGAACACCTCACCCCCGGAGGCGAGATGAACGCCATCTCCCGCCAGGTCGCCTCGATCGAAATGGGACGCGAGCCCGCTGTCCCACACTCACGCCCGTATCCCTACACCAAAGAGCTCTATACCAAAGCTGCCCTCGATAAAATGAGCAAGGCCGCGATGGTGATGTATGACCAGATCGCCAAAGATGGGCTCGTCACCGACAAGCAGCCCTCCAACTACGCCTATGTCCCCCTCATCGCCCATATGTTCCCGGGCGCGAAGTTCATCCACTGCAAGCGTGACCCACTCGATTGCTGCCTCTCGAACTTCACCCAGGCTTTCGCCCGCCCACACGCCCAGACCCACGATCTCTATCATCTCGGGCGATACTTTAATGATTACGACCGCCTCGTCGCCGCCTGGCACACCATCGACGAGGTCGACATGATCGACCTGCACTACGAAGACATGGTCGCCGATCCAGAAACCCAGTCCAAACGCATCACCGCATTCCTCGGCATCGACTGGACCCCCGACATCCTCGATTTCCACAAATCATCCAGAACCGTCTCCACCGCCTCGCGCGACCAGGTCCGCAAGCCGCTCTATACCAGTTCAGTGAAAAAATACAAACGCTACGAGCACCATTTGGATGAACTCAAGCGCGGATTAGGCATCAAATAGCCCATCTTTTCTCCTCCCCCGGGCTTCCGGGGGAGGTGTCTGCGCAGCAGACGGAGG
>Ga0316204_10001762_pt1 | contig 54904 bp, 51 predicted proteins | sample 6monrhotite_MG_2_FD_205661 | JGI IMG/M metagenome (GOLD analysis project Ga0316204, IMG submission 205661) | Microbial mat bacterial communities from mineral coupon in-situ incubated in ocean water Damariscotta River, Maine, United States -... | ecosystem: Environmental > Aquatic > Marine >... | reverse complement strand
AGTAATTTCTTTAATATTGACTCTTTACGCTCGCTCGAATAACGCGCCATTTTTTGCTCAAAACCGCCCCCTGATCTCTATTAATATGGGTTTTATAAAGGGTGACATCTATCCTGACACAGGGGGTTCCCTCTACACCACTAGTTTTACTGCCCTACTCACCGTAGCGTAATGCACCCCAAACGTAAGTGCTATCTCTTTCATCGAATAATCACCTGTCTGATAGGCGGCAGCCATGCCCTCGTTTCTATCTCCATAAGATAGATAATGCGATAATGTCTTGGCCTTGGCCCTTCTTTGGGCGCGAGGGATTTCACTGATATCTGTACTCGGTTCAATGTTACGCTGTATCTTAGCAATGAATTTACCACCACCAAGATAGATTTGCTGTTTCAGGTCATCCCAAATACCAGGAAGACCCACGCCCTCCCGAACAAAATTTTTATATTTTCCAATGGCACGTTTGCGCTGCTTGCTGAACTGACCCAATACCCAGTCAGTGCGAGAAAAGACCGATGAAGAGGTGCACGAAGCCGCATTGTCTGACCCAGACGCACAACCATTGACCGCAAAACAGTTAGAGAAATTAAAGCCTGTTACCCCCATGGCGAAGTGCTAAAACTCCGGGAATACAGCAAGCGTTATCCAATACGTTTCTGAAATCTCAGGGACTTTATGCGTTGCGTGATGGATGGATTAAACTTCACCATTCTAAGTGAAACGCCCTGTGCGGAGCCGCATACAGGGTGTTGTGGGGGCTGAGGGTTAGATACCCTCGGCTACCCGATTATGCCATTGCTGTATCACCAATATGTTTTGCCATTCTTATATAAAGCAGTGCAAACCACGATGAAAATATAAATACTTCTACAAATGTTGTAGGTAAATTTTCTTGATCTCCAAATGCATAAATCCAGTAGGCGGCCATTAAAACTATCATGGGAATTAGATAAACCAAAAAACGGATACCAACTACAAAACCTATAGAAAAATATTTTGAAGCAAAATTAGACCCGTTACCGCCTCCATTCATCTTGTAGGCGTAGATTGTACCTGCAATCGGAATAAGTATATTGAGCATAGACATTACATAAGTCCATATATTGACATTTTCGTATGGTAGGTGTCCGGTTATTTCAATTGCTGCCGCGTATAGGCCAGCGTATAGAACAACATAAGGGATCAATTGTTTGTCCGTGAATGACCCATTATGGATATCATTTTTTAATGATTCAATTTTCCAGAAGTACATTTATAATTCCTTTTAGGCATAACGCCGGCAATAACCGGAATTTTGTAGCGGTGTTTAAACTGTGCTAGGCTGCTTTTAGCACAGTTTGCCGAGTAGCCCGAGGGAACTACCCCTTCAGGCCCTCACAGAACCGTACGTGATACTCTCGCATCATACGGCTCGTGCCATCCAACCTTTCTTCGCCCCACATTGCCATGATGGAAATAGCTGTTTGGCAGTTTGCCTTAAACTATTCACATAACTGGCAGCCTGACTAACGGTCTTCATCGCCTTGTATTTTAACTTCGCCCAACGCCTAAGGCATTTGTCAAAGTAGAATAACACGTTACGGATTTCACTTTCTCCAAAGCGTTTGAAGTAGTTGATCCAGCCACGTTGACAATCTCGGCAGCGCTGGCTAATGTCGTTAAGCTCACACCACTGCCATGCCCGCCAAGGATTAGATTAGTAGATTAGGGGGTCAGGCCTGCATATTTGCATTAATGCGGCCACCGCTTCGCTATCCATGGCCACCAGCGAACGATATGGCCATCGAATCCACGGCTTTTGCTGCATGACGAACCACATACACTTGGCTATCCAGGTCGCAGATGATCCTCTATCCGAGATCATGCAGAATCTGTCGTTCCGTTACACGCGCTGGATCAACAAAAAACAAGCGCGAACGGGACATTTATTCCAGGGGCGATACAAGGCGATATTGGTTGATGCGGATCACTATCTTCTGGAATTAGTGCGTTATATTCATCTCAATCCGGTACGAGCAGGTAGGGTCGAGAACCCGCAGGACTATGCGTGGAGCGGCCACAGGGCCTACTTGGGGATGGAAACGTTGCCATGGTTGGAAACTGATTGGGTGCTGAGTCAGTTCGCTAAACGATTGAAGACATGTCGACACCGCTATGAGGCTTTTGTATGTGCGGGGAAAGAAGAAGGTTATCGACAGGCGTTTCATCATGGTGGTGAAGATGGGCGAGTGTTGGCGGATGATCGGTTCTTGGAACAGGTTTTGGGTAAGCAAGTGCACTCTTTACCCAATGTGTCGCTGGATGGCATTGTGGCTTATGTCCGTGCGGAATATGGCGTAAGCGAGGAAGCGCTTCGAGGGCCTTCGCGCAATCATAGGTTTTCCGAAGCGCGCACCATGATTGGTTGGCTGAGCCGACGACTGAGGGCCAGTTCGATTAAGGATGTGGCCCTCTATTTTCAACGAGCGCCTTCCACATTCAGTCGGCATATTGGAAAAATGGATATGAAAGCAAAGAGTTCAGAGATGTTACGAGATAAGCTCGACGCATATATTAATGCAATAATGCATGCCTGACCCCGCTTCCTGCTTCTTAGTAATGCTTGAGCCGTATGCAGAGAAATTTGCACGTGCGGTTCTGAGGGAGGAAAGGGGCCGTGAGGCCCCTGACCTACCCGGTGCTGAAAATAATATGAGATTACCTACGAGAAAACTAATAAATGAAATGATGAACGATTTCCCGAAATTCGAACCTGTCGAGGATTATAAACGTGGATATCTATTCGCCTGGGCATCTGAAGCAGGAATGGATCACTACATTGTAATTAGTTCGTCGCAAAAGAATTTGTGCTATGAAGTAGATCTATCGAGCACCATTCTCGGACAATTCGATAATAGATATGGTGGTAATCTCGCAAGAGGACTCTGTCGTTTGCCGAATTTAAGAGAGCAATCAAATGCACTTTCGCAGCAACAGGCCTATTATTATCATGATGGTACGGTTGAGGTTGCAAAAGAAGCACTTAATAAAATTGCTTATGAGATAAAAAAATATGCGCTTCCGTGGTTTGAACACAACCAGTCTAATATTAGCAATGGAAGTATATTGCAATATGGAACTGAATGGATAAAGAAAAATATTGACAGAATTCCTCTTAATATTGAACAACAATTAGAAGAAGCACTAAACAGGGTTAATTACAGTACTATCAGAGTAGAGCATCAATTGTTAGATGAACTGAAATCTTGTTTAAGGGAATATGCATCTACTATAGACACATCAAAGGATGACAGACAAAAAATTGTTACACTAGGAATTGATCTTCTTATGTACGGTAAATATTTAAAAACAGCAGCTAATCGGGAACAAATGAACAAATAGGATAGCCATAATTAATCGCCCCTGAGCAGAGCGAGAGCGAGGGTCAGGCATGCATTATTGTATTGATGTATTCATCGAGCTTATCTCGTAACATCTCTGAACTCTTTGCTTTCGTATCCATTTCTCCAATATACCGACTGAATTTTGCGCCTGTAAATGAGGACTTTGAGATCATTTTTAACGCCGCCGGGACGGGAAATATGAATAATAAAGGGGGGCTTTTATAAAACAATCAGCGCAGACAACAGCCCAATCAAACCACCAAACACACCGCCCCAGATCACCAGCCAACCAAGGTGTTGTTTAATCATCTGCTGTACCATCTCTTTCACTAATTTCGGAGTGAGTTCATCCAGACGTGCATCGATGATCTCAGCAACCTTGGCACGAATATCGGCCATTGTTTCAGGTTGGTCGATCTCTTCCTGCAACAGCTTATTAAACGACTCTTTTTCAGTAATCTCGATCACCGATTCTTTCATGCCGTTGATGAAAGGCTCTTTCAGCGGATTTAGCGCCTCGACCCCGCCTAACATCCCCAACATACCGCCAAACGAAGACTGCATGATGACCTCAACCAGTTTATCAAATGCAGGTGACATATCGATCTTTTCAATCACTGGCGTCAGTTTAAGTGAAGCGTTAGCAGTACCACCAGAGACAAAACGGTCGATATTTTCCTGGGTAAAAAACTGCTCCATCATCATGGTTTTGATCGCCGATTTAAACGCTTCAAAGCGCGCCGGAATCACTCCAGAACCAATCAGACCAGGCACCTTCTCGAATAACATATGCACCGCCAACCAGTTGGTTAACGCGCCCGACAGGGCAAATAGCCCTATCATCATAATCAGCTCATTTTGCCACTCCCAACCCAAACCAAACAGACTCGCCACAATCAGGTTAGTTAATACACTTTTGTTCATTGATCGATATCTCTATAAGCAGTCATTTCGAGGAGAAGTATTGTACAGCCAATACTGGCGATTGAAGTGGCTAATTCTCAAGAAAATGATGTCACAAAGCGAGAGAATTCAGATATCCATAAATGACCGCAGTTTTTCTAACTGAGACCTTTGCACGATTGTTCTTTTGTCGCCAAGCTCTGTTAAAGGAGAACTCAATCGCTCATTTAACGATACGTTCAACCCTGAACCAGATAACACGTCATCTCGTGACGATAACTGCGCACTTGCTAATAGTGGTGCAACAATGTAGATCAAGCAGCAACAATTAATCGTTTTTATCAATTAAAAATATAAAAATAATCAATTGGATCTATTTTTAAATAAGGGGCTATAGTTAGTTCGTCAACACAATTAACCACGATAAGGAGTTCACCCATGAGCCGAAAAAACAAGTGCCCCTTGACGACCGTCAACGGCGCCCCGGTCGCCGATGACCAGACCAGTATCTCTGCCGGTGAGCGCGGCTCACTGACCTTTGATAACTTCCGTGTTTTTGAGAAACTAGCCCACTTCAACCGCGAGCGCATCCCCGAGCGTGTGGTTCATGCGCGCGGCTCTGGTGCCTATGGAACCTTTACGTTAAGCAGAGATTTGTCAGACCACACCATCGCCAGCTTCCTGCTGGGTGAAGGCAAAAAGACGGAGATTTTCTTGCGTTTCTCCACCGTCGGCGGTGGCCAGGACTCCAGCGACTACGCCCGCGATCCACGCGGTTTCGCAGTGAAATTCTATACTGAAGCGGGTAACTGGGATCTGGTGGGCAACAACACCCCGGTTTTTTTCCTGCGCGACCCAATCAAATTCCCTGACTTTGTTCATTCACAGAAGAAAAATCCGGCCACCAACATCCCCGACCCGGCAGCAATGTTTGAGTTCTGGGCCAACAGCCCGCAATCCCTGCATCAAATGACCATCCTAATGTCGGATCGCGGCATCCCCTACTCTTACCGCCATATGCACGGCTTCGGTTCACACACCTTGAGCATGTGGAACGGTAAAGGCGAGCGCGTCTGGGTGAAGTGGCATTTCAAAACCAACCAGGGCATCAAGAATGTCACCAATGAAGAAGCTGCCACCATGTCACCACATGGCGCGCAGCAGGATCTGGTCGACTCCATCAATAACGGTGACTTCCCCAGCTGGGCGGTGAAAGTGCAGATCATGACTGAAGCCGAAGCGCATGATTACCACATCAACCCCTTCGACCTGACCAAGATCTGGCCCCATGCCGACTTTCCACTGATCGAAATCGGCCAGCTAGAGTTGAACCGCAACGTGGAGAACTACTTTGCCGAAACTGAACAGGCCGCATTCAGTCCCGGTAACCTGGTGCCTGGCATCGGCGCCTCGCCAGACAAAATGTTGCAGGCGCGTTTGATGGCCTACCCAGATGCCCATCGCTATCGAGTCGGTGCCAACGCCAACCAGCTGCCGATCAACTCGCCCCGCTGCCCACTCCATCACTACCAACGTGACGGTGCGATGGCAGGCATGCCTGCGGCATTCGGCGACGACAACAATCAGGGTGGCGGGGTGAACTTCTACCCCAATGATCGAATTGCCGATGGTGCACCAGCACCAGTAACGGAAGCGGCTGAACCACCCATGCCGATTGAAGGCGAGGCGTGGATCAAGGCTTACGACACCCAGGAAGATGACAACTTCAGCCAGGCGGGCAACCTCTATCAACTGATGTCGGATGAGCAGAAGAACCAGTTGACGGGCAATATCGCAGGCGCCCTGGTTCAGGCCTCCGACAGTGTAAAAGAGCGAATGCTGGCGCAGTTCAGAGCGGCTGACCCAGACTACGCTGAGCGTGTCAGCAAAGCGATGGCCCAGCTGACCTGATATGCCTTCTCCCCCTTGCGTCCATAGGTATCGACAATGGAAAGAAAACCCCATAATCCTGCCAGCAAGGCAGCCGCTATTTGCCAGATAACAACGCACGCCATACTGTACCCGTGGCGTTTGAGATTTAGGCTTTTAGGGCGAAATGGTGAGTAATAGCCGGACTATTGCGGGGCATTCCAACACCGCCATGGAATGAAGAGGGCGTGCAATAAAACCTCAATCGCTACGGGTATATACCCGTAGCGATTGAGATTTAATCCGTATTTGTTCGTTCTTATTGAGCAACAGCGTATGGATAGTCGCGCTTATTTCGGGTTTTTGCGATTGAAAGACAGGCTGAAGCAGGGCTGCCAATTGTATCCGTCATTTAATTTCCATTCCCAAGCCTACTCAACAGCATTTTCAATTTCATCTGCCTCCGCAATGCGACGCACACCAAAGATCATTTTCGGCGGCACTCCCATCTCAAGATCGACCCCGGAAACACGGTAATTTGAACCACGCTGCCTGAGAATCTCGTTGACCTTCTCCTGTTTTTTCATCGATAGAATAATGGTATCGGCGATCAGCTCGTCGCTGCTGAATTCTATCGTTTTGTCCATCACCTTGCCGGAGAGTTCTTTTGCTTTATCAAAAATTGTCATGATCATATCTCCTGAGCCAAGGCTGGCATTCCTGCTCCATAGATAACATTCAAAAGCAGCATTGAACAAACTAGTCTAAACATTTTGTCACCTCTCTAATCATGCGGAACGTTAGTGAAATATACCCTCAATGGCCGCCTGATCAATAGCCAGCAGATTTTCTCTATCGACCTGCGACATCACAAAACAAGGTACTACAAGGCATCAAAACCGCGCTGTAGGTCGGCCTGTAGATCCTCAACATCTTCAAGCCCAACGGCCACTCGCACCAGCCCTTGATGAATACCAGCGGCATCACGCTCTTCATCGCTCAAACGACCGTGCGTGGTTGTCGCAGGATGTGTGATGGTTGTTTTTGCATCACCCAGGTTAGCAGTAATCGAAAGCAGCTCTGTACCGTTAATAAAACGCCACGCTTCATCACGACCACCATTCAATTCAAATGCCAGCAAGCCACTAAAGCCATCCTGTTGCTGGGCAGCCAGTGCATGTTGCGGGTGCGATTCCAGTCCAGTATAAAACACCTGTTTCACCGCCGGATGAGATTCGACCCACTGTGCCAGTGTCAGCGCACTAGCACTATGTGCCTGCATACGAATGCGTAACGTCTCCAGCCCTTTCAGGAAAACCCATGCATTAAACGGACTCATACTAGGCCCCGCAGTACGCAGGTAGCCGTAAACCTCTTCGATTAACTCACCATTGCCAATCACCGCACCACCAACACAGCGCCCCTGGCCATCGATATATTTAGTTGCTGAGACGACTACCAGATCGGCACCCAACGTCAACGGCCGTTGCAGTGCAGCGGTACAGACCGTGTTATCGACTACCAGCAGGCAATCTTTGCGTTCAGCAATCTCCGCTAGCTTCTTAATATCAACCACTTCCGCCAGCGGGTTTGATGGTGTTTCAATAAAGAGCATACGCGTATTCGGCTTGATTGATGACGCCCAACGATCAAGGTCAGTTAGCGGGATTGAATTATGTTCAATCCCAAAGCGGGATAGATACTTATTAAACAGTACGGTCGTGCTACCAAAGATACCGTTCGATGACAGAATGTGATCGCCACGCTTCAGCAGCGCACTACAGGTTGCTGTAATCGCAGCCATGCCGGATGCAGTCGCAACACAGCGTTCACCGCCTTCAAGCGCTGCTAAACGTCGCTCAAAGGTATTCACAGTTGGGTTTGTAAAACGTGAATAGATATTACCCGGCTCATCACCAGAAAAACGAGCCGCTGCCTGTTCTGCACTTTCAAACACATAACTGGAGGTAGTAAAGATAGGCTCTGACTGCTCACCTTCCTGAGTCCGTCGCTGCCCGGCACGAACGCCGCGCGTACCAATACCATACTTACTAAAATCTTTTTCTGTCACTGCCATATCCCCACAAAAATAATAAAACGACGGCGAATATCAGAAGTGCCAACAGAAAACTTCAGACACAAAAAAACCCGCCAAGTCGAAAACCAAAGCAGGCTCTTCCCGCTTTAGCTGAATTTTTAAGGCGCCCGCAAGCTGATTTTCAAATCGGCGCCCGGTGGTTACCCACCGCTATACTATCTGTACAACCTTACGCTCGTGCTCAGTAACTGTCAATACCAGGGCACGAGTAGCTGAAAAGTTTACGGCGTATTATGCATACCTATCACATTCACTTTAGGCTTCTCTTTTCCCTTAACACTATCGGCACGCGCCTTTTCCAGTTCATTAAGGTACTCAGGGGTCACATCACCCGTCACATATTCACCGTTAAAGCATGATGTATCAAACTGCTCAACCGCAGGATTACCCGCACGTACCGCATCAATCAGATCATCAAGATCCTGATAGATTAGTTTGTCTGCACCAATCACTTCACACACCTCTTCATCAGTACGGTTATGCGCAATCAACTCTTCTGCAGCCGGCATATCAATGCCGTATACATTTGGATATCGCACCGGTGGCGCAGCAGAGGCGAAATAAACACTTTTCGCACCGGCATCACGTGCCATCTGAATAATTTGATCTGAGGTGGTACCTCGAACAATCGAGTCATCCACTAACAAAACGTTTTTACCCTTAAACTCCAGTTCAATCGCATTCAACTTCTGACGTACTGATTTCTTGCGCTGCTGCTGTCCCGGCATAATAAAGGTACGACCGATGTAGCGGTTTTTGATAAACCCTTCGCGATATCGTACCCCCATCTTATTGGCTAATGCCAGCGCCGCCGTACGACTGGTATCCGGAATCGGAATCACCACATCAACCTCCAACTCCGGAAAGTCACGCTGAATTTTGTCTGCCAGTTTTTCACCCATACGCAGGCGTGCTCGGTAAACGTAGATATCATCAATAATCGAGTCAGGGCGAGCTAGATAAACATGTTCAAAAATACACGGCGCATACACAGGGTTTTCAGCGCATTGCATAGTGTGCAGCTCACCATCAGCAGTGATAAAGACCGCTTCACCCGGTTCAACATCACGGACTCGCTCAAAACCCAGTGCATCTAACGCCACACTTTCGGAGGCAATCATATATTCATCACCCACATCAGAAGTCCGCTTACCAAACACAACAGGACGAATACCATAAGGGTCTCGGAAGCCAACAATACCAATCCCGGTGATCATCGCAATGGCAGCGTAACCACCTTTGCAGCGACGATGCACGCCACGAACGGCTTCAAAAATATCATCCGCGTCAATATGAAGTTTATTGGCACATTGTAGCTCATGTGCAAAAACATTCAGCAGCACTTCAGAATCTGAATTGGTGTTGATGTGACGTTTATCATCACGAAACAAAGCCTCTTTCAGCTCATCCGCATTGGTCAGGTTACCGTTATGCGCCAGCGCAATGCCGTAAGGTGAATTTACATAAAATGGCTGCGCTTCAGCAGAGGATGAACACCCTGCCGTTGGATAGCGAACATGACCAACGCCCACATTGCCCTGCAAATTAATCATATGCGAAGTATGAAAGACATCACGCACCAGACCATTTTGCTTACGCAGATAGAGTTTTCCATCATCACAGGTCATGATTCCTGCGGCATCCTGTCCACGGTGTTGTAATACTGTCAGCGCATCATAGATCGCCTGATTCACGTTACTCTTCTGGACAAGTCCGACCACACCACACATTAGAAAACCCTCATCAAAAAATTAAAACGTTAAATGCTCATCGCTACGATTAACTTAGGAACATGCACGGAATAACTTACCATTTTCGCATCTCTGCTTCAGCCCGACTTTGCCCGTTCTTCAATCACAAAAACTCGAAATAGAACGACTATTCCTCCGCTTTTGCTCAATCAGAACGAACAAATACAAACTAAATCAGAGCGCCAAAACAGTAAGTTATTCCGTGCACGTTCCTTAGAGATCAATCTGACGACTACTGACACCTTGCTCAAGGTGTCCTGAAAAATTTTCAGACAACCAGTTTGCCGCCTGCTCAAAATGCTCAACCATTATAGAGGCAGGCCAAACAGGCTCCGCCGCCAGTGGAGAGATGCCACCTAACAGGACTAAGACAATCACAATCAGGCCACCGCGCAACGCGCCAAAAAGCGAGCCAAGCAGACGATCAATTCCCTTCAAACCACTCAGGTGAATCAACTTTGTCACCAAGTGATTCAGCAGCATGCTCACCACTAACACACCTACAAACAGGCCAATAAAAGCCAACGCATAACGTAGGCCGTCATGATTAACAAAGCTCTCCAACAATATTGAAAACTCGCTTGAAAATGTCAGCGCCGTCCAGCCAGCAAGCACCCAGCCCAACAGCGACATCACCTCTTTCACCAGTCCACGTAGCACTCCTATTAACGTAGACAGAAGAATGACGCCTAACAATGCGTAATCAAGCCATACAAGTGTCACGAAAAAAGCGCCCCACAGTCATCCATCTTCAATCGATTCACTCTTGATGCCAGATCACAAGCCCTTTCAGACTCATCTCATTCTGTAACCTCTTTTTCAAACGGTTTGCTTTATCTTTATCAGCAGCAGGCCCAACCCGCACACGATGATTTAACTTACCGTTAACCCTGACACTATCAACAAATGCGGAAAAACCATTTTTGCGTATTTTATCACGCAAGCCCCGAGCATTACTCTCACTGCCAAAACTACCCACCTGCACTGTCCAGCCTTCACGCGCACGCGCGGCTGATACAGGGTTTTTCACTGCAGCCACAGCTTTAATTGGAGGTGGTGGCAGTGCTTTGACTGCAACCGGATCGGCAGCGCGCTTCTGTTGCACCAGCGGGTGATTTGCCACCTTCTCTTCCACCGATTCATCCGCTGATAACCTCGGCACTTTTATCTGGGGCGTTTCGTTCAACTCAAAGGTTTCTACACGCATATCTTTTGGCTTGGGTGGAATATTAGTGCCATTAATCACCTGATCGTAATCCTTGCGGAAATCGAGCAGCATTGGAATAAAGATAACCGCCAACGCCAGCAGAACAAGCCCACCCACCACACGCTGCTTAATCCTGTTTTCCTGCATTTTGTTGTCCCAGTCCCATTATTCTGCTTTCAGTTATCCCAGCTCAATTACGCCTGCAAACCCAAAACAGGGATTTTACCTTAATTCGTCGCACAGCACCCAACATCCTCAAAAAAGGTTTTTGCCGCGGCTACCGTGTAAAAGGAACCAAAAATCACCACGCGGTCACCCGCGCGGGCATTTTCCAACGCGGCCGCAGTCGCGGCCGCCACATCGCCAAAAGATGAAACTACCAGCGAGTCAGATACAATCGATAAAGAAGCAGTAATCGCCTCAGCGGCCGCGCCTCTATAGCACAAAGAGGCATCCAGGCTCGCCACATTCCAGCGATCAACTACCGGCACCATCATCGCGATCACCGCTGCAATATCCTTATCCGCCAACATCGCTACCACGGCATGGGTTTCACCGGCACACGGCCGCTCGGCCAATGCCTCGCTTAAGGCCTGCGCGCTCGATGGGTTATGTGCCACATCCAGCAAATACTCAACCTGCGCAAGACTGCCATCAAAGGTAATCCGCTGCAGGCGCCCTGCCACCTGCACCTGCTTAAGCCCCGTCTCAACTGCATTCAATACCACCGGGAAACGCGACTGCAATAACGTCACCGCCATCAACACACCCGCCGCATTTTGCAACTGAAAGGCACCACTCAATCCCAGTGGCGGCAGTGCATCGTACTGTTGCTGATCACACTGCCAATGCCACGAGCCATTATTCGCCTTGTTATTGAGGCCATAACTAAATTGGCCATTCAGCCCATAATATTGCGCCCCAATCGCTGCTGCGTGGGCAATCAAGCTACGCGCTGGCCCCGGTTCAGCGCAGATTGCAGGAAGATTGGCGCGATAGATACCAGCCTTTTCACGCGCGATCGTTTCACGGTCACTGCCTAGCCACGACTGATGATCGACATCCACCATCGTCACCAACGCCACGTCTGGTTCGATCACATTGACCGCATCCAGTCGCCCACCGAGGCCCACCTCCAGCACAGCGATATCGACCCGCGCCTGCTGAAAGATCACAATCGCCGCCAGCGTGCCAAACTCAAAATAGGTTAGAGGGACTTCATCATTATCGGCACAACGCGCGGTCTCTATCTGCTCAAAGACATCACACAGCAACGCATCATCCGCCTCCACACCGTTAAGCGTAATGCGTTCGTTATAACGCAATAGATGAGGCGAGGTGTAAACACCGACATGATAACCGGCCGTATGATAGATCGACTGCAACATCGCTGCACTCGACCCCTTGCCATTCGTGCCTGCAATGGTGATGACCGCAAAGTCGGGTGATTCCAGCTGTAGACGTTGCAGCACAACACGCACCCGATCAAGACCCAGCTCGATCTCAGCCGGATTGAGTTGCGCTTGCCACGTTAGCCACGCATCGAGTGAATCAAAACGCATAGCTGAACGCGCCAATGTTAATGCAAGTGATATGTTTTATGAGGCGTCTTTTGTTGCCAGTGGAATCGACATCTGATCGGTATTCGAAGGACGTGCGGTCAGTATCCCCAGCAGCGACGAAACACGATCACGCATCTCACGGCGATCAGCGATAAAATCGACCGCGCCATGATCAACCAGAAATTCACTGCGCTGAAAACCGACCGGCAGCGTTTCACGTACCGTCTGCCGGATCACACGCGGCCCGGCAAAACCGATCAACGCCTTTGGCTCTGCAATATTGACATCACCGAGCATCGCCAGACTCGCCGAAACACCACCCATGGTTGGATCTGTTAAGACAGAGATAAATGGTATACCGCGTTCACGCAATTTCGCCAATACTGCACTGGTCTTCGCCATCTGCATCAACGAAAAGAGCGCCTCCTGCATACGTGCGCCACCACTGGCTGAAAAGCAGACCAACGGGATATTGTATTCAAGACTCGCATTAGCCGCCTGTACAAAACGCTCACCCACCACCGACCCCATCGAGCCGCCCATAAAGCGAAATTCAAACGCCATTGCAACCAGCGGGATGGCATTGACCTGCCCCATTATCACGATTAGCGCATCTTTCTCACCCGTGTTTTTTTGTGATTGAGTGATACGGTCTTTATATTTTTTCGAATCGCGGAACTTAAGGATATCTACCGGTTCCACATCATTGGCCAGCTCCATGCGCGGCTCTTCATCCAGAAAACTTTCCAGACGACGGCGCGCACCGATGCGGCTATGGTGATCACACTTAGGACAGACGCCCAGACTGCGCTCTAACTCGGCACGGTAAAGGATCTGTTTACAGGAATCGCATTTGGTCCATAACCCTTCTGGAATCGAACGCTTTTTGCTCGCTTCCGTTTTAATCTTCTCCGGGATCAGTTTTTCAAACCAGCTCATATCTAATGTCCTGTGCCAAATAATCTTGCAAACCAACCTACCTTTGGCGGCCCCGCATCCATCGCAACGCGCATCTCACGCAGCAGCGTTGCAACGACTTCATTAATCTTCTCGGGTGTCTCCACGTTGTCAGCGACACGATTCACTACTGCACTACCAACCACTACCGCGTCGGCTACTGCCGCCACACGCTGTGCGGTCTCAGCATCACGAATACCAAAACCGACGCCAATCGGCATCTCGGTATGGCTGCGAATCTGCGCTACCTTGGCCTCGACCGCCGCCACATCCAGATTAACCGCACCGGTCACGCCCTTCAATGAGACATAATATATAAAACCGCTCGCCCCGGCGCAGATTTTAGCGATACGTTCACCGACCGTATTAGGCGCCAGCAGAAAAATCGGATCGACATCAGCCGCCTTCAGTGCATCAACCAGATCACCCGCCTCTTCCGGCGGCATATCAACCGTCAACAGGCCATCCACGCCCGCTTCAGATGCCGCTGTCGCAAAGGCCTGATACCCCATGATCTCAACCGGATTCATATAGCCCATCAACACAACTGGGGTTGTGCTGTTGGTTTGGCGGAACTCACTCACCATCGTCAATACATCACGCAGGCTGGTGCCATGTTCCAGCGCACGTTCACACGCCCTTTGAATGGTTGGCCCTTCCGCCATTGGGTCAGAAAAGGGCACACCCAGTTCCAGTAGATCAGCACCCGCCTCCACCATCGCATGCATCAACGGAACGGTCACTTCGGGATTAGGATCGCCTGCGGTCACAAATGGAATCAGTGCCTTTTTATTCTCAGCCTTCAGCGCTGCAAAACAGCTCTTTATTCTGCTCATACCGTAATCCCCTCTAGTCCCGCCACGGTATGAATATCTTTATCGCCACGCCCGGAGAGATTAACGATGATGATCTTGTCTTTGCCCATCGTCGGCGCCAGCTTTTTTGCATAGGCAAGCGCATGGCTCGACTCCAGTGCCGGCATGATCCCTTCGATTTTGGTCAGATCATGAAACGCCTGCAGCGCCTCATCATCGGTCGCGGCCACATAATTAGCACGGCCGATATCTTTCAACCACGCATGTTCAGGCCCAACACCGGGGTAATCAAGGCCAGCCGAGACCGAGTGGGTCTCAATGATCTGACCGTTATCATCTTCGACCAGATAGGTACGATTGCCGTGCAATACACCAGGACGCCCAGCACACAGTGGCGCTGCATGACGCGGGGTATCAACACCATCACCGCCACCTTCAACGCCGTACATCGCAACATTTTTGTCTTCAATAAAGGGGTGGAACAGGCCAATCGCATTTGAACCGCCACCGACACAGGCAACCAGCACATCCGGCAGACGCCCTTCCGCTTTCATAATCTGCTCTTTTGCCTCCCGGCCAATGATCGCCTGAAAGTCACGTACCAGCATCGGGTACGGATGCGGCCCCGCAACGGTACCGATAATATAAAAGGTGTTATCAACGTTGGTGACCCAGTCACGCATCGCTTCATTCAGTGCATCTTTTAAGGTTTTTGAGCCTGAGGTGACTGGCACCACAGCTGCACCAAGCAGTTTCATACGGTAGACATTGAGCGCCTGACGTTTCACATCTTCGGCCCCCATATAAACCACACACTCAAGCCCCAAACGAGCCGCAACCGTGGCCGACGCCACGCCGTGCTGTCCGGCACCGGTCTCGGCAATAATGCGGGTTTTGCCCAGGTGTTTGGCAAGTAGTGCCTGACCGATGGTGTTATTCACCTTATGCGCACCGGTGTGATTGAGGTCTTCACGCTTCAGGTAGATCTTCGCCCCACCAAGTTGTTTACTCCAGCGCTCGGCATAATAGAGTGGCGACGGACGCCCCACATAGTCAGCCAGGTCTTTATCCAGCTCCGCCTGAAACTCCGGGTCATTTTTCAGACGTTCATAGGCGGCGGTCAACTCATCCAGTGGTTCCATCAATGTCTCAGCGACAAAACGGCCACCGTAGACACCAAAGTGACCACTGGCATCCGGCAGCGTTGCTAATTCTGGGTCGGTTACTTCACTACTCATCGAATTTCACTACTCTTTAAAAATATTAAAATCGTTTAACTCATTCACCGCGAACCGCAGCAACAAATGCCGTAATCCTGGCCGCATCCTTAATCCCTTTGGCAATTTCTACGCCGCCACTCACATCCACCGCATAGGGGTGAACCTGCGCAATTCCCTCGGCCACATTATCGGGCGTTAAACCACCAGCGAGAATTATAGACTTTTTCAGCCCTTCAGGCACGGCTTGCCAGTCAAATACCTCACCGGTACCGCCAGCAACACCGGAGCTGTAGGCATCCAGCAGGATCCCCTGTGCGTCTCGATAGAGCCCTGCGGTCGCTGCCACATCAAGCCCCGGGGCCATACGTAGCGCCTTGATATAGGGCAGACCGTGTTTACCACACAGGCCTGCTGGCTCATCACCGTGGAACTGCAACAGGCTCAGCGGCACCGCATCCAGTACTTCGCGGATCTCATTATCACTCGCATTAACAAACAGGCCGACTACGGTGACAAATGGCGGTAGCGCCGCTACCACGGCCTGCGCCTGCTCGATGGTAACACTGCGAGGACTCGGCTCATAAAAGACCAACCCAATCGCATCGCCACCCGCATCAGCAACCGCCACCCCATCCTCAGGACGGGTGATACCGCAAATTTTAATTCGTGTACGCATAGTAATCGCTAATGAGTACCTATAATTGAAGTCATCAGATTACCAGACCATCTGAGGAGGGGAAAGATAAGGGATGCCAAATGCCTCGGGGTATTCAACCCCAACCAGGTAAAGCCCATGCGGCGGCGCGGTCACCCCACCCAGCTTACGTTCACGATACTCCAGCACTTCACGCGCCCAATCGACCGGTTTTTCATCCGCACCAATCGCCGCCAGCACCCCCACAATATTCCGCACCATATGGTGCAAAAAAGCATTCGCTTCGATATCGAGCATAATGAACTCACCGTTTTCACCCGAACGGCTCCGGCTTGATTTATGAATGGCCAGCTCATGCACCGTGCGCACCGGACTCTTCGCCTGGCAGCCATAAGCACGGAACGATGAGAAGTCATGCTCACCCAGTAGATGATTGGCCGCCGCTTGCATCCGCTCGACATCAAGCGCGCGGTATTCCCACGTCACGCGTCGCGCCAAAAAGGTAGGGCGCACCCGACGGGTATAGATCACATAACGATAACGTCTGCGCTGCGCCGAAAAGCGCGCATGAAACTCATCACTGACCGGCTTCGCCCAGGTGACCACCACATCATCGGGCAGATGGGCGTTGGCACCATGTACCCAACCGCGATCCTTGCGCACCGCGTCACTTTCAAAGTGGGCGGTCTGCCCCGTCGCATGCACCCCGGTATCGGTACGGCCCGCACAAAAGAGCCTCACATCGTGATTCGCGACCTTCGCCAGTGCCTGCTCAACACATCCTTGCACAGTGCGGCCCTGCCCCTCGGCCTGAACCTGCCAGCCATTGAAGTTGGCACCGTCGTATTCAATCCCTAACGCGATGCGCATACATATCCCAAAATAACCAACGCATTAACCCTGCAAAAGTTTTGTTTCGGCATGCGCCAGATCTTCAGGCGTACCGTAAAGCACCAGAATATCTTCCGCCTGCAACACCATATTTGGCTCCGGCTGATGTCCTTTAATGCCGCCACGACGCACTGCCGTCACAATCACTCCACCTTCACGTAACTTGAGTGTCCCTAGCGCACAACCGACCCCGTACGCCGCCTCGGGCAACGCCACTGACTGGAGTCGTTCGCGGAATGAAGAAGCCTGCTCCAACGACTCTGCCTCCTGCCCGTGAAAGAAACCTCGCAACATTTGGTAACGACTACTGCGCACCTCCTGCACATTTCTGACGATTCGAGAAACCGGCACATTGAGTAGCAATAGCAGATGTGATACCAGCATCAGACTCGCCTCCAGTGTCTCTGGCACCACCTCGGTCGCACCTGCCTGTTGCAGTCCATCCAGATTGGCATCATCACGGGTTCGCACCAACACGGGCAGGTCTGGCCACAGGCGTTTAACCTGCTCCAGAATTTTCATCGTTCTTGAAATATCATCGAAACTGATCACCAGCACCTTGGCGCGCCCAATGCCAGCCGCTCCCAAATTTTCAATATGAGTCGAGTCGCCATAAAAGACCTGCTCACCCGCCGCACGTGCGTCACGTACACGCACCGGATCCAGATCAAGCGCGATGTAATTAAAATCTTCCTGGTCGAGAAAGCGGGCAACGTTCTGCCCAATGCGACCGTAACCACAGATCACCACATGTTGGTCGAGATGCTCGGACTGCTCCTCCATCTCCGCCACCTGATTTTCCCGATTACGCAGATAAGAGTCAGAGTAATAGCGTTTCACAATCGAACCGTTAGAAGCAATCAAAAAGGGGGCCAACATCATCGTGATAATAATCGCCGCCAGCACAATCTGACTCGCAGCAGGGTCAAGCAAGCCCTCGACCAACGCCAGTGTCAGCAACACCAGGCCAAATTCACCGCCCTGCGCCAGCACAATACCCGTGCGCAACGAGATCCCCTGCGAGCCGCCCAGCAGCCGTGTCAACAACGTCACCAATACCACTTTAAAAACAATGATCGCAGCAACTAATAGTAATACCCAATGGATAATCTCCGGCAATGCAGCCAAATCCAGCATCATCCCGATGGTGACAAAAAAGAGCCCTAGCAAGACATCTCGGAAGGGGCGAATATCAGCTTCAACCTGATGACGAAATTCCGTTTCGCCCAACAACATACCTGCGATAAAGGCACCCAGCGCAAACGAGAGCCCAAACAGATGGGTCAACCACGCCGCCGCCAGTGCAAACAGCAGTGCCGCCAAGGTAAAGAGTTCTGATGAGCGTTGCGAGGCGATGATATGAAACAGCGGGCGCAGCAACCAGTGCCCAATCGCCAACATCACCCCAATCACAAAGACACCCTTCAACAGCGCCAGCCCCAGCTCGGTTGAGATGGATGCATCCGAGCCACCCGCCAACACCGGGATCACAATCAGGAAAGGAATCACCGCCACATCTTGAAATAGCAGCACGCCCACTGAATAACGGCCGTGACGCGAGCTCACTTCCAGCTGCTCGGTCAACTGCTTGATCACGATGGCGGTCGACGACATCGCCAACACGCCGCCAATCACAAATGCCGCCGTCAACGACATCCCAAACAACCAGGCGACACCGCCCGCCACCAGCGCAGTAAATGCCACCTGAGCCCCACCCAGCCCCAACACCTCACGGCGCATCGCCAGCAATTGCGGCAGTGAAAATTCCAGGCCAATCGTAAAAAGCAGAAACACCACCCCAAACTCAGCCAGGAAAAGTGTCCCCTCACTCTCCGGAATCCAGTTAAGCGCGTACGGTCCGACCAGCATGCCGACAAACAGATAGGCGAGAATTGGCGGTAAATTAAACTTGCGAAAAACAGCCACAGCAACGACCGCTACCGCCAGCAATACTAGAATGGCATCCAGTACCGAGGCTGCCATCATGATGGCAGCCGCTCCAACATCATCAAACTAGGACAAGATCTAATTATTCCGGCTCCCAGCAACACACTGCAAGGCGGCTGAAATAGCGGGTACCGAGATACTTTGGTCGATCGCTTCAATCGCAGACCAACGCAGCTCATCAAAATTTGGCAGCTGAGCAACACCAGAGGACTCAACACGGAGAATCGCCACCTCATCACTCAACACCGCACCATCCAGCATCGCCCCTTTTGACCAGGTCTGAGCAACCTGCTCAAGATCAAACGAGAAACCGGTCTTCCCCTTCATCAGCTCAAAACCTTCACTAAATGCCTGTCGCACGCTCCATTCGATACCACTGTGCACCATGCGTGCAAAATGCCCCGCACCCACAACCCCCACGTGAGACCAGCCACTGCCGCCATCTGCCGCCAGCGCCTGCATCAACGGCTCAACAATTTTAACCTGATCACGCTCACCACCGAGTGTGATGCAAAACCCTTTTTCAAGGCCATTACCACCATCCATGATGCCCGCATCGACAAAACCGATGCCACTTTGTGAAAGCAACGCGCCACGACGTTGGCTGTCTCTGTAATTGGAGTGACTGCCATCAACCACAATATCGCCAAAGGCGAGGCGATTAACTAAATTTTTGATCTCTTTATCAACCGCTGCGTTGTCCGGCAGCATTAACCATACGGTTTTAGGGCTATCGCCAGGCAACTTTCTGAGTGCCGCCACTACCGACGATGTCGCGATCAGCCCTGTTTCATCAGCCAATTGCTTACTATGTTCACCGTTTTCATCACAGCCCACCACCTCAACATCCTGCTTGCGCAACCTGCGCACCATACTCTCTGCTACCCCTTCGAGCCCAATTAGAGCAAATCTCATCAATAATTCCTTCTTAATTTCATGTTTTTTCTAAATGCTCAGGCAAAAATACCGATAACCTTTAATAAGTTGGCATCGAAACTCTAAATAATGAAAACAGCGACTGCGATCCATAAGCCAGCATATAAATTACAGGCCTAACTATACCGCATGAATATCCACAATGTCCTCTTTGCTACTAGCGAGATCTCGCCATTAAAGCCGATCAGTCAGATAACGGACATGACGATGCAGCTGCCGCCCGCAATCAAGACCCTCAGGCGTCATATATACGTGGTCGTACCCGCCTATCGCAACCTTTTAGTGGCGCTCGGCAATAACACCAAACTATGCGCAGAATTCAAGATCAACGGCCTGGAGGCCCTCGTCAGCCTATATGAAGGCAAACTGCCCGGTAGCTCAGTCAAACTACTGCTGGCAGATATCCCGGGCTTTTTTGACAATGCCAGCGAAGCAGGTGAAACAGATGACAACATCGAGATGGCCAACAATGAACACTTTGCCCGTTTTTGCCAGGTCGTCGCAACCATCGCTCAGGGCGATGCGACACTCACTTGGGAGCCGCAATTAGTCCACTGTAATGGCTGGCAAACAGGCCTGGTACCTGCCTTGCTCACCCACCAAGACCACCAGGTCGCCACCCTTTTTACCCTGCACAACCCCGGTGAACAGGAGTGTATCGCGCCTGACCAGATGAAGACATGGAGGCTGCCGCCCTCACTGACCGAAGATTCATCCATCATCATCGATGGCCAGATCTGCTTCACCAAGGCGGCGCTACGTTATGCGGATAATGTCAGCACCACCAGCCCCACCTACGCCAAAGAGATCACCACTGCATCTTATGGCTGCGGACTTGAAGATCTGCTGCGCCAACGTCAGGACCATCTTTTTGGTATTTTAAATGGCATCAATTATCAAAAATGGAATCCAGCCAAAGACAAACGACTGCCCAGAAGCTATAACAGCCATACACTGGACGATAAAGTCCTCAGCAAGCTGGCACTACAGCGCGCCTTCAATCTACCACCTCGTGAAAAGTGCTGCCTGATCGGCATCATCGGTGACCTCACCACTGTAGAGAGTACCGACCTGCTACTTGAGGCGATTCCAGAACTACTAAAACAGGACATGCAGATTATCCTGCTCGGCAAAGGGGATATGCAGTACGTCTCTCCGTTACGAGATATCTGCCTCAACCACTCAGAGCAGATTGCCGCTCATATCCGCGAAGACAGCAAACTTTCCCACCTTATCATCGGTGGGGCCGACATCTACCTCGCACCGTCACGACTCGACCCCTGCGCCTCGCGTTCTCGCCTTGCACTTCGTTATGGCACCGTACCGGCGGTCAACAACGGCGGCGCACTTGCCGACAGCATTATCGACACCAATAGCAACAGCCTCACCAACAACACTGCCAGTGGTTTTTTATTAAACCTGACAGATGCCTCTACCCTCCTCACCACGCTCAATCGAGCCATTTCCTTTTACCAGGAACACCCCAAAGAGTGGAAAAAAGTCGCCATAAATGGCATGCAACAGGACTTTAGCTGGCGCAAAACAGCCAGGCAATACATTGATTTATATAAAAAAACTATCGAAATACGGGGGAACGGCAATTTTCAGGTATAATACGCGCTCAGTTTTTAAACCTTAAATCGTCCCTCGGGACACTCTGCACCTACATTTAAAGAGACATCATGGTTAGTGATAAAGCACTGCGCGCGCGCGTAAAACTCTTTGGCAACCTGCTGGGTAACATCCTGCACGAACAGGAAGGCGGCCGCGTACTCGTCGCTGTCGAGGCCCTCAGAAAGGGCTATATTCGACTTAGCAAAGAGCATAATCCAAAAAAACACGAACAGCTTGCGCGCATGATGCGCAAACTGAGCCCCGAGATTCTCTCCCATGTGGTGCGCGCCTTCAGCATCTACTTTAGCCTGGTAAACATCGCCGAAGAGGCCAATCAACATCAACAACGCCGCCAGCAAAAACGTCGTGGCAGCATGATGGGGCCCGGCTCCTTTGAAGAGGCGCTACGTGATTTTCACGATGCAGGTATCACCCCTGGTCAGCTACAGACCATTTTTGACAAGCTCGCCTATATCCCGGTGATCACAGCGCATCCTACCGAGTCCAAGCGCCGCACTATTCTTGAAGCACTACGCCGCATCTTTGTCACTAGTCAGCAACTAGATGAAAATCGCCCATCACGTGAAGAGCGTGCTGAAATTCTAAGTGAGCTGGAAAGTCAGATTCAGTTGTTATGGAAGAGCAACGAAGTCCGCACCAAACGCCCGACAGTCGCCAGCGAGATTCGCAACGGCATCTTCTATTTTCAGGAGAGCCTCTTTGAAGCAGTACCATTAATGTATCGTGATTTCGAAAAAGCCAACGAACGCATCTACGGCTTCAACAACAGTAGTGCTGTCACCGTTCCCAGCTTTATTCGCTTTGGCTCCTGGATTGGAGGCGATCGGGATGGTAATCCAAACGTCACCCCGCAAACCACTGTCTCTGCGGTTAATCTGCATGCCAAGGCGATTCTAAAAGAGTACCTGCCACGGCTCACCGTACTAACCAAAATCCTGACCCACTCGTCTGATTTCTGCATCCCTGACGAAGCCTTTCAAAAAAGCCTCGACAGCGATGACCGCTATGCAGCAAGTGCCTTCCCTGACAATCCACAACGCTTCAGAGACGAACCATATCGCCGCAAGTTGCACATCATGCGCTACCGCCTTGAGCGCAACCTGTGGGCGGTACGTGATCGCCTCTACAACACCCAGGAAACACTAACACCCGAGAATGGCTACCACTCTGACGATGACTTTGTGAATGATCTGCGCCTGATCCGGGATTCATTGATCTCGCATGGCGATCAAAACATCGCCAATGGCAAACTTAAAGATATGATTCGACTCGCCGAGACCTTTGGTTTCTTTCTGGTCAGCCTTGATCTGCGCCAGGAATCGACTCGCCACACAGAGGCGATCACCGAGATACTGACACAAAAAAGCAGCAACCCGGATTATTCGGCACTGAGCGAACGTGAACGGATGCGCCTACTGAGCGAGCAGCTTGAAAATGAGCCACTCACCATCGATCGCAAGTCACTCAGTGACAATACCCGCGAAACACTCGAAGTATTTGATGTGATGCGCAGCATGCAGGAAGAGATCAGCGCCAAAGCCTTTGGTAGTTATGTTATCTCGATGACGCACACTGCCAGCCACATCATGGAAGTGATGTTTCTGGCACAGCAGACCAGGCTTGCCGGTAAAAACAGACAGGGCGACTGGTTCTGCGATATTCAGGTCAGCCCGCTATTTGAAACCATTGAAGACCTACGCCACATCGAACATGTGATGAAGACCGTACTTAACACCGACGTCTACCGTAACCTGCTGCAAAGCGCCGGGAACGTCCAGGAGATCATGCTCGGTTACTCTGACTCCTGTAAAGATGGCGGCATCCTCTCTTCTGCGTGGAGCCTTTATAAGGCACAGCAAGAGATCATCGCCCTCACCGCAAACCATGACATCGAATGTCGTCTTTTCCACGGCCGTGGTGGCACCATGGGGCGTGGCGGCGGCCCGACACATGAGGCGATTCTGTCACAACCAGAAGGCACCGTAACCGGGCAGATCAAATTCACCGAACAGGGTGAGATGATCACCTATAAATACAGCAACAAAGAGACCGCAGTATCTGAATTAACGATGGGCGTTACCGGTTTAATCAAGGCGAGTAAAAACATCGTTAAAGAGCCAACCCCGGTGCCAGCCAGTTATGAAGCGGCGATGGAAGCGCTATCGGAAGAGGGTGAAGCAGCCTATCGTGGTCTGGTTGATGACACCCCGGGCTTCCTCGATTATTTTTATGAAGCCACCCCGGTCACTGAAATTGGCATGATGAATATCGGCTCACGCCCCAGTCATCGTAAAAAAGGGGACCGCTCCAAATCATCGATACGCGCCATCGCGTGGGTCTTTGGCTGGGCACAGGCACGTCACACTTTACCAGCGTGGTATGGCATCGGCTCAGCACTTAAAGAGTGGAGCGCCGAAGACCCAGAGAAACTCGAACAGTTAAAAGCGATGTATAAAAACTGGCCCTTCTTCCGCGCCATCTTAAGCAATACCCAGATGGCACTGGTTAAAGCAGATCCCGCTATTCTGAAAGAGTACTCTACCCTGTGTGAAAATACAGGTCTGGCGCAAAAAATTTCAACCATGGTAGGCAGTGAATACAGCCGCACTGTTGAATCGATTTTAAATGCCGCCGAGACCTCCGAACTACTGTCAGACAATCCAAGGTTAGCACTATCATTAAGTCGTCGTGACCCATACCTTGATCCGCTTAACTACATTCAGATAATGTTGCTGCAACGTTTCCGCGACCAGTCACTGAGTGAAGAAGAGCGTCAACAGTGGTTAGACCCTTTACTACGCTCGATCAATGCGATCGCCGCTGGCATGCGTAATACTGGCTAAGTCATAACCTGAGGTAGCGTGCCATGCACGCTACCTCACTCTATTCAATACCACGTGAACGTTTAAACTCATCCACTAACTTTATCCGCTCTGCGGTAGAAGGGTGCGTTGATAAAAAATCAACCATCGACTTAGAGTCATTATCAGCACCCTCTGGCTCAACTCCCGTCGTCACCTCACCACTTTCCTGGTCAATATAGTACTCTTCAAGACGCTGCATAATCGTTGCAAAGTACTCGACCGAGATATCAAAACGGTGCAACTGCTCCAGCGCAAAATCATCCGCCTCTTTTTCAAACGCTCTTGAATACGATAGATCCAGAACCAGGACCGGAAGCCCGGTCAGAAAATCAACCGAGTCGATATCACCCGTTATAAAAATCACCAAAATCGTGACCATTGAGTCCTGCAGTGCACGCCGCGTAATATGGCGATATTTCAAATGACCCAGTTCATGAAACAGCACTGCCAATAGCTCCCTGTCATCCTCTGCCAGACGCACAAAGTCATCGGTCAACACAATCTCACCCCCCGGCAGAGCAAGCGCATTTGCCTGTATACCAGAGCGGAATTCCAGTTTTGGTTTCAGATTTTGATGTTCCGCCAGATAAGGGGCAAAGAGCGCTCGCACCTCCTGCTGGCGTTCATCGCTCAGCTCAGAAGGCTCGAATAGTGTTTCATCCAGTACCGCCAAACCACCACCCAGCGCCTCAGTAGCAAATGAAGGCAGTTGATAGGCGATGTATTCAGCAGAGCGCGGAATCCCATAAAAGATCGTCGCCCAGACCATCAGTCCACTGGCGACCACCGCCACCAAAATCATCGGTAGATTGGTTTCCAGCTTATGAATAAAAGATGGTGACTTATCGCTACCGTGCAGACTAACCAGCGCATCAACCGCTTCATTATCGTCAGTAATAAAGAGCTCTCCATCACCAAAGGCGATCTCACGCGGGGTATTCCCGATGCGTGATTCGATCTTTAACTCACTGTACTGAAGCTCGATCTTTCGGTGCCCCTCATCCGGGTAACTCCCGATATGAATCCGCACCGCATAGTCGCCGTGATGAATCACCTCCAGCCGCACAGGTGCGCGCCTGGAGGTCACACCATCAAGATAATCGCCTGCTATATACACTTAACCCTACACAGCAAAATCAAATGCCTGTCCAAATTCATCGCCCAGCGCACTCACATTCTCTTTCTCTGCCGCTACAAAGTTATCCAGCGGGCCAGCGGCATTCATCGCCATGCAGCTACAGACATACTTCGCCATTCTCACTTTTGCAGCAGGCAGATAAAGCCCCAGCGTAATAATCGTTAGAAATGTATTGATCAAAATAACTTTCGCCAAGCCACCTATCTGTAAATCCGCATCAAAGCCGTGATCCGACAATGCGAGGCTAACATAAAAAAGGTTAGTCGCTTTCACCATAAAAAAGACAAACAAACCAAAATAGACCGCTGCTACAAACACTGGCACAACCACTGCCATTGACGGCATAAAAGCCACTATTCCCCAGGTCGGGATCGCCAGCACAATGCCCGCGCCAATCACGGTTAGAAATATTTTACCGTAATCCCCAAAGGTCGCATTAAAGGTAAAAGGAGTAGTGCCATACAAACTGTTTCGCACCATATACTGGTTCAGCCGTAACAGTGCTAGTGGGTATAATATCCCCAACGTCAACACCCCTACAACCGGCCATACATAAAGCACCATAAAGGCCTCACCATAAGAGCCTTTAAAACGAAACTGAAGATTTTTTTAGGCCGACATGCGGTTATTAAAAGCTAATGACTGGTTCACAAAGTAAGGGATGGCTATCAACAGCAACAACATTAAACCAAGACCAACCATTGGCGCTATCTGTAATGTAACCGTAAATACCACCAGTGCGGCAATCGCAATCAAACGCCCCTTCAAGATCTGAATCGGCTCGGCAAGATAACGAAAGTTATTATCATCAAGATAGAGGTTTGAATAAAAATAACGGTTATTGCGAACCGTCGCCCAGGCAGAATAGATGCCGAGCGTAAGAATAGTCAGTAAAATATTCACGATCCATATCTTGAAATATTCCATGCCATCACCACGAAACTCAAATCCTAATGGTGTTGGCGATTCAAGTGCTGCCTGTTCATCTGTCTGGGGTATATCATTCATGAGCGCTACCTTTGTTTAAATGGCGGCCACTATGCTAGCAAACACAGACAGCCTTGAAATAGTTCAATCGGCAGAGGAGCGCCCACACTTAATAATCAATGTTGAATACCTTGTATTTACGATGAAAACCCGCTAAAAACCAACAAATTAAATACTTTATTTATACGATAACTAAACACGCACCTCATCCTGCTTTCCAATCCGCCAGCTATCCACAATCCCCACCAGCCACACCAACCCAATCACAATTGATATCGCACTCACTACTGGCGTACTGAAGACTCCCGGCGTGGTGAGTATCTGCTCGCGAATCACACCAATATCAATCGGTATAGCGCCCATTACAATCTTATCCGCGATAATTTGTGCCTTATGAAAGGCCTCAATCATCACTACCGCAAGCCCTGCAAATGTAATCAGAAATGCGACAGCACCATGAATTGTTTTTTTCACCACAAAATATCCCGCCCCGGGAAACACCAGCCCGGAGTAGATTGCAGCCCTTGTTGAAAGCTTCATCGATTCACCATCCTCACATTTCTCTCCCCTGAAACAAAACAGGGCATTTCGCCAGGCAAGCACATTCCCTATTACTTACGATGCCTGACATATAGATTTCAGTCTAGCTCCAAACCAAACCCCAGCAACTTTCCCACAGTTCATCTACAATAGGGCTTTAATTTGACTTGGATCGATTTGGAGCAGCTGCTGGTGAAACTCACAACTGCAGAATTCAGAGACTGGGAGCACAAGAGCATCACCCTGCTGGGGATGTCGGGTGTGGGTAAAACACGCCTCTCAACCATGCTTCAAGATAACTGGTTTCACTATTCGGGTGATTACCGCATCGGTACGCGTTACCTCGATGAGCCGATTCTCGACAACATCAAGCAGCAGGCGATGCAGGTTGAGTTTCTGCGTGATCTACTGCGCACCGATTCAATCTACATTGCCAATAACCTCTCTGTCGATAACCTTAAGCCGGTCGCGAGCTTCCTCGGCAAGCTGGGAAACCCTGAACAAGGCGGCTTGGCACTGCCCAAGTTCAAACGCCGTCAGGCACTGCACCACAAGGCAGAAATACGCGCGATGCGTGATGTGCCGGAGTTTATCAACAAAGCGCAGGAGATCTACGGCTATCACCACTTTATCAATGATGCGGGCGGTAGCGTGTGCGAACTGGATGATGAAAAAACGCTAAAAACCCTGAGTGAAAACACCCTGATCATCTATATCAAGGCAACTGAGCAGGATGAAAAGGCGCTGATCCGCCGTGCGGCACTAGACCCTAAACCACTTTATTACCGTGAGGCATTCCTCGATGAGCAGTTAGCCACCTACATGACGGAGCGTTCATTCGAATATGTGGCTCAGATCGATCCCGATGATTTTGTACGCTGGGTCTTCCCGCACCTGTTCTATTCGCGCATTCCGCGTTATGAAGCGATTGCCGGGCAATACGGCTACACCATCACTACCACCGACCTTGCCAGAATAAAAAACGAACAGGACTTCATGGCACTGATTGAGAAAGCACTCCAGAGTTAAAGAGCGATATGCCGTTAGTTGCCAACAGTAAGCTACCCACTTTTAAACGCCTTGAAGATATCGGCGAGACGATTATCCCGGGTGATAACGCGCTCCATCAGGATATCCGTGAGCTGCACATCGGCCTGCTGAACATGATGCCGGACTCCGCCCTCTCGGCCACGGAACGACAGTTCTTTCGCCTGGTGGGTGAATCCAACCAGATTGCACAGTTTTACATGCACCCCTTTTCACTGGCAGAACTTCCACGCGGTGAAGATGGCCGCGCGCATGTGAGCCAGTATTACGAGACCTTTGAGGCGATCAAACAACAGGGGCTGGATGCGCTGATCATCACCGGTGCCAATGTCACTCAACCTGACCTCGCGATGGAACCCTTTTGGGAGCCACTGGATGAGATCATCGAATGGGCCTATGAAAATATCACTTCAACCCTCTGCTCCTGCCTCGCAACCCATGCGGTGATGCAAGCGCGTTACGGGCAAAAACGTCACCACATGGGCATCAAGCGCTGGGGAGTCTACCCGCACTATCTGGTCGATCGCGATCATCCATTGGTCGCAGGGGTTAATACTCGCTTTGATATCCCGCATTCACGCTTTAATAACATTAGTCGTGAACAGTTTGAACAGGCCGGGTTAACAGTACTGGTTGAAAGCGCTGAAGCAGGCGTACATCTTGCGGTGAGCGAGGATCTATTTCGTATCGTCTTTTTTCAAGGCCATCCTGAATACGACATCATCAGCCTGTTAAAAGAGTACAAACGTGAAGTCAGATGCTTTATTAATAGTGAACGGGACGACTACCCACCCGTTCCGGATAACTACTTCACCCGGCAGAGTGCCGCTATTCTGGAGGAGCATAAAATAGAGATCATCAAGGCACTCGCCAGCGGCACTACCGCGCCACCTTTTCCAGAAACGCTGATCACTGAGAGCCTGGATAACACCTGGCACGACACTGCAGAAGCGGTGCTCAACAACTGGATTGGCAAGGTATACCAACTCACCAGCATACAGCGCAACGAGCCTTTTCAGCCGCATATCGACCCAAATGACCCGCTTGGGTTAAAATGATCGTTAACGCTATTGTCACTATATTCTCAGGTAAAAAATACGCTGAATTTCAACAGGCTAACAGCGTCAGATTCGTTCAGGATTTATTCAGCTTCGTTCAGCTATCGTGATTGTTAGAGACAGGACATATTGACCTTGGGGGACAAGGTCATACTAAAAGGCGATGCTGATTTTCGTCTTTTCTGAGCACCTACTTTATCTATTTAAAACATCAAACTGAGGAGAAAACCATGAAAGTATTATTAACTGCTGCCGTATTGGCTTCAGCACTCGTTGCTGCACCTGCAATGGCCGATCTTGACCTGGCTAAAAAGAGTGGCTGCCTGGCATGTCACAGTGTTGACAAAAAAGTTGTTGGACCAGCATGGAAAGATGTTGCTGCCAGTGGCGCTGATCGTGCTCGCCTGATTACCTCTATCTCAAAAGGTGGTAAAGGTAACTGGACTGCTGTAACTGGTGGCGTTCCAATGCCTCCATACTCACCTCGTGTTTCTGATGCGAACATCGAAATACTGGCCGACTTTATCCTCGGACTATAAGCAAAGGATAGCGATTACGCTTTTCTTTATCCCGGCCTCCCCCCTTAAGGCCGGGTTTTTTACCTCCCCCATTTCTACTACCGCTCACCGCCCCATCCGGGTATGCTTAGGCTCCCCAATTCATAATCCTAAATTAATCAGTTGAATCTACTGCGAACGCCTATGGCACAGAATCTAAAAGACTTTTTGGAATGTTTTATCTTCAGCATCATAGTCGCTCTCGCTACCATTCCACTGATTAGTTTAGGATAATGTGATATCGATTGTGCGAGTTTTAATTGTTGAAGATGAAGAGGCGCTACGCCAGCAACTCCATCAGCGTTTAACGGACACTGGCTATGCCGTCGATGTTGCTGAAAATGGCGAAGAGGGTAAATACATTGGCAAAGAGTTCCCGATTGACATCGCGGTGGTCGACATAGGGCTACCTCACATGTCCGGCATCGACATGATCCGCAGCCTGCGAGAACTGGGAAAAGATTTTCCGATACTGATCCTCACCGCGCGTGGTCGCTGGCAAGATAAGGTTGAAGGACTCGAATCGGGCGCGGATGACTACCTGGTAAAACCCTTTCATATCGAAGAACTTGAAGCTCGCATCAAAGCGCTGCTACGCCGCGCAGCCGGGCTTTCTCAACCAACCATCACCTCTGGCCCCATTACCCTCAACACAACTAGCCAGGAAGTGATGCTAAATAACACACTGCTCGACCTGACCGCCTATGAATTCAAGGTACTGGAATACCTGATGCTTCATGCTGGGCAGGTGATCTCCAAAACGGTTCTGACTGAGCATATCTATGCACAGGACTATGACCGCGACAGCAATGTCATTGAAGTATTTGTGGGCCGCCTGCGACGCAAGCTTGATCCAGACAACGAGATAAAACCGATTGAAACCCTGAGAGGACGAGGGTATCGATTCAACATCAACAACCCATGACGCCCCCTTCGATTAACACCCGCATGCTAGTCGCTGCCGGTTTTATTCTCGCAGGCTTTCTCAGCATCACCGGCATTGCTCTTGAACGCACCTATCGCATCACTGCCGAGGACGCGCTAAAAGAACGGATGATGATCCACCTCAGCGTTTTGATCGCCTCTCTTGATGAAGATGATCAAGGTCACATCCATATGATCTACGAACTACCTGAGCCCCGATTTTTCATGCCGGGCTCCGGGCTTTACGCAAAAATCATAAAAAATAACGGTGAAATCCCATGGTCTTCTCCTTCCATGATCGGCATCGAAGTTTCTTCACATGACGGCTATTCACGTGGTGATCAGAAGTTTGAACACATTATTTCCGCATCAGGCGACCCGCTGCTTTCACTCAGTATTGGATTAACCTGGGGCGAGCATGACACGACAAACCAAGGTTACACCTTTGTTGTCATCGAAGATCTTAAGCGCATCAATCAACAAATAAAAGACTTTCGCCATAATCTCTGGGTATCACTTGGCGGGGTAACCGTTGTATTACTACTAATGCTAACACTGATCCTACGCTGGGGGCTCTCACCGCTGCGCAAGGCTGCCAAAGAGATCGGCGAAATCGAAGCAGGCATGCACAAAGAGATAGAAGGCATCTACCCTAAAGAGCTCAGCGGCCTAACCAACAACATCAATGCACTGATTCGAATCAACAGCGAGCATGAAGCGCGCTATACCGCCAGCCTGGGTGACCTTGCACATAGCCTGAAAACGCCGCTAGCGGTACTGCGAGGCACAATTGAAATACCCGCCACATCGATAGAAACCCTGCGGAAAACCACGGAAGAGCAAATTGAGCGTATGAATCAAATTGTGCAATACCAATTACAACGTGCCGCCACCTCCGGGCGCACCGCATTAACCGCGCCGATTAACCCTGAACGTATTGCCAACAAAGTCATTTCGGCATTGGATAAGGTCTATGCCGATAAAGAGATACAGGGAAACCTTGATATCAGCTCACCACTCGAACTGCACATCGAAGAGGGCGACCTGATGGAACTGCTCGGCAACCTGGTCGACAATGGCTACAAGTGGTGCAAAGAGCGTGTTGATGTCACCCTTTCACTCGAAGAGAACAGAGCAGATCACAGCAAAACAAGACGACTATTAATCGAAGTAGCCGATGATGGCCCCGGTATCTCACAGGCACTCTCAGATAAAGTCATCCAACGTGGCTGGCGCAGAAGCGAGGAAGCGATCACCGGCCACGGCCTGGGACTCTCGCTCGTTAGCGATATTGTAAACCTCTACGAAGGCGAATTGAAGATAAAACAGTCACCGCTCGGCGGTGCACTGATTCAAATTTATCTACCGGTCTAAACCAGGGCCAGCCACAACGCAACGCAGGTAAATCCTGCTTTCATCAGCCATGAGTACCTGTCAACAAAGCAACACCTATCTGGATTTATCTGTCAGCTTATGATCATCAGTATGCGATATACCATCTCGATGGTCTTGTTCAAAGGTCGTCAGGCAACGAGAAAACTCCGCGCCCAACAACAACACCAGCCACGATACATAGATCCAGACAAGAAACACCGGAATAACAGCCAGTGCGCCGTAGATAATGGTATACGAGGGAAACGCCAGCACATACCAGGCAAACCCCTTCTTAGCCAGTTCAAACAGCAGCGCAGCCAGCAGTGCAGATACCATCCCCACTCGCCACGAGACCTTGCAGTTTGGCACCACCACATAAAAGAGTAGCAACGCCACCACGGTGACTGCAATCGGGGCGATCACTAACAGGATATTTTTAACCCCGGTGAGCGCTTCACCACCTTCGGCAATCAATGGCAATGAGACAACATATGACGTCAGCAAAATACTGGCCGCAAATAAAACAGACGATAACAGTAGCACCCCACCATAAATCAGCAATGCCGAAAAGAGATTACGCTTAGGCTTAACATGCCAGATATCGTTCAACGCAATGTTAATAGTACTCATCAACATCAATGAAGTGAGTATTAGAAACATCAACCCAATACCGCCACTGCTCACAGCCGTCTCAATAAACTGCTGGAAATGCAGCTGTAGTTGTTCATTAGAGGCGGGCACAAAGTTACTAAAAATATACCTCTGAATATCATCGATCAGCGAGGCAAATAGCGGGAAAAATGCGAGAATTGAAAAGACCACCGCGAGCAGTGGCACTAATGATAACAACGTGGTGTAACTTAAAGCGGCCGCCGTACGCGTGCAGTTATCTTCCATAAAACGCCCACCTAAGTAGCGTAAAAAAAGGAAGGTAATACGCGCTCGACCGGGGCTGGCGTAGTGTTTCATATAGTATGAAACACTACGCTAGTATTCAAGATGGATGCGGTTCAAAATCAAAAGTCTTTTTGTCATTCAAGCGTTATTGGTGGTTCAAATCTTGCTCAGCCTGGTGACGTGCCTCATTCGCCAGACGAATCGCCTCATGCACTCTGTTTTCATCGGCCGCCAACTGAGCCTGATCAAAAAGCTCGGCAGCATCATTAGATAACACCCCGCGCTGAGAGGCATCCTGCAACACCAGTTTGGCCGCACTCATCACCTGTGCAATGTCCTGCGCCTTAATCGCCGCAGCCCTGGCAGCCTCCGCATCCTCACGCGCATCGCCATAGTCACCCAGCTCCAGCTCGCGCTCCGCCCTGTCCAGCAACTGCTCGGCCTGCTGAACATTCTCGCTGGCATGCTCTGCCGCCCCGACATCGTGCGCGGCGCTCACTGCCTGGCGTGCATCACTCATCTCCTGTGCCGGCACACTTGCACACCCAGCCAACACCAGCACCCAGAACATAAATAAGTAATTTGTTTTTTTCAAAGGACACCACCATAGCCACCACAGGTAACACATTGTTGAACAAAGAGAAATCCTCTCCGTCCAACACTAGGAGGCTATCCGAGAATAGAAGAACCTACTGCGGAAGCGCCATTTTGGCCAGATTTTCCGATCATTTTCGTTTAATAGGCCCACTATTGGCCTCAAATGATCAAAAAACCTGACTCAAACTGGCACTCCCTCGCTACGATTCCTATTCTCGGATAGCCTCCTAGTTGGGCACAACTAAAAGAAATTATCACCCTAGCTCTGTAGGCTGTCAAGGAAAGGCGCGTTAGAATAAGCGCTATCAGAAATAACGATACACTCAGGGAAAGTCACGCATGAATACTACGATATATCACAACCCACGCTGTTCAAAGTCACGCCAAACACTACAGCTACTCCTGGATAATGAAATTGAACCGGCCGTTGTGGAATACCTTAAGACGCCACCATCAGCGACTGAGCTGGAGCAGATCCTTACCCAGCTCGGTATCGAGCCACGTGATTTGATGCGAAAAAAAGAGGTCGCCTATAAAGAAAATAACCTCAACGATCCTGCGTTATCTCGTGCTGACCTAATCGCCGCCATGGCTGAGCACCCCATCTTAATCGAACGCCCGATTGTGACTAGCAATGGCAAAGCCGCCGTAGGTAGACCACCCGAAAATGTGCTGGAGATCATTTAGCATGACCGAAATTTTAGTGCTCTATTACAGCCGTTACGGCAATGTCGCCAGGATGGCTCAGCTGATAGCAAGAGGGATCGAAGAGGCTCCCGGTGTTACCGCCCGTATTCGGGCCGTCCCAGCGGTATCCAGCGTGTGCGAGGCGACTGAAGCGACTATTCCCGATGATGGCGCACCCTACGCCACACATGATGACCTCAAGCAGTGCGCCGGATTGATACTCGGCAGCCCCACACGCTTTGGCAACATGGCCGCCCCACTCAAATACTTTCTCGATACCACCGGTAACCAGTGGCTGAGCGGTACACTTAGCGGTAAACCAGCCGCAGTGTTCACCTCAACCGGATCAATGCATGGCGGACAGGAGAGCACCCTGCTCTCGATGATGATCCCACTGCTGCATCACGGCATGTTAATCAGCGGCATCCCTTATAGTGAAACCGACCTGCTCAACACCCAGAGTGGCGGCACCCCATACGGCGCAAGTCACCTTGCCGGTAACGATGGTAAGCTACCCATTACAGAAGAAGAGAAACGGCTCTGCCGCGCGCTAGGGAAAAGAATTGCAGAGACTGCGCTCAAACTACAGGCTTAAGGCCCCCCCTAATTAATTGTCATTACGAGGAGCGGAGCGTCGAGATTGCCGCCCTAAAGAATTTGGACTTCCAGTCCATCACGCTTTGCGTGCGATGACAGATAAGGCAATTAATCAAAGGCTTCCTAATAAATTTTTCAGCGTAATCTCAAGAAGGCTGCGTTAAATCGCGTGCTAAAAACTCCTTCAAAAAAGGAATGGTCAAACGACGTTGCGCCACCAGCGTCGCGTGATCCAACGCTTCAAGCAGTGAAAACAGTGAGTGCATATCGCGCCGGGTACGGCTAAAGAGATAACGCGCCACATCGTCACTCATCTGCATCCCAATCGCCTCGGCTCGCACCTGTAACGCCACCACCTTCTGCTCATCATCCAGCTCATTGAGCTGAAACACCAGCCCCCAGCCCAATCGAGTCGCTAAGTCAGGCAACACTAACGCCAACCCTTGCGGCGTTGTATTGGCAGACACAACCAACTGCGATCCATCACCCTGCATCCGATTATAGAGATGAAAGACCGCCTCTTCCCACTCTCGTAATCCAGCAATCGCCTCAATATCATCCAGACAAACCAGTGCCAACGACTCCATTCCATCCAGGATCTCAGGTGAAAACATCTGATAATCTCGCAATGGCAGGTAGACTGCCACTTCATCACGGGCCGCCATTTGATGACACGCAGCCTGCATCAGATGAGACTTGCCGCAACCTGAAACACCCCACAGATAGAGAGGCGTAGTATCGCCACCATCAGGTGCCACCGCACGTTGCAACGTGGTCACCAGTTGCTGGTTATCTGCAGGAGAGAAATTTTCAAAGGTTGCGTGATCACGCAACCGAATGCTCAAGGGTAACTGCTTTGCCATACGTCTAAAGAGAACTACTCTACCTTGCTTTTTGGTGCATCAGAAACAGTCACTTCTGTCGTCCCAACGACCGATTCGTCTATCGTTTCTGCAGTCGAAGCAGCATTAGTTTCCACCACCTCATCCGCGCCATAAATACTACTTTCAAGGTATTGATCATGGGCGTAACGTAACAATACCACTAATACAGCAGACACTGGCAGTGCCAGCAAAATACCGAAAAAACCGAATAACTGCCCACCCGCCATCACTGAGAAAATAACCATCACCGGGTGCAGGCCAATCCGCTCACCCACCAGCCACGGCGTCAACACAAAGCCCTCCAGCAACTGCCCCACGCCAAAGACCGCGATCACAAACAGCAGTAATGACAGATCATGCACCTGCACAATCGACGCAATTCCGGCAACCAGAATACCAACAATCAAACCAAGATAGGGGACAAAACTCACCACACCCGCCAGCAGCCCAATCAGGAAAGCAAGATCAAGCCCTACCATCCACAATCCCACTGTATAGATAACCGTCAGCGCCAACATTACCGAAAGCTGGCCGCGCATAAAGGTACCGAGTACCTCGTCACAATCCTCTGTCACACGGCAGACCTTTGGTTCAGCCGCGCGCGGCAACAATGAACGAAGGTGCTCAATCAGATCACCCCAGTCACGCAACAGATAAAAGGTAACAACCGGAATCAATACCAGATTACCCACCCACTCCAGTACCGCTAGTCCCGACTTGGAAACCACCGCAACCAGTCCAATCGCCGTGCCACCGACCTGACGCCAGTGATCAACAAAGGCCTGCTTCAATAGATCTAGATTAAGGGTATGCTCACCAAAACCGATATGCAGCTGCGCCCAGGGCAACGCAACACGTTGAATCCAGTCAATATAACCCGGCCAGTTATTCACAAAGACAGCAACCTGGCGCTCCAGTAATGGGATAATCACAATCGGCAACATCAACACCAGCAATGAGATGACAGTGAAGATCGTTAAGGTTGAGTTGTTACGGGAAAGGCCTCGCTGCTCAAGACGCACCACAAATGGGTGCCCCAGATAGGCGAGCAGTCCGGCAATCAAAAAAGGGGTTAACACAGGTGCCAGCAGGTAGAGCAGCACACCACTGCCTACCATCAACATTAATATCCACCACTTTTGCGCTTCAGCCATCACCCATCGCTTCTATTTTGATTATCATCTGCGCGTGCCGCCATCGCACGCCGCCCCCAGATCCACACATAATCGACACCACTTAATATTGTGGTCACCAACACAAAATAGATCATGCCATCGATTACCCATTCAGAGAGCGGCCACAGACTCATCGACAACACCACCAAAAATCCTAATAAAATCTGCGACGCGGTATTCAGCTTGCTGATATACGACGGACTCATATCGTATTCACCAACGAATCGATGATAGGCAAAACCACCAACAACAATCAACAGATCACGTAACAGCACCACCACTACCAACCACCACGGCAGCAGCCCAAGCCAGGCCAGTGAAAGATAGGTACTCACCAGCAACAATTTGTCCGCCAACGGATCTAAAATAGAACCGAAGCGGCTGGTGCAGTCATACCGCTTTGCAATATAGCCATCCAGCCCATCTGAAGCGCCAGCCACACCAAACAAAATCAGTGCCAGCCCATACTGCCCATTCAGCAGTGCCAGTACCACCGGCAGTACCAGCACCACCCGCAGCACTGTTATAACATTGGGAACCTGTGTCAGGTTCATGGCAGCAGGCGATACCACAACTGATCATACGCCTCACCCACCATTTCCCATGAGGGTGTTTGCAAGCCACCGCTCGTGTCAACATTTATGACTGCCGGGACTTCCACCAGGGTACGTCCAAAGCTGATCGTCTGCGCCAGCCCCTCGCTGTTTCCACGCACCTGCAGATCAAACGTCACCGTTTCACCCACCACACTATCCACCTGCACCGAGGTCACCTCATCGAGCGACTGTAAAAACAGCAAAGTACGCGCGTAGCCTTCCAGAGAGGGGACATCTTTCACCGCCACTTTAAGACGATTACTCTGCGACTCATCAAACACTTTGGCAAAACGACGCCCAAGATGATCCGCCACGCCATCCACACCGGCCGACAGGACTTCAGCCTGCAACGGCGAACTCGACTGCCAATGTGCGGTTTCACCGCCCTGATAAAGGCTCCAGCGTGACTCCCAGAGTCCACCACTTTGACGAAACAACCTGCCAACCAGAATGGCTTCTGTCGCGTAACGTGCCGAGCCCCTCAAGATAGCATCCTGGAAATTACCCCAGACATCGGTAAATCGCAGCGCCATCTGGTCCTCTAAATCCCACAGCGGCACAAACAGTGGCAGGCCACGGCGCTGCGCCTGCTGCTGCATCACCTGCTTCACTTGCGGTAAGGTACCGACCCCCATCAAAGATCGCACCCCGCCATCATCCACCACCACCCAAACCAGGGTTGCAGGACGCACCTGCCCCCACAGCGGCACACCCGCTTTGCGCAGCGCCAGGTCAATCGCAGCCGGGTCAAAACTAACCCACAACACTTGCGTCAGCCCGCCGCGCATCTCACCACTCACCCCTTCACGTCCCGGCAAAGCACGGTAACGATATTGCTGCACTAACTGCAGCGAGCGCTTATAAAGCCCCCGCAACGCCTCCAGGCGCGGCGTATTGCGATCACCACTCACACGTACCAGCACCTCGTCCAGCGCCATTCGAACCGCCTCGTTGCGCTCATCGCGCCCCTGACTGGTCACCAGCACCTCAGTCTCGTACAAGCCCTCAACCTCGGCGGCATCGCTATGCGATGAAAGCATCAGCGCGAAAAAGCAGCAACCGAGAAAAAATAACGGCCGCAACCGCCCCAATCCTGGCAAATTGACAGATGGATACGCTGACCACATCGAAGGTACCGCATGGAAAGTGGCTCTGTTAGAAATTTCAATCATAAGCATTTATTGTATCAGTCTATCGGGATCTTCCCCAGACGGAAGATTCTGCTGTCAGGCCACGAGCATGGCACATAAATTTGCGTTAGAATAGCGCACCGGAGCGGTGCTCCAGCAAATTTACCCAAATCATAGCCAAAGTTAGCCGACCCGTGAATTCAGATAATACAAAATCAGCAACAGAGACCACCTCCCTTAGCTACCGTGATGCGGGCGTCGACATCGATGCCGGTACAGCTCTGGTCGAGAAGATCAAATCCACCGCAAAAAAGACCACTCGTCCCGGAGTGCTCTCCGGCCTGGGCGGTTTTGGCGCACTATTTGAGCTACCGCTAGACCGCTACCGTCAACCCGTGCTGGTCTCCGGTACCGATGGTGTTGGCACCAAACTAAAACTGGCGATCGAAACCGGCAAGCACGACACCATCGGCATCGATCTGGTGGCAATGTGTGTCAATGACCTGATTGTACAGGGTGCTGAACCACTCTTTTTCCTCGACTACTACGCCACCGGTAAACTCGACGTCGATGCTGCGGCCGAAGTAGTCCACGGGATCGGCGCTGGCTGTGAGCTCGCGGGTGCCGCTCTAACCGGCGGTGAGACCGCCGAAATGCCCGGCATGTATCAAGCAGGGGATTATGACGTTGCCGGCTTCTGTGTCGGCGTGGTCGAAAAAGATCAGATCATCGACGGCAGCAAGGTCGCAGCCGATGACGTATTGATCGGCATCGCCGCTTCCGGCCCACACTCAAACGGCTACTCACTGGTGCGCAAGATCATCGAACATTGTGGTGCCAGTCTCACAGATATCTTTGGCGACAGTACCCTCGGTGAAACCCTGCTGACACCGACCCGCATCTACATCAAGCCACTGCTCGAACTATTTAAAGAGATCGACGTGCATGCCCTGTCGCACATCACTGGCGGCGGCCTGCTCGAAAACCTGCCGCGCGTGATGCCTGAAGGAACCAGCGCCAATGTCGACTGTAGCGCCTGGTCGCGCCCTGCGATCTTTGACTGGCTACAACAACAAGGCAATGTCACCGTGGAAGAGATGCACCGCACCTTTAACTGCGGCGTCGGCATGGTACTTTGTGTTGCGCCAGAGGATGCAACCAAAACCATCGAACTGCTACAGCAGCAGGGCGAAGAGGCGTGGCAGATCGGCACCATCCAGTCGACTCCGAATGAAGCAGCCAGTGTCACTCTCTCTAACGCTAAATGAGCAATAGCGAACACCCAGCAGCACTACCGATTGTAGTGCTGATTTCAGGCAGTGGTAGCAATCTACAGGCGATTATCGACGCGATTCAAAAAGAAGGCCTGCCGGTCGAAATCCGCGCCGTCATCAGTAATCGTCCTGATGCCTTTGGGCTGGAACGTGCACGTGCGGCCAACATTCCTGCCGAAGTAATCGACCATAAGGCCTTTAATAGCCGTGCAGAATATGAGGTCGAACTGCAAAAACTAATCGACCAACACGAACCGGCTCTCATCGTGCTTGCTGGCTATATGCGCATCCTCGGCAATGCATTTGTCGATCACTATCAGGGACGTATGCTAAACATTCACCCATCTTTGCTGCCCGCTTTTCCCGGCCTCGACACCCACCAGCGCGCACTCGATGCCGCAGTGACTGAGCACGGTGCCAGCATCCACTTTGTCACCAACGAGCTCGATGGCGGCCCTGTCATTCTCCAGGCTAGCGTTCCGTTATTGCCAAATGATGATGCACAAACATTGGCCAAACGTGTCTATGTTCAGGAGCACCAAATCTATCCGCTCGCGATTCGCTGGTTTGCCGAAAGCCGACTCACCATGAACGCAGGCGAAGTCCTGTTTGAGCAGAAACCGCTCAACACCCCAATACAATACTCGGCCAACGGATGATCAACAGCGCGCGGCAACTGTCGCTCCAGATTCATTCCATGGCGGTGCCTCACACCTGCCTGATTTTGCCATTCCTCTATATGGGCGTGATTTTTTTATTTTCTTCAATCCAGGGTGATGGCTCACCTGCAATTGTCGATCCGCTCACACATGCCATCAAATCGATCATCTACAATGGCGCGCATATCCCGCTATTTGCGTTGCTGGCGTGGCTCTGGTGCTGGTCACTCGCTGGCTGGAATATTGCGCTAAACAGGCGTTTGATGCTCGCCTTCTGTTTGACGGCAATCTATGGGGTGAGCGATGAGTGGCACCAAAGCTTCACGCCGGGTCGAGACGCTTCCTTTTTAGACGTCATGCTTGATATGCTGGGGGCCTATCTCGCAGTACATTTTTATCGTGGGCAGCAGCGGACAAGCGCAGATGGGCGAACCATATTGTAGGCATCACAACCAACCACACCAAATATTACCCATTAATTTTTTAAGGATCGATTGTGAAAAAAATCATCATTTTTTTACTCATCAGCACTGCCACCACCACTGCCTACGCGGAAAGCACGCGCTACATCACCGACCGCCTTGAAGTCACCATGCGTAGCGGCGAAAGCAATCAGCACAAAATTCTGCGCATGCTCAGTAGTGGTAGCCAGCTTGAACTGATTCAGACAAACGCCGATTCAGGCTATTCTCAGGTTCGCACCAGTGATGGTGCTCAGGGCTGGGTCATCACCCGCTACCTTGAACAGCAACGCAGTGCACGTGAGCGTCTTGCTGCTAACGAGAAACAACTCGCCCACGTCAAATCCGAGAAGAAGGCTCTCGATGGAAAACTAGCTGAATTAACCCGTAGGCATAACGCGCTCAATAGCAAAACCAACCAGCTCAGCGCTGACAATGAAAAACAGTCTGAAGAGTTCGCACGCGTGCGCAGCATCTCATCTAACGCACTCACGCTGGATAGTGAAAACACGTCACTCAGAGAGCAGACTCGTCAACTAGAACGCGCCCGCCAGGCACTACAGTTAGAAAATGACTCGCTCAAAGATCGCAGTGACCGCGACTGGTTTATTGTCGGCTCTGGCGTCATCTTGCTTGGCATGATGATCGGCTTAATCATCCCGAAGATTCGCTGGCGTAAAAAATCAGACTGGAGCTCTCTCTAGTAAATTGGCTCTTCCACATAAGCAGGTGCCACCGCCAGAGAAAGATTGGCAAGCACCGCTTCCGCCACCGCTATACTAAGCGGATTGGTGCTGCTATTTCCCAAAATAGTGTGGATCTCAAACACGGCTTTACCGTAATCTTCCGGATCAATCTTAGAGAAATTCTTATCCTGTGAGCGCTGCAAGACGCGCTTGGAAACATGATCATTGGGGCGAAACTCACTCAGGATCGGTGCATAACGCCATAACATCCCCTCCTCCCCTTCAATCTTGTCAATATAAGCATTGACCTCTTCCCTGACAGGATACTCACGTCGGTTACTCACAATCATCCACGTGACAAAACCGGCCACGGTCGCGGGCACCATCATAATCCACACCAGCTTAGAAAAAACGGTCACATCAACAGCGCCACTCTTCCAACCAAAGAGGCCAATCGAAAAACCGACCCCATAAACAATACCGGCCGCCAGCACACCAGACAACTTGGTCTTATTACGAATCGGTTTAACCCTTTTTTCATAATCGAGCCGCGGAACATCAAAGCACTGCTCAAAATGACCAAAAATCTCTTTTTTAGCCTGCCGCCTGTTTTTCTTCTTTTCAGCCATTCCAACCTCTCAATCTACACCCGGTAGCGCAATACATCACGGCTCATCTTACATAGTCAGAGACCTTTTCACGAGCAGGAATTTTGTTCTCTGACAAAACAAAAGCGCACGGAATAAGGGAGTTTATCGCTATAAATGGCCGGCTTGAGTACACGCTTAACACCGCCAGAGAACAAAAGAACAACCATGCTAAAGGTCTCAATCAAAAACTGATTCGAAAACTCAGTTCACATTACCACGAGCGTGGCAGTTTTTGATGAATCACAATACGTCCATGTTCAACATGCACATAACCACCAACAACGAGGTCTTTCATGATGCGCGTGACCATTTCACGCGACGCCCCCACCATCTTACCGATATCCTGATGAGTTGGCTTTGGCTCAACGATCATTTTACCTTCGCCTCCTTCGCACTCCACTGCAATACTTAACAAGGTTCTGGCAACACGCCCATAAACATCAAGTAACGCAAGATTTTTAACATTATCAGTCAAGGCTCGAATACGTTGCGTCAGGTTTTTGATCACCTTCAACGCAATTGCCGGATGATCTGCCAGCACCTCTTGAAAAGCTGATTTTGAAATCACACAAAAACGCGAGTTTTCAACAGTCATCACGGATGCCGAACGCGGCAGGTCGTCCAATAACGCAAGTTCACCAAAATACTCACCCGAGCTCTGCGTATTCAGGATCACTTCTCGCCCTTTTTCACTGGTGAGAAAAACCTTCACTCTACCTTCAAGGATAAGAAAAAGAGAATCCGATTCATCTCCCTCATGAATCACAATAATATTACGAGGAAAGCCCTTAACCTTGGCGCCCCCATAAATAACAGATAACTCATGCTCTTCCAATCCAGCAAACAGCGGGATATTTGCCAACTGACGATCCATCTGGCCTCCATCAAACAAGTAAAACCCTACTTGATTATAGTTGTATATTCGGCGATTGTAACACGCATTTATTATCCAGCTTAATAACCTGATTCTTCACCCAGTACTTACAAACATATATGCTTTTGGAGTATATACCCGGGTGCGTTTGGGATTCAGGCTTTTAGTGTGCACCCTCTTCATCTCATGGCAAGGCGAAATGATGAGTAACAGCCGGGCTATTGCGGGGCATTTCAACGCCGCCATGGGATGAAGGGGGCCAGCAATAAAACCTAAATCCCAAACGCACCCGGGTATATAATAAAAGCATAAACCTTATCAGTTGACGTATGAGTAGCAAAGCATAAACTTTAACAATGCCAACATGGCAGGTTAATCAACACTTGTGAAAAGCTTTTACCGCCCAATAACGAACACATCAACCATTATATAAGCCCTATCAACCCCACAAGGAACATTCATTGCAACATCAGTCAAAATGGCTAATTGTGGGTATATTGGGCGGTCTATTTGGCGCGCTGCTCGGCCTTAGCACGTGGGCACTTAAGCTGGAAGAAAACACGGGGCTCGAATCACTATTTCATCAACGTGGCATAATCACCGCACCAAAAGAGATTGCGATCATCGCGATCGACAAACGCTCGGCGGATCACCTTGGACTACCAAACGAATCCGCATTATGGCCACGGCAACTGCATGCTGACCTCGTAAAGAAACTCACCACAGCGGGAGTCAAGAGCATTACCTATGACATGCTGTTTAAAACACCCAAAGACCCGCTACAGGATCAGGCTTTTGCCGATGCCATCAAATCAGCCAACAATGTCATCCTCTTTGAATTCATAAAAAAAGAACTGGCTACTAACAGCGCAACCCCCGACCTAACAACCACCATCCGTCGCCGTATCCAGCCAATCCCTGTACTAGTGGAGAACGCCGCTGCACTTGCCCCTTTTCCACTGCCCAAAGTGCCACTCAAGGTGAGTCAATTCTGGAGCTTTGCCCCCGATGCAGGCGATGCAGCCACACTGCCAGCGACTACGCTGCAACTCTACACCCTTGATGCCTACGATGATTTTCTCATGTTGCTGCAACAGCTGGCACCACAGCATATTGACACACTGCCATCGACAAAACAGGAACTGCTCGAACAGCAGCAGCTCACCACGCTCATCCATCAGCTAAAACGCCTCTTTGCGAATGAGCCGGTACTACTGGAAAAATTAACTATTGCGGCCAAAGATACGAAACATACGTTCCAAAACAGGGATAAGCTACGCGCCCTGTTACGTATTTATAATGAACGCCATAGTCACTACCTCAACTACTACGGGCCACCACGCACCATCACAACCATCCCCTTCTATCAGATCATTCAAAGTGATAGCAGTCCCGAATTCCGGGCGCAGCTTGCCAGCCTGAAAGATAAGATGATCTTCGTCGGTTACTCCGCAGAGTTACAATGGGAACAAAAAGATGGTTTTTACAGCGTCTATTCACGGGAAGATGGTCTCGATATCAGCGGCGTTGAAATTGCAGCCACCGCTACCGCCAATCTACTCCAGGGGCGTAGCATTCAAACGCTATCACCAACGATTCACTTCACCATATTACTATTCTGGGGTGTGCTCATCAGCATACTCGCGATCCGGTTAAGCGCCATCCTCGCTACCCTGGCAGTACTACTGCTTGGAACCGGGTACTTTTTCCTTAGCCTGACTCTGTTTAGCAACGCAAACCAGTGGCTACCACTACTCATCCCACTATTAATACAGGCTCCATTGATTCTTTTTGCAGGCATCATCTGGAAACACCTCGACACCGTTCGAGAACGCCGCAACATGCATGATGCCTTCAGCAATTATCTACCAAAACAGGAAATTGATCGTTTAACCAAGAATAACACGCCGCTCGCCCCCGGCGGAGAACTGCGCTATGCCACCTGCCTGTTCACCGATGCGGCACAGTACACACAACTCTCAGAACAGATGGCACCCGCTGAGCTCGGTGCACTAATGAATCGCTATTACACCACTATCTTTGCCCCCATACATCACCATCAGGGCGATATCTCAGATGTTGTCGGTGATGCCGCCATGGCATTGTGGCCAAGCAAAAAACCCTCTGCCACACTGCGCCACGCGGCCTGCTGCGCAGCAATAGATCTAATCGATGCTGTTGAGCGTTTTAATCTCGAAAATCCGACACATCAACTTCCTACTCGTATCGGGATGCATTGCGGTGAAATTCTACTCGGTAACGTTGGCGCAGTCGGCCGTTTTGAATACCGTGCCACGGGTGATGTCGTCAACACCACCTCCAGAATTGAAGGTATGAACAAACTGTTTAAAACCCGCCTGCTCGTGAGTGATGATGTATTGAAAGGGCTAGACGGTTTCCAGACACGCCCCATTGGCACGTTTATTCTGGCAGGAAAATCACGTCCGATCACACTGCATGAAATGATCTCGCTACACAGCAATGCCAGCGCAGCACAACAACTGCTCTGCACTCAGTTTTCAGCTGCGCTGGCCCTGTTCAAAAACGGCAGTTGGCGCTCAGCACAGAAGGCGTTCAGCGAAATCATCGCGACTCACCAGGATCACGCCTCACACTACTACCACCAGCTCTGTCAGGAGTATCAGATCAACCCTCCCGCAGCACCGTGGAGTGCTGCTATCAATATTACAAAAAAATAGTACTGTAATCTTTCACCTACAAAAAATAGTATTATTTTCTGGCAAATTCAGAGAAAATACATATACTTTCTACTTAGCGCCCCCCCCCTTAGGCAATATTTTACTCGTCGCTACTGACTTGTGATTTGAATAACATCAAAACGGCAGGAACAGGCTTATTTATTGCTCACACGCACACCAGCGGCCATTATTGCCTACAATATGTCTGATTGACATCACGCTATCGTTTGTCATTCCTGCGGCTTCATTTGCAAATCCGGAAACTAAAGCAGAAAAATGTGGCCAATGGGCCACGAGGGTAGTCTCCCCCCAGGGCATAGTTGAAACCCGCCTTAACGACGAAGCGCCACTGGCAGAAAATCGATCACACCACGCATCACGCAGTCCCGGAACAGATGATCTTTACCCAGGCAACGCTATCGCCACCACAACCATAAACATACAACTAAAATACCATTAAAAAAGCAGATAAATTTTAAACTGCCACGCCATCAATAATATTCAAAAAAAGCCAAAGGTTGTTAATTTGGCCAATTAACGGTAGAACTGCGATATTGGAGGAGAGCAGTATCAATTTTCGAAATCACAAGAAACACCAATTTCCCACGCGAATACAAGTCACCCAATGGCTATCGCTGTGGTTACTACTGAGCTTGTTTTCACCCGCCGTTACCGCAACAACAGCATGCGAGAAATGGGTCGCGCGCGTGGTCTCGGTTCAGGGGCTAGTGGAGGCCAGACCATCCGGTGATAAGCGCTGGCAAACGGTTAAACAGGGACAAACCTACTGCGCTAACGAAATGATTCATGTACGAGAAAACAGTCGTGCCGCGCTCGAACTCGCCAATGAGACGATCATCCGGCTCGATCAGAACACCACGATTGTCTTAACTGGCGAAGCAGAAGAGACTTCCTGGCTGGATTTACTAAAAGGTGCAGTGCACTTTATCACTCGTGTACCCCATTCACTCAAAATCAAAACGCCCTACGTCAATGCTGCCGTTGAAGGAACAGAGTTTGTGATTCGCGTTGAAAATGGCGAAACCACTGTCAGTGTCATTGAAGGGCGCGTTATTCTGGAGAACGAACAAGGCCAACTGCTACTCACCGATGGTCAGTCCGCCTCGGCGCGTGAAGGTGAGGCACCCGTGAGACGACTCGACATCACCCCTGAAGATGCCGTGCAGTGGTCACTCTACTACCCCAGCCTGATCGATAAATCGAGGCATCAAATAAAGAGCGCCACAACGCAACCATTGATCGTTGAAGCGGATCAACTGCTCGCCGTCGGACGCGTTACTGAAGCGCGCCTCCTGCTCGATAACATTCTTCAGCAATCACCCAATAATGCCCCGGCTCACGCGATGCTATCCATCATTGCCTTAACCCAGAATCGTAACGACAAGGCGATGACGCTGGCACAGACTGCTTTTACCCTAGATCCTACCTCACCTGAGGCCGCCATTGCCCTCTCTTATGCACAGCAGGCACAGTTTGATCTACGTGCAGCACGCGACACCTTGTATACCGCACTGCACTTCAACCCTGACAATAGCCTGTTGCTGGCAAGAAAAGCAGAACTCCTACTCTCGCTCGGTTACCTTGAAGAGGCGGAAATCGTCGCGCAGCAGGCAATCGGGCTCGACCCCAGACAGGCCCATGCCATCACCATCCTCGGTTTTGCCCACCTCAGTCAGTTTGAAGTGAAACGTGCGCAACGTTATTTTGAGTGGGCAATCAGCCTGAACCAGGCCGACCCGCTGCCGCGCCTCGGCCACGGGCTGGCAGTCATCCGCAACGGCAAGCTAAGCGATGGCCGCCGCGAGATTGAAATTGCCGCGACGCTTAACCCTGCCAACGCCTTAATCCGCAGTTATCTCGGCAAAGCCTATTATGAAGAGAAGCGCAATGAACTCGCAGCGGATCAATTTATCCTCGCCAAGTCACTCGATCCCAACGACCCAACCCCATGGTTTTATGATGCGGTTCGTAAACAGACACTGAATCGTCCAGTCGAGGCCTTGCAGGATCTCCAGCAGTCGATTCATCTTAATGACAACCGAGCCGTCTACCGTTCACGGCTGCTGCTTGACCAGGATCATGCCGCGCGCGGCACCAGTCTGGCGCGTATCTATAATGACCTCGGTTTTGCGCAGCTCGCACTGAGTGAAGGGTGGAAATCAGTCAATACAGACCCCAGCAACCATTCTGCACATCGACTGCTAGCCGACTCTTATTCAGCGCTGCCACGTCATGAGATTGCGCGCGTCAGTGAGCTGCTGCAGGCGCAGATGTTACAGCCGCTCAACCTCAACCCCATTCAGCCACAGCTAGCGGAAAGCTCACTCGGCATCCTTGATGGCGCAGGACCAACCAGCGCTAGCGACAATGAGTTCAATCCACTCTTTACCCGTAACCGTTTTTCTTTGCAGATGAATGGTGTTGTGGCCAGGCAGGACAGCAATCAAGAACCTAATAAAGATCACAACACACGCAGTACAGATCTCGTCCACTCCGCTGTATGGGGGCGTTACTCCTATAGTGTTGGCACCTTTCATGACTACAACGCAGGGATTCGACCCAATCACGACCAAGATAGAGAGATCGATAACGCCTTTATCCAGACGGCGATTGATCACAACACCAGTGTGCAATTTGAGTACCGCAATACACAAACATCAAAAGGCGACCTACCGTTGCGCTATGACCCAACACTCTCCTCCACAACCCAAAGAACACTCACGGATAGCCGAATCCTAAGACTCGGACTACGTCATGATTTTTCCCCTGGCAATACACTACTATTCTCGGCGATCAGTAATAAACATGAAGAGCATCTAAGCTACAATACAGCCCTTGATGACATCACCTCCAGATTGCTCACCAGTGATCTTGCCGAACCAGGGCACACCGTTGAGCTGCAGCATCATCTTTATAAGCCAAGTTACAGCCTCATCAGTGGTATAGGTACCTACCGCTCAGATAAAAAACAGGCATTAGATGTTAACTATACTCCCTCCGTTTGCCCTCTTTTTTGCCCTGCCCAGATTACAGTTACATCTGAGATTCGACACCATAACGGCTACCTTTATAGCCATATTAAACAAGGACATCTCACCTGGACCGTAGGCCTCGGTATCGATGATGCTACCACACAGGCCAGTGATGAGACGCAGATCAACCCCAAGCTGGGCCTGATGTGGCAAGTCAATACCACTACCACAGTGCGTGCTGCGGCCTTCCGCAGCATGGCACATAGCCTGGATACTAACCCGACACTCGAACCAACCCAGATAGCGGGCTTTAACCAGTTTTATGATGATATTAGTGGTACCGACAGTCGCCGCTACGGCGTGGCACTGGAGAATAGCCAGGAAACCCTGCACCTGGGGGTGGAAGTAGCAAGGCGCAACCTTGAGGTCCCCTTCCTTGCCGCACTAACGAACCTTACATTCAAGGCAAAATGGCAGGAACGGGTGGGACGAGCCTACGCTTACTGGACCCCGTTGAAATGGCTCGCAACCAGCGCCGAATACCAACATGAAACCTTCTGGCGACCTGCGACCGAAAGCTTTGATAAACGTGATGGGACTGCAGGAATCCCTGATCTAACAACTCAACAAATGCCATTAAGCATCAGCCTCTACTCTCCCAAAGGAGTGACTACTCGCCTAACTGCAGTACGGGTTAAACAAAAAGGGGAGTTTGCCAAAATCATATCGCCAAGTCTCACCACCGTCACTCATAGTGCTGATCAGTTCTGGGTCATCGACACCTCGATCAGTTACCGACTAAATAAACGCATGGGACGTATTACGCTTGGCGCTAAAAACCTGCTGGATAAGACGTTCCGCTATCACAATACCGACATCGCGGCGACGCGCATCCTGCCAGAACGCACCGTATTCACTCACCTGTCGCTCTCGTTCTGAGCCATCACTTCACAATAAAGCAGTACAAAATAGATGCTATTGGCGTCATAGCCTACTTACAGCAAAAACCGTCTTGTCCTATTGCTCACTCAAGCGAAATTAATTGATAACTGATGTTACGCACACCTCAGATAGAATGCGGTCTGTAGCGGACTGAAAAAATTGTAACCCATTGATTCATAATAGCCGGTGCGTAACATCAGTTGATAATTTGGCCAAAGCCGCACGCCTCTAAACATATTGTCTTTAATCGAACTTTACTCTCAAGTTAATAGATCACGCATACCCTGTACAGGGGTTCACTGAGTTCTTTCTCGCCCCCCCTCTATCATGGATTTAGTCATGAGGATTTTCCAAACCCTCATGCTTCATAACCAGACTCCTGAGGAGGAAAGACCATGTACGATTCATTCAAAAAGACGCTGACTGCTGCTGCTTTTGCCATGTTTGTTGCCCTGCCGTTTGGCGCGCACGCCGTTGATAGCAATGTCCACAATGCCACCACGACAGCGGCTAAAGGGGGCGTAAAGGAAATCCTCGCCGATATCCGGAGTGACCCAAGAGGCATTGATGGTGAGGTAATCAAGAGCGCCAAAATTGTACCATTTGGTACTAGTGATACCACTACCGCCTACTGCTGGGTTTGCGGCTCTGGTGGTTGCCTCTGGATCTGTTAAGCCATTAAGCCCCACCAAGGTGCAAGGACGCACCTTAAGTCAAAGAAACAGCTGCTTATACCAATCAAAACCGCCCAGCAACCGCAGCCAACTTTTTTTCTTAGCAATGGTAATTTATCACGCACCTTCCAGGTAATTTATCACATCTATATTTTTCAATTGAGTCCATTATGAAACTGTCTCTGGTATCTGTCACTTAGTCACATACTAAGCAGATTCAAAGATGACACAAGGAGGTAAAGCGGGAGGGAACTGGCTAACAGGGATACAGGATGTATCCCTCAGATCCCTAATTTTCAACACAAGCTTGAATAAAGTGTGAATTACAGAGTAGGCAAATGAAAATGGCAACAAACATTACGTATGATGACCTTCATAGCCTCACCAATAAATTAAGTAAAGCGCGTTCTCTCGATGAAATAGAGCAGCAATGCATTGCATTTTGCCAGCTCACGAATTTCGATTGCTTCAGTTATTGCGCCACCATCCCTACCACATTAACACGACCCGATATGATAGAGATCAATAGCTACCCAGAGGCATGGCAGGCACTATATCAGGGCAAAGAATTAATCAAAACAGACCCCGCCCTTATCTACGCTGAAAAGAACCACACACCAATCACATGGGACAAAATGGTACCTCACCATGTAGATGATAAGAATTCGCGCCTGTATATCCGTAGAGCAAAAAGACACGGTTTAAAAAGTGGTATCAGCTTCCCGCTACGAGGGAATGTTGGTAGTACGGCAGTACTCAGCCTGATCTCTAAAAAAAACTCCCCATTACCGCAAGCATTAGTCAACACAGCTCTAACCTTTGGCTCCCTGTTTGCTACCTATGTACATGATGCAATATTACGGATTTTTGATGAAGACCTGCTTCCGATTAAAAAGAAGCGCATTAGTCTTCGTGAAAGGGAGTGCCTGCTTTGGGTTGCAGAAGGAAAAACCACCTGGGAAATCGCCCAAATCTTAAAGATTGCAAACCGTACCGTGGTCTATCATCTGGAAAGAATCATCTTCAAACTTGGGGTAAAAAATCGTCAGCAGGCCGTCGCACGCGGCATGATAATGAGCTATATTTCACACCGGCTCGACTGGGAGCCACCACTCCACAAAAAACCCTCACAAAGAAACGCATCTTAAATCACTGATGTTACGCACCGTCTATTATGAATCAATGGGTTACAATTTTTTCAGTCCACTACAGACCGCACACTATCTGAGGTGTGCGTAACACCAGTTAATCAGTTGAATCTACCCCAGCTGCCTAAGGAACGTGCACGGAATAACTTACCGTTTTCGCATCTCTGCTTCAGCCCGTCTTTGCCCGTTCTTCAATCACAAAAACTCGAAATAGAACGACTATCCCTCCGCTTTTGCTCAATCAGAACGAACAAATACAAACTAAATCAGAGCGCCAAAACAGCAAGTTATTCCGTGCACGTTCCTAAGGCACAAGATCTCAAGGTATTTTCTTTTACGCCCGTGGCGTTTGATATGTGGTTAATGGTTTGATTCGATAGTGCCATCGACATCTTTAAGCACTACCATCAAGGCATTAAAATTATTCGCTTCATCAAACAACGTATCACCTCGCTGCTGACCATTGTGCGCCAATGATTTTTTAAAAGTCTCATCGTCATATAGACGAGCAAGCACTTCCGCCAATGCAGTCACATCACCGGGTGGTATTAACAAGCCGGTTTCATTATCGATAATAATTTCGGGTACACCACCCGCATTGGTACCAATCACCGCCACGCCTGCGCGCATTGCCTCCACCAGTACCAAGCCAAACGTTTCGCAGTAGGTCAATAACGTGACTACATCAAAACAGGGCATGACCTCCATCGGGTTATTGATAAAATCAACAAACTCGAATCGTTTTGACAGCCCTTTCTCTTCAATCGTTTTCTTTAGCTGATCAAAATAGCTTTGATCCATCACATGGCCAATAATCATTGCACTGACATCAAGCCCGCGCTCGGCTAATACAACCATCGCCTCAACCAGCAGATGCTGCCCTTTACCATGTTCAATCCGCCCAAACATACCGATATTAAACGCGTGATTGTTAGCAATTCCTTTAAACTGAGCGCGGCGCTCAGCCACCTTTTCGACATTGGCTGCCGCTACCCCTAAATAAAGCAGTTTTATCTGCAAGGGTTCTAACGGTAAATACATCACCGCCTCTTTACGCACCTGATTACTAACAGTTAAAACCAGATCTAACTGGCCATAAATAAAACGGTGATAAAAATCTTTTTTATGACGCGTGATCGCCATGTGGCGGGTATAAACCAGCTTCGGTTTTCGCTTTGAAAAATATTTGGCGATTGCCACAAAGGGCAGATCGTTACCCCAGTGAAAATGAATAAGATCAATTTCATTATCGTCAATATAGCACGCCAACTTCATCGCACTAAACAATGGCATGGCTTTAAAGCGCCATTTCAAATAGAGTGGCGTTACCCCATCATCTGTCACACACTCTGCGATACAACTGTCCTTCTGTGCGACCAGATGACAATTAACGCCCGCTTCACCCACGAGAAAGCGAACCTCACGCCGCGCATAAAGCTCAAGACCACCTCGCCCAGTCGAGGTACACACCACCAATACATTCATCTCATCCGCCATATAAAACGTCGCTATTTAGCGGCATAAAATAACACAGCAACAACATGTCAACTTTATATTTCTCGCCAGTCAAGCATGATCCTCACGTATAAAGAGACACTCATCCCCCCCCATGTCAAACTCACGGCAAATAAAAGGACGGCGATCATAAATCGTACAATTCATGGTATTTCGATCTAATGCCGCACACCAGCCATCGTCGAGGCGACGCATTCTATCACCCCCCCACTCGTCAAACTCAACAAACTGCTCCGGCACGCCCGTATCAGCAAGCAGCAGCACCTCGAGGCGACAACAGATCGCCTCACACTTTGAACACGAAACATCTGGATCGATTGAAGTGGCCCCTTAGGTTGGACAGCCTGATACGAAGTTATAAACGCTAACATGTTTACGAAACAAGCTCAGACAGCTTGTGGGATAGTTTGATGTTGATATACCCGTAGCGATTGAGATTCAGGTTTTATTGCACGCACACTAAAAGCCTGAATCTCAATCGCTACGGGTATAAGATAGAGCCATCAGCATCTAATCATTTTCAATTTTTTTACCCGCATCTTTTTTTTGCTCTCTTTCCAGCGCCAATGCTTCTTCTTTTTCTTCCTCTTCTCGAAGTTTTCGATTTTTCTTATCATCAAACATTAGAAAAACTAAAAAAGCGACGACCATCAATACAATGGCAATCTGTATGTATATCGCTAACATCCTAACCTCTTGGTTTTCATTCGCTATGAACAATTTTAACTGCAAGCCACACGATACACTAGACCTTCACGCTTTTCCTGGTGTTTCTATCGACTTTTAATAACGAAATCCATTTTAATTCGACACTTATTTTAAATCAGAAACACTATTTTCAAGGCTTATGAGACGCATTTTAAACAAGCTCATTAACCCCCACTCCCGACCGATGCGAAGCATTGAAATCAGCATCATGCTGACGCCGTAGTTGTTTACGGCGCTCTCGATTGCTTCTCGTATCAAGTAGCTGTAATTGATGCTTCTGACGACGCACGTCCTGACGACGATCTCGTGACGCTGTTTTACGGCGCTCATGAGTGACAACAGGAATCGAGGCCGCCTCATTGTCGGCCCGATCCCTGTCACGATAGGCAACACCGTCCATTTCTTGCACTGATTCGGGCTTAGTCAACAACAAAGATTTATTGCGCTGTGTACCCACATCGTCAGGACGAATGTATTGAGGGTCGAACGTTAGCACCAGAAAAATACCACCATCACGTAAAGTATTCGGATTATATCACGGCTATTTTATCTGCAGAGCCCATAAAGAAAAACATAAGGTATTCAGCACACTCATACAAAAACACTAAGCTTCATAAAGTGGACCCCTAGGTCAAGACAATAAATATCAGAGTTTAAGTTTCGCAGCCCACGTTGCATGCAGCTGGTCGGCGCTGCCCCGGAAGTTCAATAATCTCTACTTTTTCTTCTTTACAGAATTT
>Ga0316204_10001761_pt1 | contig 54950 bp, 47 predicted proteins | sample 6monrhotite_MG_2_FD_205661 | JGI IMG/M metagenome (GOLD analysis project Ga0316204, IMG submission 205661) | Microbial mat bacterial communities from mineral coupon in-situ incubated in ocean water Damariscotta River, Maine, United States -... | ecosystem: Environmental > Aquatic > Marine >... | reverse complement strand
CAGGCGATTGGAGCTTTAGTTTAACTGATACTGATTTAGACTCAGCTACTTTCACAGATGGTGATTTAGTATTTGTCGTTTCTTGGGGTATGGAAGTAGAGCTTTAATTAATTACAGGCAAGCGCGCGATGCGCTTGCCTTTTTTGCCTGTGAATCAGGCGTTTTCTGGAGATGATTAATGAAATTAATTTCTGCAATTATTAAACCTTTCAAGCTAGATGATGTGCGTGAAGCATTATCAGAAATTGGCGTGCAAGGTATTACAGTGACTGAAGTTAAAGGCTTTGGTCGTCAAAAAGGTCACACTGAATTATATCGCGGTGCTGAATATGTTGTTGATTTTCTACCTAAGGTAAAACTGGATGTAGCAGTTGATGATGGCATCGTAGAACAGGTGATTGAATCTATTCGTAATGCGGCGAATACAGGCAAGATTGGAGACGGCAAAATCTTTGTATCTCCAGTAGAGCAGGTTATTCGAATTCGAACTGGCGAAAGCGGTCCTGAAGCGCTTTAATTATTGAGGGTATAAAAAGTGGAAAATCAAATTTTCGAACTTCAATATGCAATGGACACCTTTTACTTTTTGGTGTGCGGTGCATTAGTAATGTGGATGGCAGCTGGCTTCTCAATGTTAGAAGCAGGTCTTGTACGTTCAAAAAATACAACAGAAATTCTAACTAAAAACGTCGCGTTATTTGCGATCTCTTGCATCATGTATATGGTGTCAGGTTATGAAATCATGTACGAAGGTGGCTACTTCCTGGCGGGAATCGCGGGTGGTGAATCACTTGTTAAAGATGCATTAGCGTCTTCAGCTGAGAATGGTTTTGGTGGTGATTCAGTTTACTCTGGCGCGTCTGATTTCTTCTTCCAGGTTGTATTCGTTGCTACGGCAATGTCTATTGTCTCTGGTGCGGTAGCTGAGCGTATGAAGCTTTGGGCATTCCTGGCATTTGCAGTAGTTATGACTGGTTTTATCTATCCAATGGAAGGTTCATGGACTTGGGGTAGCTCATCAGTATTTGGCATGTTCACTCTAGGAGATGAAGGCTTCTCTGACTTTGCGGGTTCAGGTATTGTACACATGGCCGGTGCAACAGCTGCATTAGCAGGTGTATTACTGCTGGGCGCTCGTAAAGGTAAATACGGTGCGAATGGTCAAATTCACCCAATTCCAGGTGCTAACTTACCTATGGCTACATTAGGTACATTCATCTTATGGATGGGCTGGTTTGGATTTAATGGTGGTTCTGTATTAAAACTGGGTGATATCGCAAGTGCTAATTCTGTGGCAATGGTGTTTTTAAACACGAATGCAGCTGCAGCAGGTGGTGCAATGGCAGCTCTAATTGCAGCTCGGTTATTGTTTGGAAAAGCTGATTTAACCATGTTATTAAATGGTGCATTAGCCGGTCTTGTTGCAATTACTGCGGAACCTTCTACGCCTACAGCACTCCAAGCTACACTGTTTGGTGCAATCGGTGGTGTATTAGTTGTATTTAGTATTATCGCTTTAGATAAAATGAAAATTGATGATCCAGTGGGCGCAATCTCGGTTCACGGAACATGCGGTTTATTAGGTCTAATGTTAGTGCCAATTACTAACCCTGAAGGTGCAACATTTAGTGGGCAACTATTAGGTGCAGCAACGATCTTTATCTGGGTATTTGTAACTAGCTTCATTGTATGGATGGCCCTGAAAGTAATTATGGGTATTCGTGTAAGTGAGGAAGATGAATACGAAGGTATGGACCTGGTTGACTGTGGAATGGAAGCTTACCCAGAATTTACAACCAAATAGCATGGTTGATAAATACCAGTAGATTAGACTCCTGCTGGGATGTGGTTAAAGCCGGTGCAATTCGCACCGGCTTTTTTTTTGATATAAACTAACGTTTTCTGAAACCAATAGAAAATAATAATTATGCTGCAAAAAATAGTCATTATTAGTGTGTTATTTTTAAACCCCGCATATTGTTATGCTGAAATTTATAAATGGGTAGATGAGCAGGGTGTAATTCATTATGGCGATAAGCCTGTGAATAATTCGAAAGAAATGGAAGTAAATATTTCAAAACAAGGGAATATTAAAATAAATAATAAAAGGGAACAAAAGAGACAAAAATTACTGGAAAGTTATGCTGATGATCAGCAGCGAGAAGAAAAAGAAAAAGAAAAATTAAAGAAAAAGAAAAAAAAGCTTGAACGTAGCTGTGTTCAGTCGAAAGATATGTTGAGACAGTACGAGCGTGCCAGGTCATTATATAACTTAAATAAAGAAGGTGAGAGAGTCACAATATCAAGTGAAGAAAGACTAAGAAAAACAGATAGTCTTCGCAATAAAATAAACAAATATTGTAATTAACTGTGCATTAATACGTAACCAGATAATTTATTCTTACATACAATTTAAGTTAATATATTAGCCGATTTTCTGATATTGTGTTTTAGATGAAGGTTTAGTGAAAAGCGCATCATGTTTGTATATTCTGGATAAACCCCGATCTATTTCATCTGAGAACTCTTTGGCATTTTTTTCTAGTTTTTTAATTCCTTTTCGGTTTACAAATATGAGCATGCCAGTTTCCATGTTAATCAGTGACAATTTTAGTCTTCTAGACGGTGTAATATCATCAATGTATATCTCGCACCAAATACCAGGTTTTATCGCGGGTGAAATATCGAGTGGCTTAATAGCGGTGCTTTGTGATTGATTAGTGTTTTGTTCGCAAATGTCTGATGATTTGAGTAACTTATTGTAATGTGTAATCAGTGATTTTATGGCGGGTTCAACAACACTATCCTGATGATAAAGTAATAACATATTATTATTGCTGCGGACAATATTCATAAAACTGTCTTTAAGGTGTCTATGCTGCGCTACACTACTTATTGTTTGAATTGAATCTAGTAAATTTCCATACATGATTATAGCGTTGTTCCATTGCGAGCTTTCTTCACCATGTGTTTTTAATAAATAAAATAAAGCATTTGGCCAGAGTTTTAGCACAATGTTTTGACAGGGAGCTGGTATCTCGTGCCCCTGTATGCAGTGTTTTATCTTTTCACTTAATAAGGTTTTAAGATGGTTTTTATGGTTTTTGGTTGTACTGGCCGTTCCATCTGATCTATTAGATAGTGAAATAAATAACTTGTCGAGTTGTAAATTTATTTGCGAAAATTTACTCGCACCTGGCGATGATATGAAAAGATCAGAAAGTATAAAATCAATCTTTTTAATTTGTGATGAATCGTTTTTACATAAAACAGATAATTGTTTTACTTTTAACAGTGTTTGTCTGGCCGGGTGTTTTGAATTTGTAATGAAATAAGGGTCAGATTGACATAAATTATGAACAGGTAGTTGCAGCCGCAATAGAGGTATTTTTAATTCAGCAGGCAGTGTGGGATCGTTACTGATAGTATTGAATATTTGTTCAATAAATTCAGATTTTTTGTCAGTCATAATCTGTAACCGTCATTAAATTCCATAAGCTTAAATGCTCTTATGTGTTCATGCACATGGATGACGTCCATACCAGTCAAATGGGCAAAATATATGTAAGAATCGCCTTACACGATTAGTTTTAAAAGCTATTTATAGATATAGTTTTTCATGAGTTAATCAAACATGTCATCATTTATATGTTGTGCATTTAAACTGTTGCAGATAACGAGTTAATGACCATGCCTAGCGCATGATCAAATGCAGAGTGATCGGCAATTATTTGTGATGTTTCGGCTGATAACTCATTAGTGAATTCATTCGCATCTTTCTCTATTACTTTAACACCAAGTCGATCAACAAAGATTAGTTTTGCTTCTTCCATGATGATAACGGAAAGCTTTACGCGTCTTGCGGCTGAGTCGTCACCATTGAAAACCTTGAACCAAACGCCAGGTCTAACTTCATGAGGAAGGTTGGCTATTTTTTCTCTTGCGATATTAATTTCATCTTGTAATGGATCTACGATTTCTTCTTCAATTTCCAGTGTAGGTTCAAATAGTTCATCATCCATGTTGAAATCAGTATCTTCTACAGGAGTAAAGTACGTTCCGTCTTGCGTCATGTTTGAAGGGCTGAATGGGCTATCTTCTAGCGAGCGTTCAAAAGTTAAAAAGACATTGTTGATTTCAGCTTCAATATCTACAGGGTTTTGTTTTGTTTCTAACAAGCTGTTGTGAATGTTGTCGAGCACTTCATCTTTTTCGGTGTTTAACTGATTATATGCCTGTGATGATTCAATGGGTTGTAAGAGTTGAATGAGTCTATTAACGGTGCTTACTGACTCTTTCCACTGCTCGCTGTTCTTTCCATGTTTAATATAACGATGAAACATAAGTGTTGACCAAAATTTCAAAATTAATTTTTGAGCATTTTTGGGTAATTCTTTGTTCATTACGTGATATTGTAATTCAGCAAGAACCACTTCTCGTGCATGAGTTTGGAGTGCTGTTTTTTGAGTATGTTTTTCTTTTTCTGACGTACTTTGTAATTCTTCTAGCTCGATTTCTTCAAGCCTGTTAGAGGCTTTTTCAAAGCTGTTAATGTCAATGTCAAAATCATTGAGAAGCATTTCTACTACATTATTTAATGAGTTAAATAATGAGTCGTTTTTGCTGGACAATCCTCTGCCTAAATAAGCTATAAGGTTAAGGGTTGTTCTGCATGGGTGTTCTCCATTTGCAAAGAAATCCTTATCTAGCATAGCGACTTTAATTACAGGTATTTGCAGCCTTAATAATAAATTAGTAATAGCTTCTGAAATGCTCGTGTCTTCAATAATTGCGTCGAATAACATTTCAATGAAATCAATGGTTTTTTCATCGACTAAATTAACCTGCTTTGTAACAGCACCACCACTACGACTACCCATGTCGGTCAGCAATGCACGTTTGAAATCTGCTGTGTCTATTTGCTCTGCAGGAGCACTGGACTGTGCAGCATTTTGTTGTAAGTTTGACAGTGCATTCATTACATCACGGCGATCATAATATTGCATGCCATTACTTGATGGTGAATTATTTCTTGTTGTAAATGATGCTGGAATACCAGGGCCAGATGCTGTGAGTTCGCCACTGATAAACTGGTTAACTAAGTTTTGATGGTTGCTTGGGGTGTTTGTAGATGCATTAGGCGTTGCGTTATTTCCGATACCAGAACCCTGTATGCCGGCACTATTATTACCTGCGTTTATAATACCATTGTTATAACTGTAGGTAGACGTAGGTCCCGCGTTGTAAGTTGGGTTTTCCAGGTAAACAGCGTCTGTTTCCTGTGTCTGTTCAGGCTGAGGGTTTATGGCATTATTATGTGGTGTTTTTTTATCTGCTGCTTCGCCAAGTTTTATTTGCGGTAACACACCTTGATCTATAAATAACTGATTTAATTTCTTATAAAGCGGCTCTAACTGAAGAATAACTTCCTGGTCAAATAGTTTATAAAGTACGAGTTTATTATTAGTTGATAATTCAATGTCTGTAAGGGCATCTTTAAATGACTCACAAATATTTTTTGGGGCGAGCGCGCCTTTGGCAAAGAGTCCAGGTGACTTTAGGGATAAAAACTCAATTCTGGCCTCCAGGTGACCTACCGCTTCACCATACAAGCTCATCGCTTTTGAGTGCATTGCTGAAACTGCAACAAGCTCTTCCATTTCGTCCTGATCTACCAGGCTTAATTCATCTTCGGCTATGTCGGTGCTCTGGCTTTGATTGTTTTGAGTGGCTTGCAGGTGTGACTTAAGATTTGCCGCAAAATTCTGGCCAATGTTTTTTCGCTCGACACGTAGCATACGCATAGTATCGAAGTATTCATTTTGGTCTTCGTTAGAATCAGCATTTTCTGCCAGTTGAAACAGCATGTCATCTGCGCCATCAAACAATCTGCCGATTAACTCCGAAAGTTCTTCGTTTAAACAGCCTGCTATCTGACTTATAAGTGTTTTCAGGTTGCTTTTAGCTGCCTGACTAGATGACTTGGTAGAGCTATTAAACTTGTGTATGATCGCGCTCATGTAAATATCCGTAGTAGGAAATTAAGTACATAATGGCACTAGAGTATTTAAGCTTGAATTTCTAACCCTGAAAAATAAAAGCTTATAGTTTTCTGCGTTAGTGCGCATCTTCTATAGAAGGCAAGGCCTTCGGATGCTTTTAACATTTGAGATATGCGACGAATTATTACTACATACCGTTACTTACTAATTTAGAAGTTTTTAAGCTTGTCTGCCGTGACCCTGTTCACAAAAGCAATAGTAGCTAGGAGGTCAGTGGCTCTCAACTAATACAACTTTAGTTTATTTTCTGGTATTTGCAGTAAATCCTGACAATATTTAATAATTAAAGGATGAATGGATGTTTTAGTGGTGAGGCTTTAGGCGCATATTGGATTATGCGCCATTACGAAAAAGCGCCTTTTAAACTCTGGGGCAGATAATATCCAGAACTTCGGCTGCCTGCTCCCAGGCCTGTTCCATTACTTCGGGCAAAATCTTTAAGTCCAGACCCGTGATTTCAAGTGTTTTGGGCTCAAAACCCGGAAAATCATCAAGCAAATGCTCGTCAACTTCAATATCTGGCCCTAAAGCATTAACAACACAATTGGCTATATGGACAATGGATGCTTCCATACGGTAGTTTTTAGCTTTTAGAGGTGTGTGATGGTACGCGACAACCTCTTTTAGAGTGTCTGATAGTTGCCAGGCATCAATCAGTGCGGCACCAACATCTCCGTGAGTAAAACCGATTATCTTTTGCTCAGACCTGAATAGTTGGCCATCGGAGTCCGCAGCAGCAAGTAAAACCTGTTGTGATAATTCGGGTTCTTTAAAGTATAAAATGAGTTTTCCTATATCGTGCAACATCCCGGCTACAAATAAACGCTCGCCATGTAGAATGTTGCAGTGTTTGGATAATAGGCGAGAAACTATGCCTGTATGTACGCTGTGGCGCCAGAAAAGATCGATATCAACAAGTTGGTTGGGAATGCGCTTAAACGTATCTACAGCAGAGGTAGCCAATACCAGATTACGTAAATCATCTTCACCGATAACAGAGACGGCACGGCTGACTAATTCAATTTTTGCTGCTAGTGAGTAATATGCGCTATTAACGATGCGTAGTATTCGTGCTGTTAGTGCAGGGTCATGACTGATTATTTCGCCAAGTTGTTTGGCGTTATGGTTTTGATCTTCAAGTATTTGTGAGACGCGAATATATATTTCTGGCAGTGAAATAAGTTTAACGACGCCTTTTACAAGGTCTTCCGGTTTGCGAACCATTATGTTCCCTATATTTTTGTACGAAAATAAAATCACCCGTTAGGGTGAATATATAGGTGAATAATGGCTTACTTAACATGATTTTTCTAGCAGTCTGTAAAAAAAAGCTAAAAAAATCTGCTTATATTTCTGTTTAAGTTTTTTAGTGAGCGATTTCGGCTCGTGCGATAAGTTCTCTTACTGTGCATACATGCTCACCAAATGAGAGAGTTTGTTCAAGATTAATATAGCCCTCTTTAAAGCGCTTACGTTTACCCTGATCCATTAAATAAGTGCCATTTGTAGAACTCAAATCAGTTAAGTACAGCTGGTTATCCAAAACCACCAGCTCTGCATGCCTGGAACTAGTGGTTTTATCGAAGAGCTGGATGTTTCCACGACGACCAATAATGTAGGTTCTGTTTTCCATTTGTATGCCTTTTCGAATCTTACGATTCAATTCGTTTATCATTTATGTCTAACTATATAGTTTATAGGACAGATTCATTTAAGTTGCGTGATTTATATCACATTGAAAGTTAAAGCTCTATGCCGTATGGCCATTATCACAGAAGGCTGACAGATATATCAGAAAAACCTGACATAAATCTATCCGATTTAGTGGTTTCGCATGAAATCAGCGGTTTTATAAAATGCGTCATAAAGTGTTTGTTTTAGCTCTTTTTCAATGTTCATATCCAACATTGCCTGGTTTATGCAAAACATCCACTGATCTCTTTCTTTTTCTCCAATGTGAAAAGAAATATGTCTCTGGCGTAATCGGGGGTGACCATATTTTTCTATGTAAAGTGATGGGCCACCTAGCCATCCAGATAAGAACATAAACAGTTTGTTACGGGCATCAGCTAAATCTGGCGCATGGATTGCTCTTAATTCCGAGACATTTTCAGTAGAATCCATAAGGTTATAAAAGCGATCAACTAATTCACGGACCGCTTTTTCGCCTCCAAGGCGCTCATAATGTGTATTTTTCATGTCAATTGGTCAAAAAAATTCGAATATATGCATTCTACACTAATCATCAACTCCTAATATGCTGTATAATTTGCCACCCTTTTTGATTGGCCGGAAATCTGGCCTATTTGACACTATTTGTTGGTGCATTATTTTGGCCAGGAGCTTGAAGCAAACATGAAATTACGTAATGTCGCAATTATTGCCCACGTTGACCACGGTAAAACTACCCTTGTTGATGAACTGCTAAAACAGTCTGGCACAATAGATAATACCCGTGGAGACATGGATACCTGTGTTATGGATTCCAATGACCAGGAAAAAGAACGTGGTATTACCATTCTGGCCAAAAACACCGCTATTACATATAAAGACTTCCGTATCAATATCGTAGATACACCAGGTCACGCAGACTTCGGCGGAGAAGTTGAGCGAGTGCTCTCTATGGTCGATTCAGTATTGCTACTGGTTGATGCTCAGGAAGGCCCCATGCCACAGACTCGCTTTGTGACACAAAAAGCATTCAATATGGGTTTCAAACCAATCGTAGTTATTAATAAGGTTGATAAACCTGCGGCACGTGTTGACTGGGCGCTAGACCAGACTTTTGAGCTGTTTGACCAGTTAGGTGCAACAGATGAGCAGTTAGATTTTCCAGTTATTTACGCATCTGGCTTAGGTGGCTTTGCAAGTTTAGATGACAGCGCAAGAGAAGGTGACATGGTTCCTCTTTTAGAGGCGATATTAGAGCATGTGCCAGCACCTGACGTTGATATTGATGCACCATTCCAGATGCAGGTAAGTGCGTTAGATTACAACTCTTATGTAGGTGTAATCGGTATAGGCCGTATCAAACAGGGTAAGATTCGACGAAATCAGGCATTAAGTCTGATCGATCGTGAAGGAAAAATTCGTACTGGTATTCGTATGCAGCAAATATTGGGTTTCCACGGTTTAGAGCGCGTGGAAGTAGATATGGCACAGGCTGGAGACATTATTTGTTTCAACGGCATCGATAAGTTGAATATTTCAGACACCATTTGTGATCCTGAAAATGTCGTGGCAATGCCGCCTTTATCAGTAGATGAGCCAACTCTTAGCATGACTTTCCAGGTAAATAATGGTCCGTTCGCAGGGCAAGATGGTAAATTCGTAACATCGCGTAATATTTCCGATCGTTTAGATCAGGAGCTTATCCATAATGTTGCACTAAAAGTGGAGCAGGGTGAATCTGGTGATAAATTCCGAGTTTCAGGTCGAGGTGAATTACATCTGTCTGTTTTAATCGAATCAATGCGACGTGAAGGTTTTGAACTTTGCGTAGGTCGCCCTGAAGTAGTTATTAGAGAAGTTAATGGCAAATTAGAAGAGCCATATGAGCAACTAACAGTCGATGTTCCTGAGGATTCTCAGGGTACTATTATGGAAGCTTTAGGCATCCGTAAAGGCGAACTTAAAGATATGGTGCCAGATGGAAAAGGCCGAGTACGTTTAGATTACATTATCCCAACTCGAGGCTTAATCGGCTTCCGTACTGAGTTTTTAACTGCAACTCAGGGTAATGGTCTTATGTATAACGTATTTGACAGTTACGGTCCTAAACTGGATGTAGTAATCGGTCAGCGTAGTAAAGGTGTTCTTATCTCTAATGGTACGGGTAAGGCACTTTCTTTCTCAATTTATAACTTACAGGAACGTGGCAAGATGTTTCTTGATCACGGTGATGAGGTTTACGAAGGAATGCTGGTCGGCATTCACGCACGTGATAATGACCTGGTTGTTAACCCGCTTAAAGGAAAGCAGTTAACTAACGTTCGTGCATCAGGTACTGATGAAGCATTAACACTGACAACACCTATAAGAATGACACTTGAGCAGGCGTTAGAGTTTATAGATGATGATGAGTTGGTTGAAGTAACACCGAATCATATTCGTACACGTAAAAAACTATTGACTGAAAATCAGCGTAAACAAAGTTCTCGTGGTATGAAAGTAAGTTAATTATTATATTTCTATAAATTATGTCCCGGTTGGCTCAACACAACAATGTGTTGAGCTAATTTCAAGCTAAAACCCACCTCATTATTTAAGCATTCGTGCAAGCCATGCACATTCAGCTAAACTCATATAAACTATAAATAAGATTAAGTTACGGGTTTAACTATCAGTGTCAGAAAATAATAAAGAAAATCAGGTCCTGGTTGTCGATGACTCTCGCGTAATTCGACGTGCCGCAGTTAAGATTCTACAGAAAGAATTCGATGTTATTGAAGCCGAAGATGGCGTTGATGCATGGGAGGAACTTCAAAAAAACACAAAAATTTCTGTAGTTTTTAGTGATCTTGGCATGCCAAATATGGATGGATTCGAGTTATTAGAAAAAATTCGTAATGCACAGGATCCCGTACTTGCAAAAGTTCCCGTCATTATAATAACGGGTGCAGAAGAGTCAGATGGCACCAAAGAAGATGTTTTGCAGCAAGGAGCAACAGATTTTATTAGTAAACCTTTTGACTCAATCTCATTGAAAACTCGTGCAGCTGCGCATATAAATTACCGTAATGAAGTTCAGTCACTAGAAAAAGCGGCATCAATAGATAAATTGACAGGCTTGTCTAATGAGTCAGCCTTTAATCAACAGGGTGAACAGGTTCTGGCATATGCGAAAAGACACTGTACTGAAGTTAGCCTGGTCAGGTTCGATATCGACCACTTTGCTGAAGTATTTGTAAAGCATGGTAAAGAAATAGCTGAGCAAATATTAGCCAGGGTGGCGTCTTTAATTAATGAAGGTAAACGAACTGAAGATATAGCTGCTCGTCTTGGTGTTTCACGTTTTGCTTTATTACTACCTAGCTCAGATCCTCAAGGTGCTGAGGTATTAGTCAGTCGAATTTGTCAGCGAGTAGCTAAATTAAAATTAAAGATGGGAAAAGATGTATTTAATATCCAGTTCAGTACGGGTATTACGTCTCCAACCTTAGATGATGCAGATATTGAATTTTCAGATTTATTGAAGCAGGCCGATTTATCATTAAAGAAAGCCATTGATAACGGCGGTGGTAAAATAGTTAAATATCAAAGCCTTACTGCAACAGCTAATAAGGAGTCTAAAAAGCCTTCAAAAGACGAAAGTGTTGAAGTTAACCTGGAGGAACTTGTACAAAAGTTATCCCATGAAGATAGTAGTGTTTCTAATGAGCAGCTTGCTTCAGCAATGCGTAAAATTATTCCTTTAATAGCCCAGGCAGATAGCAATCTAAAGCTTGGCTTAAGTAAAGTTGTCTTACATTTGAAAAAACGCTTGCATCATTGATTGTCAATATTTAATCAATTATTTATCTCTTATAAAGTTAATAATCAAAGAATAAATTCATCTTTTGCACGTATTTATTGTGCATAAAAAAATTGAAATTATAAAGCCATTAAATCAGCAATTAGGTACAATATAGCGCTCTATAATCACCTGAGTTATGTTGTTCCATGCTGTCTATTTCACAACGCATTGCCGAAGAATTATCTGTAAACGAAAAACAAGTCATTGCCGCTGTCGGCTTGCTCGACGAGGGATCGACAGTCCCATTTATTTCACGATATAGAAAAGAAGTAACCGGTGGCTTAGATGATGCTCAATTAAGGACGTTAGAAGAGAGATTACGTTATTTACGTGAACTAGATGAAAGACGCATTGCTATATTAAAAAATATAGAAGAGCAGGAAAAGCTGACGCCAGAATTAAAAGCGTCAATAATGCAGGCAGACACTAAGAACCGCCTTGAAGACTTGTATTTACCATATAAGCAGAAACGTCGTACAAAAGCACAAATTGCGCGCGAGTCAGGGCTTGAACCGCTTGCTATTTCAATCTTTGAAAATCCTGATTTGCAACCAGAAGTTGAAGCAGAAAAATACATCGACTCTGAAAAATCCGTTGCAGATGTTAAAACAGCATTAGATGGTGCCCGACAGATATTAATGGAACAGTTTGCTGAAGAAGCTGATTTATTACAAAAATTACGTGTGTATTTATGGGATCAAGGAATAATTGAATCAAGAGTTAATACTGATAAAGAATCTGAAGGTGCAAAGTTTTCAGATTATTTTGAATATGAAGAAGCAGTACAGAAAATACCTTCACATCGTGCGTTAGCTTTGTTTCGAGGGAGAAATGAATCTATATTGCAAATGAGCTTAAAAGCGCCCAATGAAGACGAGTTAGATACACATCCATGTGAGTCTATGATTGCACATTATTATAATTTAGAGAACCAGGGAAGAGCCGCAGACAAATGGCTGCAAGATACTGTTCGTTGGGCCTGGAAAATAAAGATATTTAGTCATTTAGATGTTGAATTAAAAATGAAATTAAAGGAAGCGGCCGAAGAGGAAGCAATAAAAGTTTTTGCATCTAATTTAAATGATTTATTACTTGCTGCGCCAGCAGGGCCAAAAGCAACTTTGGGTTTAGATCCAGGGCTGCGTACTGGTGTTAAAGTGGCTGTTGTAAATGAAACGGGTAAAATGGTTGATTATGCAACTATCTATCCCCATGCTCCAAAAAATCAATGGGATCAATCTATCGCGATTTTAGCCACACTTTGTAAAAAACATAATGTCTCACTTATCAGCATTGGAAACGGAACGGCTTCACGTGAGACAGATAAACTGGCAAAAGAATTAATTAGTAAATACCCTGAATTAAAAATGACTTCGTTAGTTGTTTCTGAGGCAGGGGCATCTGTTTATTCGGCTTCAGAATTAGCCTCAAAGGAATTTCCTGATCTTGATGTTTCTATCAGAGGAGCTGTTTCTATTGCGCGTCGTTTGCAGGACCCATTAGCCGAGTTAGTAAAAATTGAACCTAAAGCAATAGGCGTCGGACAATATCAGCATGATGTTAGCCAGGTAAAACTAGCGAGACAGTTAGACACGGTAATTGAAGATTGTGTGAATGCGGTTGGTGTTGATATCAATATGGCATCGGTTCCATTATTAACTCAGGTGTCGGGTTTGAGTCAGGCAATGGCAGAAAACATTGTTCAGTTTAGAGATGAAAATGGTGCATTTAAAAATAGAAAACAGTTGTTAAATGTGCCACGTCTCGGTCCAAAAGCATTTGAGCAATCGGCAGGCTTTTTACGAATATCAAAAGGCGAAAACCCACTGGACGGTTCTGCAGTACACCCGGAAACATATCCGTTAGTTGAAAAAATAGTAGAGCAGTCAGGAAAATCGATAAACGCAATAATTGGTGATACCAGCTTTTTGAAAAAGCTAAGCGCAAATGATTATGTTGATGATACGTTTGGTTTGCCCACTGTTAAAGATGTTTTAAGTGAAATGGAAAAGCCTGGGCGTGATCCACGCCCTGAGTTTAAAACGGCTGAATTTAAAGAAGGTGTCGAAGAAATAAAAGATTTAAACGTTGATATGGTTCTGGAAGGCGTTGTAACTAATGTGACAAATTTTGGCGCGTTTATAGATATTGGTGTGCATCAGGATGGACTGGTACATATATCCGCATTATCAAATACGTTTATAAAAGATCCTCGTGAAGTTGTAAAAGCCGGAGATGTTGTAAAAGTTAAAGTGATGGAAGTAGACGTGCAGCGTAAGCGTATCGCGTTAACTATGCGCCTTGATGACGAAAGTCGTGATCAGGTTAAAGATATGAAACGTGATAAAAAACAGCCGCAGAAACAGAAAAAACAGAAGCAATCTGCTGCTAATGTCGGCAATTCAGCAATGGCCGACGCGCTAACGCAGGCGATGAAAAGATAGTCTTAAGTCGTTAGTCGGAAGTCATTAGTCAAAGCGGTCAGGCTACGCCTGTTGTGCTTTTGATTTTGACTTCAGACTAACGACTTTTGACTAGCTATGATTCATTAAAATAATCAGTAACTAAAAAGAAAATACGAATGTTAACCCTTACAGATCTTGCAATAAGACGCGGAACAAAAGTCTTGTTTGAAAAAGCAAGCTTTAAAGTGCATCGTGGTAATCGAGTTGGAGTTACAGGTGCTAATGGTTGTGGTAAGTCGAGTTTATTTGCATTAATTTTAAATCAATTACACAGTGATGCTGGTGATTTAACTATCCCTCCTAAAACGATTATTGCGCATGTAGCTCAAGAAATGCCGGATACAGATAAGAGTGCAATAGATTATGTTTTAGATGGAGATGTTGAGTTTCGAAAAATTCAGCAAGATTTAATAATTGCAGAACAAGCAGATAATGGAAGTAAACAGGCTGAATGTCATAGTCAACTTGAAGAGATAGATGCTTATACTGCTGATTCTAGAGCAAGTAAGTTACTGTTGGGTTTGAGTTTCAAAACTGAGCAACTGAATAACGCTGTAAATAGTTTTTCAGGTGGCTGGCGCATGCGCTTAAATCTTGCTCAAGCACTTATGTGCCGTTCAGATTTATTGTTACTTGATGAGCCTACAAATCATCTTGATCTGGATGCAGTAATCTGGCTAGAGCAATGGTTATTAAATTATAGCGGAACCATTTTGTTAATATCTCATGATCGTGATTTTTTAGATAAAGTCACAACTCATATTGTGCATATAGAACAACTAGCGGCGCAGTTATATACCGGAAACTATAGTGAGTTTGAAAAATTACGTGCAGAGAAACTGGCTTTACAGCAGTCACAATATGAAAAACAACAACGTGAAGTTGCACATATAGAAAGTTTTATTCGACGTTTTAAGGCTAAAGCCAGTAAAGCAAAACAGGCGCAAGGCCGAGTGAAAGCACTTGAAAGAATGGAAATGATTTCAGCAGCTCATATAGACTCACCATTTAATTTTTCTTTTTTTAAACCTGAAAAACTACCACATCCTTTGATGAGTCTCGAAGGAATTAATGTCGGTTATGGTGAAGTTGAAATTCTTAAAAATGCTAGTCTAAGTATTTTACCCGGTGACAGAATTGCCTTACTTGGTCATAACGGAGCAGGTAAATCTACATTAATAAAGTTACTTGCGGGAGAACTTAAGCAACAACAGGGTGATTTTGAGCAGTCATCAGAACTGAAAATAGGTTATTTTGCTCAGCACCAGCTTGAGCAATTAGATCTTGAAGCAAGTGCGTTATTACATTTACAGCGTCTGGACTCGAAATTAACAGAGCAGCAAGTTCGAAATTATCTTGGAGGCTTCGACTTTCAGGGTGACAAGGTGCTTGAACCTGTTGCGCCATTTTCAGGTGGAGAGAAGGCGCGTTTAGTTTTGGCGTTACTGATTTATCAAAAGCCAAATTTGCTGTTGCTTGATGAGCCCACTAATCACCTTGATCTGGAAATGCGTCACGCTCTGTCCATGGCGTTGCAGGAATACGCAGGTGCAATGGTGCTGGTGTCTCATGATCGCCACTTATTACGTGCCGTAACAGACCAGTTCTTACTGGTAGATGGAGGTAAGGTAGAGCCATTTAACGACGATCTTGAGGCATATCGAAACTGGTTAATGCAGGAAAAGGTAACAGCTGATAAGAATAATGACAGAGAGGGTGACACGAAAGGGTTTAATAAAAAAGCGCAGCGCCAACAGTTAGCCGAACAACGTAAGCTATTGAATCCATTGAAGAAAGAAGTTAAATCGCTAGAGCAGGCTATGCTGAAGCTGGAGCAAGAAATAGAGCTTATAGAGTCAGAGCTTGCCAGACCTGAGATGTATGAAGCTGATAAGCGTGAAAAAATGGAACAACTGTCACGTGATCGCTCTGAAAAAAGTAATAATTTAGAAGAAATAGAAGAAAACTGGCTATTAAAAAGTGAGGAACTGGAGTCTCTATCAACATAATTTAGAGGTTTAATTAGGCAAAAATCCCTTTAATCTCAAACAGATGTGTTTTTAGCTCAGGAAAAGGCCCGTTAGTCAGAATAGTCGAGAGCTCAAAACCAAATTCCCTATAATAAATATATGTTCCCGCTCTGCATTAGGCGCGAATTAATTGAGGGATCTTTAAATGTCAAAAAATAATACAAACCAGATATTAGAAAGCATTGGTGCCAGCACGCTGGCAGGCTTTTTTGTCAATTTCAACTCGTCTCAACAGCAGATTGAGCAATCCCTGTTAATGCTAGAAATGTCGCCGAATGAAGAAGCATTAATTATCGAATTACAACAGGGTATCGATTTAATACAACAATCACTAAAAGACGTAGGTCTTGAAGCCATACAGCCAATGACAGTGAGTTTGTCTGGGCTACTACAACAAATCAGATTAAAAAACCTAAGTTTTGAAACGGTTTTGAGTGATTTAATATTGCTGGCAGTTGATGATATTAAAGTTGTAATGGAAAAAATAATTGATGGTGAAGATCGATGTGTCTTGTTAAATCGTATGCCACGAATCTGTGAAAGTATTGATGCAATAGGAACGGCTGATGTAATAAGTAGAAGTGCAGTTATAAAGGATGCGCTGTTATTACTGGATCCCAGTATAGAGATAATCGAAACCAGCATTACACAGAGTGACTCCTTAATAAACCTATTTTCAAAAAACATGCCTGACGAGGAAGAGTTGTCGGCATATGGTGTTGAAGAAAGTGATGATTTTATTTTCTTTCGTGCGCTGGCAGAACCCTTAGAAAGCCGGGCAAATTACTGGAGTGGTCGTGTGCATCGCATGTTGCGACTGGCGCTTAAAATGAATGATCAGGCTGGTCGCCCAGTAAACCCGAACCAGTTGGCAGCAGCCGTGTATATGCATGATACGGGTATGGCGCTATTACCTCTTGAAATTATTAATTGCAAAAATAAATTAACCGAAGAACAACGTGAAGAAGTTCAACAGCACCCCGTAGTTGGATATGAATTAATGAGATATATGAAGAGCTGGCGAGAAGCCTCTTTTATTGTATTGCAGCACCACGAACAAGTTAATGGCGGTGGTTACCCTTATGGTTTGACCGATGAAGATATATGCGATGGTGCAAAAATACTATCAATTGTTGATGCAGTAGATGCAAGAACCCATGAGCGAGCACACGCAACTTTACTAAAAAGGCCGTTATTACGGGCTGCCATTGAGCTAGGTCAGAATGAAGGTGTTCAGTTCAGTGAAAAATGGGTAAATGTATTTAAAGAAGTGTTTCAGGATGTAAGAAAAATAAATCATTAAGTGGTTTAAAGATATGCTAAAAAGGTAACTTAAGAAACCTAATTGCTAATATAGAATAATTGATAAATATGAATTCATTGAAGCCTCTCGAACTAGAAAGCCTAAATCACTTAAGTCCGCAGGAAGCCGCAGATATTTTGCAGCAAGTTTCAAATGCCTTACTCATTGATGTTCGATCTAATATGGAGTTTTTATTTGTTGGCCACCCAAAAGGTGCGCTGCATGTCCCCTGGATAGATGAGCCTGACTGGTGTGTAAATCCTGATTTTGAGAAAGAAATAAGGCAACTGATGTTAGGGGGTGTTTGTGATCAGGGTGAGAATTCCCCGCCTATAATTCTAATTTGCAGGAGTGGTAAGCGCTCAGTCGATGCAGGGAATAGGTTATTAAAAGCGGGCTTTCATAATGTTTGTAATATAACAGAAGGTTTTGAAGGTGATCGTGATTCTAATTATCATAGAGGCACAATAGGCGGCTGGCGATTTCGGGGTCTACCCTGGGAGCAATGTTAAAGTGCTTTTAGGTTAGGTAAATTATATTTAAGAAATATATTCAATGAGGCGCTGTCAGTGGCAAGAACAGAGTTAAGTGACAATAATGAGTAATATAGAGAAAACTGAAGAAGAATGGAAACAGCTGCTCGATGATGAAACATATCGTGTAACCCGACAACACGGAACAGAAGCACCGTTTAGTGGTGCTTATTATGAAAATAAAGAGACGGGTACATATGATTGTGCCTGTTGCCATACGCCGTTATTTAGATCGCTGGAAAAATATGACTCTGGAAGCGGTTGGCCTAGTTTCTGGCAACCAGTTAATGATCAATGTATAACAGAAATAAGTGATGTATCGCTAGGCATGACTAGAGTGGAAGTTCGTTGCACTGAGTGCGATGCACATTTGGGGCACGTGTTTGATGACGGCCCTCAACCAACAGGGTTACGCTACTGCATTAACTCTGTATGCCTGGATTTTAAAAAAGAATAAATATTTAATCTTCTCATAACCCCTTGTATAAGGCCGCTGAAGAAAAATGCTTTAAGGCCAGCGGCCTGTAATGAAGTTCAAGCCCCTATTATGTATAGTGTTGACCCGTAATTGTTACATTCGTTGAATCAGCTGATAATTCGATAAAACTAGAACACATATAAGTGTGACCTAAATAGACTTTGCATCAAGTAATAAGTCAGATTACATTGCTCGTCAGTTAGAATCAGGACTATAATGTATGGGCAGTTGAAAATTCTACTTATGCATGACTAACACGTGGGTTTGCTATGTCTGATCTGGAAGAAGAATTATTACGTAAAAAACTAGATGAGCTTCGTCTTGAGCATCGTGATCTTGATGATGTTATCCACCGGTTTCATATGACAGGTGCCATGGAACAAATGCAACTACAGCGTCTGAAAAAACGAAAGCTTAGACTGAAAGAGCTAATTGTAAAAATAGAGAATGAATTGATACCGGATATTCTTGCCTGAGTAGATATTCATATCCATATTCATGACTGTGTTATTGGCGAAAGTTGAAAGCAGACTTTTTCAGGCTTATTACTTAGTAGCTCAAGTTTATAACCATTTCTTTCTGCGAGTTGGGCTGATTGATAAAGGCCTATTCCGTAGCCATCGTTTGATGGCAAAATTTGTTTAAATAATAACTCTGACTTAGAAGCGGGTACAGGGTCACCATCATCACAAACGGAAACAATAATCTTTTTGTCTGTTATATTAATGTTGGTAATTATTTCAGTTTCGGGACGTATGCGTCGCTTGCTTCGAGCGTTTTCCAGTAAATTTTCAAGTACGGTATCAAATACATCTGTATCAATAGTAAGGTCATTTTGGGTTATACCTGTAAATTGAATGTCTCTTCCATGGTAGCGACTTTTAAGTTCTGTCCACCATACATCCACAAGTTTAAAGCTTCTTCCGGTATCAGTTTTAGTTTGTAATTTATCAAGTGTATTTTGTAGGCGCTGAGTTAATATTGGTAGTTGCTTGCCAATTAATTCATGACTTTCTGCCGGATCATCTGCCGCATGTACAACACCGGTAAGTGCCTGTAGAGATTGCAGAATATTTTTAATGTCATGAGTGAGTTTTGAGCCCGTTTCATAAACAGCTTTTAAATGAGTTTGGTTTTTAAGGGTTATTTCACGTAATTTAGAGGTATAAAAATAGCTCATTAGATGCATTAATAACTGAGCGTGAATTTTTAATGCAGAACCCATAGGTATATGGCTATAGAGAATCATTTTAATGTCATTGTCTTCAAATAGGGTCTGTTGCTTACTCGCTTCACCATAAAGTGAATTATTTTCTTTGTCTGTCCATTGTATTCCTGATACCCAGGAGAGGGTTAAAAGCTGTTCAATACTGTTTTCTAAGAACAGGTCTGGGGTGATTTTTTTATTCTGGCCAAGTAGTGATGTTTGTTTTACCCAGTTTTCAAATGGGTTGCCTATATTTAAAATATGTTGTTCCCAAATTTGCCCAATTCCGGCAATGCCATGACGTGGCAACCAGATCAAGCTTAGCAGTATAAAAAAAGCACTTATAGAGAGAGTTGTTAATAATAAAGAATGAAGGTAATGAATATTAGATGTGAAACTAATAAGTATGCTGGTGATATAAAAACTGAACAGGCCAAAACTAATTAAAATACTGTGCAAATAATCAATCTTAATCATTCTACTTTTTCTGACTGGCCACAGAATGATAATGACACATAAAAACATTAACATATAAAATATTATTTTCTCAATATCCCGGTCCAGAACATTCATATGAAATAAGCGTGGTGTTAATGTCAGGCTTAATTGTAGAAATAATATGACGGCAGCCAATCCATATAAAGCACGTTGAGGTCCATTTACCAATGCGCTGCCACTGGTTAGTCCGATTAACAGAATGATCCATAAAGCAATAAACCAGTCGCCAAGCAGGGCGTATAAAAGTATATTTATGATAACAATCGGAAACAGCGTTTTAAGGTTAATGTTTTCATTTGCGTTTAAGGCGGGTTGCCAGAGCAGAAAGAAACCAATATGTGAAAGTAAAAGTGCAGAAACAAGATAGCTGTCTGGTGATGACTGATGTAATGCAAGATGTAGCAACAAAAGCATAAAACCGAGGTTAAAAAATTCAAGCCGTCGGCTCGCTGCGGTCATGGGTAGGTTTTGTATATTAAACATAGTTGTTGAAACATTGTCATTTGTTGATATTTCAACAGAACCTATCTTTAAAGTGTTGAAATATCAACATAAATTAATGCGAATAATTACCTGTATTAGCTAAGTTATTGAAAAATATATGCTATATAAATATGGCATGGGCTGTGCAATATATCCATCAAAGTATTTATTAATTTAATAATTCCTTCTGGAGAATTAGTTATGAAAAAACAATCAGGTTTCACTTTAATCGAAATTGCTATTGTACTGGTTATCATTGGTCTGTTATTAGGTGGCGTATTGAAAGGTCAGGAAATGATGACTAACGCTAAAATTAAACGAGTGGCAAATGATTTTAATGGTATTTCAGCTGCAGCATTCTCATACCTTGACCGTTATTCTTCTTTCCCAGGTGATGATCCGAATGCGAATGCTCGCTGGGGTGCGCCTTTAGTGAGTGGTGGCGGTAATGGTATTATTAATGGTGGTGAGCAACCTGATGTATGGGAGCATTTACGAGCATCTGGTTTAATTTCTGGCACAGGCACAGTAGACCCAATTAATTCATTCGGTGGAAGAATTCGGGTGCAGAATAACGGTGCTGGTTTGTTAGGTACAGTAATATGCATGCGTAATGTGCCAGGTAAGTCAGCAGAAATTCTAGATAGACAGGTTGATGACGGTGTTGGTAATACAGGTGAGTTTAGACAAACAGTTAACGCTGCTGCTTATGATCTGAATGCGACAGCTCTGGAAGTATGTAAAAAACTATAATCGAGTATAGATTAAGTTACTAAAAAGGCCTGCTTATGCAGGCCTTTTTCTGTTTATGACATATGAAAATTGTTATTCCATTCCCAGTTCTTTGATTTTTCTGGTTAACGTGTTTCTACCCCAACCTAAAAGTTTGGCGGCTTCCTGTCGTTTGCCGTTGGTCTTTTTAAGTGCGGCATTGATAAGTATTTGTTCAAACTTGGGTTGAATTTCAGCCAAAATGTCTTCCTTACCCAGGTGTAACTGGTTTTCAGCCCAGCTCAGTAAGCCATCCTCCCAGTTCTGATCAGTATTCTCCATCGGGCTAACACTCTCTGGAGAAAGCTCGGGGGGTAAATCGGACATATGTATTTCGCGACCTGAGGCCATGACGGTAATCCAGCGACAGCTATTCTCTAATTGTCTTACATTGCCGGGCCAGTCTAAGCTAGATAAGTAAGCTTCTACATCTTCAAGCAGTATTTTGGCTTCAACCTGAATCTCTTTTGCAGCCTGTTGCAAAAATAGATTGAGCAAGGCCGGTATATCTTCTTTACGCTCTCTTAATGGTGGAATTTGAATCCGTATAACATTCAGACGATGAAAGAGGTCTTCTCTAAACAGACCTTCTTTAACGCGTTGCTGTAAGTCCTGATGGGTAGCTGTAATTATTCTTACGTTAGACTTAACAGGTGTATGACCACCAACACGATAAAACTGTCCATCAGCAAGTACCCTTAAAAGGCGGGTTTGTAAATCGGCGGGCATATCGCCTATTTCATCTAGAAACAGGGTGCCCCCATCAGCTTGCTCAAAACGTCCTCGACGCTGAGTTGTGGCGCCGGTAAATGCACCACGTTCATGACCGAATAATTCAGACTCTAAAAGGTCTTTAGGTATCGCTGCTGTATTAATTGCAATAAAAGGTTTGTCGGCACGAGGGCTGTGTTTGTGTAAAGCGCTGGCAACCAGTTCTTTACCGGTGCCTGACTCTCCATTTATAAGCACCGTAATATTCGATTTAGATAAACGACCAATAGCCCGGAAAACTTCCTGCATAGACGGTGCTTCACCAATAATATCAGGCGAACTAATATCATTAATTGATTTTTTCTTTGCATATTCATCGCTTTTTTTACAGGCGCGTTGAGTTAGTGCAACAGCATCATCTATATCAAATGGTTTAGGTAAATACTCAAATGCGCCACCTTGATACGCGGAAACGGCACTATCGAGATCTGAGTGCGCGGTCATAATTATGGCAGGAATTTCAGGATATTTTTCATTGAGTATATCTAAAAATTCAAACCCATCCATTCCCGGCATGCGAATATCAGTAATAATTACATCGGGGCGAGAGCCCGATAAATATTCCAGCGCTGCGTCAGCAGTTTCAAAACTGCTTACAATAAAATCAGCAGATTTTAGTGCTTTCTCTAGCACCCATCGAATGGAGGGGTCATCATCTATTACCCAAACATTATGCTCGTTCATTAGTGTTCTACCATTTTTGTTTTATCATTATTACCTGTCGTGCTCTCATTGGCCGAAGGGTCAGCTGAGAGCGGCAAATAAAGTGTAAATACGGTTTCTGCAGGGCGGCTCGTGACTTTTATTAAACCGTTGTGCTGATTAATTAATGATTGTGCAATAGACAGACCCAGTCCTGTTCCATCCGCTCTACCAGTAACCATGGGATAAAATATCTGCTCTTGCAGCTCCTCGGGTATTCCTGAGCCGTTATCCATAATATCTACCTGTAAAACCAGACGATGATGAGTATGTCCAATAGTGAAGTTTCTAAGAGGCCGGGTCTTAAACGTTATTTCACCATTACCATCTAATGCCTGGACTGCATTTCGCGTTATATTTAAAATTATTTGAATCATCATATCTGAGTCAGCCATGATGTCTGGCAGACTAGGGTCATAATCCAGTTTAAAATGAATATGAGCGTCGTCAGGTAATTCAACCTGGATTAGCTGTCTTACATGCTCGAGTATCTGGTGTATATTAACGTTATGCTTTTTGGGTACGTTATTAGGCCCCAGCATTCGATCAACTAGTGACTGCAAGCGGTCTGCTTCACCAATTATTATCTGCGTGTATTCTTTTAGTTCTGCATTGGGTAATTCGCGCTCCAGTAATTGTGCAGCACCCCGTAAACCACCCAGTGGATTTTTTATTTCGTGTGCCATTCCACGCACTAAATTACGAGTAGCATGTTGCTCGTTGAGTAGTTTTTCCTCACGTGCAATTCTAATATGTCTATCTATATGGGAGATCTCAAGCATTAACTGCATCACTTGGTTTGGGAGTTGTATAGGGTTGAGATGATAATCAATAATAATTTCCCTGCCGTGGGGAAGAGAAATGCAGGCTTCATGCTCTGTTATAGGGTGGAAATTATTAATAGCATCCCGTAAGCGATCAACAAAGCTGTCATCAATATTCATAATTCTATTTAAATAAGCCCCCGTTGCCTGTTTATTAGATATTTGAAACAGGTTTTCGCTCGCCGGATTAATATATTCAATATTTAAATCAGAATTCAATAAAACAACGGCTGTGCTTAGATTATCGAGAATATTTCGAGGATAACTGGGGTTGGTGTTGTTTATATCGATCATAATACGATTCTTTGCAAGAAGTGAACCAAGTGGAGTAATAGATTAAATATACACTCGGTAATTACAATTAAATATTTATATATCATATAGTTAAAAGTGATCTTAGCGTATGAAAGGAGTAGAGAAAGAGCAAGTTATAGCTACGTTTTAATCAGGATAATATAAATAAAAGGATTACGCACTATTTTGGTGCGGTTTTATTTTCACAGGAGGAGGAGCGAGTAAGGTTTGTATAGATTATCGGCTAATTCGTGGTTGTTTTCTTAGCGCAGATTGACGGTGTAAGTGCACGGTAACATTCTTTGATTTACGAATGGTTTTACCTTTTTTATCTTTAACGGCAACGCTGATATTGTGTGTGCCACGGTCTATGTTGGTAAGGCTGGCAGAGGTAACGTATATTTTATCCTGTACCGTTTTACCGTCCAATAGCACACTAAAGTAATGCCCGTGTTTAGTGTCTAATGCTGGCTTTATCGTAATTGAAATTGAAAAATTACCTTCATTGTTACGAATTGTCGCATCATTTTCAGGGTTTGTGATTTTAAGATAGGTATAACTGGTTGATTTTTTTTTGTTTGACTCTTTTTTATCAGCTGATGCAGCTGTTTTTTCTGGGACATCTGGAGCAGCTACGGTAGTTAGATCTGGCGCATCTAACTGCTGAGCACCCTTAAATGGTGGTTGATCCGCATAACTTATATTACCGTCCTTATCTACCCATTTGTACATCTCTGCAAAGGCAGAAGCTGTGAATCCTGAGCATAATAAAAGCGTGATAATGATTTTGTTTATATTCATAGCCTGAATATTAGTGTTATTTTGCTGACTGTGCAAAGCATTTGATTTAACTCTGAGCTATGTACTGTGAAAAATGATTAAATTTGCTGATTTAGGGGGGCTTGAATTAAGTCAGCCGTATATCGAAGGATTAATGGCCTATTATGTATGTGCTTTTTCCGGTTATGTTTACTTAATCATTAATAATGGCCGTATATGCTTAGAAAGTGTAAGACAGGGTCGTAATTTATAATAAGAAGCCTTTTAAGGCTTTTTGTAGGAATAACATTTCAAGTTGTCAAATTGCTCAGCTTATTTGTGGTGGTCATCTTCCCCCGGGTGTTGTTGAGAAAAAATCCAGAATACTAATTCTTACAAAATATATAACGTACAGAATCATAACTGGAAAGACATCATATGGAGAGGCGATTAAATCATTGACGATGAGCTGCCATTGCTCGACCTAAATGGTGAGACTTTAAAGTTGTAAAACTATAAAATATTAATAGCTGGAAATACTTAAAACAGAACATATTGATTTGATGTTGAGATGTCTGTAATAGGCAGGTTTCAATTAACGATAATAGTGCAGGAGAAGTTCCCCGCTGTAAAATTTCAGTTTTTTAATGCTGAATTTTAATAAATTAAGTCGAATAAAAAAAGCCCCGAAACCGGGGCTTTTTTTATCTATATAAGTTTAAAAATTATTATAGAGAGTAGTACATGTCAAACTCAACTGGGTGAGTTGCCTGACGTAAGCGCTGTACTTCTTCGTTCTTAAGTTCAAGGTAACCATCAATCTGGTCATCAGTGAAAACACCGCCTTTAGTTAAGAAATCACGGTCAGCATTTAATGCTGCAAGTGCCTGGTCGAAAGAGTGAGCAACTTGTGGAATCTCAGCTTCTTCTTCAGGAGGAAGATCATACAAGTTCTTATCCATAGCATCGCCAGGGTGAATCTTGTTTTCGATACCGTCAAGACCCGCCATTAAGAATGCCGCGAAGCAAAGGTATGGGTTAGCCGTGTTATCACCAAAACGAACTTCTATACGACGACCTTTAGGGTTAGAAACGAAAGGAATACGGATAGATGCAGAACGGTTACGTGCTGAGTAAGCCAGCATAACAGGCGCTTCGAAGCCAGGAACCAAACGCTTGTAAGAGTTAGTTGAAGCATTTGCAAAAGCATTTAGTGCTTGAGCGTGCTTGATGATGCCGCCGATGTAGAATAAAGCAGTTTCAGAAAGACCGCCGTATAAATCACCAGTGAACAGGTTAGAACCATCTTTAGCTAAAGACATATGAACGTGCATGCCGTTACCGTTGTCGCCAACTAATGGCTTAGGCATAAATGTCGCTGTTTTGCCATAAGCGTGTGCAACGTTATGGATAGCGTACTTAGTCTTCTGAACTTCGTCTGCTTTCTTAACTAGTGTGTTAAAAACAGTACCGATTTCACACTGACCCGCTGTTGCAACTTCGTGGTGATGAACCTCAGTAGGAACACCCATGTCTTCCATAACTAAACACATTGCGGAACGTAAGTCCTGTAGTGAGTCAACTGGAGGAACTGGGAAGTAACCGCCTTTAACCGTAGGACGGTGACCCAGGTTACCCGATTCAGTCTGGTTGCCTGAGCTCCATGATGCTTCTTCAGAACCAATCTGATAGCCACATTCGCCCATTTCATCTTTCCAGCTAACAGAATCGAATACGAAGAACTCATTTTCAGGACCAAAGTATGCAGCGTCCGCAATGCCTGTAGATTTTAAGTACTCTTCAGCGCGCTTAGCGATAGAGCGTGGGTCACGCTCGTAACCTTGCATAGTTGCAGGCTCGATGATGTCACAGCTGATGTTCATGGTCGCTTCTTCACAGAAAGGGTCCATAGTTGCTGTTGTTGGATCAGGCATCATAATCATGTCTGATTCGTTAATGCCTTTCCAGCCTTCAATTGAAGAACCATCGAACATCTTGCCTTCTTCGAATGTGTCTGCTTCTAGTGTATGAGAAGGAACAGAAACGTGCTGTTCTTTACCGCGTGGGTCTGTGAAACGAAAATCAATGAATTTTACATCATTGTCTTTCACCATTTTTAGTACGTCACTAGCTGTCATATCTGACATGTGGTTGTCTCCAAATATTTATCTAAAATGTTAATCTAAAATTTTTGACCATAAAATTGGTCAGAATATATGTGAATCTGAAACTTGTCGGATTTAAGTGCTGCAAGTTAAAAAGTAGTTATCAGTACTTAAATGCGACAGGTTTCTATTGTCACAAAACTTAGCGGACTATTTTGCACAAATTGTGCCACTTGTAAAACCTATTCGTAGCGGGATATCAAACTAAACAACAGTTGCTCGTGCTACATTATGGTGCATTTGGGGCAAATGCGCACCAATATAGTGCTTATCGGTATAAAACTGCGACACTGCCTATGCAATTAAGCCTTTTAGTTGCTTTCTCTATTTTCTCTTTTAATTGCTCAGGTCTATCTTCGCTTTGTATTATTTTCAGCGGTAATACTAATTCGATATTTACTGTGCCATCAAGGTAATGAAGGGTTGTATCCAGTAATTGCTGCGTTTCTGGTACATCCTGCCAGTATTCAGATAAGCTGCTAAGAATATCAGCTCTTAGAGGCAGGTGTTTGCAGCTATTTTCGGTGTGTTCGTCATCTTCAGGGTCAATATGCACAGTAACATCATTCACCTCATCAAACTGTCCGATTAGTGCTATTTCAACAGCTTCAGAAATCTGGTGGCCTTCTGATACACTGATTTTGGGTGAAACAAGAATATGCACGTCAGCAAGTGCACTGTGTCCCATTCTACGTGTGCGTAACATATGCATTTGTTTTACGCCATCAACAGAGAGTATGGTTGTCTCCATTTCCTGCAGCGTCTCTGGCTCTAAGCCTGTATCGACTAATTCCTGAAAACTCTGGTGACCTAAATCCCAGCCAATTTTGCAGACCATAAAAGCGACAATGATTGCGGCAACAGAGTCTAAGAGAGGGTAGCCCCAGATAGCACCCGCAATTCCGACGAACACAACAATGGATGATATTGCATCACTACGATGATGCCAGGCATTAGCTTCTAATAGTTTAGATTTAACTCGACGAGCAACAATCATCGTGTATTGATATAGCACTTCTTTGCTCAAAATAGACAGGCCCGCAATGACCAGAGTTATTAGTGTTGGTGTGGCTATGTTTTGATAGTCAAGCAGTCTGTTTATTGCATCGACACCGATACCAATTCCTACCGCCGTGAGTAATACGGCCAGTGTAATCGTTGCGAAGGTTTCATATCGGGCGTGACCATAAGGGTGGTCTTCATCTGCTTCAACATTAGAATGATGCGTCGCCAGCAAGACCATGCCATCGGATACTAGATCGGATAATGAGTGCAGGCCATCAGCTATTAAAGCCTGAGAGTGGCCAATAAAGCCAAAAACCAGCTTACCAATAGATAATAATAGATTGACGATAAGCCCCCACCAGGTGGCTTTGTCCATTTCTCTTTTTCGCTGTTTTGTATCTAATTCCACAATCTGACAGTATCTAAAATTAATAATGCGCTATTGTCCTGTCTTGAGGTGTTGCATGCAAGCCGTCAGTAAAAATAAATAGGAGTATAATTAGTTAAATACTACTGAGATGAAAATACTTATGAAAATTGAAATTCAGGTAGAAAATATAAAGTGTGGTGGCTGTGCGAGTACTATCAAGAAAAATATTCTAAATGACAGCAGAGTTGAGGCTGTTGAAGTGGATATTGTGCAAGGTGTCGTTGCAATAGAATCTAGAGAAGACGCTCGAGATGACTACAGTGCCGCCTTACTTAAAATGGGTTACCCGGAAAAAGGCACAGCAGAAGGCATAGCAGCAGCTAAAGCCAGGGCCAAGTCATTTGTGAGTTGTGCGGTAGGTAAAGTTGATAATATGGTGAAAAAATAATATTAATCTTTACGTAATTGCATTAGCTAAAATATGAGTCCTTTTGCCCGTAACGTCCCGTTACTTGCTTTCTGTCAGGCTATGGCCATGAGTGGCGCTTCTTTAATGGTTGCCACAGCGGCACTTGTTGGTCTTGAGTTAGCAGAAGATAAGTCATTCTCAACACTTCCTTTAGCAGCGCAGTTTGTTGCTGTCATGCTTACCAGTATTCCTGCAGCCATGTTAATGAATAAAATTGGCCGTAAAGTCAGTTTTTTGTTTGCATTTATATTTGGGGTAAGTGGCGCTGTGGTTTGCACACTGGCGATTATGCAGCATGAGTTCTGGTGGTTTGTGGGAGGCGTTTCATTAATCGGTATGTTTAATAGTTTTGCGAACTATTATAGGTTTACTGCCGCTGACGCGGTAGATATTGATCATAAAAGTCGTGCCATATCTTTTGTAATGGCCGGCGGGGTCATCGCGGCAATAATTGGTCCTAATCTGGCTAGTTATACGCGTGATAGTTTTCAGGGCATGGCCTTTGCGGGTAGTTATGCTTCTCTCGTTGTTTTATATTTTTTGTCCGTAATCGCAATTGTATTTTTGAAACTGCCGGTTGAAGAGCATGTTAATGAAAAAAAAGAAATACAAAGACCTTTAATAGATATTATAAAACAGCCTGTATGTATAGTGGCAATTGTTTGTGGAATGTTAGGTTATGGCGTAATGAGTTTTGTAATGACCGCCACTCCATTGGCAATGAATCATCACAATCATAATTTTTCTGAAACATCTTTCGTTATTCAGTGGCACGTACTGGCAATGTTCGCGCCTTCGTTTGTAACAGGATTTATTATAAGAAAAACAGGCGAATTAAAAGTTATATTGGCAGGCGTGCTACTCGGTTTTGCCTGTGTGGTTTTCAATTTAATGGGAACTACCGTTTTTCATTTTTGGCTGGCACTTGTTTTTCTGGGGTTAAGCTGGAATTTTATGTTTGTCGGTGCAACGAGTTTATTGACGCAGGCATATTATCGTGCAGAAAGGTTTAAAGTGCAGGCTCTTAATGATTTTGTTATTTTTAGTGTGGTCGCCTTTGCATCATTATCGGCCGGTTATTTGCAGTATAACTTTGGTTGGCGCAGTGTAAACCTTGGTGTTGTTCCTTTGTTATTGGTTGCTTTTGTGAGCGTAGTATATTTAATGCTGTATAAGCAAGGTGAGAAAAAACCTAGTTGGATTTAGATATGAATTTCATTACTTGGTCATCTTTTTGTAATATTTTTGTCAAATATAGCGGTAAAAATGTTGTAACTAAGATGATATTAATAGGTGAAGAGATGAAATTTTGTATTCGTGAATGGAGTGAAAGTACTGTCGTGTTAATGACAGAGACAGGGCACGTGTTGTCATACTTTAGATCAGTGAATGAAGCATTAGATGCTTGTTCGCAATGGTATAACAGCAATTCAGGTGAGTTAAGGCATAATGTAGTAGTACAATATAAGCACAACGAAGCAGCGAATGAGTCGCGTGCGCGTTATGCATGAAAGTGTAGTTAACAATAAATTTTTAGAAAAGTGTGTGTAGTGAAAGTTAGTTGAAAATTTTCAGGTATCACAGACCTCAATTAAAACAAAAACTTCGTCTTCATCATGACGAGTTTCAATTACCTTGTGACCGTTTATGCGGCACCATGCCGGAATGTCATTTAAAGCGCCTGGATCAGTAGATGCAACCTCTAGCGTGTCTCCGACGTTAAGCTCTTTTATTTTGTCTTGAGTACGAATTACAGGCATAGGGCAAAACATTCTACGGGCATCAAGTTCAAAGTGCGGCATTACACATACCACTCGGGGTTAACTTCAGAAGCAGGCATGGGTTTTACAACTAATGTAATTGTGTCTCCGTTTATGCGTCGTGCTTCAATAGTGACGCTGTCTTTATCTCTGCCCTGGGAGAATCGAGCTGAAATTTGTGCTGCGAGTTCAAGATCTTTATCTGAGGCAACACCATCAAGTAATGTTAAAGGTCCCGGACAATCAATGGTTTTAAATGTAATATAATTATTTTTATAACCCTGAAGAAACTTGTTCTCTCCATCTTCACGTCCAATAATTAATTTATAATGAGGTGCGGGTCGAATATGACGGCCAACTTTAAGTAACATGATGTCATCCATTTCATATTCGCGAGAGCCGCGAGCATCCCACAAGTCTACCAATTTAGCGGAGTAACTTTCATCGGTTAAGAAGCAGCAACCACCAGCTGGTTTTGCATAATCTTCAAAACCGTATTGCTTGGCAAGTTCCATTTGTGGTTTACGATTACGACCAGAAAAACCAAATAAACCTTCGCGTTTAACCCAGCCTTCTTTTTCTGGCAGGGTTTCGGGCAAGTTTTGTGCGCATAGTGGGCGTAACAATCTATCATCTGCGCCGGATTCACGAGACACAACTGGCATAGTTTCTTTGCGCTGAGACATGGGGCGTTGTCCCACAACCTCACCGGTAATAATAAAATCGAAATCGTTTTCTTCGGCCCATTGTTTAGCTTTGTTAACCATAAATATTTTACAGTCCAGGCAAGGATTCATGTTTTTGCCATAACCGTGTTTAGGGTTAATCAATACGTCTTTATATTCTTCTACAATATCGATGATGTGTAACTTGATACCCAGTTGTTCAGCTGACCATAGGGCATTGTTACGTTTGGTTTTGGATTTATCCTGCTTACGAATAGCGTGGGTATGGCCTTCAACGCAAAAACCGGTGAAAAAATTGATACCTTCCACGTGTATGCCTTGTTCAAGCATGACACGTGCGGCGAGTAATGAATCGAGGCCGCCAGAAATAAGGGCGACTGCTTTGCGTTGTTGAGACATGGGGGGACCGACCTGACTAAAAATGTAACAGAATAGAGTATATTAACAGTAAATGCTTATTTCTTCATCAACCAGGGAATAGAGCCTGGAATTGAACGCCATAACTCGGTGTTTTGAGCCGCATATAAAACAGCTTCATCTTTATCACCAAAACTTAGCCTTTCAGGCATGCGTTTTGGCATTTTTATATTGCCTGACAGTAGTTTAGGTACAAACTTATTATGCGCTAACGCCTGTTTTTTGAGGACCCGACTATTTTTATCGTCACCTGAAGTTATAAAGGAGATCAAGGTCTGATCAAATAGAAAAAATGCCCCTTTGTCATCTTGAAACTGTTGAGCAAGCTGATGAGCCTTTTCAAATTGTTTATTTTGTATATAACAGTTACTCAATGGGTAGCGGTTGAACTGGTTATCAGCCGGGTTTAGGTCTATTGCTCGTTCATAACTACGTATAGCGTTGTTAAAATCGTTTAATAACGCATAACTGCTAGCCAGGTTGGTGAGGGCTTCCATGAAGGTACGGGTTTCACGAATTAGCCAGAAGCGTCCCTTGTTCTTTTCAAAGAATTCTTCACCCAGAACCTGCTCGCAGCCTTCCACGGCCCGTAATAATAAGTCTCTTCGTTCGGTTGAATTTGCTGCTTCCCATTGTGCAAGCAACATTAGTGCGTTTATATTGTTTGGATCTTGTTCCAGAGCCTGATGAGCTAATTGAACTTTTTCTATCGGATCATCAGTCGTCCATGCTTGTTGTATAAGTTGACTCGCATCCTGCCCAGGGTTTGAGTTATTCATAATAGGGATACCAGCAGAGTTTTTTGCAGCCGTAGAGGTGATGTTAATTCTGGCGGGTTGTGAATCTTTTTTAAATTTCTTAGCTAAATCAGCGTAATCCTGCATTAGTTTATTAAATTCGCTGTAAATATGCCGGGTAACCGATTCTATAGGTAAAGCGCCATTCTGGAATTTAGCGGTGATTTGTTGTGCGTTGTGCAGATTAGAGAAGAAACTCAGCATCATCCAGAATGATTGTGGGCGTGCTTGTTCTTTGCAGTCATCCCAGAAATGCTCAGTCAGTTTTAAACCAAGTTCAAAGCCTTTACACCAGCGGTGTAGTGCGTTGTCAGTAAAATTAGACTCAAATGGCTCAGTCAGTTGACAAGTTTTAGGCAGGCCTACCATAAAATCATCGATGTCCTGACTTATATGCTGTTGAACTTCAATTATGGCATCAATATAGTTAGTGTCTGTAATGAGCTGAAGCTGGTCGGAAAAAACCGCAGGTAACCAGTCGTTATGTTTGAGCTTGCTTGGGGTGCTGCAAATGGCAAATAGAAAACCGAAAAGCTGATCAAGGTTTAATGTGTTAGCGGGTCGAGATGGCTCATTCAACCAGTCAGCAAGCAGAGGCAAAGTAATTTTGTTATCAGACATGAAATTTCAGTTTGTAAAAAGGTCGCATATTATCGGTGATTGGACTGAGAAATAGTAGCTCAGTTAGGCGGAAATTAAGCAGATACCCTGAAAATGTTTTTAATCAAAAGTTACAGGTCATTTTAGCGCTAATTCGGTATACTAGCGGGCTTGTAAATAAAACAGAAATCTATGCAAATGGCACACGACGTATCAACATTTCAGGGGCTCATCAGCGCTCTTCAGGATTATTGGGCAGCGCAGGGCTGCGCTATCATTCAACCGCTTGATATGGAGGTAGGTGCAGGCACGTTTCATCCAGCTACATTCCTGCGTTCAATCGGCCCTGAGCCCTGGCGCGCTGCCTATGTGCAGCCATGTCGACGTCCAACAGATGGCCGTTTTGGAGAAAACCCAAACCGTTTACAACACTACTATCAGTTTCAGGTGGCATTAAAGCCTAACCCTGAAAATATTCAGGAGTTATATCTAGACTCATTAAAAATGTTGGGTTTCGATCCGCTTGAGCACGATATTCGTTTTGTTGAAGACAACTGGGAATCACCTACATTGGGCGCCTGGGGTTTAGGCTGGGAAGTTTGGTTAAATGGTATGGAAGTAACTCAGTTTACCTATTTTCAGCAGGTTGGTGGTTTAGAGTGTCGCCCGGTTACCGGTGAAATTACTTATGGCCTGGAGCGACTTGCCATGTATATCCAGAATGCCAAGAGCATCTTTGATCTGGTTTGGACAAGAGGGCCTCAAGGCGTTGTTACCTACGGCGATGTTTTTCATCAAAACGAAGTTGAGCAATCTCATTATAATTTTGAACAGGCGGATACAGAATCATTATTTGCCTGGTTTGATACCTGTGAAAAAGAAAGTGCGCGTTTAATTGAAGCGGGCTTGCCCTTGCCTGCATATGAACAGGTTTTAAAAGCATCTCATACATTTAACCTGCTTGATGCGCGCCATGCTATTTCTGTTACTGAGCGTCAAAGATTTATATTACGCGTTCGCACATTATCCCGTGCGGTTGCTAAAACTTATTACGAGGCACGTGAGGCTTTAGGGTTCCCTATAGGAAAGTCGTTAAAAGGGGGAGAAAAAGAATGAGCCAGAATATTAAAGTGCATGACTTATTAGTTGAAATTGGTACAGAAGAATTACCACCGAAAGCGTTAAATAAACTATCTGATGCTTTTCTATCCGGTATAGAAACAGGCTTGAAAGAAGCGGGTGTTAGTTTTAAAGAAATTACAGCTTATGCTGCACCTCGTCGTTTAGCGGTTATGATTAATGATGTTGCAGAGTCACAAGCTGATCGTGATATTGAAAAATTAGGGCCGAATGTAAAAGCAGCCTACGATAAAGATGGCAACGCAACAAAAGCCGCGCAAGGTTTTGCCCGTGGCTGCGGAGTAGAAGTTTCTGAATTAGCTACAACAGATACAGAAAAAGGCGAGCGTTTAGTTTTTCGAATAGAAGAAAAAGGCAAACCGACGGCTAAATTAGTCCCGGCTATTGTTGAACATTCTTTAGCTAAGTTGCCAATCCCAAAACGCATGCGTTGGGGTGATAGTAGTGCTGAGTTTGTGCGTCCTGTTCACTGGATTGTTATGTTATTTGGTAATGATGTTATAGACGCTGAAATAATGGGTATTAAAACCGGACGTGAATCACGTGGTCACAGATTTCATCATCCGGAAATAATTAATTTACAATCACCAGACGATTATATCGCGCGTTTAGAATCACCTGGTTACGTAATGGTAGATAGAGATGAACGTTTAACATGCGTGAAAAAACAGGCAGAAGCCGCTGCAAAAAAACTCGGCGGTAAAGCTTTAATTGATGAAGATTTGCTGCATGAAGTGGCTAACCTGGTTGAATGGCCGGTCGCTGTTTCAGGTGATTTTGATAAAGAATTTCTAGAAGTACCTGCGGAAAGTTTAATTTCATCAATGCAGGATCATCAAAAATATTTTCCAGTAGTTGATGCTAAAGGAAAACTGCTACCGCATTTTATTACAATTAGTAATATTGAAAGCAAAGACCCGTCAAAAGTAAAAGATGGTAATGAACGTGTTATAAGACCACGTCTGGGTGATGCTAAGTTTTTCTGGGAACAGGATAATAAAAAGAAACTGGAAGACCATATAGAATCTTTAAATAAAGTAGTCTTCCAGAATAAGTTAGGTTCTGTTGGCGACAAGTCACGGCGTGTTGCAAGTATTGCAGAATCAATAGCGAAAGATTTAAATGAAAATACAGAATATGCAAAGCGTGCCGGCTTGTTAAGTAAGTGTGATTTAATGACTGAAATGGTATGTGAGTTTTCAGACTTGCAGGGCATTATGGGGCGCTACTATGCAATTAATGATGGTGAACCAGCTGAAGTTGCAGATGCTTTAGATGAGCAATATATGCCTCGCTTTGCGGGTGATAATTTGCCCAAAGGCAAAACTGGCCAGATTGTTTCATTAGCCGATAAACTGGATACATTATTAGGTATATTTGCTATTGGGCAAAAACCAACAGGTGAAAAAGATCCTTTTGCATTGCGTCGAGCCGCATTAGGTTCTTTGCGTATACTTATCGAGTGTGACCTTGATCTTGATTTAAATACAATGCTTTCTTATGCGGCAAAAGCATATGCTGGGCAGGTGGAAGGTAAAGAGGCGATTGAAGATGTAATTAATTTCATGCTAGAGCGTTTGAAAGTTTATTACACAAGTCAGGATATTAGTGTTGATGTGTATGATGCGGTAATTGCATTAAGACCAACACGGCCATTAGATTTTGATAAACGTATACATGCGGTAAATGAATTTAGAAAACTCGATGAAGCAGAAAGTCTGGCAGCTGCGAACAAACGCATTGGAAATATATTAAAGAAAGTAGAAGGCAAGCTACCGAATTTAGTCGATATAAACTTACTTCAGGAAGCAGCTGAAACCAGTTTAAATGATTTGTTACAAAATATGTCTGAGTTAGTTAACCCTAAGCTGGATGCAGGTCACTATACTGAAGCGTTGCAAGAACTTGCAGGTATGAGAGATACGATAGATGCCTTCTTTGATCAGGTCATGGTTATGACAGATGATGAGTCGCTTAAAAATAACCGAATTGCATTATTAAATCAGCTGCATAGTTTGTTTATTAAAGCCGCCGATTTGTCGCGATTACAGTCCTGATAAGTTTATTCTTAAGGAAGTTTAGTGGATAAAGATATGTCAAAATTTGAGCTTTATATTCGCTCATCCATATTCTGGGTTTTTCATTTTGTTAGCATGGTTCTAGTGGTTAGTCTGGTCCTGGTTTTTTTCTGGCTACCCGTTAATCAGCGTTATGCGATTGGCTCGAGCTGGGCCAAAATGAATATGGCTTTTTTGCGTTGGTTTTGTAAGTTGAATTATGAAATCAAAGGCAAAGAAAATATTCCAGACAAGGCAAGTCTTGTTATATCAAATCATCAGTCAACATGGGAGACAATGTCATTCCAGCATTTTTTACCTAATCAGCTTTGGGTGATGAAAAAAGAATTATTTCGTATCCCTATATTTGGCTGGGGTTTAGCTTTAATGAGTCCTATTGCAATAGATCGCAGCGCAGGAAAGAAGGCAATTGATCAAATTGTAGAGCAGGGAGAGAGAAAACTAAATTAGGGGCGATGGGTAGTTGTATTCCCTGAGGGTACCCGTATATCCCCAGGTGTAGAAAGCAAATATAAAATGGGGGCTTTTGTCTTTGCCTCGAGAATTACACATCCAGTTGTGCCAATAGCTCATAATGCAGGCGAGTTTTGGCCAAAGCATAGTTTCATTAAATATCCGGGTACAATCACTGTTTCTGTTGGTGAATCTTTTAACGCGAGTCAAATGGAAGCATTGGAAGTAAAAGAAAAGGTTGAAGGCTGGATTAGGCGGGAGTTGTTGGAAATTGGTGATTCTTCTCGCTGGAATAGGTAGAATTTTATTTTCTAATAATTTTTGTTGTTTCTATATCGATAATGGATGTTGGCTGTCCTGTTAAGGGCGTCTCATCCTGTAAGTACATATCAACCTGATTTGAAAAATATCGTCTGCTTTGTAAAGATGTCATTGCCGGGTTAATACCTGATGGATTGGCACTAGTCGATACGATAGGCTGCTTTAATATTGCACATAAACGTGTAATGAGAGGATGTCTTGTTAATCTAATGGCGACTTTACTGTGATTGCCGCTTATCCAGGGCGGAGTGAGCGGCGACTTTCTGACCAGCCATGTGGTTGCTGTTTTTTTATTAATTATTTTTTGTTCTTCGTCAGTGCTTAACTCTATATAAGGTTCTAATTGGCTGAGTTTACCTGCAATTAATATCAAACCTTTTTCAACAGGTCTTTGCTTTAACTGAAGTATTCTATTGACGGCAGTTTCTGAAGTCGGTGAACATCCCAGGCCAAACACAGATTCTGTAGGATAAGAGATGACGCCATTGTTATTGATTTTTTTTGCAGCGATGTTAAGTTGAAATTCAGTAGACATTTTGTGTGTGATTGCGAAGTCGCTGACAATAAACCTATTGCCAGCGAAATTTATTAGTCTTTTTTCTTCTTAACAGCTTTCTTTTTAGCAGTTTTTTTCTTAGCTGCTTTTTTCTTTACAGTTTTCTTCTTAGTAACTTTTTTCTTGGCGACTTTCTTTTTAGCGACCTTCTTCTTCGCCGCTTTTTTCTTTTTGCCTTTACGTTCAGGCGCAGCAGCGATTAGTTCTTCACACTCCTTAAGAGTCAGGCTGGCAGGTTCTCTGTCTTTGGGTATTTTGGCATTTTTATTACCATCGGTAATATATGGGCCATATCGACCATTGAGAACCTGGATTTCAGAGTCATTAAAGGTTTTAATGTATTTGTTGGCTTCGAACTCTTTCTTTTCTCTTACCAATATCATCGCTGTTTCAAAATCGATATTGTAAGGGTCTACACCTTTTTCCTGGAATTCTTTACGGATGGATACAAAGAATTTACCGAATTTAACATAGGGGCCAAATCGACCCACATTACTGCTAACTTCTTCACCCTCATCTGTTTCACCTAATATTCTCGGTAATACAAATAAATCGTAAACATTATCCATGGTGATGTCGGCCATTTTCTGGCCCGGTTTCAAGCTGGCAAAGCGAGGTTTCTCTTCATCATCTTTATCACCAATTTGTGCAAATGAACCATAAGGTCCCATGCGCACAGTAATGGGTTTACCACTTTCTTTGTCTATGCCTACATCACGGCTTTGCGCGACATCTGCACGGCTTACATTTTCATCTATATCTTCAACCTTTTTAATGAAAGGTGTCCAGAAGTTTTCCATTAATGGCAGCCATTCACCATCACCACGTGAAATTGCATCAAGCTCATCTTCTAAACGTGCAGTGAAATCATAGTCAACATAGGATTCAAAATATTGTGTTAAGAATTGATTAACAATTCTTCCCATGTCAGTCGGTGTAAAACGACGATTCTCATTTTCTACATATTCACGGAATACCAATGTCGAAATTATATTTGCATAAGTCGAAGGTCGGCCAATACCATATTCTTCTAAAGCTTTTACCAGACTGGCTTCGGTGTATCTCGGCGGTGGCTTGGTAAAGTGCTGGTTCGTGATGATATCTAATAACTTTAATTCCTCGCCTTCGATTAATGAAGGTAAGAATTTTTCATCATCATTCTTTTTCTTGTCGTCTGCTTCGTTATCACTTTCCGTTTCCGAGTCTTCATCTTCCATATAAACAGCCATAAAACCGGGGTGTTTAATGGTTGATCCATTTGCACGGAACTGATGTGCATCACTGCAATTTAAATCAACGGCGACAGTATCTAGTGTTGCCTGAACCATTTGGCAGGCAACAGTACGTTTCCAGATTAGTTCATAAAGTTTGAATTGGTCTGGTTTTAATGCGCTTTTTATCTGATCAGGAAGATGATTTGCCGATGTTGGGCGAATGGCTTCGTGAGCTTCCTGAGCATTCTTTGATTTGTTTTTAAATACGCGAGCTTCGTCTGGTAAATTATCTTTACCATAACGTTTAGATATTAAATCACGTAACTCATCTAAAGCATCTTGTGATAATAGAAATGAGTCGGTACGCATATAACTAATTAAGCCTACCGTTTCACCACCGCCTATATCAATACCTTCGTATAATTGCTGAGCAGTACGCATGGTGCGTTGTGCAGAAAAGCCTAATTTGCGTGAAGCTTCCTGTTGTAAGGTAGATGTTGTGAAAGGTGGAGATGGATTCCGCTTTGTTTGTTTCTTGGTGATTTTAGAAACAATCAGCTTTCCATTAGCGGCACTGTTTAAAGATTTTTGTGCGGTTTCTGCCAGTTCAGTATTATTAATCGTAAACTGGGATACTTTTTCATTGTTATAAATACGCAGTTTGCTTGAAAACTTTTTATTATCTTTTTCAGTGTCGGCTAAAATGGTCCAGTATTCTTTTGAATCAAAGGCTTCTATTTCTTCTTCGCGGCTAACAATCATGCGTAGAGCAGGGCTTTGTACCCGGCCTGCAGATAAACCCCGTTGTATTTTTTTCCACAATAAGGGAGATAAGTTGAAGCCAACTAAATAGTCTAGAGCGCGTCTGGCTTGCTGTGCATTGACCATTGGCATAGATAGCTCGCGCGGGTTATCAACTGCTTCTCTAAGCGCGCGTTTGGTTATTTCATTAAAAGCAATTCGGTGAACGGTTTTGTCTTTAAGTGCGCCTGCTTCGTTAAGTAATTCATACAGATGCCATGAAATAGCTTCTCCCTCGCGGTCGAGGTCGGTCGCGAGATAGAGAGTGTCTGCTTTTTTTAAGGCTTTTTTTATGGCTTCAACATGCTTCTCATTTTTTTCAATGAGCTGATACTTCATGCTGAAGTGATCATCAGGGTCAATAGCGCCTGTTTTCGGAATTAAATCACGAACGTGCCCGTATGATGCGAGTACGTGGAAGCCCTTGCCCAGATATTTTTTTATTGTTTTAGCTTTTGCGGGTGACTCTACAATTAGCAGACTGTTACTCATGTAATACTCATGATTATTGTTATTTTTAATTAAATGTTTTTTTACTTTAGTAAATATTTCTTAATTTTGTTTGTTTTCTGGTAAATTAGTTTAAATAACTGCCTGTATTTGTATCAAATATCAGGTTTTCCATCCAGGCATATGCATTTTCTTCGCCAGGCTGACTATAAAGCACAATCATAATGATCCACTTGAGCTGTTCGAGTTCGAGTTCTACATCCAGTGCAATAACACGATCTAAAATGACTTCGCGACTAACATCAGAGATCACCTGGTTTTGCTCAAGGTGAATTAGAAAGCTGATGCAATCTGGCTCAAGCAGCATCTTTTCCAGCTCGCTGTATATGCGAACAGAGTGTGAGCTGATAGCAGGTTTATCGGCAGAGGAAGATAGCAGGTCAGTGTGGATCTTAGCTAAGTCTTCTAACCAGTCAAAGGCAAGCAGTATATCGTGTTGTGGAAAACCCAGATCTTCGAGTCGGTCGAACATATGTTCATTTTCAGGTAAAACAGGGTTTTCATCAGTAATAATGTTTTCAAACAGATACATCAAAACATCAACTACATTTTGTTTCATTCGTTCTCTCTTAAGCCTCTCTACATATATATGTATGAGGGTCAGTTATATTTTTAGTTCGCACTATTTAAAGTGCGAGAATACAGCCCATTTTGTGAAACAACCTGATCCTGAAGCTCAAGTATTAAGAGCATAGAAGCTATTTCAGATGCACTCAGGTTACTTCGTTTTACCAATTCGTCAATAGCGACTGGTTCATACTCCATGTGTTTTAACAGAGTCTGGTAGCAGGAATCAAGCTCATCATGCGCTTTTTTTGACTCTGATTGAGTTGTTTCAGCGGCGCTAGTATGGCGAATTGAGCTGGAATTTACCAGTGGTAACAGTTCTTCAAGTATATCAGCGGCTGTTTCTACCAGTTTTGCACCTGATTTAATTAGCTGATGACAGCCTTTTGCCAGCGGGTTATGAATAGAGCCAGGGATGGCGAATACTTCACGCCCCTGCTCCATTGCATGTCGCGTAGTAATGAGTGATCCGCTGTTTATGGCCGCCTCGGTTACTAAGGTGCCAACGCTCAAACCGCTAATAATTCGGTTGCGACGAGGAAATAAACCCTTATGTGGATCGGTGCCAACCGGGGATTCACTAACCAGGCAGCCATTTCTTGAAATTTCCTGGGCTAGCTGGGTGTTGGCTTTGGGGTAAATGTTATGTAAACCATTAGCAACCACAGCAACACTGCCAGCCAGGCCTTTGATGGCACCACGATGACATGCTGTATCAATACCATGGGCTAAACCGCTGGTAATTGTTAACCCTGCATCAGAAAGGTGGTGTGCAAAGTTTTCAGCAATTTGTTTACCTGCCGCTGTTGGTGTGCGGCTACCGACCATGGCCAGCTGTGTATTGTTTAAATAATCGATATCGCCAATAAAATATAACGCATAAGGTGGGTCACTTATTTCGAGTAATTGCTTTGGAAATCGGGGATCATCATAAAACAAGATACCGTGATCTGAGTGCTCAAGCCAGGCAAGGTCCCGGTCTATCTCATTAATGTTCTGCTCATTGATTCTGCTTATTTGAGAGTCGTTAAGCTGAACTTTATTCAATAGTTGAGTGCTGGCATCAAATATGGCGCCAGCACAGGAGAACTGGCTCACTAACTGATTAAGGGTAGTGGGTGGTAAATTGCAACGCACCAGTCTAAGCCGCTGATGTAAATCATCCTCTGATATTGCAGCCATAAGTGTGCCCGTGGAGTGTGTTTGAGGTGATATTTTATAGGCAATGAATTCAGAAAGGCAAATGAAGACTGTTTTGCATGTTATCTGGCTTTAAAATCAGGCAAAAAAAAGCTGGCGCCTAATCGTTAGGCCGCCAGCTATAGTATTGATGCTTTATAGTTATAATTGTTCTATCTGGGTTTATCAACCCGGTCCATTCTGCTAATCGTTCTTGTGGATTTAAGTATCAGACCGTAACTAACCTCATCAAAAACTTTGAACAACATCATTAGGCCGCTACGCTCATCAGGTAGCATAATTTCAAGCTTATCTTCATCGCCACGATCACGGCTGGTGCGATCAAGAAAACGATCACGTGCAACGCCACCGGCTTGATAAGTCGCCAGTAAATGCCCAATTTCTAAACCATCATTACTACCACGATTAATAACCGCGATTTGATACTTCGCAATGGATGAGATCGCATCAAATAAAGAAATAACTTTCGCGTCGATATAATCATCTGGTAATCGAGGGAAATACTGTTGATCAATTGCCGTCTTATCCGTGGGTAATAAGCGATCACCTATTAGCACTTCTCTAGTCGTTCTTAACAATACACCTGATGAGGGTGTGGCGTATTTATGTATTCTGACTTCACCGGCATAAATTACTTCAAAACCAAGTAACTTGTTAGTATCCGGGTCAACGAGTCTGTTTCCTTCACGGAAGACACTATATCGACTACGCTCTTTATTCAGTTCGCCCCTGATATAAACTTTATTGTTAGCGCCCAGTACTAAATGAGCGTCATCACTGCCTACTATATAAGGTGCTGCAGCCCATTCGTCCTCTGTTACTACTCGAGGGCGAGTTAAAAACTGGCGAACGGCATCTGCTGGAATGCTTGGAATCGCTTCATTAAGTGTTTGTCGATGAATTGAAGGTGATAATTTAACAACTTTACGGCCACCGGTGTCTGTGCTTTCGCGACGAATAACATCTTCGCCTTCAGCGGGGCGGGCTACCTGAATTCTAGGAACGCCATTAACATAAGTTAAAGTCAGTATATCGCCAGGATAAATCAGGTGCGGGTTCTGAACTTGAGGGTTACGCTGCCAGATTTCAGGCCAGTACCAGGGGTCCTGCAAAAACATACTGGCAATATCCCAGAGCGTGTCGCCCTTTTTCACGATATACTCACGGGGATGGTTTGCAGCTAGTTCGTAGCTTTGAGTGCTTGAGGCCTGATCTTCATTGGCTTCAGCAGCAGCTTCAATTGTGCCTGATTGCGGCTCAAAGACTACCGGTTCTACTGCTAAATCGTTATTATCCGGCCCTGTAGGCGTGCTGGAGCAGGCAGACATCAGTGTGAAAGATGTAATTAATAATGCAAAGCGTCCATATTTGGGCATGAGTGCTTTTATTTCCAAGGTATGAATCCCCATATTTATCCGTGGTTTTCAAGAGTTTAGCTGATAAACTTGAATTAATGAAGTAAGTTTAGCCAGTAATTAACAATAGTTTGTTTATTGTCTTTTTGCTGATCCAGAAATATTGAGAGAGATTGATATGCCCCTGTTGGAAATTTTAAAGTTTCCTGATGACCGTTTACGTACAAAAGCGCGGCCCGTAGACACGGTTACAGATGAAATAAAGCAACTAGTAGATGATATGTTTGAAACAATGTATGCCGCTCCAGGCATAGGTCTTGCGGCAACGCAGATTAATGTTCATAAACGTATTGTAGTTATAGATGTATCAGCAGATAAAGATGACCCTTTATGCCTGATCAACCCGATTATTACGGTTAAAGATGGCATAGAGACCCATGAAGAGGGTTGTTTGTCTGTTCCAGGAATCTACGAAACCGTCGAGCGTGCTGAGCGTATTGAATTTACTGCACTAAACCGTGAGGGTGAAGAGTTCAAGATGGAGGTAGATGACCTGCTGGCAATATGTGTTCAACATGAGCTGGACCATCTGGAAGGCAAGTTATTTGTTGATTACTTATCCCCGTTAAAGCGAAACCGTATCAAGAAGAAACTTGAAAAACATCAGAAAACGGCAGATATGTAGTGAGTGAGAAAACCCTGAAAATAATATTTGCAGGTACGCCTGATTTTTCTGTTGCGCCATTGAAAAGGCTTATTGAATCTGAGCATGAAGTTATTGCGGTTTATACGCAGCCCGACAGACCGGCTGGACGAGGCCGTAAGCTTACCCCCAGTCCGGTAAAAGCCTGTGCCCTTGAGTTTGGTATTGATGTTTATCAGCCAGAAAAGTTAAAAGAAAAAGCAGATCAGCAGCCGCTCATCGATCTTAAGGCTGACCTGATGGTCGTTGTTGCCTACGGCATAATTCTGCCTGAAGTCATTCTTAATGCGCCTCGACTTGGCTGTATTAATATTCATGCATCATTATTACCCCGATGGCGCGGCGCAGCACCTATTCAGAGAGCAATTCTGGCGGGTGATACCGAGTCAGGTATTACTATAATGCAAATGGATGAGGGGCTGGATACGGGTGATATGTTGCTAAAAGCACGTTGTAATATTAAAGCAGATGATACTGGGTCAAGTTTACATGATCGATTGTCTGTTATGGGTGCAGATGCATTGATGGACGCTTTACCCGGTTTAATTAGTGAAAGCGTGACAGCTGAAAAGCAGGATGACTCGCTGGCAAACTATGCACACAAATTACAGAAATCTGAAGCTTTAATTGACTGGAATAAATCGGCGAAAGAAATTCAGCTGCAGGTAAATGCATTTAATGCATGGCCGGTTGCTCAAACGCCAATAGAGGTTAAGGGTAAATCTCAGATGTTACGTATCTGGAGAGCAAAGGAAGCCGGTGAAATGAAAAATGTTAATGGTGCACAGCCTGGAAAAGTACTTAGTTGTGACAAGAAAGGTATAGGTGTGTCGACTGGAGATGGTGTTTTACGGTTATTAGAAATTCAAATGCCGGGGAAAAAACCAATGGACGTACAGTCTTTTGTTAATGCTAATGATATCAGTGGTGTAATTCTGGGTTAATTATCTTAAATTGTGTTATTAAAAAAATATCAAATATACGGTCCTGGACTACCAGGTTCTTTATTTAAATTCTATTGTAGAAAACATGCCAAGCAAAAATAATGAAACTTCACTGGCGTCACGTAAGGCGGCGTTACATATTCTTCTGTCAGTATTAAGAGATGACGGGCATTCCCTTTCGTCTCTTACCCATTTAACAGAAAATCTTGACGCCCGTGATGCGGCATTTGCGCGCATGTTAAGTTTTGGTGTTTTGCGCTTTTACCAACAATTACAGTCACTAATAAAACCCTTTATAAAAAAACCACTTAAGGCCAAAGATATTGATGTTCAGTTGGTTATGTTGATGGCCGTCTATCAGATAATGCACAGTAGGGTTCCAGAGTTTGCGGTTGTTGATACGGCTGTAAAACAAATCCGTAAGTCGAAGAAAAAGTGGGCGGCGAGTATGGTTAATGCTGTGCTGAGAAGTTTTCTGCGACAAATAGAAAACAAAGATAAGCAAGAATTATTATCTGAGTTTGATTCTGAAGAAGCAATTTATTCTCATCCACAATGGATGATTGACAAAATTAAACAGGATTGGCCTGAGAACTGGCAAGCGATACTACAAGCAAATAATCAACAGGCACCTATGACGTTGCGTATAAATAAGCAACAGATTTCAGTGGATGAGTTTATAAAGGCGATTGAAAAAGATTTTGAAATTAGTGCTCAAAAAATACCAGAAATACCATCGGCAATTAAACTTGAACAGGCTCGTGATGTAAAACAGCTTCCAGGATTCAACAAAGGCTGGGTTTCTGTGCAAGATGCAGGCGCCCAGTTGGCTGCCTTAATATTACAGCCCAAAGCAGGGGATCGTATTTTAGATGCCTGTGCTGCACCTGGCGGTAAAACAGCTCATATGTTTGAAATGCAAGCTGATATACAGGTTACTGCATTGGATATATCAGAAAGTAGATTGCAACGTGTAGATGAAAACTGTCAGCGTTTAGGCTTTAAGCCAAAATTAATAACTGCGGATGCAACTGAAGCTGATAAGTGGTGGGATGGTAAGCAGTTTGACAAAATCTTGCTTGATGTTCCATGCTCAGCAGTGGGTGTTATTCGTCGCCATCCCGATATCAAGCACTTGCGTCGTGAAGAAGATATTGAAGCATTGGTGAAGTTGCAGCGAGAAATTTTACTTAAAAACTGGGCGTTATTAAAATCAGGTGGTTATCTGTTGTATGCAACTTGTTCCTTGTTTAAGGCAGAAAATGAACAGCAGGTAATGTGGTTTTTGCAGCAAAATGATGATGCTGAATTAGTCGCTATGCCTGATACTTTGTCACTTCCATTAAAGCAAAACTCAACAGCACCCGGGATTCAGTTATTTCCAGTAAGCGGTGATAATGATGGTTTTTATTATGCATTGCTTCGAAAGGGTTAGGTTTTTTTAATTAATCTAAAAGTGTGGTGTTTACTAAGCTAGTGACTATTCTCAAGCTTGTGTTCAAGTCCGGGTCTTTAACGTCTGAGAAAAATAAATAACCTGTTGCTTAAGGTGGTTTTTTAACTGGAAAATAACCCATAAAGGCGTAAACTTCGCGAATACACTTAACCCTGGAAAGTAAATGTGACTATTTCCAGGATAACTTGAAATTAAGATATGAAAATTCTGATTCTAGGTGCTGGACAGGTAGGCTCATCAGTAGCAGCAAATCTTGCATCTGAAGCAAATGATATCACGCTGATTGATCACCGTGTTGAAGTGCTTAATGAGCTTCGTGACCGACTAGATATTCAAACTGTCGTGGGTAATGCCGCGCACCCAAATATACTCGAGCAAGCGGGTATTGAAGATGTGGATATGCTTATCGCTGTTACCAATAGTGATGAAGTAAATATGATTGCCTGTCAGGTGGCATGGAGTCTTCACCATACACCAACAAAAATTGCGCGTATACGTTCTGCGCAGTATCTCAAGCATAACGAGTTATTCAAGGGTAATGCTGTTCCCGTCGATGTAATTATTAGTCCGGAAGAAATAGTAACTAATTACATATTCAATATTATTGAATACCCAGGCGCATTACAGGTGCTTGATTTTGCTGATGGTAAAGTCGTTCTTGTTGGCATGCGAGCTTATTATGGTGGTCCGCTGGTAGGGCATCAATTAAGTGAGTTACCAAAGCATACACCTGGTACTGATACTCGAGTAGCGGCTATATATCGTCGTGGGCGGGCTATTATTCCAATGGGACACACAGTGTTAGAGGCCGGCGATGAAGTCTTTTTTATTGCTGCACGTGGTGATATACGTGTAGTAATCAGAGAATTGAGAAAACTCGATAAGCGTAATAAACGTATCATAATTGCAGGTGGTGGCAATATTGGTAAACGACTTGCTGAGCGTCTGGAAAAGCGCCATCAGGTGAAAATTGTAGAGCGTAATGCAGATCGTGCTTTTCATCTTTCTCAGTCACTGGATAAATCAGTTGTTTTACTCGGTGACTCAGCAGATGAAGAATTATTGTTAGAAGAAAATATAGACAGTATGGATGTATTTTGTTCTGTAACAAATGACGATGAAGCAAATATTTTATCTGCAATGCTTGCAAAAAAACTGGGCACTCGAAAAACGATGTCACTGATTAACCGGCCGGCTTATGTTGATTTAATGGAAAATCAGGAAGCGATTGATGTCGCAATTTCACCGGAACAAGTGACCATAGGTGCCCTTTTAACACATGTAAGAAGAGGTGATATTGTTGCGGTTCATTCATTACGCCGTGGTGCCGCAGAAGCAATCGAAGTTATCGCTCACGGTGACAGCGGAAACTCTAAAGTTATTGGTAAACTAATTGAAGAAATAGAGCTGCCTGAAGGCACAACTATTGGTGCAATTGTACGAGGTGAGGAAGTTATAATCGCACATCATGATACAGTTATAGAAGCCGAAGATCATGTGATAATGTTTTTATTAGACAAGAAAAAAATTCATGATGTTGAACACCTGTTTCAGGTGGGCATTACATTTATTTAGGATAAGTTACATTGCATTTTACTGTAATTCAACGTATTTCCGGCATTTTAATAATGCTATTCAGTTTTACACTGATACCTCCCATTATCATTGATCTTCTGTATCAGGAAAATGCAACAGATGCTTTTTTCACATCGTATTTAGTGCTGCTCGCAACAGGTTTTGTACTATGGTTACCGGTTAAAAATTCTAAAAAAGATCTGCGTCTCAGAGATGGCTTTATTGTTGTCGTTCTTTTCTGGTTTATATTAAGTATATCGGGAACCCTGCCTTTGATACTTTATGAACAGCTGGACATATCTATAACAGATGCATTTTTTGAATCGGTTTCAGGCTTAACAACAACAGGTGCAACTGTAATTACTAACCTGGATAGTTTGCCTCATTCAATACTGTTCTATCGTCAGGAGTTACAGTGGTTAGGTGGTATGGGTATTATCGTACTCGCCGTTGCGGTATTACCAATGCTCGGTATTGGTGGTATGCAGCTTTATAAAGCTGAAACACCTGGCCCTATAAAAGATACCAAGTTAACGCCGCGTATAACTGAAACAGCGAAAGCGCTTTGGTATATATATTTAACATTAACAATAATGTGTGCTTTGGCTTACTGGTTTGCCGGGATGAGTTTATTTGATGCGGTATCGCATAGTTTTTCAACCGTCGCAATTGGTGGTTTTTCAACTCATGATGCTAGTCTGGGTTATTTCGATGAAATTGAAATCAAAATTGTCGCAATAATATTTATGTTTTTGGGCGGTGTGAACTTCGCGTTGCACTTTCTGGTTTTTAGAAACTGGAGTTTTAAATCTTATATAAAAGATTCAGAATTCAAAGTGTATTTTCAGGTTTTACTACTTGTTTCAATTGTAGCGGTTGCTTTTTTACAATTCACTGATGCAACGGAAAGCTATAGTGAATCCCTTTTGTTAGGGGTTTTTCATGTGGTTTCTATTGGTACGACTACCGGCTTTGCAACAACAGAATTTCATCTGTGGCCCAGCTTTCTTCCGGTGTTATTGCTCTTTACAAGTTTTATCGGGGGTTGCGCAGGATCTACTGGTGGCGGAATGAAAGTAATTCGAGTTATCCTTTTGTTAAAGCAGGGTATGCGTGAATTAAAAAGGTTAATACATCCCAATGCAGTAATTCTAGTTAAAATTGGTACGAAACCGGTAGCTGATTCAGTCATCGATGCCGTTTGGGGGTTCTTCGCTATTTATGTGGCGGTATTTGTAATAATGATGCTGCTGTTAATGGCAAGTGGATTAGACCAGGTGACCTCATTTTCTGCTGTGGCTGCAACGCTTAATAATCTAGGGCCTGGTTTGGGTGATGTTGCATCAAACTATGCTTCAGTAAGCGATTTTGTAAAATGGGTACTTGCTTTTGGAATGTTATTAGGCCGGCTTGAAATATTTACACTCCTGGTATTGCTCACGCCCGCATTCTGGAGAAAATAGTGCCAGACTGGAATTTAGTTTATACAGAAAAAATAGTTGAAGAAGCGACTCCAGCTGATGTGTTATTAATAAACAGGCACCTTTTATCGTCTCAGGGTGAGGCGCTTGATTACGCTAGCGGCTTAGCTGGCAACGGTGTGTATCTGGCGCAAAAAGGTTACAAGGTAAAAGCGTGGGACTTATCAGAAATTGCAGTAAAAAAAATAAAACAACATGCGAAAAATAAAAAATTAGACCTAGATGCACAAGTATATGATCTTGAAAATAGTCAGCCAGTTATAAAAAACCAGTTTGATGTTGTTGTCGTGAGTTATTTTTTGCATCGTGAAACACTACGTTATCTGTATGACATATTAAAAAAAGGTGGCCTGTTGTTTTATCAGACGTTTAGTGGTTTGCAAGTTAAAGCACAAGGGCCTTCCAGAGAATCTTTCCGCTTAAAGAAAAATGAATTGTTAGATGTGTTTTCAGATATGCAGTTATTATATTATCGTGAAGATGATGAAAACTCTACCGGGCCAGACTGTAAACAGGGTCAGGTCTATTTTGTGGCTAAAAAATGAATAATAACAAACAAATAAAAGCCAAAAGTCCACTGATCTATGATACGTCGTTTAAGCTGGAATATTTAAAACCATCATATTGGGGTGTTTGGTGTGCAATTGTGATTTTATGGTTGATTATGTTTTTACCGGCTCCTGTTTTAGACGGGCTGGCAAATAAACTGGGTGATTTAATAAGAAGTATAAACAAAAAAAGAAGAAGAATAGCCAGAAAAAATATTGAATTATGTTTTCCAGAATTAAATGATGAAGAAAAAAAAGAATTAATAAGAAAAAACTTCAGGCATCAGGCAAGAAGTATTTTATATTATGGCCTTATTTGGTGGGCACCGAAAATTGTTCTTAAAAAAAGAATTGTATTTAAGGGTCAGGAAAATATTGAGAATTCATTAAGTAACAATCGATCAGTTATTTTTATGACTGCTCATGGTCTTGGTTTGGAGGCAGCGGTAACCGCAGCAACTATGAGCTATCCGATATCAGGTCCATTCAATCCAATGAAAAATAAATTAGTTGACTGGTTTGTTGCTAAAGGACGCTCGCGATATGGTGCTAATATATATACAAGAGAGACGGGCTTGCGCCCAATTATAAAAGATGTGCGTGGTGGCTGTACCATGTTTTATTTACCAGACGAAGACCTGGGCGCAGGCAGGTCAATTTTTGCTCCGTTTTTTGGTGTCGAAAAAGCCAGTGTTCCTGTATTGGGCCGGTTATCTAAATCATGCAAGGCGGATGTTTTACCATGCATGGCCTGTTACGATGAAGAAAAGCATCGTTACGTAATACATGTTTTACCGGCGATAAAAAACTTCCCAACAGGTGATGATTACGAAGATACATTATCAATGAATAAATCACTGGAAGAAATAATCAGGTTATGTCCGTCACAGTATTTCTGGATTATGAAATTGTTTAAAACTCGACCTGAGGGAGAGCCGAAACTTTATTGATACGAATATTTTTACAGAAAAAGAGAGTAAAAGCGTTATTGAGGGCTTGTTGGCAACAAGTCATAGTCACTCACTAACGTCAGGACAGCCTTCATTCATCAAAGGTTTCATTGTGGTTAGTAAACTTTTAAATAAAGTTTTGTTCTCCAGTTCCTCAGACGCTAACAATTCTTTAAAGTGTTGCCTTTGCGTTGGCATTGCAAAACAGGCAGGGCATGAGTCAGGAATTACTGGTAACGCAGCGCTGTTAGAAAACTCACGAGTTTGTCGCTCACGTGCATAGACAAGCGGACGAATGACTCTTAAATCACCTTCGTCGATTACGTAATTGGCCTTCATCGTTCTGAGTTGACCACCATGGAAGGCAGACATCATAAAACTTTCTGCCAGGTCATCAAGATGTTGTGCGAGTGCTATTACATTAAAGCCATGCTTGCGTGCGGTGTTGTACATAATGCCGCGTTTAATGCGGGAACAAAAAGAACAATAAGAAGGCTTTCCCATGTGCTCTTTTGCAATGTCCATAATTGGCTCACGTCGATAATGATATTCAACGCCCAAAGATTCTAAATATGGAATCATTGGTGAGGGGTCGAAATCACCCGCCATTGGATCAACTGTCATGGCTGCGAATTCAAATTTAATTGGCGCATGCCGCTGAAAGTGATTGAGAATATGTAATAAAGCTAAAGAGTCTTTGCCACCTGATAAACCGAGTAATACCCGGTCACCCTCATGAATCATATTAAAATCTACAAGTGCTCGGCCGGTTTGGCGAAGCAGAGTTTTAGGTGGCTGGACAAAACTAGTCATTTTTTATATTTCCGGATTCTTCTTTGATGTATCAGGCTTAGGTGGTTCAGGCTCATCAAAATCAAACAACTCATCTTCATTGAATTCAACAGGTTCTTCCGGAGGGTTGCCATCATGTACCAGATTCAGGCGCCGTTGTAAAAAAGCTTCGCGTATAAATGTGTAACGATCAAGAGCTGCTTCATTAAGTATATTTTCAGCTTTTAATAATGATGCCCGTGTATCAATCGCTTTAACAGCTGTTACGCCCCATGACAATTCCCTGTCTCGATGATTAGTTGGGAAGCCATTTTCGACTTCTTGCCAGACAGGGTCGAATTGTGCGCTATCGACCATTAAACCAGCTGTGTCCCTGATTGTACTAGGACCCCAGAACGGTATTACAAAATAAGGCCCCTCAGGAACACCCCAGTAACCCAGAGTCTGGCCAAAGTCTTCCTGATGTTTAGGCATATTCATATCACTGGCCCAGTCAATAAAACCTGCTAAACCCAGGGTGCTGTTAATGATAAAACGACCAGTATCTGAGGCAAACTGCATGGGTTTTAGCTGTAACAGGTCGTTAAATATCACAATGATATCGTCAAGATTGCTAAAAAAATTATTAATACCGGTAATTACCGGGTCGGGAGTGATTGCCTCATAACCTTCCGCGACAGGTTTCAAGAGGTATCGGTCAAAGCCATCATTAAATTCGTAAGCCGCTCTATTATAGCTCTCAAGAGGATCCCGAGGGTCAGCAGGCCCGCTGACGCTGGCACAACCAGAGGTAATGATCGAAAAGATAAAGAGTAAATATTTTAGATATATTATTTTCATTATTATGTGATTGATTATTGCTGCCAGCAAGTTAACAACAGCAATGTATCAGGTCAATCAAAAGCTTAACTATTTAATGAACTATAATTAAATGAATTTATTAGTTAAGTGGCCAATAAAGGGAGAGCAGGTGTTTTACTATATTGTCAGAATAATAAAACTAGTAACGATGTGGCTGGACTTCATAATATTGACAACACTGTTATATGCTTTGTCATGGTTGCCTGGCAGTACGCTGGGATATTGGTATTTTCGTTTATTTAGGGTGTGGTGTAAGGCATTTGTACGGGCTTTAGATGTGGATTTGAAGTTACATCAGAAAAACCTGCATGATATACCTCATAATTACATTCTTATTGCCAATCACCCTTCGGCGTTTGAAGATATAGGTATCCCGGCGCTATTTGAAGTTTATTCATTAGCGAAAATTGAAGTTAAAGCCTGGTGGATTGTTGGAAGAATCTCATCTGCTGCTGGTAACCTCTATGTTAAGCGTGAATCGAAAGAATCACGAAATAAGGCTGCTGAATCAATAAAAACAGAAGTTGAAAAGGGGAAAAATATAGCGCTGTATCCTGAGGGAGGCTGTAAAGGGAAAAGAATATTTGAATCTTTTCGTTATGGGGCGTTTGATGTTTCAATGAAAACAGGTGTGCCTATTTTACCTGTATTTTTACATTATGAGGCGCAGGATGATTTTGCATGGCGAGACCCACATACATTACTGGATAAAATTTATCACTTTCTGAATACAGAAAATAGCACAGCGAATTACTATGTGTTCGATGCGATAGATCCGTCACAATTTAATAGTAAAGAAGAGTTTACAGAATACACCTGGCAGTTGTATAAAAGCTGGCAGGATAAGTATATGGAATAATTTTTGTCAGTTCATAATATTCAAGAATCTAATGCATTGTTGCTCTATAAAGTAGGGCCAGTTTATGTGTGCTCACCTACTATGCCAGTAGAAGCTGTAACAATGCCGCCGAAGCTCACAGTTCCCCCTGGCGCGAGTGTTGCCGAACCCGGCGTCTTTAAATCTATACATGGCATGGTGAGACTGGTTGATTTAAGAGTTAGATTTGGTGTTGATAAAGAAGATATGAATGATCCCGGCAAAATAGTTATTGTCGAAGTGGAAGGAGGGCACGCTGGTTTCTGGGTAGATGAAATAGAGGATGTGGTTAGCTTTCCAGCAAAAGGCTGGGCTCAGGTACCGGCATATATTCCGCGGAATGTGTTTACCCGAACCCTGATAGAAGATGAAAATATCAGGTTGTATGCAGACTTTGAACAGTTAGATAAATTCAAATCTACGGGGTATTTGCGTAAACACATTGAGATGATAAAAGTAGCGAGCAAGAAACAGCAGGAAAAAGAAGCGGCAAAAGTTTCAAAAACAAATGAAAGTATTTCCCCTGTACATAAATCCCCTGTAAAGAATGAAACAGCTGACAATAAAAAGTATGAAGAGCATGTTAAGGATCAAAAAGATTCTGACGTATCGAGTACTCAGCTTGAGGATGAACATAAACATGTAGCGCAAGACACTGGCAATAATGATTTATTGAAAGTTGAAAGAGATAAAGTTAAGAACAGAAGTCTGCAGATCAGTAAAAGCAGAACTGATAGTCAGTATGCAGATAAGACAAATAAAACAGAAAACACACATCAGATTCGAAGCCAATTAACAGGTGTTAAATCAAGTATTAGTCCCGCGGCAAATAGGCCAGCAAAAAGACCAGTCGAAATTAGAAACGATTACAAGGTGCAGGCTTATGATCGACAGTCAAAAATAGAATCAATTGGCAAGACTAATTTTGATGCAAGTCGAAGTAATTATGCCTATGAAAGTAAAAATAACATAGGTCAAAATGATAAAAAACCAAAAAAAAGGACAGGTCATTCGAGTGGAGTTGAAAAGCCAGAGACAGTTAATCAACAAGATAATAGTATCGTTTGGATAAGTGTAGCAGTAATGGTTTTTATGGCGGGTATTTATTTTCTGATTGATTCAATTGATATTGAAAGAGAGGCATTAAAAGAGGAGAAAAAAATAGTAGTAGTTGATCGTATTAAAGAGCTCAAAATTCTGCAAGTTGAAGATGAAAAAACTAAAAGCTCTAATATTGAGGCGTTAATTTATAATAACGGTGTTGAGAAAATAGGCAGCACAGATAGCACAGATAGCACAGAGATTACAGTTGAGGCAGCAGAAATTGGATCGAAACTATCAGATGAGGAGTCCGTTGAAATAACCCGTCATGAAGATGGTGTTCTCATTGTTGTAAATGAAATTATTGATGAGGAATCGTCAATTGATGAGAATGAATTAAGTGAGCAGAAAAATTCTATATTTAAAAGTGTTGATGATGAACATAATAAAAAAGAACTTGGTGCTGCAGAAGTAACAGAAGTAACAGAAGTAACAGAAGTAACAGAAGTAACAGAAGTAACACAGAGCACACAGAGCACACAGAGCACACAGAGCACACAGAG